>Ga0209682_10000036_pt1 | contig 37238 bp, 33 predicted proteins | sample DOMMetBare2Fresh_2_FD_187471 | JGI IMG/M metagenome (GOLD analysis project Ga0209682, IMG submission 187471) | Wetland sediment microbial communities from St. Louis River estuary, USA, under dissolved organic matter induced mercury methylation -... | ecosystem: Environmental > Aquatic >... | reverse complement strand
CCTGGTTGGCCGAGTTCATCATCTCGTACATGCACTGGTTCAGCACCAGCGGCAGGCCCTGGCCGCCGAACTCGGGGTCGCAGCTCAGCGAGGGCCAGCCTCCTTCGACGTACTTGGCATAGGCTTCCTTGAAGCCCTTGGGCGCCGTCACGGCATGGGTCGCCTTGTCGAGCTTGCAGCCCTCCAGGTCGCCACTGAGGTTGATGGGGGTCAGCACCTCGGCAGCGAACTTGCCGCCCTCCTCGAGCACGGCGTTGATGGTGTCGGTGTCGATGTCCGCGTGGCGCGGAATCATCTTCAACTCGTCGGTCACCTTGAACAGCTCATGCAGCACGAATTGCATGTCGCGCAGCGGGGGGGTGTAGGCAGGCATGTGAAGACTCCCAAGGACTGAAGTGAGGAAGGGTCAGCGTTTCGACGTCTTGCGCGTCGTGGTCGGCGGGGCGGGCGCGGTGGCGTAGAAGCCCACGATGCGCTCGAAGCCGGCGCGCGCCCGCTCGGGGGCGCCGGGGATTCGCAGGAAGCGGGCGTCGTGGTGCAGCGCCAGGATCAGGCCGTGGATCTCGAACAGCATCTGCTCGGGCTCGGTGTCCTCGCGCAGATGCCCTTCGTCGACGGCGATCGCGATCGCGCGTTCGAGCGCCCGGTGCCAGGTCACGACCATCTCGGCCAGCGCGTCGCGCACGGGCCCGGGCCGGTCGTCGAACTCGACCGCGCCGCTGATGTAGATGCAGCCGGAGTCGATCTCCATCGATACCCGCTTGATCCAGCGCTCGAACAGTGCACGCAGGCGCGGCAGGCCGCGCGGATCGTTCATCGAGGGTGCGAAGACCTCCTCCTCGAAACGGGCGTGGTACTGGCGGATGACCGAGATCTGCAGTTCCTCGCGCGAGCCGAAGTGGGCGAACACGCCCGACTTGCTCATGTGCATCATGTCGGCGAGTGCGCCGATCGACAGGCCCTCGAGCCCGGTGTGCGAGGCCAGGCCGAGCGCGGCGTCCAGGATCGCGGCACGCGTCTGCTGGCCCTTCTGCAGCGAGCGTGTCTGCAACGGATCGGAACGTGGCGATGGCGGGCTGGTCACGGACAAGGCAGGCAAGGCGTGAAACGAACGATCGTGCTATTTTGCAGACATCTGCGAGGCCAAGGGGGTGCCGGGCGCGACTTTTTCTAGGGTCGCACTCCTAGATTCACCGCCCCAGGCCGGTCAGCGCGGAGTTGTTATCCTTGGACAACCTGGAAAGGGGGTGGCATGGAAGTGCTTCAGCTCGACGTCTGCGGACGGCCGCAGGACTGGATCTCGGCCAAGGAAGCCGCGACCCTGTACGCGTGCGACGCCATCGCATGGACGCTGGGGGATGCCTTTCACGTCCTGCGCGGGGGCATCCAGCGCAGCACCGGGCGCCAGTCGCGCATCGAGGTCCACCCCATCATCGCCGTGCGCGGCGCCGTGCCGAGCCGGGCCTGGCGCCTGGCGCCATCGCTGAGCAACCCCAAGCTGTTCCTGCGCGACCGCCATGTCTGCGCCTATTGCGCCGGCCACTTCCACTTCGACGACCTGACGCGCGAGCACATCGTGCCGGTCTCGCGCGGCGGGCACGACACCTGGATGAACTGCATCACGGCCTGCCGCGCCTGCAACGGCCGCAAGGGCAACCGCCTGCCCGAGGAAGCGCACATGACGCTGATGTACCTGCCCTACGTGCCCAGCCTGCACGAGGACATGATCCTGCGCGGTCGCCGCATCCTGAGCGACCAGATGGACTTCCTGCTCGCCAGCGTGCCGCGCAGTTCGCGCCTGCACGGCTGAGCAGGCGGGGCGAACCCGCCAGGCCGGGCCGCCCGGCTACACATCTTTACGGTTGCGCAATGCCCGCCCGGCATGGTGGACATGACGCTGGCGCACACTGTGGGCCGTCAACGGCACGCCTGCGCGAGCCGTTGGGCAACGATCAAGGAGATCCCCTCATGAAGCGCATTGCCGCATCCGTCCTCGCCCTGGCCGCCCTCGCCGGCCTCGGCGCCTGCACCACCACCAGCCCGGACGTCGTCCAGAGGAACGACGCCAATCGCATGGCCACCGTGCTCGACGGCACCGTGCTGTCGACCCGCCCGGTCACCGTCGAGGGCAACCAGAGCGGCGGCGGCGCGGCCGCCGGTGCGGTGGTCGGCGGTGTGGCCGGCGGCTCGGTCGGCGGCCGGCGCGAATCGGTCGCGGTCGGCGTGCTCGGTGCGGTCGCCGGCGCGGTGATCGGCAATGCGGTCGAACGCTCGGCCACGCGCGAAGACGCGGTCGAGATCCTGGTCCAGCTGCGCAACGGCGAGCGCCGCGCGATCGTGCAGGCCAAGGCGGGCGAGGACTTCCGCCCCGGCGACGCCGTCGTCATCGTCACCACCGGCGGCAAGGTGCGCGTGACGCGCGCGCCGACCGGCACCCAGGTGCCGCCGGCCCCGCGCAGCTGAGGCGCCGCCACCACCGGATGCCCCGAGAGCGCCTGCGGGCGCTCTTCTTGTTCCAGCGCAGCCTGCGGCGCTGCGCCGGCGGCGCACAATGACGACGCCAAGCAGGCGAAGGCAGCCATGAGCGTCGTCGAAGTCACTCCCCGCGAACTTCGCGCGAGCGTCGATCCCGCGTCGCTGGGCTTTGCCGACACGAGCGAACTGGTGGCGCGCAGCTTGCCGTGGATCGGCCAGGAGCGCGCCGAGCAGGCCGCCCGCTTCGGCCTGCAGATGGGCCAGGCGGACTATCACCTGTTCGTGCTGGGCGAGATCGGCAGCGGCCGCACGACGCTGATGCGCCAGATGATGCGCGCCGAAGCGGCGACGCGCCCCGTGCCGCCCGACCTGGTCTACCTGCACAACTTCGAGGCCCCGGAGCGGCCGCGCGCGCTGCGCCTGCCGGCCGGCGAGGGCCGGCTGCTGCGCCAGCTGATGGGTGAATTCGCCAAGACGCTGCAGACCGAGATCCCCAAGCGCCTGGCCGCATCGGACGTCAAGGCCGAGTGCGACCGCGTCGAGGCCGCCGCCAAGGCCGAGGACGACAAGGCCTACGCCGAGCTGAGCGCCTTTGCCGAGGCGCGAAACTTCGCGCTGCTCCGCGAGCAGGGCCACATGGTCTTCACCCAGCGCGACGAGAAGGGCGAGCCGCTGACCGCCGGCAAGGCGCTCACGCTGCCGCGCGACCAGCGTGCCGCCTACGATGCCGCCGAGGACGCGCTGCGCGCCGAGATCACCCGTTTCCTCGAGGCCGCGCGGGCGCGCGAGCTGGTGACGAACGAACGGCTGATGGCGCTGCGCCGCCAGCGCATCGGCCCGATGATCGACCACGCCCTGCAGGCGATCCGCAACCAGCTGCGGCGCCAGATCAAGGACACGGTCAAGCTGGGCCAGTATTTCGACGAAGTGCAGGCCGACGTGCTCGACAACCTGGAGCTGTTCCAGGAAGCCGACGAGCCCGACGAAGACCGCGTCGCCGCGCTGGTGGAAGTGTTCTCGCGCCTGCGCGTCAACGTGGTCGTGGACCACCACGGCCACGTCGGCGCACCGGCACTGGTCGACGAGAACCCGCTGTTCCGTTCGCTCTTCGGCAGCATCGAATACAGCTCCGATGCCGACGTGCTGGTGACCGACTTCTCGCGCATCCGCGCCGGCAGCCTGCTGCGCGCGCATGGCGGCTTCCTGATGCTGCACCTGCGCGACCTGCTCGCCGACCCGCAGGTGTGGGAGAAGCTGCGCCGCTTCCTGCGCAGCGGCCGGCTGCAGATCGAGGAGCCGGGCATGGTCTACGCACCGATCGCTGCGGTCTCGCTGCAGCCCGAGCCGGTGGACGTCGACGTCAAGATCGTGCTGATCGCCTCGGTCGAGGACTACTACCTCGTCCAGGAAGGCGACCCGGCCTTCGCGCGCCACTTCCGCTGCAAGGTCGACTTCGCCGAGAGCTTTGCCGCCACCGACGCTTCGCGCGGCGCGACCGCGATCTTCGTCGCCCAGACCTGCCACCACCATGGCCTGCCGCACTTCGATGCTGGCGCGGTGGCGGCCCTGATCGAGGCCACGCACCGCGAGGCCGAGGACCAGGCGCGCCAGAGCGCGATCTTCGCGCTTACCGAGGCCCTGGTGATGGAATCCGCGGCGCTGGCGCGCGCACGTGGCGCCGTGCTCGTCGAAGCGGCCGACGTGCAGGCCGCCATCCTCGCCCATGCCCATCGCCACGACTACCCCGAGCAGCGCCTGCAGGAGGCGATCGTCGACGGCGAGCGCCTGCTCCAGGTCGACGGCGAACGCGTGGGCCAGGTCAACGGCCTGACCGTGCTGGACCTGGGCGACTACCGCTTCGGCCTGCCGGTGCGCGTGACCGCCTGCACCCATGCCGGCGAGGAGGGGCTGCTCAATATCGAGCGCGAGGTCGAGCTCTCGGGCCCGATCCACGACAAGGGCGTGCTGATCCTGCAGGCGCACCTGGGCAGCCTGTTTGCGCATATCGCACCGCTGGCACTGAATGCGGCGCTCGCCTTCGAGCAGGAATACAGCGGCGTCGAGGGCGACTCGGCCTCCTGCGCCGAGTTCTATGCCTTGCTGTCGGCCTTGTCCGGCCTGCCGCTGCACCAGGGCATCGCAGTGACCGGAGCGATCAGCCCGAACGGCGAGATGCTGCCCGTCGGCGGCATCAACGAGAAGATCGAGGGCTTCTTCAGCAGTTGCGAGCGGCTGGGCCTGGACGGCCGCCAGGGCGTGCTGATTCCGCGCCGCAACCGCCGCCACCTGATGCTGGCGAGCCGGGTGGTGCAGGCCGTCGCGCAGGGGCGTTTCCACATCTACACCGCCGAGCATGCCGGCGAGGGCATGGAACTGCTGACCGGTGCGCGCTTCGGCGAGCTCGGCCCGCAGGGCTACCCGAGCGACACCGTGCTCGGCCGCGCGCAGCGAACGCTGCAGGCCTATCGCCGCGCGTGCGAGGGCGCGACGGCGCACAAGCCCGGGCATGGCCTGCGCGCGACGCACCCGCATCGGCAGGAGCCGCGGCGGCGCTGACGCCGCGCCGGCTCAGCGGCGGGCGGGCGCCTCGAAATGCTCGCGCAGTTTCGCGAGCGTCCAGCCGTTGCCCATCAGGAAGTGCCGGTAGACGCCGTCGAACTTGGCCCCGTCGCCGTAACCGGCGTTCTGCAGCGTCACGCGCGTGAGCCGCTCGCCCGCGGAGTGGAAGTGAACCGCCGTCTGCAGCGCCTGGAACGTCGGCACGTCGAAGGCGGTGACGGGCGGTGCCTGGACATTGCGGATCACCACCAGCCGGCGCGGCACCAGCGCCTCGATGCGGTTGCGGATGTTGCCCGGCGCACCGATAGCCGCCGCCGGGTCGTAGCTCGTCTCGTACTCGCCGCCCACGCGCAGGTCCACCCGCGCGACCTTGACCGCCCAGCTCCTGAAGCCCTCGGCGGTGGTGAAGGCGCGCCAGACCTCGTCCAGCGGCGCCGGCACGTCCACGCTCAGTTCCATCACGCGCTCGCCATCGGCCAGGCGGAAGGAGCTGTCGACGACCGGGCCGGCCGGCGTCTGCGCCCCGGCGGGCGCCACGGCCAGGATCCAGACCCCGGCCAGCAGGACCAGGCAGCGTCGTTTCATGGGTGTCCTCGTCTTCGGTTCGCGGCGCCGGATGCTAAGCCGCAGGCGCCGTCTGCGCTACCGTAGGCGCATGAGCACCGCCGAACGCCACCCCGAGATCCGCGACGCCGTGCGCGCGCTGTGCGCGCAGTTCCCCGCCGAGTACCACCGCCGCATCGATGCCCAGCGCGGCTATCCCGAGGAATTCGTCAATGCATTGACGAAGGCGGGCTGGCTTGCCGCGCTGATCCCGCAGGCGTACGGCGGCGCCGGGCTGGGCCTGGCCGAGGCCAGCGTGATCATGGAGGAGATCAACCGCAGCGGCGGCAATGCCGGCGCCTGCCACGGCCAGATGTACAACATGGGCACGCTGTTGCGTCATGGCTCGGCCGAGCAGAAGGCGCGCTGGCTGCCGAAGATCGCCAGCGGCGAACTGCGGCTGCAGAGCATGGGCGTGACCGAGCCCGGCGCCGGCACCGACACCACGAGCCTCAGGACCGTCGCCGTGAAGAAGGGCGATCGCTGGGTCGTCAACGGCCAGAAGGTCTGGATCTCGCGCGTGCAGCACTCCGACCTGATGATCCTGCTCGCGCGCACCACCCCGCTGGCTTCGGTGGCGAAGAAGAGCGAGGGCCTGTCGATCTTCGTCGTCGACCTGCGCGAGTCGATCGGGCGCGGTCTCGCCGTGCGGCCGATCGCCAACATGGTCAACCACGAGACGAACGAACTCTTCTTCGACCACCTGGAGATCCCGGCCGAGCACTTGATCGGGCACGAAGGCCAGGGCTTCAGGTACCTGCTCGACGGCCTGAACGCCGAGCGCACGCTGATCGCGGCCGAGTGCATCGGCGACGGCCGCTGGTTCGTCGACCGCGTCACGCGCTACGTGAAGGCGCGCGAAGTCTTCGGCCGCCCGATCGGCCAGAACCAGGGCGTGCAGTTCCCGATCGCCGAGGCCCACATCGAGGTCGAGGCCGCCGACCTGATGCGCTGGGAAGCCTGCCGGCTGTTCGATGCGCACCAGCCCTGCGGCGCGCAGGCCAACATGGCCAAGTACCTCGCGGCCAAGGCGAGCTGGGAGGCGGCCAATGCCTGCCTGCAGTTCCACGGCGGATTCGGCTTCGCCTGCGAGATGGACGTCGAGCGCAAGTTCCGCGAGACACGCCTGTACCAGGTGGCGCCGATCTCGACCAACATGATCCTCGCCTACGTGGCCGAGCACGTGCTCGGGCTGCCGCGCAGCTACTGAACATGACGCTGGCGCTCGAAGGCATCACCGTCGTCGCGATCGAGCACGCGATCGCCGCCCCGCTGTGCACGCGTCAGCTTGCCGACCTCGGGGCGCGCGTGATCAAGATCGAGCGCCCGGGCAGTGGCGATTTCGCGCGCGCCTACGACGCGCGCGTCAAGGGCCTGTCGTCGCACTTCGTCTGGACCAACCGCGGCAAGGAGAGCCTCACGCTGGACCTCAAGCACGAGGCCGCGCGCCAGCTGCTGCGCCAGCTGCTCGCCAGGGCCGACGTGCTGGTGCAGAACCTCGCCCCCGGCGCCGCGGCGCGGCTGGCCTTGGACTTCGCCACGCTGCATGCGCGGCACCCGCGCCTGATCGTGTGCGACATCTCCGGCTACGGCGACGACCCGGCACGACCCGGCCCCTTGCGCGACCAGAAGGCCTACGACCTGCTGATCCAGAGCGAGGCCGGCTTTCTCTCGGTCACCGGCACACCGGACGAACCCGCCAAGGCCGGCTGCTCGATCGCCGACATCGCCGCCGGCACGCAGGCCTGCTCGCGCATCCTCGCCGCGCTGCTGCAGCGCGCGAGTTCGGGCGTCGGCAGCCGCATCGACATCTCCATGCTCGAGTGCATGGTCGAGTGGATGGGCTTCCCGATGTACTACGCCTTCGACGGCGCGGGCCCGCCGCCGCGTGCCGGCGCCGCGCACGCAACCCTCTACCCCTACGGCCCGTTCCCGACCGGCGACGGGCGCACGATCATGCTGGGGCTGCAGAACGAGCGCGAGTGGCTCGCGTTCTGCGACCATGTGCTGCAGCAGCCCGCGTTGGCGCGGGACGGCCGTTATGGGTCCAACCCCTTGCGCAGCGCTGCGCGCGACGAGCTGAGCGCGCTCATCGCCGCCGCGTTCGCGCCGCTGTCGCTCGAGCAGGTCGAGGCCCGGCTGGATGCGGCGCAGATCGCCCACGCGCGCGTCAACGACATGGCTGCGGTCTGGGCCCACCCGCAGTTGCAGGCACGCGGGCGCTGGGTCGACATCGATACGCCGGCCGGCCGCGTGCCCGCCCTGCTGCCACCGGGGGTGGCCAGCGCCGACGACTGCCGCATGCAGGCCGTGCCGGCGCTCGGCCAGCACACCGACGCCATCCTGGCCGAACTGGGCCACGACGCGGCAGCCATCGCCGCACTGCGGGCAGCCCGGGTGGTCTGACGTCGTGGGGGTGCTCAGGGCCTCGGCCGCGCCGTGCGCAACAGCATCGCCAGCGCCAGCGCGCCGCAGCCGGACAGGCCGAGCATGAGCCAGCCGAGATTGACCGCACCGTCGTGGCTGAACAGGCCCACGGCATAGCCGCCGACCGCGCCCATCAGCTGCTGCATCAGGCCGGCGACCGCAGCGGCCGAGCCGGCGAGCGCCGGCACCAGCCCGACGGTGCCTGCCAGCGCCGGCGGCACCAGCAGGCCGTGGCCGATGCCGAGCAAGGTCAATGGCAGCGCAAAGGCCAGCGCCGTCTTCCAGCCGGCCAGGCCCAGCACCAGCATCAGCACGATGCCGGCCAGCGTGGCGGCGGTACCCAGCAGCATCAGCTTCCGCTCGCCCGTGCGGTGCGCCAGGTGGCTGGCCAGGTAATTGCCGACGATGTACGACGAGGGCACGGCCATGATGTAGTAGCCGATGCCGTCCGGCCCGACGCCATAGCTGCCCAGCACGATGGGCGCGCCGCCGAGGAAGGCGTAGAAGGTGGCGGTGGTCGACGCCAGCAGGGCCACGTACCAGCCGAAGGCCGGCTCGCGTGCGAGGCGGGCGTAGGCCTGGAGCAGCGCGCGCAGCCAGTGCGAAGTGGCGGCTGCAGACGGCGGCGGATCGGGCAGGCCGCGCCAGGCCGCCAGCAGCAACACTGCCGCGAGTGCCGCGATGACGACGAAGTTGGCCTGCCAGCCGAGCCGGACGTGGATATTGCCGCCGACGATGGTGGCCAGCGGCGGGCACAAGCCCATCGCCATGCCGACATAGGCCATCACGCGGGTGCGCTGCGGGCCCTGGAAGAGGTCCTGCACCATCGCGCGGCCGACCACCATGCCGGCGGCACTGCCGGCACCTTGCACGACGCGCGCGACGGTCAGTGTCGTCAGGTCCGGCGCCAGCGCCGCGGCCACCGAGCCCAGGCCGGCCAGCGCCAGCCCGGCCATCAGGACGGCCTTGCGGCCGATGCGGTCCGACAGCGGGCCGTAGATCAGCTGCAACCCGCCGTAGGCAACGACGTAGCCGCTGAAGGTGAGCTGCACACTCGCCTGCGAGGCGCCGAAGATCGCGCCCCACTGCTGCATCGACGGGATGCAGATGGTCATCGCGAGCAGGCCGAAGGCGAGCTGCGCCAGCAGGTTGGCGACCAGCGGGCCGCTCGGCGGGAGGTGGGGCAAGGCGGCGGCGGGACACGCAGGTCGCTTGGGCCCCGCAGCATATACGCCACGCCGGTCGGGTACGCTGGCGGGCCGGATTCACCGGTGTGGAGGGACACGAGACATGGGAGTCGACTTCAAGGGCCGCGTGGCCATCGTCACGGGTGCCGGCGGCGGCCTCGGGCGCGAACATGCCCTGGCGCTGGCCGCGCGCGGCGCCAGGGTCGTCGTCAACGACTTCGGCCGCGCCGCCGGCGGTGCGGGCCCGGCCGCCGATGCGGTGGTCGACGAGATCCGGCGCGCCGGCGGCGAGGCGCTGGCCGACCACGGCTCGGTCACCGACGCGGCCGCGATGCAGGCGATGGCGGCCGCGGCCCTGGCGGCCTGGGGCCGGGTGGACATCCTCGTCAACAACGCCGGCATCCTGCGCGACAAGAGCTTCGCGAAGATGGACCTGGCCGACTTCCGGCTCGTGATGGACGTGCACGTGATGGGCGCGGTCCACTGCACGCAGGCGGTCTGGTCGGCGATGCGCGCGCAGAAGTACGGCCGCATCGTGATGACGACCTCGTCGTCGGGGCTGTACGGCAATTTCGGCCAGTCGAACTACGGCGCGGCCAAGATGGCGCTGGTCGGCCTGATGCAGACGCTGTCCATCGAGGGCGCGAAGGACGGCATCCGTGTCAACTGCCTGGCACCGACCGCCGCCACGCGCATGACCGAGGGCCTGCTGCCGGCCGAGGTGCTGGCGCGCCTGAGCCCGGGCGCGGTGACGCCGGGACTGCTGCACCTGGTGTCCGAGGACGCGCCGACACGGGCGATCCTGTGCGCCGGCGCCGGCACGTTCGAGCGTGCCTACGTGACGCTCACGCCCGGCCTGCACATCGGCACCGGCGCCGATGCCGCCGAGCAGGTGGCAGCGCGGTTCGATGCCATATCCGACCGCAGCGGCGAGATCGTGCCGCTGGCCGGCAGCGAACAGGGACGCAACGAGATCGGGCAGGCCATGGCATCCGACACCGGGCCTGCCTGACCGCCCCGCCCCAGGGACGGGCTCAGGTCAAACGGGCTTCTTGTGAGTGCCGTCGCACAGCGGCGGGTTGCCGCTGGCCTTGCAGCCACAGAAGTAGACCGTGGTGCCGGCAGCGGCCGTGTACTTGACTGGAGCGAAGACCCCCTCGGCCTTGTGCGAGCCGTCGCAGAAGGGTTGGTTCTTGCTCTGGCCGCACGAACACCACCAGTAGTCCTTGCCTTGCTCGACGGCCACGGCAAACGGGGTGTCGGAAGCGCGTACGGGAGTTGCCATATCGTTGTCCTTGATCGTCCACTCGGGCCGGATGCCGCGACTGTCGTCGGTATGACCCCACGACGCAAGGGTTGAGGGCGAACAGGCCTGCGTGGTCGGTGTGGGTGCCGCTTGCCGCACGACGGCGGTTGGTGCGGGCCGACCGGGCGGGATGCCATCGCCAGACGCAGCGGGACTTCGGCGATGCGACGGCGCGAATTCCGCCCAACCGTCGATGGCACCCGCAAAATACATCCGCGCCGTGCCTTCGGGCCTTCTCATGACCCGCCTGTTCATCAGCCACTCCAGCAAGGACAACGCCCAGGCCAGGGCGCTGTGCCAGTGGCTGGACGAACAGGGCTGGGGGCCGCAGGACCGGTTCATCGATTTCGACCGCGACGCCGGCCTGCAGGCCGGGGTGCTGTGGGAAGAAGAACTTCGCAGGGCGGGCGGCCGTTGCGTGGCCATGTTCCTGCTGCTGTCGCCGAACTGGTTCGCATCGATGCATTGCCGGCGCGAGTTCTGGCTTGCGCACGAGATGGGCAAGCGGATCCTGCCGATCCTGATCGCAGCCGTCGACGAAGACAGGAAGCAGGAGGACCGGCTCGACGCGTACCAGATCACGTCGCTGATTCCGCAGGGCCCGGCCCGCCGGTTCACGGTCGAAGGTGCAACGCCGCAGGACGTGCAGGTGGTGGAGTTTTCGGCCGACGGACTCGAGCGCATCCGCCTGGGCCTGCTCGACGCCGGCATCGATGCGACGGCATTCCCCTGGGCGCCCGCGGATCCCGACAAGCCCAATCCGTACAAGGGCCTGGACAGCCTGACCGAGAAGGATGCCGCCGTCTTCTTCGGGCGCGGGCTCGAGATCGTCGAGCTCTCCGACCTGATACGCAGGCTCGCCATCGACACCGGCGGCGCCGTCGTGATCGATGGCGACTCCGGGGTCGGCAAATCGTCGTTCGTCTGCGCCGGGGTCTTGCCGCGCCTGCGCCATGACGTGCTGCACTACGACGTGCTGGAGGTCATCCGGCCTTCGGCCGGCGCGCTGCGTGGCGCCGCCGCGGGCCAGGTCGATGCGCTGGCGCAGGCGCGGCAGGGCGCGCCGCCTGCCGCGACGGCGAAGGTGCCGCGCGGGGGGGTGGTCGTCGTCACCGTCGATCAGGCCGAGGAACTGCTCGATCCCGGCAATTCCGGCACCGCCGTGCGCCTGCAGGGCATGCTGCGGCCCTTGCTGCAGAACCCGGTCTCGGCCGACGGCACCCGGGTGGTGGTGCTCCTGCTCGTTCGCAGCGACCGCCGCGAAGCGCTGATGAAGCTGGACATGTTCGATGGCGTGCGGCCGGCCACCTACACGCTGCGTGCGATGGCCGAGTCCGAACTCGGGGCCGTCGTCCGCGGGCCGGCCGAGGTGGCGACGGCCAATGGCTACCGTCTCGAACTCAAGCCCGATCTCGTGCGCCAGTTGCTCGACGATGCCAAGGGTGCGGCCGATGCGCTGCCGCTGCTGTCGTACACGCTGTCGCTGCTGTGCGAGCGGTTTGCGCGGGGCCACGACAGCACGCTGTCGGTCGAGCAGTACCGGCAGATGGGGGGCGTCCAGCAGGCCATCACCTGGGCAGTGGAGGATGCGCTTGAGAAGAGCCGCTGGGCCGCACTGCTGCCCACCGAGGACGCGGCGCGCAAGGCCCTGCTTTCGCGCCTGTTTGCGCTGATCGCCACCATGGACGTCGACTCGGACACGGCGTCGCGCTTGCTCACGCCGCGCAGCACCTTCGCGGCAGACCCGCAACTCGACGCCCTCGCCGCCTGCCTGATCGACAAGCGCCTGCTGCGGCAGATCGTCGTCGCCGGCGACAGCCGCGGGCCGATCGTCGAGGTCGCCCACGAAGCGATCCTGCGGCAGTGGCCGTCGTTCCTCGAATGGCTGTCGCAGCACAAGGAGCAACTGCGCGACGCGCAACGCCTGCGTCGCCATGCGGCCGACTGGGCGCGCCAGCCCGCGGATCGCAGCGGCCTGGTCGAGCGCGGTGCGCGCCTGCAGGCCGCGCGGGCGCTGTTGGCGGACCCCGTCTTCATGGCGCGTTTCGGCAAGACCGAGCAGGACTACCTCGCGCGCTGCGAGGCCGAGGCCCGCAGCGAAGCGCTGCGACGGCGCGGCATCCGTGCGCTCTCCGCGGCGCTGGCGGTTGCCGCGCTGGGCCTGCTGGCGGACCAGTGGGAAAGGGCCTGGGTGCGCCAGAACGGCCTGCATCCGACGGCGCAGTGGTCGCGGCCGCTCTGGTTGCTCGGCGTGGGCGTCGTGCCGCAGACCGTGGCGGTCAAGGCACAGCCGTTCGACATGGGCTGCAAGCCCGGCCGGGACGACATGATCGGCGACCAGGTGGATCCTTGTCCCAGCGCCGAAGATGGCGAACCGGGCCGCAGCGTGCTGCGCCGCGTCGACCTGAGCCGCAGCTGCGACATGGGGCGTACCGAGGTCACCTTCTTCCAGTACGACTACTTCGTGTGGAAGCAGCGTCCGGCCGACCCGACGCTCAAGTTTCCTGCCGGCGCCTCCATGCCGCGCGGCCGCCGGCCGGTCGTCGACGTGAGCTACCAGGATGCACTGGCCTACGCCGCCTGGCTGTCGAAGGAGACGAAGCAGACGTGGCGGCTGCCGACCGAAGCGGAGTGGGAGTTCGCCGCCCGCGACACGCCCGACACCGGCCCCTATCCCTGGGGCCGGGCCAGGCCGGGCCCCACTCAGGTCAACTGTCGCGACTGCACCGCCACCGGCGTGGCGCGCGACGACGCAGCGGTCGTGGCCGAGGCCGCGAGCTTCGGGCCCAATGCGCGCGGCCTGTACGACATGGCGGGCAATGTCTCGGAGTGGGTGTCCGTGGATGCGGGCAATCCGCAGCCGCCCGGCCCCGGCAGGGCCATCGCCCGCGGGGGCTCCTGGACCCAGTCGCATTTCGAGCAGCGGGTCATCGAAAGAAGCCTGCTGCGCGCCGACATACGGCAATTCGACCTCGGGTTCCGCGTCTGCCGCGACGCCGGCGGCAGCCCTTGAGTGCCGTCAGTCCGGCCGGTCCGCCAGGCCCGGCCGCGGGCGGAAGAAGTAGTCGGCGCCCGGCTCGTGCCCACCACGCCTGGACGCGCGGTAGACAGCGATGTACTTGCGTGCGCGTTGGGTATCGACTTCGGGCAACTGGGTCAGCAGGCGGCGCAGCAGTTCGCCCACCTCGACGTAGAACTCACGCCCCGCCAGCGGTGCCTTCAGCGCCTGGGTCCGGCCGACGATGTCTTCGGCAAAGGCCGAATGTGCGCCGCGCTGCACGTCGACCAGGGGCGCATTGGTCCCGGAGACCACGGCCACCGCGGCCCGCCTGGTGGCTGCGTCGGGCGCCGGCTTGGCCTGCCCGGCCATGACCTCGTCGTCGGGCGGTGCCGGATCCGAGAAGCAGCTGTCCACCAGCATGATCACCTGGCGCGCACTGATGCGGCGAAGGTAGTCGCCCAGCGTCAGGTTGGAGATCCACTTCTGCGCACTGTCGGCGGTGCTCTCGGCGGTGGACCAGTAGCACTCGCGGCGGCTGGGCTCGACCTGCCCGTAGCCCGCGTAGTAGATGACGACCGAGTCCTGCTCGCGTGCGCGCGCCGCCAGGTCGTTGAACGCCGAGATGATCTCGGCCTTGTGCGGCCGCCGCACCGGAATGCGCGAGTAGCCCAGTTGCAGGCCCAGGGCCCGCGCCACGTAGTCGGCGTCCTTGTCGGCTTCGAAGAAGCGCTTGACCGGCACCACGCCGTGCATGCTCTTGTTCTCGTACTCGCCGATGCCGATCGACAGCACCCAGCGCGTCGGCGCAGGGCCGACCGCCGGCGCTGCCGGGCCCGCCTGAGCGAGCTGCAGCCACGCGGGCAGGCCGTGCGTCGCGTCGACCACGTCGCCGATCGACACCTCCCACGGTGCGCCGGCGCGATCGGCGGCCGCCAGTGTCAGCGGCAGCGCCAGCGCCTGCGCCGAACGCACTGCACCGCTCGCGCATTGCAGGCGCGATACGGGGCAGGCCCGGAGGTACTCGGCCTTCAGGGCCTCGGTGATCATGCAGACGCCGGCAATCGCGCCGCCGACCGTGTCGCAGGCAGGAACGAGCGCGCGCTGCGGGTTGAGCTGGGCATCGCGCATGGCGGGGCCCTGGTTGAAGCGCGACACCTCGTCGCGGGCCTCGAGCAGGTCCAGCGTCTGGCTGGGCGAGAGCTGGGCGGTGTCCACGGGACCGAACAGCCCCGACAGGTCGCTGCCGGTCGGCAGCACATGCGCCAGGTCGGCGAGCTGCCGCCACGGTGTGCGCGGCAGTTCGGTGCGTGGTGCCACGTCCGGCACCGGCAAAGTCCGGGGCGCCGCGGGCGCGCGTTCGGATACCCGCAGCGCGTCCGCATTGCCCGGCGCCTGGACGAACCTGTAGTTGCGCGCGCTCAGCCCACCGCCCAGGATGGCATAGCGGCCGGCCGGCGAACGCGGGCTCGCGGCGGTCTCGAAGGCAAGCGTGCCGCTCGTGGCACTGCGTTGCGATTCAGCGCCGACGAAACCGTCGACCGTGCCGGTCAGGCTCGGTACGGGGCTGCCGATGAACATCGACGCCCGGTCGGCCGTGTACGTGAGGGTGGCCCGCGTGATGGCTCCGGCGCCGGGGTCGACGCCATAGCCGTAGACGGGCCGACCGCGTGCATCCACCACCGTCGAGCCGTAACTGCCGACCGCCGGCGCCCAGGTCAGCGGGATTGCCGAGCCCACATTGGCGTCGGCATAGGCCACCCGCAATGGCGCCGTCGCGTCGGCCATCCGTTCACCGGACAACAAGCCGCCGACGGTGAATGCGGCGGCGCCGCCCGCCAGGGTCGCCAGGGTGGTCGTCCCGTCGTACACCTTGACCGGCGGGCCTGCCAGAGGGGTCAGCGTCAGCGTCGGCGTGAGCGCCGTCATCAGGCCGTTGCCGAGCCCCGCTGGCGCGCCGCTGGGCGTCCCGAACACCGCGGCATGCTGGGTGAAGTCGAGCCGGTCGTTCAGCGCGGCGCCCAGACTGAACGAGGGGGTCGCCGGGTCGGCGGCGTAGATCAGCCAGCGGCCGGTCGGGCTCGTCGCGAGGGCGGCGCTGGCGTCGGGGGCGGTGAAGCTGCGGATATTGCCCGTGGTGCCTGCCAGCGTGATTGCCGTACCCGTGGCCTGCAGGCCGGTGACCGTGGCACCCGTGCCGAACGACATGGTGTCCGCCAGGATCTGCACGCTGCGCGCGGTGATGTTGCTGGGTGTGGCGATGGTGGAGTCCGGATTGGGAAGCCGTGCCACGATGGCGAACAGGCCGCTTCGCGACGGCGTTCCGGCCACCAGCGATACCGTGCCCAGCGGCGTGGAGATGGTGGAGCCTGCCAGTCCGATGAGGCCGCCAATGTCGCGGCCGGCGCTGACGAAGATGTCCAGGGGCTCGGACCCGCCTACCTTGATCGTCGAATTGCTGAAGACGACGTTGCTTGCGGCACTGAGGGTCAGGCGGGTGGGCTGCGGCAGGCTGCTCAACGACAGCGTCGCGTTCGTGAAGAAGATGTTGCCGTCGGTCGTCGGCGCGCCGGCGGACAGCGGACCGGTGCTGATCGTGACATTGATCCCGTCGCTGAGCGCCGAAGCGAGCGCACTGGTCGGGATCGTCGCGTCGGCGGTCGTCGAATTGAAGAGCAGATCCGGGCCCTGAAACGTTCCACCCAGGATCGGGTCGCCGGAAGTGACATCCGGCCGGATGGTGATGTTGTGCGGGTCGAGCAGCCAGGTTCCCGACCTGCCGCGGCTGCCTTGTGCGGCCACGTGCTTCGGGCGAGCGTCGAGCCAAGACCCCGAGGTCTCGATCAGCCCGCCGTCGCCGGACAAGCTTCCGCCGGTCGCGCTCAGGCTGCCGTACACCCGAGTCGTCTCGTTGCTCCACAGGACGATGCGGCCCCCGTCGCCGCGCTCGATCGCATCGGCGCTGATCGACGCGTCGCCGCCCAGGTAGACCGCCCGGGCGTTGCGCATACCGGGATCCCGGCCCTGCAGACCGCCGCCGACCAGGACCTCGCCTCCGCCGGCGCGCCCCGAGGCGTCGACGCGCGCGGCGCCGAGCAGGCCGACCTGGGCGCCCAGCAGCCGGATCGTGCCACCCGCGGCCGTGTCACCGCGTGCGCTGAGGTCGCCGGCGATCAAGGCCGTGCCGCCGGCCGCGCTGCCGTCGCCCGGCCCGGCATCGACGCCGACATGTCCGCCGCCCGCGCCGTCGGCGCTGATGCGGCTGCCCGCGGCGATGTCGATCGTGCGCGAGGCCGTCAGTTGAACGCCCCCGCCGCGCTGACCTGGCGTGCCGTCCGCCTGCAGCACGCCCCGCTGCCCCACCAGCGCAGCCTGCAGGTCGATGCGGCCGTCGCTGGCCACGATATGGCCGCCATTGACCACCTCGCCCGCGGGTACGCTCACTCGCACCGCGATATTCGGCAGCATGCTGTCCACCAGGTCGATCGAGTGCCCGGCGGCCAGACCGACCTGGCCGCGCGGCGTCTCGATGCGGCCATCGTTGACGACGCCACCGGCGCCACCCAGCAGCCAGATCCGACCACCGGTCACGCTGCGCAGTTCACCCTGGTTCCTGACCGACGGCCCCGCCGCGACCTGCGCCGCACCGCCGTAGAGCCTGTAGCGGCGCGCCTGCCAGTCGGCATCACCGATCTGCAGCGTCGAGGCCACCAGGTTGGCCACATCGACCCGGGCATCGCGGCCGAAGAGCACACCGTTCGAGTTGAGCAACCAGACGCCGCCGTTGCTGCTGAGGCGGCCGAAAATCTCGGAGGGCCGCGTGCCGACCACGCGGTTGAGCACCTGGCTCGATGCATCGGGCTGATCGAACCGCACCGAGTGGCCCGCTGCGATCGAGAAGCTCTGCCAGTTCAGGATAGCCCGGTCGTTGTTCGTGATCGTCATCTGGGAGCCGCTGGTCGTGACGCCGGCCTGCCCGCGCGCGACCGACAGGCCCTGCGGGAGCACCTGCGCAAGGCCTTGGCGCGGGGCCCAGCCGCCCAGTCCAATGGTGGCCAGGGCGGCGATCAGCGGCACGTATCTGAATGCGTGGCGAGAGGGCGGACGGGCGCGCGCGGACTGCAGGGCTGGGGTGGGCAAGCGGTTCATCGAAGCCTCCGTCTCTGTGCCACGCGGCGAGCTCAGAACTCCACCGCCAGCGCGACGTGGATGTGCGGGCGCCCGCGCGTCGTGCGCTGCGTGGTGCGGTCCGGCACGCCGACGTCCAGCGTCGCGGACCATGACCGCCAGACGGCACGCACGCCGGGCCCGGCCGATGCGATGCGGCAGCGCGTGAGCCCGGGCTGGCACTCGAGGCCGCCGCGATTGCGGACTTGCGCGACGTCGATGAATCCGTAGACCTGCATGCTCAGCGCGCCGTCGGTCTCGGGCGTGAACAAGCCGACGCGGCCGGCCTGCAGCGACAGCGCAAGGCCCGAGTCGCCCGTGAGTTCGCGCTCCTGATAGCCGCGCACCGTCTCCGCCCCACCGGCACCGAACATCTCGCCGGGGATCAGCGGCGAGCGGCTCCATTGGCCGGTCGCCCGGATGCTGATGTCCCAGTCATCGGCACGCAGCAGATGGCTGGTTGCTGCCAGACGCAGGACCGTGCCTGCGGCCGGCGCACCGTCGCGCACGGCACCGATCCGCGCGGCGTCGGCATTCACGTTGCGCTGCAACCGGAACGTCAGCGCAACCGGCCATTCGCCGGTACGCTGGACGGCGTACTCGGCGGTCACCGGCGTCACGGCGATGGTCTCGCCGGACCCGCCGCAGGCGCCTTCCGGAAGCCCGGCGATCGTGCAGCCGGTCTTGTATTGGCGGCGATCGACGGCCAGTGACAGGCGTTGGTCGAATTCGCCCCATCGCGGCACGAACGCGGTCGCCCGCACGCCGGCCACGCGCCCCACGCCATTGAGGGTCACGTCGCCGGCCGCAGTCGAATGTGCACCGTCCACGCTCGAGTACGCGCCGAAGGCCTCGAGGGCGAGCTGCTTCGAGTAGATCGGCCACCGATAGCCGGCACTGAAGATGCGCACGCGATCGGGATGCTCCGGTGCGGTCTGTGCCTCGAGGCTGAGCACGTCGTCGTGATCGCTGAGGTTCGCGTGGCGCCAGCCCAGCGCGAGCCGATAGCGGTCGGCATGGTCGGGTCCCGTGTTGTCCAGGCCGGCGCGGAACCGGCTCAGCGGCAGCTCGCGCACGCGGATCTCGGCCTCGACGGCGTTCTCGGCGTACGTGCCTGGCTTGAGAAGGACCTGGACCTCCTTGCCCGGATTCTCGTTGGCCAGGCGGAGCTGCGCATCGAGCGCATGCAACCGCAGCGGCTGCCCGGGGGCCAGTGCCGGGAGGCTGGCGCGAATGTTGGCGGCCGAGAATGCGCTGGCGTTGAAGACCTCCGCCGATGACGTCAAGCGCCCTTCGACCACGCGCAGGCGCAGCACGCCATCGCGCGTCAGCGCCTGAGGCCGGATCACACGCACCGCGCCGAAACCGGCGGCGCCATACCTTCGTTGCAGGTCATCCGCGGCCGCGATCCAGTCCGCCGCGGACTTGCAGACCGGAGCGCCGTCGTCGCGAAGGCCGAGCATCGCGCGCATGGCAGCGATGGTCTCGACGCGGTCGATGTAGGTGACGTCGACGAGTTCGACACCCGCCAGCGGCGCCTGGTCGGGCGCACAGCCCTGCGCCACGGCGGTCCGCGACGACGCCAGGGCGACGATACCCAGGGTCAAGGCGACAAGCATCGACAAGCAGTGCATCGCTCCTCCACTGGCCTTGCAGCTCTGCTCTTCCGATTCCGGCGGCCTCTCCGGGCCTGCGGCCGGACGGCGTCGGGAATCTCACAGTGGATCCGCGCTCCTGCCAGCGCGCCGCGCGTGTGTTTCAGTATGCGTGCGCGCCTCCGACGATTCAATCTGCAAACTTGGGGGTCGCGCGGCCATCGGCAGGAATCGCCGGTGTCGCGCAAGATCCGCCGACGGTCCCTCACGTCGTTCTCCAACTGCGCCCGTTCGGGAGCCCCAGCGCCACGGTCATGAATCATCGGGGCCACGCGTCGACGCGTCGGCTTGCACCCCGCAGCGGGTTCACGAACACTTTGCACATGGGGCTGGCCTTGCGCGATCCGTGGCCGCTTCCGACGGGCAAGGACCCGATATTTCCCTGCGACGGCGCGCAGTGCGTCGCGGAATCTGCCACTGCCAGACAGTTGCGTCCGGCCTACCATCGTGGCCCAGGTCCGCGCGAGCCCATCGACCATGCACATCTCACCCCCGACCCGGCGCCCCGCCGTTCACACACTGGCCGCCGTCTTCGCCATGCTGGCGCTCGCCGGTTGTGGCGCCGAGGTGGCAGGCGGCGCGGCGGCCGTCGGCGCGCTGCAGGCGACCCAGGCCAAGCAGGCGCGTGCGCAGCAGGCGCAGGTCGTCGATCAGATGAAGGCAGTCCAGGACGCCGGCGTTGCGCGCGCGGCCAGCGCGGCCGACTGATCCTTCGCCGGCGCCGCCTGTGCTGCGGCGAAACAACGTGTGGCGCCAGGCCGGCTGGCGCAGATGCCTTGGCTCGCCGGCACACCGGGGCGGCCACCTTGGTCGCCGCGGGCAGAGGCACGGGCGGGCCCGGAAGTCCGACCCGGAGTCCGCACCAGGAAGTCGGCCCGATCCAGGCGCCGCTCGCGCGTCGACGGCAGCCGCCAGCGGCCGTTGCCTGAACGTGCCCGCCGTCTCGTCGACACGGGCTCGTCCTGTCCCGGCCCCGCTCAGCGCCGGGCCTGCTCGGCGCAGAACGACGCCAGCGCCGCCAGCATGCGCTGGGTCGCCTGGTGCGCCGCCGCCGCGCCACCCACCGGGTCGTCGGTCGGCGCCAGGACGGTCTCGTCGAACTCGCGCCAGGCGACGACCTGCCGCGTCGCGGTGTCCATCAGCACGGCGCGCGCAGTCAGGCGGACGTGGCTGGGGCGGGTGCTGAAATCCTGCTGCAGGCGGATCAGCTCGGTCTCGAGCCGCAAGGGCCCGCTCGCCGACGACGGCGCCAGCAGCACGGCACGAAAGGCGCCGCTGTCCTGCAGTGCGCGCACCAGCAGCGGGGCGAGCATCTGGGCCGGCGTGCCCACCCATTCGTGGAACGCAAAGGCCTCCAGCTCCTGCGGCCGGCGCAGGTAGACCATGCGCGTGCTGTCGTAGCCCGGCGCGGCGCGTGGCACGGCCACCACCAGCGCCGGCGCGTCGGCCGCAGGCAGGCGCACGGCCGCGGCCGCGTTGCCGTTGTCGAGCGTGAAGCGGGCCGGTGCGGCCGCCGGCTTGGGCAGCAGCGAGCCGGCACAGCCGGCCAGCAGGGCCAGCCAGGCTGCGGCGAGCAGCGCGGCGGACACACGCCCGCAGGATGAATGAGGCTTCATGGCCGTTCGCTTTCCCCAGGGCCGGGTCGAAGTGCCGGGCCGCCGACGAGCAGGCTGTTCGGGCTGCCGGCCGTCTGTTCGCTCAGGCGGCGCAGCGACGCCGAGAGCTGGTTCAGCTCCGACATCAACCGTGCCAGTTCGGGCAGCGTCTCGTTGCCCATCTGCTGTACGCCGCTGGCCGCTGCATCGGCGGCGCGGCCGGCGCGCGCGCTGGCCGCGCCCGCGACCTCGGCCATGCGTTCGACGGCCTGTGCACTGGCGGCAATGCGCTCCAGAGTCGGCCCCAACTGCTCGCCGGCACGCGCGGCCAGGCGGGCCGTGCGCGCGGCGTCGGCGATCGCGGCGCTCAGGGCCGCCTGCTGGCCTGCCAGCGCATGGGCCAGGGTCGCGGTGTCGGCCAGCGCGGACTTCAGCGCGGCGCGGTTGTCGGCGTCGAAGACGGCATTGAGGTTGTCCGACACACGGTCGACGTTGGACAGCACGTTGGTGAGCACGTTCTCGAGCCGCGCGCTCAGCGAGGGCTTGAACGGAATGGTCGGCGCCACGCCGTCGGCGCCGACCCGCAGCGCACCCGCGCCTGCACTGCCGCCACTGAGCTCGACGTAGGCGATGCCGGTCAGGCCCTGGGTCTTGAGCACGGCCACGGTGTCCTGCTTGATCGGGGTGCCGCGCTCGATCAGGAAACGCAGCCGCACCTGCTGCGAGTTCTGCGGGTCGATCTCGATCCGGCTGACCTTGCCCACGTCCACGCCCAGGTACTTGACCGGGGCGTCCACGTTCAGCCCTGCCACCGACTCCTGGATGAACGCCTGGTAGCGGTCGAACTTCTGCTCGCCGCCCAGCCCGGCCGCCAGCCACAGCACGCCGGCCACCAGCGCAGCGCCGAGCACCAGCACGAAGGCGCCGACGAGGGTGTAGTTGACCTTGTCTTCCATCGCGATGCCCGTGTTCAGCCTGCGCCCTGCGGCGTGCGGCGCGGTGCGCCGCGCCGGTCGGTGAAATAGGCGCTGACGATGGGATGGCCGTTGCGCGACAGCTCGTCCATCGTGCCCAGCGCCAGCACCCGGCCTTCGCCCAGCACGGCCACACGGCTGCTCACCTGCCACAGCAGGTCGAGGTCGTGTGTCACGATCACGATCGTGGGCCCGTACAGCGCGTGCGTGCGCACGATCAACTCGTCCACGCCGGCCGAGCTGGCGGGGTCCAGGCCCGAGGTCGGCTCGTCCAGGAACAGCAGCTCCGGGTCGAGCGCGATGGCGCGTGCAAGGGCTGCCCGCTTGAGCATGCCGCCGCTCAATTCGCCGGGCAGTTTCAGGCCCGCGTCGGGCGGCAGGCCGGTGAGCGCGAGCTTCCACTCGGCGATCTCGTCGATCAGGGCGTCGTCGAGCCCGCTGTGCTCGCGCAGCGGCAGGCCGACGTTCGCGCGCACGGTGAGCGCGCTGAACAGCCCGCCGCGCTGGAACATCACGCCCCAGCGCCGGCGCAGGGTCAGGGCCTGCGCGGGGTCGAGCCCGGCGACGTCCTGGCCGAACAGCCGGATATGCCCCGCGCTGGGCCGCTGCAGCAGGATCATCTCGCGCAGCAGCACCGACTTGCCGGCACCGCTGCCGCCGGCCAGGCCCAGGATCTCGCCGCGCCGCACCGTCAGGTCCAGGCCCTCGTGCACCGTGTGGGCGCCGAATCGGGTGCCGATCTGCTGCAATTCGATCACCGGCGCGCTGTCGGGGTCGGCAGGCTGGCTCACGTCACAGGCCCAGCACGTTGAAGACGACCGAGAACAAGGCGTCGGCCACGATGACGAGAAAGATCGACTGCACCACGCTCAGCGTGGTCTGCCGGCCCACGCTGTCGGCGCTGGCGCGGGTGCGCAAGCCCTGGAAACAACCCACCAGCACGATGATGATGGCGAAGACGAACGACTTGCCCACGCCGATGAGCAGCGCCGAGCCCTGCATCACACGGCCGAAACGGCTGGCGAATTCGCCGAAGCCGATGCCCAGTTGCGAGCGCGCCATCACCATGCCGCCGAGCACGCCGGTGAGGTCGGCGAATACCGTCAGCAGCGGCAGCGCCACCGCCAGGGCCAGGATCTTGGGCAGGACCAGCCGCTCGAGCGGGTCGATGCCGATCGTGCGCATCGCATCGATCTCCTCGGTCACGACCATGGTGCCGATCTGCGCCGCATGGGCCGAACCGGAGCGCCCGGCGATGATGATGGCGCCGATCAGGGGCGCAAATTCGCGCAGCATCGCGTACCCCACCAGTTCGACCACGAAGACATTGGCGCCGTAGTGCCGAAGCTGGTCGGCACCCTGGTAGGCGACGACCACGCCGAGCAGGAACGAGGTCAGGCCGATGATCGGCAGCGCGTCGAAGCCGCCGATCTCGACCTCGTGCAGCACCGCGCGCCAGCGCAAGCGGCCCATGTGCCGCAGCACCCCGGCCGCGGCGAGCGCGACCTGGCCGACGAAGGCCACGAAGTCCAGCGCCTGCTGCACGCCGGCCACCGTCTGGCGGCCCGTGCGCTGCAGCAGGCCGCGTCGCGGCGGCTGCAGCAGCGTCGGGGCCGCAGCGGCGCGCACTTCGGTCATCAGGCCCAGCGCCCGCGCGGGCCAGCCGCGCAGCCTGGCCGTGCCGCCTTGCGGGCCCAGCCAGCGCTGCAGCACCCAGGCGCCGGCACTGTCCAGCGCCACGAGCTTCGATCCGTCGAGCACCGTCGGCGCCGGGTCGGCGGCGGGGGCAGGCAGCGCGTTGGCCATCGGCCCCAGGCCTTGCACCGTCCACTCGCCACCCAGGGCCCATTCGCCGTCTTGCGCAGGCGTCAGGGTGGCGGGGGCGGCAGTGGGTGGGGCGGCAGGGCCGGCGGGCGCACGCATGGGTTCCGAAGGGTGCGCCGCGCCGGCCAGCGCGTCTGTGGGATGGCGCACCGTCGCTGCCCGAAGGTGGGCCGGCGCACAGACTTTCGTCGGCAGCCTGGCTACAAACCGGTATTCCGCCTGCCCGGGCCCCACGACACCGCCGATGACCCGAAGACCTCCGAAATGGCTCGTCGCCGCTGCGCTTGCCTTGCCGGCCCTGGTCGGGATGGGCCTGTTGTGGCTGGCCGTGTTCGGCTGGAACTGGGCGCGCGGGCCGCTGCAGGATCTGGCCTTGCGCCAGACCGGGCGCGCGCTGCACATCGACGGCGACCTGGCGCTGGGGTGGGGCTGGCCGGCGCCGCGCGTGCAGGCGCAGCGGGTGAGCTTCGCCAATCCTGCGTGGGCCGCGGCGCCGCAGATGGTTGCCGCCGACGCCCTGGAGCTCACGGTCGACCTGGGGGAACTGCTGCGCGGGCGGGTGTCGTTCCCTCAAGTCAAGCTGACCCGGCCGCACGTCCACCTGGAGCAGGGCAGCGGCGGGCGCAAGACCTGGCTGCTGGACCGCACGCAGACCGACGAGGATGCGCAGATCCGCATCGGCCATCTCACGCTCGACCGCGGCGAGGTCAGCTACAGCGACGTGGCCCGTGGCACCGCCGTGCAGGCCACGCTGTCGACCGTGGACACGCCCGCGCCGGCCGCCGCGGCCGGGGCAGCGCCGGGTGCCGCGCCGCGCCCTGCCCTGGCTGGCGTGGCCTTCAAGGCGCAGGGCCGCTTCCAGGGCCAGACCCTGGTGGCCGTGGGCCGCGGCGGCCCGGTGCTCGCCCTGCGCGACGACGCCCGGCCCTACCCGCTGCAGCTGGAGGCCACGCTCGGGCGCACCCACGTGAGCGCCGAGGGCACGGTGACGAACCTGGTCGAGCTCAGTGCCGTCGACCTTCGGCTCGCCCTGCGCGGCGACAACCTGGCCGCGCTGTTCCCGGTCGTCGGCATCGCGCTGCCGCCCACGCCCGCCTATCGCAGCGCCGGCCATCTGGTGCGCCAAGGCGCGATCTGGCGATACGAGGCGTTTACCGGAACGGTGGGCCGCAGCGACATGGCCGGCACCCTGCAACTCGACGTCGGCGGGACGCGCCCGCGACTCAGCGGCGCGGTGGCCTCGCGCCGGCTGGACCTGGCCGACCTGGGCCCCGCGGTCGGCGCGCGCGACGCCGGCACCGCCACGGCCGCAGCTGCGCCGGCGTCGGCACGCCTGCTGCCGGACCAAGCGCTCGACACCGCTCACTGGGCCACGGTCGATGCCGACGTCACGTTCAAGGCGCAGGCCCTGTTGCGCGACAAGGCGCTGCCGCTGGAGAACCTGGAAGTGCGTCTGGTGCTGGACGACCGGCGGCTCACGCTGGATCCACTGGACTTCGCGCTGGCGGGAGGGCGCGCGAAGGCACAGGTGACGCTGGACGGCCGCGCCGCGCCGCTGCGCGCGCAGGCCAAGCTGCAGCTGCGCGGCGTGACTCTGGGGCGGCTGCTGCCGACGGTCGATCTCGGCAAGGCCAGCGTCGGGTTGCTCCAGGGCGACATCGACCTGGCGGGCCAGGGCGCATCGGTGGGGCGCATGCTGGCCACGGCCGACGGCCGCGTGAGCCTGGTCGTGCGCAATGGCGAGATCAGCCGTCTGCTCATGGAGAAGGTCGGGCTGCACCTGCTGGAGATCCTGCAGCTGCGGCTGACCGGCGACCAGACCGTGCAGCTGCGCTGCGCGGTGGCCGACTTCGGCGTCACGCACGGCGTGATGCAGGCGAAGGTGCTGGTGCTGGACACCGCCGTCAACACCGTGGTCGGCAGCGGCCGCATCGACCTCGCCCGGGAGACCTTCGACCTCACGTTCGTGCCACGCACGAAGGTCAGCAGCCTGGTGGCCTTCCGCAGCCCGTTCCACGTCACCGGCAGCTTCGCCAGACCGTCGGTCAGGCTCGACACCGGGAGCGTCGCCGCACGCGCGGCCGGATCGCTGGGCCTGGCCCTGCTCAATCCGCTGCTGGCGCTGATCCCGCTGTTCGAGGCCGGGCCGGGCGCGGACGACCCATGCGCCCAGCTGGCGCAAGTCGCGCGCACGGCACCACCGAAGTCACCCAAGGCCGCGGCGCGGCCGTGAGTGTGGACGAAGGCCCGCGCGGCGCGCTGCGCCGCGCGGCGTGGCAACCTGCGGTCATGTGACCCGCGCCGACCGCGGATGCAGCCGGCGAAGCCCAGGCTCAGTCGTCCTTCTTGACCTTGACGGTGCTCCTCACCGAGGCAACGCCTTCGGTGTCGCGCGCGATCGACACTGCCTTGTCCACGGCCTCCTGGCTGTTGGCGGTTCCGCTCAGGAACACCATGCCGTTGCGGTCGGTATCGACGCTGATCTTCGCCAGGCTGCTCATCTTCTCCGCCGCGAGCTTGGTCTTGATCTTGGTGGTGATGACGGAGTCCTTGACGAACGCCACCGGGTGCTTGCGATCGGCATCGCCATCGGCGGCGCGGGTCGCCAGGGGAGTGAGCAGGGCCGCAACGACGAAACAGGCGGTCAGGATCTTTGTATTCACGATTAGCTCCTTGGTATGAAGGGCGATGTTGAACGCGCGGCCTTGCCCGCACCATCGGACGACCGGCGGACCCGACGTAGGCGACGCCTTACAGCGATTGCAGGAGCGGCCGCCGTGCACACGCGCGCGGCGCGCTCCCACCCGCGAACGGGCATCCGGCCTACAGGCCCTGGCACCCGCCGGGTGCAGAGTCGGCCATCACTGACTGCATGGAGATGCTCATGTTCAAACAGACATTGCTGGCTGCCGTCGTGGCGGCTTTGCTCGGCACGATGGCCGCGCCATCGACGGCCGCCCGGGTGGGCGTGTCGATCAACGTGGCTCCGCCGGCACAGCGCTACGAGGCCGTACCGGCACCGCGCCGCGGCTACGACTGGACTCCGGGTTACTGGAACTGGAGTCCCCATCGCCATCGCCACAACTGGGTTGCCGGATCCTGGGTGCGCAGCCGCCCCGGCTACATCTATGCGCAACCGACCTGGGTCGACCGCGGTGGCCGCTGGGAACAGCGGCGCGGGGCCTGGGCGCGCGGCGACCTCGACCGCGACGGCATGCGCAACGGCGTCGACCGCGACCGTGATGGCGACGGCGTGCCGAACCGTCGCGACAACGCGCCGGACAATCCGCGCCGGCAGTGAAGCACGGTCCGCGCGGCGGGCCGCGCCGTCGGCACCGACCCGTCGGTCGGTGTCTTCGATCTCGTGAAGCCGCGCCCGTGGGCGCCCCCAACGCATGAAAGCGGGACCCCGTGAACCCTACGACGACGCACAAACCGTTCTCGATGATTCGGGAGTTCCAGCTGGCGGACTGGTTCACCCTGGCCAACGCCGCCTGCGGCACGGGCGCGCTGTTTTCCGTCATGACGTACCTCGAAACGCACGCGGTCAGGCACGTCTACTTTGCCTGCGGCCTCGTCCTCGCGGCGTTGATCTTCGACGTCCTGGACGGCCGCATCGCCAGATGGCGCCAGACGACGTCGTCGATGGGCCGCGAGCTCGACTCGCTGGCCGACGTCATCTCCTTCGGGGTCGCACCGGCCCTCATTGCCTACGGTTGCGGCATGCAGGGCCTGTTCGACCGCGTCGTGCTCGTCTACTTCGTGGCCTGCGGGGTCTCGCGCCTGGCGCGCTACAACATCACGGCCGAAGCGCTTTCCGAAGGCACCGACAAGGTGAAGCATTTCGAAGGCACGCCCATACCGACTTCCATCGTGCTCGTGCTCGTCCTGGCCCTGGCGGCATGGTCCGGCGCCGTCAACGAACGACTGTGGCTGGGTGAAGTCACCTGGGCCGGACTCGGGCTCCACCCGCTCGTGCTGTTGTTCGCGCTGTCGGGGTCGCTGATGATCAGCAGGCTGCGCATCCCCAAGCCATGACGGCGGGCCAGCGCCGCGACGGCTCTGTACGACACCGTACAGAAGATCGCGCGCCAAACGGCTAGCCTGCAGTCCAGACAGTCTTCCGCCAGAGCAGGGGCAGTGCCGGGTCGCCATTCGCGACCCGGGGTTTGTCGTGGTTCCTGCGGCCGTTCGGTGTCACAGGAGGCGATGTGCGTGTTTCTTCAGCGGGTGTCCTGCCCCGAGTTGCGATCTGGATCGCGGGCCTGGGCTGCGCCGCGTGCTTGCCGCTGGCGGCCTTCGCTGAGATCACCAACGACTCGATGGCCGGGCCGGGCCTGCGCTCGCGGCCGGCCTATGACGGCGCGACGTCGCAACACGTGGAACTGGTGCCCGTCATCCGCTACTTCGGCCAGCCATGGTTCGCACGATCGACCCAGGGCGTGCTGGAGGCCGGCCTGCGCACCGAGCTCCTTCCCGGGCTGCATGCCGGCGTGCAACTGGCGTACGAACCAGGGCGCCAGGCGAGCAGTTCGGACTTCCTGCAGAGCCACCACGTCACCGACATCGGGCGCGGTGCTTCGCTCGGCGCACAACTGGAATGGGACCACCAGTTCGGTCCCATGCCGGTCACGCTGCTGGTGCGCGCGCGCAAGCACACCGACCCGGCCCTCGGTGCGCAGGCCGACCTGCGGCTGAGCGCGGGCGTGTTCCAGAGCGGCCGCCTGGCCCTGGGCGTGTTCACCCAGGCCACCTGGGCCGACGCGGCGTCGACCGGGTCGTTCTACGGCGTCGACCCCGCGTCGGCCGCGGTCACGGGCCTGCCGGTCTTCGCGCCCCGAGGCGGTTGGCTGTTCGCCAGCGCGGGGCTGCTCGGATCGTTCGAGCTGAGCCCGAAGTGGGTCATCGTCGGCAGCCTGGAGGCGCGCCGGCTGCGCGGCGATGCCGCGCGAAGCCCGCTGGTGCAGCGGGCATCGAACCACTATGTGAGCACGGGCCTGGCCTACCGCTTCTGACGCGCGGGCGCGCTGGCCGATCGAGACGAGGAGCTGCAAATGACGGTGCGATCGATGGGACGGATCCTGGCGCTGCTGGGCCTGCTGGCAACGGCTGCGGCCGGGGCCGCTCCGGCCATCAGCGTGCAGATGGAAGTGAATTTCCTGCTCGGCTTCGTCGAAGGCTCGGGCTGCGAGTTCCAGCGCAACGGCACCTGGCACAGTTCGGTGGCCGCGCAGGTGCATCTGCGCGACAAGTACCGGTACCTGGCCGCACGCGACCTCATCGACACCACCGAGCAGTTCATCGAACGGGCCGCGACACAAAGCAGCCTCACCGGACAGCCCTACCAGGTTCGCTGCAAGGGCGGGCCCACGATCACCAGCAAGCAGTGGCTGACCGACGAACTCTCACACCTGCGCGCCCAGCCATGAAGCCATCCTCCACATTCGCCCTGACCTTGCTCATCCTGCTGGCGGGACACGGCGCCTGCGCCCAGCAGACCGACGCCGCGGAGGCACCTGCCACGCCTGCCGCGTCTGCCGCTCCTGCCGCTCCTGCCGCGTCTGCCGCGTCTGCCGCGTCGGCCTCATCCCCCGCAAAAGACAAGAGCTACGCAATACCCGCGCTCGAGATCGTCGGCTTCGACCTGCTGCTCAATCTCTACAACCGGCGCTTCAGCGGGTCGACCGACTATGACGTGACTGCGGGGTCGATCCGGCGCAACCTGCGCGGGCCCTGGGTCGTGGACAACGATCCGTTCAAGATCAACCAGGCCGCACACCCCTACCAGGGGTCGCTGTACCACGGCGCGGCGCGCTCCACCGGCCTGAGCTACTGGGAGGCGTCGGCGCTCACCTTCGCCGGCAGCGCGTGGTGGGAGATCACGGGCGAGAAGACGCCGCCGTCGCGCAACGACCAGGTCGCCAGCGGCATCGCCGGCAGCTTTCTCGGTGAGCCGCTCTTTCGCATGGCGCATCTGGTGCTCAACCGCAGCGACGTGTCCGCCCCCTGGCGGCCCTGGCTCGCCGGCGCGATCTCGCCGCCGGTCGCCCTGAACCGGCTCGTCTTCGGCTCCCGGTTCGACAGCACCTTCTCCGACCACGACCCGGAGTACTACGGTCGCCTGCATTTCGGGCCGACGCACGGGATCCAGAACGACTTCGACAGTTCACCCGAGTTCAAGCGCAACATGGTCCAGGCCGATTTCGCGCTCGACTACGGACTGCCGGGCAAGCCCGGCTACACCTACAAGCGTCCTTTCGACCACTTCGTCTTCCAGGTCCTGCTTTCGAGCGCCAACGGCGTGGAGAACCTCAGCACACGCGGCCTGCTCTACGGCACCGACTATGCCGTCGGCGACAACTACCGCGGCATCTGGGGCCTGTACGCCAACTACGACTATCTGGCGCCGCAGGTCTTCCACGTGTCGACGACCTCGCTGTCGCTCGGCACGACCGGGCAGTGGTGGGTCTCGAAGACCATCGCGCTGCAGGGCACCGGCCTCGTCGGCCTGGGGTATTCGGCCGCCAGCACGTCGCGCTGGGCCGCCGACACGCCCGAATACCACTATGGCATGGCCTCGCGTGCCGCGCTGGCGCTGCGTGCGATCAGCGGCGACCGCGTCGCGCTCGATGTCTCGGCGCGCATGGTGTCGCTGGGCCGGCTGACGCGCCGCTCGGCTGGGCGCGACGAGATCTCGCGCGTCGATTCCGCACTCACCTGGCGCATCCAGGGGCCGCACGCCGTGGGCGTCAACTTCCTCTGGTCGCACCGCAGCGCAGACTTCCCGGGCACCGCCGGGCGCCGGCAGACGCTGGGCACGGTGGGGCTGTACTACACGATGCTGGGCCAGCAAGGGTTCGGTGCGGTCGAATGGAGGCCACCTGGAAGCCGTTGATCCCGGCCCCTGCCCGCTGCGCGGGCGGGGCGACCCGCAGCCCCATCGACAGCTGATGAAGTCGCTGGCGTTCGGGCTGTTCGCAGCCCTGCTGTGCGTGGCCTTCATCAAGCTCGGCAGCGAGGTCGCCGAGGGCGAAACACGCGACGTCGACGCCGCCATCCTGCGTGCGGCCTGGTCCTTGCGGTCGGGCCACCCGTGGCTGGCCGACGTCCTGCGCGACTTCAGCGGCCTGGGCAGCACCGCCGTGCTGACCCTCGTCGTCGTCTTTGCCGCCGGCTACCTGGCGGTGCGGTCGGCGTGGACCACCGCGGCCATCGTCGCGGCCTCCGCCATCTCGGGAACCGCGCTCGTGAGTGCGTTCAAGACCGCCTTCGGGCGCTTGCGACCGGACCCTGCGTTCGCCGATCTGCTGGTACCCGGCCTGAGCTTCCCGAGCGGCCATGCGACCATTTCCGCGATCGTCTTCCTGACCGTCGGGGCGCTCATCGCTTCGACGCGCCAACGCTGGGAAGAACGGACCTTCATCCTGTGCGCCGCCGCGCTGCTGGCGGTGCTGGTCGGGATCAGCCGTGTCGCGCTGGGCGTGCACTGGGCCACCGATGTCGTCGGCGGCTGGGCCTTCGGTGCGGGCTGGGCGCTGATCGGGCTGCTGCTCGACCGGCACCTGGGCAGCCGCCACGCCTGAGTCCGGCAGCGGTCGACCCCGCCGATCGCGCGCGGCGAGCCCTTCGCGGCGCACGCCCGCCAGCAGCGGGCTGGCCGGCCGGGGCCGTGCCCGAAGCGGGCCCGGCGGCTCATCGCCAGGCGATCAGAGTGTTGCGGCCATCGCGGCCACCGTGGCCGCCATCGCAGCGGTGGCGGTCCAGCCGAGCCAGCGCAACCTCGGGCCGATGACATGCGCGCCCATCGTGCCGGGGCGGCTGGCGAGCAGCATCATCACCGCCATGATCGGCACCGCGATCACGCCGTTGATCACGGCGGACCAGAAGAGCTCCCTGACCGGATCGGTCGGCGTGAAGCAGAGGATCACGCCGCCCACCGTCGCCGCAGCGATGACGCCATAGAAGCCGACCCCCTCGCCCTTGTCCAGACGCGCGCTCAACGAACCGGGCCAGCCCGCCGCCTCGGCCACCGCGTAGCCGGCCGACCCGGCCAGCACCGGCACGGCCAGCATGCCGGTGCCGATGATGCCGAGGCTGAACAGCAGGTAGGTGAACTCTCCGGCCAGCGGGCGCAGGGCCTCGGCGGCCTGTGCCGACGTCTGGATGTCGGTGACTCCGGCTGTGTGCAGCGTGGCGGCCGTGCTCAGGATGATGAAGAAGGCGACGAGGTTGGAGAACGTCATGCCGATGATCGTGTCGGCCTTGATGCGGCGCAGGTGGCGGCGGACGTCGTGCGCGGTCTGGGGCCGGCTGCCGCTGGTGTCTTCCATCTCCTGCGCCGCCTGCCAGAAGAACAGGTAGGGGCTGATCGTCGTGCCGAACACGGCGACCACCATCAGCAGCATGTCGTGGTCGAGCGCCAGGCGCGGGCGCAGGACTTCGCCCGCCACCTTCCACCAGTCCAGGTGCACGGTGAACGCCACCGCCACGTACGACAGCAGCGCCAGGGTCAGCCACTTCAGCCAGCGCACGTAGGTCCGGTAGGGCAGGAAGACCTGCAGGACGAGGCACAGCAGGCCGAAGGTCACGGCGTACACACGTGCCGACCCGCCCACGAGCAGGCGCAGCGCCTCGGCCATTGCGGCGATGTCGGCGGCGACGTTGAGCGTGTTGGCGATCAGCAGCATGCCCACCACCCCCAGCAGCGCCCATCGCGGGAAGCTGGTCTTGATGTTGGCGGCCAGGCCGCGCCGCGTGACATGGCCGATGCGCGCGCTGACGATCTGGATGGCGGCCATCAGCGGCAGCGTGAACACCACCGTCCACAGCATCGAGTAGCCGAACTGGGCGCCGGCCTGCGAGTAGGTGGCGATGCCGCTGGGGTCGTCGTCGGCGGCCCCGGTGATCAGGCCCGGGCCGAGCTGCCGCAGCCTGCCTTGGAGGCCGAACTTCCGGATGGCCTTCATGGCGAGCCCGCAGGCGCATGCGACAGCACCGGCAAGGCCCCGGCTGTCATCGTGCGGCCCTCGGCGGATGGCGACCCGGGGCCTACCCGGCGCCTTCGGCATCCGACCCTTCCGGTTCGATGAAGCCGGCAACGCCGTTCTCCGGGGCGGTCCGAGGCACCGACTCGATCGAGCCGGTCTTGTGCTCATCGACACTCTCGATGCTGATGCGCGCCGGCGTCGCTGGCGCGCTGGAGAGTTCCAAGGCCGTTTCGCTCGTTTCCGGGGGCGGGCCATCGTGGCGGCGGCGGACCTTGGCTTTGCGCTTCATGGCGTGCTCCGGTGGCGCTCAGGCGGTCTCGACTGCTGCCACGAGACAAGACCGGGGGCGGTGCTTGCTGGCGGCGGCGTCCTGAGCATGACCCGCCGCCCACGCAGTTGGCGCAAGTCTGCGTCAACGTGCCTGCACCGGATTGACGCCGCGCAAAGAGGTGCTGACCTCCAGCGGCTGGCTCACATCGACGCAGGCCCATCTTCGCTCAGCGCCCCGATCGACGGCGCGGCGGTGAGGGTGAGCAAGATGTCGGCGTACCAGGCGCAGTTCAGGCCCAGCGACTCCTCGACCGGCAAACCCTGGCCGCCCATCTCCATGCGCGCGGAGTGCACGCCCAGCAGCTTCCAGGGCAGCTGCGGATCACCGGCGTCGTCGTGCATCACCACCGGCGCGCCGCTGGTGCCGCGGTGGGTTCGTGCATCGGTCAGGAAGTAACCCTGACCCTGGAAGCGCAGGCCGAACGACGACGCGATGACGGCCTGCCGCACCACTGGCAGATGGTGCAGGGTGTCGTGGAAGCCCAGCGGGAAGCCCACCACCAGCAACGGCGTGCCGACCTTGACCTCCTGGAGCCGGTGCTGCAGGTGCGCCGGCGTGAAGGCCCTGAGCATCACGGCGGCAGGCATGGCCGCCCGGTCGAGCTCGATCGTCGCCACATCGATGGCGCCCGCGCTGTCGCGCCCCTGGTGCCAGATGGCCTGTCCGTCGCGGTAGAGCAATACCGAGATCACGGCCGAATGCGTGAGGTTGTCGGCGTCGGTGTGCACCTCGATCTCGATCCGGTCGGGCAGGTGCCCGCTCGGCCTGTCGATCAGCACATGGCGGTTGGTGACGAGGTACAAGCGATCGTCTCGTTGAAAGAAGAACCCGCTCGCACCGGTCAGCGCCTGCGTTCCGAAGAACGTGGACACCCGGGCCGTTGTCAACAAGAGGGACTCGATCATGGCGGTCGTCGGTGAGTAGTCAGCCCCGCGCTGCCGCCGGGCTGATGCATGCCACTGTAGTGGCTTGCTGGTCGCGCCGTTTGTTCTGTGGCGAACAGACAGAGACCTCCGGCGACAGCGATATTGACGCCTAGGTTTGCCAACCACTTCATCCAGTCTGCCGGTTGGTTTGACGCTGGAGCGGACAGCCATCATGCCCTTGATGGCGAGCAGCATGCGTGCGATATGGCGTCAGACGAACGGCATTCCCATGCGGGTTGAGCGTGCGCAATCCAGCCGCTTCGCCCGGGCGTAGTGTCTGCCTTGTCTCTTGTGGAGTTGTCGGCTCTTGGGTGAGAGTCGATCGCTGACAAGCACGAGCACATTGATGAAATGGCTCGGAAGGGAGTGCATGAGATGGGCCTGGGAACAATCCTGCTGATCGTTCTGGTCCTGGTGCTGGTCGGTGTCATTCCGACCTGGCCGCACAGCAGGGGATGGGGCTACGGTCCGAGCGGCATCGTTGGCGTCATCTTGGTGGTGCTGCTCATCCTGTTGTTGATGGGCAGGCTGTAGCGCGGCGGTTCGGGCCGATGGCTTGTCGGGACAGGTCCCGGTCGTCAGCGGCAGGCAGCAGAGGATCTCGGTCGACGCGATTCGTCGAAACTCGTACTGAAGGAGATGGACATGAGCATGAACAAGGACCAAGTCAAGGGTGCCCTGAAGGACATCGGGGGCAAGATCCAGGAAGAGGCCGGCAAGCTGGTCGGCAGCACGTCCCAACAGGTCAAAGGGCTGAAGGAACAGGCCAAGGGGAAGATTCAGAAGGGCGTTGGCGACCTGAAGGAAGCCGTCAGCGATGTGAAGAAGGCCGCCAAGAAGTAGGAGCCCGGCTGGGTGCCTGACGGGCTCGGCCGCAGACCGCACCTGCCCAAGCTTGAAGAGACTCTGCCGCCCCGGCGAGCAGCGCCCTGGGAGCAGCGGGAACGCTGACCGCGGAGTTGGTGCATTCCTCTCCTGCGGTCGCTCCGCGAGGCAACGGGTGGTGATGGCGGTACAGGCCTGGCGCGCATGGGCACCGATGGCCCCAATCGACACCGCGACCGCAGGCGGTCACGTCAGTCCCGCGGCGCCTTGCCTGGTTGTAGCGACTCTTCGCCGTTCTCGCAGCCTCGCCCGTCGTCGAGATCGTCATCCTCCTTCTCGGCGACATCACGATGCTCCGCAGCCCAGGCATCGATCCGCCGGCGATAGAGGACACCGAGCTGCGGGTAGAACTCCGAGCTGACGCTGACGACGAAGCCCTGCATCTCGTCCACGTCGTACCCGTGGTCGGCGAAATTCATCTCCAGGACCTCGAAGATGGACCATGCGCCGTTGAAGAACTCCTCGAGCGCTCCCAGCGTCAGTGGCCTGACCGAGGTGCGCGTCCTGCGCTCCGAGAGCGTCTCGCCCTCGTATTCGTCGACGACACGGTAGTGAATCCGGTCCTTGCCGCGGCGTGCGTAGACACAGGTCACGTCCTGCGTCGTCGAAGCGATCGTGATGCTGGCGATCATGAGCTCGTTGGACGCCAGGTCCGGCAGGTACTCACCGCCCATGAAGGCCGGGTGGATCCGGCCGATCGCGCGTCGGTCTTCCGCACTCAGGGAGGACTGCGCGAGAAAGTCGGGGATCTCGTCCACGTGCCCGCTGTCGATCAGGTGTTGCAGTGCGGCCTTGCGCTCGGCGCCCTTGATGCGCGAGAGAAGATGTTTTTCCAGGCCGAGGGGCCAGAAGTACGAGGCCGGCCGGAACCCGAGGTCGATGATGTCTGACGATGACATGGTGCTGCTCCAAACCCCGCAGACGCTGTGAACGTCTGCTCGCGTGCGGGGAGGGTGCGCGGCCGGACGTTTTAGGCGTTGTTGACGCGGCGCCAATAGTCATAAAGCCCGCGGTCGGCGGTGAGGCCGACGATCAAGACGGTAGCATCCGCTGGGATGACGACCGCGATCGAAGTGTTGAATGGGTTCGAGCACATCCGCCGCGCACAAACAGCAGGCGTCTACGCACCGCACAAGCCGCTGCTGATCCTGCTGGCCTTGGCCCGGGTGCAGCGTGGCGAACCACGATTGGTCGAGTTCACCGCCATCGATGCGCTGCTGAAGCAGCTCCTGGCCGAGTTCGGACCGAGCAGCGCCGCAAAGTCACGGCACTACCCGTTCTGGCACCTGGCCACCGATGGCCACGGCGCACTGTGGGACCTGAGCGGCCCGCGCGAGGTCTTGAATCGCCCTGCAGGCGCGACGCCCAGCCTGGGCGAGTTGCGAGAGCATCACATCAAGGCAGGCTTCCCCGCTGACATCGACGCGGCCTTGCGCCACATTCCTGGCCTGCTGCAGGCGGTGGCGTCGCGGGTGCTCGACACCTACTTCCCGGTGACCCTGCACGCCGACATCGTGGCCACGCTGGGCTTGAACCTGGATGGTGCCAGCGAGTTGCGCGACGGCGCGCCGGCCCCTACCGACTACACCGCCGCGGAGCGGCGCAGGCGCGATCCCGGTTTTCGCGAGCGGGTGTTGCGCGCCTATCCGAACCAAAGGCGCGATGCACAACCCTGGCCAGCCTTACCCTGGAAGGTCGGACAGTCCGACCTCCTTGCACGCACTACGCCAAAGTCGGGCCACTGATCCATGTGCGGATCCGGGCCACCTCGTTCTGGTCGGGCACCTTCTGCTCGCGCTCACACAGGAACAGCACTTGATTGAACAGCCGAGCGGCCAATGTCGCTTCGTCATCGGCACCCTGACCGAAGACGTGTCCGTTCATCTGCATGCCGCGAACCAGGAAGTTGACATCGCGAGGCCGAACCCTCAGGCCCTCGGACTCGATGCACTGGCGGCAGACGGCCTGCACTGTCGTGGGCAGCTTGAACTCCTGCTTCGTCAGGACCTGGACCAATGCACCCATCACCGTCCTCAAGTCCTTCGGTGCGAGCAGCGGCGCCCCCGTCAAGACGCAGACTTCCCTGGCCACCGGGAAAAGCTCCTCGGCACCTGACCACGGCGATTCCGGTTCCTGCTCCGGCAGAGCGCCTTCCAGCTCGTGCCGGCTCGGGTCCAACACCCGACCACCGGACCCGCTCAGCCAGAGCAGCCGCGAGAGTCTGAGCGAACGGAAGAACGCCTTGAACGTGCCCAGGCCATTCCAGTTCTCCAGAACTTCCGGGTACTCCTGCCGCAGTCGCGATGCCAGGAGACCAGAGCTGACAGGTAGCGGGGACT
>Ga0209682_10000035_pt1 | contig 37303 bp, 9 predicted proteins | sample DOMMetBare2Fresh_2_FD_187471 | JGI IMG/M metagenome (GOLD analysis project Ga0209682, IMG submission 187471) | Wetland sediment microbial communities from St. Louis River estuary, USA, under dissolved organic matter induced mercury methylation -... | ecosystem: Environmental > Aquatic >... | reverse complement strand
GGCGGTAAGCCCGGGGATCTCCGGCGTCCTCCCCGGCGTGTTCTGGAGCGAGATCTGGCACTCGAAGAGCGGGGCATGGGCCAGGCTCCGCTCCGGGTTCAAGGCGCCGACCAGCTTCGCGAAGGGAAGCTCCCGGTGGGCGAAGGCGGCCAGCGCGACGCCGCGCACCCGCCGCACGAGGGACCGGAAGGATGGCTCGTCCGCCACGTCGGTGCGCAGGACCAGGGTGTTGACGAAGAACCCGATGATCCCTTCCAGCTCCGTCCGGTCGCGGCCGGCCACCGGCGTACCCACGGCGACGTCGGTCTGGCCGCTCCAGCGCGCGAGGACGGCCTGGAAGCCGGCGACGAGAACCATGAACAGCGTCGCCCCCTCCTGGCGCGCGAGGGCATGGAGGGCGGCCACGGCGGCGGCGGGGAAGGAGAACGGCTCGCCCGCTCCGGCGGCGCCCGGCTCCCCGGAACGCGGCCGGTCCGCCGGCAGCTCCAGCACCTCCACCCCGGCGAGCTGCTCCCGCCAATACGCCAGGGACTCCGCGAGCGCCTCCTCTCCAAAGGCACGGCGCTGCCAGACGGCGTAATCGGCATAGCGCAGCGGCAGCTCCGGCAACGGCGTGGGGGCAAAGACCTCGCGCACGAAGATCCCCAGCGACCAGCCGTCCGAGGCGATGTGGTGCTGGGTGGAGAGGAGGACATGGCTCTCCGGTGCGAGGCGCAGGAGGCTGGCGCGCAGGACCGGCCCGGTGGCGAGATCGAAGGGGAGAAGGGCCTCGGAGGCGGCGAGGCGGCGGGCTTCGGTCTCCGCCGCGGGCAGGGCGGAGAGGTCGATCAGCGGAAGGACGAACGGCTCCGGGGGCGCCACGATCTGCACGGGAAGGCCTGCGCGCGTGCCGTACGTGGTGCGCAGGGTGGCATGGCGGCGGACCACCTCTCCCAGGGCCGCGGCCAGGGCCTCCGGGCGGAGCGGCCCGCCGAGGCGCAGGGCGGCCGGGATGTTGTAGGCCGCGCCACCGGGCGCGATCTGGTCGACGAGCCAGAGCCGTTCCTGGGCGAAGGAGAGCGGGAAGGGTCCCTCGCCCTCCACCCGCTCCAGGGGAACGGAGAGGTCCGCCGCCGCCCCGGCGCCCGGCCGGGACGCGGGATCGACCACCCGCGCCAGCTCCCCGAGAGTCGGTGCCTCGAAGATGGCACGCAGCGCGATCTCCCGCCCGAAGGTCTCGCGGAGGCGAGAGACGAGCTGTGTGGCGAGGAGCGAATGCCCTCCGAGCGCGAAGAAGTCGTCCTCCACCCCCACCGCGGGCACGCCGAGCAGCTCCCGCCAGATCGCGGCGAGCCTCCGCTCGGTCTCCGTCCGCGGCGGCGTGGAGGAAGGACCCGTGCCGGCGTCGCGGGGCTCGCGGGTCAAAGCCCGGCGGTCCACCTTGCCGTTCGGGGTGAGTGGCAGCTCGTCGAGGACCGCGAACACCGCCGGTACCATCGGCTCGGGGAGCCGCTCCGCGAGCCAGGCCCGGAGAGCCGCGGTGGACACCTCGGAGCCGGCCTGGAGCACCACGCAGGCCACGAGGCGCTTGCCCACCGCGTCCTGCCCCACCACGACCGCGGCCTCGCGGACCTCCGGGTGGGAGGCCAGGAGGGTCTCGATCTCCCCCGGCTCGACGCGGAAGCCGCGGATCTTCACCTGCTGGTCGATCCGCCCCAGGAACTCCAGCCGGCCGTCCGGCAGGAAGCGGGCGCGGTCCCCGGTGCGGTAGAGGCGGCCGCCGGGCGCCTCCGGCCACGGATCGGGCACGAACGCCGCCGCGGTCAGGTCCGTCCGGTTCAGATAGCCGCGGGCGAGGCCGTCTCCGCCGGTGTACAGCTCGCCGGGGACGCCGAGAGGGACCGGCCGCGCGGCGCCGTCGAGGAGAACGATCCGCGTGCCATGGATCGGCCGTCCAAGGGGGACCGACGCCCCGGGAGGCTCTCCCGGGTCGAGCACGGCGCAGGTGGTGAACGTGGTGTTCTCGGTGGGACCGTAGCCGTTCACCAGGCGCGTGCCGGGGAGCGCTTCGAGAACGCGGTGCACGTGCGGCACCGAGAGGGCATCGCCGCCGGCCAGCAGCAGGCGCAGCGGTGCGAGCCGCGGCAGCTCCCGCTCGACCATCTGGTGGAACAGCCCCGCGGTGAGCCAGAGCACGGTCACCCCGTGGCGCTCGATCTCGTCGCCGATCTCTTCGAGCGACAACGCCCCCGGCGCCGGCACCACCACCCGCGCGCCGTTGAGCAGCGCGCCCCAGACCTCCAGGGTCGAGGCGTCGAAGGCGAACGGCGCGAGCTGGAGGACCGTATCCCCCGGACCGATGCCGAGGTCCCCCGCCCATTGCGCCAGCCGGGCGATACCACGGTGGGGCACGGCGACGCCTTTGGGGCGGCCGGTGGAGCCGGAGGTGTACATGAGGTAGGCGAGGGAAGCCAAGGACGACAAGGACTGCAAGGACAACAAGGACGCGCGGTTGCCGGTGTCCTTGTTGTCCTTGAAGTCCTTGATGTCCTTTTCTTCAGACAGGCAGAGGACCGCCCCGGTGTCTTCCAGGAGCAGCGCCCGCCGCTCCTCTGGCCAGGCCGGATCGAGCGGCACATAGGCCCCGCCGGCCAGGATCACCGCCAGGGCCACCACCACCCGCTCGGCGGAGCGCTCCAGGCAGAGCCCCACCGGCACCTCCGGCCCTACTCCCGCGGCACGCAGGTGCCGGGCGAGAGCGCGCGACCGGTTCTCCAGCTCGCGGTAGCTCAGGCGGACGCCGGTGGCGTCTTCGAGGGCCGGTGCGTCCGGCGTGGCTTCCACCTGGCGGGCGAAGAGGGTGGCGAGGGATTCGTCCGCCTCAGGGCCGGCCGCGCCCCGGCTCCACTCCTCCAGGAGCTGGTGGCGCTCGGCTTCGCTGAAGAGCGGCAGGTCGGCGAAGGCGCGGCCGGGTTCGGCCGGCGCGGCGGTCAGGAGGCGCGCGAGGTGGCCGAGCAGGCGGCGGATGGTGGGGGTGTCGAAGAGGGCGGTGCGGTATTCGAGGCCTCCCCCCAGTTGGCCGTTCATCTCGGCGAGCGACAGGGTGAGATCGAACTTGGCCGTGGAGCCCTCGGCGTCGAAGGGGACGGCGGCGAGCCCGGGGATCTCCACCGCGGCGCCCGGGGCGTTCTGGAGGACGAGCTGGACCTGGAAGAACGGCGTGTGCGCCAGGCTGCGCTCCGGGTTCAGCTCGCCGACCAGCTTCTCGAACGGGAGCTGCTGGTGCGCGAAGGCGGCCAGGGCGGTCTCCCGCACCCGGCCGAGAAGGGCACGGAAGGACGGCTCGCCCGCGAGGTCCGTGCGCACCACGAGGGTGTTCACGAAGAAGCCGATCAGACCCTCCAGCTCCATGCGGTCGCGGCCTGCCACCGGCGTGCCGACCGCGACGTCGGACTGCCCGGTGTGGCGGGCGAGGAGGGCCTGGAAGCCGGCCATCAGGACCATGAAGAGAGTCGCCCCCTCGCGGCGGGCGAGGGCGCTCAACGCGGCGAGCGCGCCGGGCGGGAGAAGGATCGGCTCGGCCGCTCCCGCGGCAGACGGAGAGGCGCTCCGCGGCCGGTCGGTGGGCAGCTCCAGGACCGGCACCCCGGCGAGCTGCTGCCGCCAATACGCCAGGGCCGCGGCCAGCGCCTCCTCCTGGAAGACCCGGCGCTGCCAGACGGCGTAGTCCGCGTAGCGCAGAGGGAGAGGCGGCAGCGGCGAGCCGGCGTAGAGGGCCAGGATCTCGCGCACGAAGATCCCGAGAGACCAGCCGTCCGTGGCGATGTGATGCTGGGTGCAGAGGAGGACGTGATCCCCCGGTCCAAGGCGGAGGAGCGAGGCGCGCAGGACCGGTCCAAGCTCCAGGTCGAAGGGCCGCAACGCCTCCGAGGCGGCGAGGCGGCGGGCCTCCGGCTCGGCCGCGGGCAGGGCGGAGAGATCGACCAGGGGGAGGACGAACGGCTCCGGCGGCGCCACGAGCTGCACCGGGACGCCGCCCCGGGTGCCGAAGGTGGTGCGCAGCGTGGCGTGGCGGCGGACGACCTCGCCCAGGGCGGCAGCCAGGACCTCGGGGCGCAGCGGCCCGGTGAGGCGCAACGCGGCCGGCATGTTGTAGGCGGGGCTGCCCGGCTCGATCTGATCGACCAGCCAGAGGCGCTCCTGCGCGAAGGAGAGCGGGAACGGGCCGTCCCCCTCCACCTGGACGAGGGGTTCCAGGGCCTCCGGCGCTTCCGCCGGTTCCACGGCGAGCGCCAGAGCGCCCAGGGTCGGAGCCTCGAAGATCACCCGCTGTGCGATCTCTCGCTGGAACGTCTCGCGGATGCGCGCCACGAGCTGCGTCGCCAGAAGAGAATGGCCGCCCAGCTCGAAGAAGTTGTCCTCCACCCCGACCGCGGCCACGCCGAGCAGCTCCCGCCAGATCGCGGCGAGCCGCTGCTCGGTCTCCGTCCGCGGCGGCGTCGAGGCCGTCGCTGCGCCAGTCAGCCCGGCGAGACCGTCGAGACCGTAGCCACGGGAGAGAGCGAGGCGGTCCACCTTCCCCGAGGGGGTGACCGGGAAGGCCTCCAGAACCGCGAAGACTGACGGCACCAGAGCGGCGGGGAGGCGGTCCTGGAGGAAGGCGCGGAGATCGGCCACCTCGGCCCGCCCCACGCACCAGGCGGCGAGGCGGAGCGCTCCGGCCGCGCCCGGCTCGGGCATCGCGAGGACCACGGCCTGCCGCACGTCCGGATGCTCTTCGAGCACCGCCTCCACCTCGCCGGGCTCGACCCGCACGCCGCGGATCTTCACCTGATGATCGCGCCGCCCCAGGTATTCGAGGGTGCCGTCCGAGCGCCAGCGCGCGAGATCCCCCGTCCGGTAGAGCCGCGCCCCCGGAGCGCCCCAGGGGTCGGGGACGAACTGCTCCGCCGTGAGATCGGGCCGGTCCAGATACCCCTGCGCCAGCGCCACGCCGCCGATGTACAGCTCGCCGCGCACGCCCGGCGGCAGCATCTGGAGGCGCGCATCGAGGATACGGACCGGCGCCCCCGGCAACGGCCGGCCGATCGAGGGGAGCGCCGGCCAGCTCTCCGGATCGCCGCCGAGGGTGAGAGCAGTCACCACGTGGCTCTCCGTGGGGCCGTACTGGTTGTGCAGCCGCACCCCCGGCATCCGCCCCAGCCACCCGCGCACCGCCCGGGTCACCTGGAGCTGCTCCCCCGCCGTCACCACGTCGCGCAGGTGCAGAGAGCCCCCCGCCACTTCCGTCGCCTCGGCGAGCTGGCGCAGGGCGACGAACGGCAGGAACAGCCGCTCCACCCGCTCCCGCTCCAGGAGCCTGAGCAGCGCGAACGGATCGCGCCGGGTCTCCTCGTCCACCAGGATGAGCGTGCCCCCGGTGATCCAGGTCGAGACGATCTCCTGGAACGAGACGTCGAACGAGAGCGAGGCGTACTGGAGGGTGCGAGCCCCCCCGGGGAGGGCCGCCTGCTCCTGCCAGGCCAGCAGGTTGGCGAGAGCCCCACGGGTCATGGCGACGCCTTTGGGGCGGCCGGTGGAGCCGGAGGTGTAGAGGATGTAGGCCAAGGAGGAGTCAAAGGACCTAAAGGACCCAAAGGACCCAAAGGACTGCAACGACCCCGCCCAGCCGGGCGCTTCTTCGTCCTTGGTGTCCTTTGGGTCCTTTAGGTCCTTTAGGTCCTTGTCTTCCAGCAGCAGAGCCACCCCGGCGTCTTCCCGCATGAGCGCCAAACGCTCCACCGGATACGCCGGGTCGAACGGCACGTAGGCCGCCCCCGCCAGGAGGGTGGCGAGCACGGCTTCGACCATCTCCGGTGACCGCTCGGCGCTGATTCCCACCCGGGACCCCGGCCCGATGCCGAGCCGCCGCAGGTGCCCGGCCAGGCGCATGGCGCGCTCGTGGATCTCGCGGAAGCTCCAGGTTTGCCCGTTGTGAACCAGGGCAGGGGCCTCCGGGGCTCGCGCAGCCTGGGTGGTGATGCGCAGCTCCAGGGTCTCGGGAACGGCGGCTCCACCACCCGCCCATTCGTAGAGCAACGCCTGCCGCTCCGCCGCCGACAGCAGCGGCAGCTCCGACAGCCGCACCTCCGGCGCCTCCGCCACAGAGGCGAGCATTGCGGCATACCGCTCCAGCAACCGCTCCGCCGTCGTCCGATCGAACAGGTCGGTGCGGTACTCCAACCCGGCATTCAGCCCGCCGGGGACCTCGCCCACGGTCAGGTTGAGATCGAACAGCGCGGAGTCGAGCGGCGCCTCCAGAGCGCTGAAGCGGAGGCCGGGGACCTCCAGGGTGGTGCTCGGGACGTTCGCGAGCTGGATCATCACCTGGAAAAGCGGGGTGTGCGAGAGGCTCCTCTCCGGGCGGATCGCCTCCACCACCTGGCTGAACGGCACCTGGCCGTGCGCCAGCGCCGCGAGCGTCCCTTCGCGCACCCGGCCGAGCAGCTCGCGGAACGGGGGATCGCCCGTGAGATCGGTGCGCAGCACCAGGGTGTTGACGAAGAAGCCGATCAGCCCCTCGACCTCGCGGTGGTGCCGGTTCGCCACCGGCGTGCCGACGGTCAGGTCCTCCTGTCCGCCGAGGCGCCCGAGCAGGGCTTGGAAGACCGCGGCGACCGCCATGAACAGGGTGGCCCCTTCCTGCCGTGCCAGCGCTTCCAGCCGCGTCCCCAGGCTTCCCGGGAGGTGGAGGCCCACCATGCCGCCGCCGCTCCCCTGGACCGGCGGGCGCGGCCGATCCGCGGGAAGCTCCAGCACCGGCGCGTCCGCGAGGCGGCGGCTCCACCAGGCGAGGGCGGCTTCGATCTCCTCCCCTTGAAACGCCTGCCGCTGCCAGGCCGCGTAGTCGGCGTATTGCACCGGGAGGTCCTGGAGGGGCGACGGCCGGCCGCTCCCGAAGGCGTCGTAGAGCGCCGCGATCTCCCCCACCAGGACGCCGCTCGACCAGCCGTCGGACGCGATGTGGTGGAGGGTGAGAAGGAGGGCGTGCTCCTCTGCGGCGAGGCGCAGCAGGCGGATGCGCAGGACCGGCCCGCGGGCGAGGTCGAACGGCGTGCTCCCCTCTTCGATCGCCAGCCGCCGCGTCTCGGCATCACGGAGGGCGGCGGGCAGGGCGGCGAGGTCGATCCACGGCACCGGCACCGGCGCCGCCGGGTGAATGATCTGCACCGGCGGCCCGCCAATCCCCGCGGCGAAGGTGGTGCGGAGCGTCTCGTGGCGGCGGACGATCTCCGCGAAGGCGCGCGCCAGGACGTCCGCGTCGAGCCGGCCGCGGAGGCGCAGCGCCACCGGCAGGTTGTACGAGATGCCGCCCGGCTCGATCTGGTCGATGACCCAGAGGCGCTCCTGTGCGAAGGAGGTCGGGAACGCCCGGCCGTCGCGCGGCTGCCGGGGGATCGTTCCCACGGACGCCGGCGCGGCCCCACCGCCGCGCAGCTTCTCGATGAGCACCGCGGTGCCGGCCGGCGTCGGGTCCTCGAAGAGGGCGGGGAGCGGGATGTCCACCCCGAACGCGTCGCGCACCCGGGTGAGGGCCTGGGTGGCGAGAAGCGAGTCGCCGCCGAGGTCGAAGAAGCTGTCGTGCCGGCCCACCCGGTCGAGGCCGAGGAGCCGCTGCCAGAGGCCGGTGACCATGGATTCCAGCTCGGTGGCCGGCTCGGCGTAGGGGGTGCGCAGGCCGGGGCGGGGGTGGAGGGTGAGGCTCCCCCTCCCCGACCCTCCCCCGCCAAGCGGGAGAGGGCGCCCCCTCCCTTCCTGGAGTTTGCCCAGGATCGCAGAGAGCGCTGACGCTTTCTCTGCAACCACGGACAGGATCTCCGGATCGGACAACGCGGATCGGAGGGTCTCCAGGAGGGCTTCGGTCTCCTGGGCGAGCTCGTCCAGGCCGTCGGCCTCCAGTGGCGGCAGGGCGACGGGTGCCAGGGCGGCTTCGCCTTGCAGCCAGTAGCGCTGTCTCTCGAAGGGATAGGTGGGCAGCTCGACGCGCCTCCTCTCCTCTCTTGCCCAGACAGCTCGCCAGTCGGCGGCGACTCCGGCGAGCCAGAGCTTGCCGAGGGTGGCGAGGGCGGTCTCCAGGTCGGGGCGGCGCTCGTAGGAGGAGGGGAGGGTCGGGAGGGCGACGGGGTCCGCGGCAGCCGCGGCGGCCGGGTGCTGCAAGGCGAGGGAGGAGAGGCTCTGGCCCGGGCCGATCTCCAGGAGGACCCGGCCGGGCTCGCTCCAGAGGACGGCGATTCCTTCCGCGAAACGGACGGGACGCAGGAGGTGATCGGCCCAGGATTGGGGATCGGCCGCCTGCTCGCCGGTCATCCAGGTGCCGGTGACGTTCGAGAGGAGCGGGATGCGCGGCGGACGGGGACCGATGTCGCGGATCAGGCCGGCGAGCTTGGCGGCCACCGGCTGCATGGTGCGCGAGTGGAAGGCGTGGGTGGTGCGGAGGCGGCGGGCCGGATGACCGGCTTCACCGAGCTTCGCCTCCAGAGCCTCTACGGCCTCGGGTGAACCGGAGACGACGGAGGTGCGCGGACCGTTCGTGGCGGCGAGGTCCAGCTCGGTCCCCGCGATCCACGGGCGCAGCTCGTCCTCGGGGAGAGGGACAGCGAGCATGGCTCCGGCCGGCAGCTCGCCGATCCAGCGCGCCCGTTCGGCCACCAGGCGGAGGGCGCCTTCGAGCGAGAAGACTCCGGCGAGGCAGGCGGCCACGTATTCACCGAGGCTGTAGCCGATCAGGGCCTCGGGAACGATCCCCCAGGCCATCCAGAGCCGCGCCAGGGCGTATTCGACGGCGAAGAGGGACGGTTGCAGGACCTCCGTGCGATCCAGCGGTCCCATCTTGGCAGGCGCGCGGCCGAGCATCCGGCGCAGATCGAGCCCGCCGCTCCCTTCCTCTTCACCAGAAAACAGAGCCTCCCGCAGATCGAGGCCGAGGTGCGGTGCGAGGAGATCGGCCGCGCGGTCCAGCTCCTCGCGGAAGACCGGTTCCTCCTGGTAGAGGCCGCGGGCCAGGCCGGGGTATTGCTCCCCGAGCCCGGCGAGCACGAAGGCCACCGGCCGCGGCGCGTTGTCGGTCACGCTCGTGAGCACCCGCCGCGGATCGCGCGCCGCGAGGGCCCCGGCGGCGTCCAGGGCATCCGCGGCCACCACGATCCGCCGGTGCTCGTGGGCCTTGCGGCCGGTCGCCAGGGTGAAGGCCACGTCAGCGAGCGGGACGTCCGGCCTCTCCCGCAGGAAGACGGCGAGATGGTCGGTGGCGGCCTCCAGGGCGGTGGGGGTGCGAGCCGAGAGCGCAAGAAGGGTGCGGCTCCTCCCGGGTCCTCCGGGGACGGGCTCCGGTGCCTCTTCGACGATGGCGTGCGCGTTGGTCCCGCCGAGGCCGAAGGAGCTGACGCCGGCCCGCCGGGGGACGCCGGGCGCCGGCTCCCACGGGGTGAGGGCGGTCGCCACCTGGAACGGACCGGCGGCGAAATCGATGCGCGGGTTCGGCGCCTCGAACCAGAGGCTCGGCGGAATCTCGCGGTGGCGCAGAGCGAGGACGGTCTTGATCAGCCCGGCGATGCCCGCCGCCGAGCCGGTGTGGCCGACGTTCGTCTTGACCGAGCCCAGGGCCACCGGCCGCGGGAACGGCACGCCCCCGGCGCGGGCGCGGAACGCCCGCTGGAGCGCCGCCACCTCGATGGGATCGCCGAGCGGCGTGGCACTGCCATGGGCCTCCACGTAGCCGATCGTCTCGACGGGCACGCCGGCCAGCTCCTGCGCCTCGACGATCACCTCGGCCTGCCCCCGCTCGCTGGGGGCAGAGAAGCCGATCTTCTCCGAGCCGTCGTTGTTCAGGGCCGTGGCCTTGATCACCGCGAGCACGGAGTCGCCGTCCGCGAGGGCGGCGGCGAGCGGCTTCAGCACCACGAGGCCGGCGCCGTTGCCCCCCACCGTGCCGCGTGCCTGCGCGTCGAAGGCGCGGTTGTGGCCGTCCGGCGAGACGATCCCTCCCTCGCGCCAGAGGTACCCCACGTCCTGCGGGAACTGGATGGTCACCCCGCCCGCGAGCGCCAGCTCGCACTCCCCGTCGAGGAGGGCCTTGCAGGCGAGATGGACCGCCACCAGCGAGGTCGAGCAGGCGGTCTGCACGGTGAGCGCCGGGCCGCGCAGGTCGAGCTCGTAGGCGATGCGGGTGGCGATGAAGTCCTTGTCGTTGGCGAGGGTCGCCTCGAAGCCGTCGACCCCCGGCACGGACGCGACGCCGAGGCCGTAGACGCTCATCCCGGTGCCGGCGAAGACCCCCACCCGCTTCCCCGCGAGGACCGGGCTGCCGGCTCCGTGCCCGGCGCGCTCCAGCGCCTCGGCAGCGCACTCCAGGAGCACCCGGTGCTGCGGATCGAGGATCTGCGCCTCGCGCGGGCTGATGTCGAAAAACGGCGCGTCGAACCGGTCCGCCTCGTCGAGCACGCCGCTCGCCCGTACATAGGCCGGATCGGCCAGGAGCGCCGGATCGACCCCGGCCGCTGCCAGCTCCTCGACGGAGAAGACGCGGATCGCCTCGATACCCGCGCGCAGGTTCTCCCAGAACGCCTCGGCACTCGGCGCCTGGGGGAAGCGGCAGGCGAGGCCGATCACCGCCACGTCGCGCGAGCCGCCGGCGGCCGGCCGCGCACGCGGCACGAGGGGGGCGAGCAGCTCCTCGCCCTCTCCCGCGAGATGGCGCGCCAGCGCCGCCACGTCGGAATGCCGGAAGAGGTCGAGGATCGGCACCTCGCGCCCCAGCCGGTCGCGCAGGCGGCTCTGCACCTCGACGAGAAGGAGCGAATGCCCGCCGAGGTCGAAGAAGCTCTCCTGCCGTCCCACCTGCTCGACGCCCAGCACCTCGCGCCAGATCTCCGCGATGGCGCTCTCCAGGCCGGCCCGCGGCAGGGCCGGCGGCGCGGCGGCCGATGGCGCCCCGGGGTCCGCCAGGGCGTCCCGGTCCACCTTGCCGGCCGGGGTCAGAGGCATCTCCGGGACGGCGACGAAAGCCGCGGGCACGAGGGCCTCGGGGAGGTGGCTCGCGGCCCAGGCGCGCAGGGCCGGCGCCTGGATTTCCGGCTCGGCCACCAGCCACGCCACGAGGCGGGGACCGCCGGCATGCGGCCGGACGCCGACGGCAACTTCGTGGACACCGGGGTGCTGCGCGAGGATGCCTTCGATCTCCCCGGGCTCGATGCGCACGCCGCGCACCTTCACCTGCCGGTCGATCCGCCCGAGGTAATCGAGCAGGCCATCCGGCCGCAGGCGGACGAGGTCGCCGGTGCGGTAGAGGCGGGAGCCCGGCTCCGCCGCAAACGGGTGGGGCACGAACCGCTCGGCGGTCAGGTCCGGGCGCCCGTGGTAACCGCGCGCCAGGCCGATCCCGCCGATCCACAGCTCCCCCGGAACACCGGGCGGAGAGAGCCGCCGCAGGGCATCCACCACGAACGCCTCGATCCCGGCGAGGGGGACGCCGATCGGCACGCGGAGGCCGTCGAGCCCTTCCCCTCCGGGGAAGCGGGCGGCGGTGGCGCAGACCGTCCCCTCGGTGGGGCCATAGGCATTGAGGAAGAGCCGGCCGGCGGCCCACCGGGCGGCCACCGCGGGCGGGCAGGGCTCTCCCGCGGCGGTGACGCAGACGAGGTCCGGCAGGCCGTCCGCCGGGGTCACCGCGAGAGCCGAGGGGGAGAGGATGGTGTGCGTGATCCCCCAGGAGGCGAGACGGCGGGCGAAATCGGGGCCGGGGAGCAGCTCTTCCCGCGAAGCCAGGCGCAGAGAGGCTCCCGCGGCGAGCGCCGTGACCACCTCGGCCACCGAGGCGTCGAAGCTCGGCGATGCGAACTGGAGGAAGCGGCTCTCCGGCCCCACTCCGAGCAGCTCCCGCTTGGCCGCCGCCAGGTTTCCGAGCCCGCGGTGCGGCACCATCACCCCCTTGGGACGGCCGGTGGAGCCCGAGGTATAGAGCACGTAGGCGAGCCGCTCCGGATCGAGCCGCGGCAACGGCCGTGCCGGCACCTCGGCGTCCTCCTCCACGAAGAGCACGCGGGTGTCTGGAGGGACCGGGACCCGCCCATCCAGAGCACGCGAGGTCAGAAGCACGGCCAACCCCGCATCCGCCGCCATCCACGAGAGCCGGTCCGCCGGGTACGCCGGATCGAGAGGGACGAACGGCAGCCCCGCCGCGAGAGCCCCGAGCATCGCCGCGATCCACTCCGGAGACCGCTCCAGACAGATCCCGACACGAGCCTCGGGCTCGGTGTCCAATGCAAGCAGCCGATGAGCAATGCACCTGGCATTCGAGGAGAGCTGGCCGTAGGTCCACCTCTCCTCCCCGAAAAGAAGGGCGGTGGTGCCTTCGGGAGGGGGCGCCCCCTCTCCCGGTGGAAGGGGGGGCGATGGGAGAGGGGGACGGGGGGTGAGGTCCCACGCCTCCGCCAGCCACGGCAGCTCCTCCAACACCCGTCCCGGCTCCTCGACCGCCGCCGCGAGCAGCACCTCGAACCGCGCCGCCATGCGCCGCACCGTCGCCTCCTCGAACAGATCGACGTCCCAGCGCCACCCGGTGACGATCCCCTCGGGCGTCTCCGCCGCATCCAGCGCCAGATCGACCACCGACGCGGAGGGAGGCAGCGCCAGCGGCGCGAGCGTCAATCCGGGCAGCTCCAGCTCCCCCACCGGTGCGTTCTGCAAGGCGAAGAGCACCTGGAAGAGCGGCGGGCGCGACAGGTCGCGCTCCGGCTTCAGCGCCTCGACCAGCCGCTCGAACGGCAGGTCCTGGTGGGCATAGGCGCCGAGCGTGGTGCCGCGCACCTCGTCCAGGAGATCGAGGAACGTCCGCCCCGGCCGCTCCGCGGCATCGACGCGGAGCACCAGGGTGTTGACGAAGAAGCCCAGGAGCCCCTCGGTGTCGAGCCGGTTGCGGTTGGCGACCGGCGAGCCCACCACCACGTCGTCCTGCCCGGCGTGGCGGGCGAGGTGGAGCGCCAGGGCCGCGAGCAGCACCATGAACGGCGTCGCGCCGCGCTCCCGGGCGAGCCGGGACGCCGCCGCGCTCACCTCCGGCGGGAGGAGGCCGTGGAAGCCCGCGCCGCGGTGCCGCTGGACGGGCGGGCGCGGGTGGTCCGCCGGCAGGTCGAGGGTGGGCGGCGCTCCGGCCAGCCGCTCGCGCCACCAGCGCAGGTGCCCCTCCAGCGTCTCCCCCTGGAGCGTCCGCCGCTGCCAGTCGGCGAAGTCCGGATACTGGATCGGGAGCGGCGGCAATGAAGGTGAAACCGCCGGCTCGCCCCCCGCGAAGGCGCGGTAGAAGGCGCCCAGCTCGCGCACCAGGACGCCCATCGACCAGCCGTCCGACACGATGTGGTGCATGGTCAGGAGCGCGAGGTGGCGGGAACCGGGGAGCCGGATGAGCCGCGCCCGCAGGTGCGGCCCGCGGGGGACGTCGAACGGCAGGACCACCTCGATTTCGGCGAGCCGCCGCGCCTCGGCGTCCGCGATCTCCGGAGGGAGCCCGGCGAGATCGGCGACCGGGACGGGCAGGCGCTCCTCCGCCGCCGGCACCACCCGCTGCACCGGTCTGCCGTCCACCGTGTCGAAGACCGTGCGCAGCGCCTCGTGGCGGGCGACGAGGGCGCCCAGGGTCCGCTCCAGCGCGGCGATGTCGAGGCGCCCGGTGAGGACGAGGGCGTCCGCCACGTTGTAGACCGCGGTGCCGGGGGCCATCCGGTCGATGAACCAGAGGCGCTGCTGGGCGAAGGAGAGCGGGTACGGCCCGCCGGCTTCGCGCAGCGGGCTCGGCGGGATGCCCTCGGCGCGCCCCTCCGCCGCCTCCTGCTTGCGCAGGCGGGCGAGGAGGAGCTTCTGCTTGGCCGGCGAGAGCTTCGTGAAATCCTGCCTGCGGCTGCTCACGGCGCCTCTCCGCCCTCCGCCCCTTCCTCCGCGGCGAGCAGGGCCTGCACCTCCTCCTCGGAGAGGCCGTCGAGCTTCTCCAGCAACCGGTCCAGGTCCTCCGGCTCGCCCGCGTCCAGCGTGCGGTCCAGGACGTCGCGCGCCAGCGCTTCGAGCGTGCGCAAGGTGAACAGGTTGTGGAGCGGCAGCTCGACGCCGAAGCGTTGCCGCACCCGCGAGACGAGCTGGGTGGCGAGGAGCGAATCGCCGCCCAGGGAGAAGAAGTCGTCGTCCAGCCCCACCCGCTCGACGCCGAGGATCTCGCGCCAGATCTCGGCCATCCCCTCTTCCACCGCATTCCCCGGCGGGCGGATCTCCCGCCCGGCGCCGCCGGCCTCGGGGATCAGGCGCACGAGCGCCCGGCGGTCGAGCTTGCCGGCCGCGGTGACCGGCAGCTCGGAGAGGGGGACGATCTCCGAGGGGACCATCCAGATCGGGAGGCGCCTCTGCAGAGCGGAGAGGAGACCGGTGAGATCCGCCGCGTCCGTCCGCCAGACCACGAAGCCGAAGAGGCGGGCATTGCCCGCGACGTCGGCCCGGGTGACCGCCGCGGCCTCCCGCACCGCGGGATGCGCCGCGAGCGCCGCCTCGACCTCGCCCAGCTCGATGCGGAAGCCGCGCACCTTGACCTGCGCGTCGAGCCGGCCGGCGAACTCCAGCGTACCGTCCGCCCGGCGGCGCGCCCGGTCACCGGTGCGGTAGAGCCGCTCGCCGTCCTCCCGCAGAGGATCGGGGACGAACCGCTCCGCCGTCCGCGCCGGGTCGCCCAGATAGCCGCGCGCGAGGCCCACCCCGCCGAGGCAGAGCTCGCCCACCGCGCCCACCGGGAGAGGCCGCAGCTCGGCGTCGAGCACGTGCGCCCGCCACCCCGGCAACGGCCGGCCGATCGGCACCTCGCGCCCGGCCGCGCCCGCACCGAGAGGACCGCCGGGGTGCTCCTCGAGCGTCGCCGCGATGGTCGCCTCGGTGGGGCCGTAGGCGTTGAACAGCCGCGGCCGGAGCCCCCCGCCGCGGCCCCACCCCGCCCAGCGCTCGGGCAGCGCCCGCTCGCCGCCCATCACCACCAGCCGCACCCCGGCCGGCCACTCGACCTCGCCGGATTCCAGTGCCGCGGCGAGCAGGTGCCAGTAGGCCGTCGGCAGGCTCACCAGCGTGAGCCCGCGCTCGGCAGCCCGCCGCAGGAAGGAGGCCGCGTCCTCCGCCGGACCGGAGCGGACCAGCAACGAGGCCCCCGAGGCCAGGGCGGTGAAGATCTCCTCGGCGCTGGCGTCGAAGCTGAGCGAAGCGAACTGGATCGCCCGGTCCGCCGGGCCGATGCCATAGATCCCGCAGATCGCCCGGGTGTACGCCGCGAGGGAGCGGTGGGAAACCAGCACGCCCTTGGGAGTGCCGGTGGAGCCCGAGGTGTAGAGCACGTAGGCGAGGTGGTCGAGGGAGGGGGAGGAAGAAGAAGAAGAAGAAGAAGAAAAGGACATCAAGGTCTCCAAGGACAACAAGGACCCCGCCCCGCCTTCTTCTTTCTCTGTGTCCTTGTTGTCCTTGCCGTCCTTTTGGTCCTTTGCACCCCACAGCACCACTCTCGCCCCCACCGCCGGCAGCACGCCCGCCATGTCCTCCTGAGTCACCACCACCACCGCCCCACTATCCTCCAGGAGAACCCCCACCCGCTCCGGCGGGGCCTCGGGGTCGATCGGCACGTAGGCGGCTCCGGTGAGCAGCACGGCGAGCACGGCTTCGAGCATCCGCGGCGAGCGATCCAGCCAGATGGCCACCCGGGCCTCGGGACCGGCGCCCAGGGCGCGCAGCTCCGCGGCGCGGCGGCCGGCCCGTGCGGCGAGCTCGCCGTAGGTGGTGACCCGGCCGTCCATGTCGAGGAGGGCCGGCGCCGCGGGCCTCTCGGCGGCGCGGCGCAGGAAGAGGGCGTGGACGGGGAGGCCGTCCTCGGGCACCGGCGCGGCGGCCGTCCATCCCTCCTCTCCCCAGGCGAGGAGCTGGCTCCGCTCGGCCGCGGCGAGCAAGGGAACGTCGCCGAGCGGCCGGCCGGGATCGGCGGCGAGGCCGGTGAGCAGCACCTCCAGGCTCCGCAACAGGCGGTCGACCGTGGCGGGCGCGGACTGGTGGTCGTGCGCGATCATCAGCGTGAGGGTTTCTCCCGTGGGGACCGCCACGGCGGAGAGGGGCACGTCCGCCCGGTCGTGCACGTCGAGGTCGCGCACCGAAAGCCCTTGCGGCGCCTCGGCGATCGCCTCCTCGTAGGGGAACTTCTCGAACACGGTCAGGCTGCGAAACAGCGGCTCTCCCGGCGGCAGCTCGCTCCAGCTCTGCACGTCGGCGGCCGGCACGTGCTCGTGCGGCCGGAGGTCGAGATGCGCCGCCTGCACGCCGCGCAGCCAGGCGGCGGCCGGCGCGCCGGGATCGACGTCGAGCCGGAGCGGCAAGGTGTTGATGAACAGGCCGACCATCGACTCGACACCCGGCAGCTCCGGCGGGCGGCCGGAGACGACGCTGCCGAAGAGCACGTCGCGGCCGGCGCCGTAGCGGGCCAGGAGGAGCGCCCAGGCGCCCTGGAAGAGGGTGCTCATGGTGAGCCGGTGGCTCTGCGCGAACGACTCCAACGCGGCCGTGGCCGGGACGGACAGGTGGCGGATGCGCTCTCCCGGCTCCGCGGACTCCGGTCCGTCCAAGGGGAGCGGCGACGGCGCCGTGAAGCCCTCCAGCCGGTGGCGCCACCAGGCCTCGGAGGGCTCCGCCGGGTGCCCGGCGAGCCAGGCGATGAAGTCCCGGTAGGGCGGCGGCTCCGGCAGGCGCGGCTCCTCGCCGTGCTGCAACGCCTCGTAGAGCTGGAACAGGTCGCGGAAGAGGAGCGAGAAGCACCAGCCGTCGAACAGCAGGTGGTGGAAGCTCCAGAGCAGGTGGTGCTCGGTCTCACCGGTGCGCACCAGCAGGAGGCGCTGGAGCGGCGGCCGGCCGAGGTCGAACACCTTCCGGCCGTCCACTGCCACCCGCTCCCGCCAGCGCGCCTCCTGCTCCTCCGTCGGGACGCCGCGCCAGTCCTCCTCCTCCCAGGGCAGCTCGACGCCGCGGCGGACGACCTGGAGCAGCGCGTCGAGCCCCTGCCAGGCGAACGCCGTACGCAGCGCCGGATGGCGGTCCATCAACCGCCGCCAGGCACCGCGGAAGGCTGCTCCGTCCAGCGTCCCGTGCAGCGCGCAGGTGAGCTGCTCCAGGTAGAACGGCGACTCCGGCGCATAGAGGCCATGGAGGAGCATGGCCTTCTGAAGAGGCGCCAGCGGATACAGGTCCTCGACCGACGGATCGCCGCCGGTCGCGGCCTCGCGGACGGCTGGATCGATCTCGATCCGCGGCAGCTTCCGCGGGGCCGGAGCCACGGCGGCCGGCTCGGCCACCGCGGCGAGACCGGCGATCGTGGGGCTCTCGAAGATCTGCCGCGGCGTCAGCACGAGCCCCTCCTGGCGGGCGCGCGCCACGATCTGGAGCGAGAGGATCGAATCGCCACCGAGCCGGAAGAAGTCGTCGTGGATGCCGATGGGCTCCCGGCGCAGCACCGAGCCAAAGATGCGGACGAGCGTCTCTTCCACGGCGTTGCGCGGCGGCTCCGGCGCTCCGATGGCTCCGATGGCTCCGGCGGCTCCGGTGGCGCGCGGCGCGCTCGCGGTGACCCGGGCGCACAGCTCCTCCTCGCCCGGGAGGGCGGGGAGCGTGCCGAGCGCCCGCCGCGGGTCCTCGGCGAAGGCGGCCAGCACGGCGGCGAGCTGGTCGAGGATGCGCTCCGCCGTCGCCGGCTCGATCCGCCGGTCGTGGCTCAGGGTGAGATGGAAGCCCTCGCGCACCATGGCCCCGAGGGTCAGCGGGTAGTTGGTCCGCTCGGAGATCGCGACGCCGCGGATCGCCAGCTCGCCCAGCTTCTCGCCCAGCGAGGGATCGACCGGGTAGTTCTCGAACACCACCAGGCTGTGGAACAGCGGCGCGCCGGGCGCGGCGCCGCTCCAGCGCTGGACGTCGGCGAGCGGGCTCCATTCGAAGACCCGCTGCTCCACCTGCTCCTCCTGGAGCCGCCGCAGCCAGGGCAGGACCGGCGCCTCCGGATCGAGCTCGACGCGCACCGGCAGGGTGTTGATGAACAGGCCGATCATCGTCTCGATCCCCGGCAGCTCGGCGGGCCGGCCGGCCGCGACGGCGCCGAAGACCACCTCGGACCGGCCGCTCCAGCGGGCGAGCAGCACCGCCCAGGCCCCCTGGACCACGGTGTTCGCGGTGAGGCCAGCGCCCTGCGCCAGCCGCGCGATCGACCGGGCGAGGGGCTCGGGAAGGAAGCGCGCCGCGACCTGGAAGTCCGCGGCCTCGCGCCCGCCCGGCTGCTCCGGATGGTCGAACGGCACCGGTGTCGCCGTCTCCACCCCGGCGAGGCGCCGGCGCCAGAACGACTCGGCGCGGCCGGCGTCCTGCCGCGCGAGCCAGGCGACGTAGTCGCGGTACGGGCGCACCGGCCCCAGCTCCACCGGCTCGTTCCGGCGGTACGCCTCATAGAGCAGGAACACCTCGCGGAACAGGAGCGAGAAGCACCAGCCGTCGAACAGCAGGTGGTGGAAGCTCCAGAGCAGCCGGTGCTCGGCCTCACCGGTGCGCACCAGGAAGAGCCGCATCAACGGCGCCACCGCCAGGTCGAACCCGCGGGCGCGGTCGGCCGCCGCGAAGGCGCGCAGCCGCGCCTCGGGATCGGCCTCGCCGCGCCAGTCCTCGAACACCCAGGGGATGCGGACACCGCGGCAGACGACCTGCAGCGGCTGCTCCAGCCCCTCCCAGGCGTAGGCGGTGCGCAGCACCGGCTGGCGCTCGGCCACCGCCTGCCAGGCCCGCGCGAAGGCGTCCGCGTCGAGCGGGCCGTCGAGGGTGCCGGTGAGCTGCTCGAAGTAGATCTCCGAGCCGGGGGCGTACAGGGTGTGGAAGATCATGCCGCTCTGGAGCGGCGCCACGGGATAGACGTCCTCGACGATCCGGCCGCCCGCGAGCAAGGCGTCGAGCGCCGCCTGGTCCAGCCGGGCGAGCGGGAAGTCCGCCGGTGTCCAGGCCGCGGAAGAGCGATCCACCGGTGCGAGGGCCGTCTCCCCTGCACCCTCTTCTCCGGCATCCGCCGCCACGGAACGGGCGACTTCGGCCAGCGCGGCGATCGTCGGGTTTTCGAAGACCTCCCGCGGCGTCAGCGCGAGCCCCTCCTGCCGGGCGCGCGCCACGATCTGCAAGCTGAGGATCGAATCGCCGCCCAGCCGGAAGAAGTCGTCGTGGATGCCGATCCGCTCCAGGCGCAGCACCGAGCGCCAGACGCGGGAGAGCGTCTCCTCCCGGGCGTTGCGCGGCAGCTCGACGCTGCCCGATCCGTCCACCGGACGGGTGGGAGCGCTCCGGACGAGCGCCCGCAGCCGGTCTTCCTCGGGGAGCGCCGGCAGCTCCCCCAGCGCCCTCTCCGGATGCGCGGCGAGGGCGGCGAGCACCGCCGCGAGCTGCGTCAGGACGTGCACCGCCGTCTCCGGCGCCACCCGGGCGTCGAAGCCGAGGCGGAGGAGGAATTCCTCGCGCACCACCGCCGCCAGGGTCAACGGATAGCTCGTCCGCTCCGAGACGCGGACGTCCGCGATCGACAGCTCCCCCAGCCGGCCCTCCAGGGAGGGATCGATGGGGTAGTTCTCGAACACCAGCACGCTCTGGAAGAGCGGCTCGCCCGGCGGCAGGCCGCTCCACCGCTGCACGTCGACCAGGGGGCTGTGCTCGAACGCCCGCTGCTCCACCTGCTCCTGCTGGAGCCGGCGCAGCCAGTCGCGGGCCGGCGCCTCCGCCTCCACCACCGCCCGCACCGGCAGGGTGTTGATGAACAGGCCGACCATCCGCTCGACCCCCGGCAGGTCGGCGGGGCGGCCGGCCGCGACTGCGCCGAAGACCACGTCGCGCGCGCCGCTCCAGCGCGCCAGAAGGAGCGCCCAGGCCCCCTGCACCAGGGTGTTCAAGGTGAGCCCTTCCTCCTGCGCCAGGCGGGTGAGGGCGCGCGCCTGCTCCGGGGCCAGCCGGATCTCCGCCTCGCGGAAGTCGGCGACCGCACGCCCGGCGGGGGCCTCCGGCTCGTCCTGCGGCACCGGTGTCGCCGCCGCCAGGCCGGCGAGGCGGGCGCTCCAGAACGCCTCGGCGCGCGCCGGATCCTGCGCGTCCAGCCAGGCGAGATAGTCGCGGTAGGGGCGCACCGGCGGGAGATCCGGGACCCTGCCCCGCCGGAAGGCCTCGTAGAAGAGGAAGACCTCGCCGAAGAGGATCGCAAAGCACCAGCCGTCGAACAGCAGGTGGTGGAAGCTCCACAGGAGGCGGTGCTCGGCCTCCCCCGTCCGCGCCAGGAAGAGGCGCAGGAGCGGCGCCCGCGCCAGATCGAACCCGGCGCCCTGATCGGCTTCCACCACGGCCTCGAACCGCGCCGCAATGTCCGGCTCCTCCCGCCAGTCCTCCAGCGTCCAGGGGACCGCGACGCCCCGGCGGACGATCTGGAGCGGACGGGCCAGCCCCTCCCAGGCGAACGCGGCGCGGAGCGCCGGCTGGCGGTCGACCACGGCCTGCCAGGCGCGCGCGAAGGCGTCCACGTCGAGGGGACCATGCAGCGTGCCGGTGAGCTGCTCGAAGTAGATCTCCGAGCCCGGCGTGTACAGGGTGTGGAACAGCATGCCGCTCTGGAGTGGGGAGAGCGGATAGACGTCCTCGACCGCCGGATCGTGGCCCAGGAGCGCGTCCACCTCGCCCTGGCTCAGGTGCGCGAGCGGCAGGTCCGACGGCGTCCAGCCGCCGGCTTCCGGCGCCAGGCAGTGGGCGATCAGCCCGTCGAGCGCCGCGGAGAAGCCTTGCGCGAGCGCCTCCATCGTCGCGCGGGCCAGGCGGCGCGAGGGATAGCCGAAACGGACTTTCAGACGCCCCTCCCAGACCAGGGCGTCCACCGTGATCGCGTGGCTCCGCCGCGCCCGCGGGCTCTCGATCCGCCCGGCGCTCTCCGGCGCCGGAGCAAAGGGGCCACCGGCCGGGAGCGCACCGTCGAGCTGGCCGAGATAGTTGAACCCCACCGCGGGCACCGGGCGCGCCGCGAGGCGCCGGTCGCCGGCCAGGTACCGCAGCAGGCCGTAGCTCATCCCCTTGCGCGGCACGGCGCGGAGCTGCTCCTTGACCGCCTTGATCGCCTCCCCCGCCCCGGTCACCGCACCCAGATCGAGGGCCACGGGATAGACCGTGGTGAACCAGCCGGCGGTTCGCGACAGGTCGATCCCGCCGCCGATCTCCTCGCGCCCATGCCCCTCCATCTCCAGCACGAGCCGGGGCTCGCCCGTCCACTCCGCGAAGGCCTGGACAAGCGCGGCCAGGAGGAGGTCCTCCCCGCGCGCCCGGTAGACCGCGGGCGCCGTCCGCAGGAGCGCCGCCGTGGCCTCCGCCGGCAGCTCGACGGAGACCGCCGCCACCGCACCCGCCGTGTCGTCCTCGGGCGTGCCCGGCAGGTCGAAGGGGAGGGGGGCGGGCGCCGGCAGGGCGAGCCAGTGCGCCAGCTCCCGCCGCACGGCCGGCGACACGGCATGCGCGGCCAGGCGCTCCGCCCACCGCTTCCAGGAGGTGGTGCGGGGCGGCAGGGCGGCGGGAGCCCCGGCGGCGAGCTGGCCATAGGCGGCCTGCAGGTCCTCCAGGAGGATGCGCCAGGAGACGGCGTCGATCACCAGGTGATGGGCGTTCAAGAGCAACCGGCGCGCTCCCCCGGTCCCCGGGAACAGAGCCGCGAGGAAGACGGGGCCGTTCTGGAGGTCGAAGGCGGTCTGGAGCTGTGCCGAAGCCGCCTCCACCGCCGGAGAGAACGCCTCCTCCGGCAAGGAGGACAGATCCACCACCAGGAACGGAACCGCGACAGCGCCCCGGATGAACGCGGGAGAGGAGCCGGGGGTGAGGACCCAGCGCAGCGCATCGTGCCGTTCCACCACCACCGCCAGCGCCCGCTCCAGGAGCGCCGGCTCGACCGGCTGCCGCAGATCGAGCAGCAGCGCCTGGTTGAACCAGTGCGGATCGGCCCGCTCCTCGGCGAGGAAGCGGAGCTGCACCGGGGAGAGCGGCACCGGGCCTTCGACGGGTCCCTCCTCCCCGGGCTCGGCCCCGGCCTCCACCGGCACCGCCACGGCGGCCAGGGCGGCGACGGTCTGGCTCTCGAAGATCTGGCGCGGCGTGAGCACCAGGCCGGCCCGGCGCGCCCGCGCCACCACCTGGATGCCGAGAATCGAATCGCCGCCCAGGCGGAAGAAGTTGTCGTGGACGCCGACCCGCTCCACGCCGAGCAGCTCGCTCCAGATCTCCGCCAGGATCTCCTCGACCGGCGAGCGCGGCGCGGTCGCATCCGCCGGCCCGGCGATCTCCCCCGTCCCCAGCTTCAGCAGGGCGCGGCGATCGACCTTGCCGTGGGCGGTCAGCGGCAGCCCGGGGAGCGCCACGAAGAGGGCCGGCACCATGTGATCGGGGAGGCGCCGGGCGAGCGCGGCGCGCACCGCCGGCTCGGCCTCGGCCCACGGCCCCCCCTCGGCCTCCGGCACCACATAGGCCACCAGCCGCTTGTCCCCCCCGGGGACCTCGGCGGCCAGCACCACGGCCTCGCGAACCGCGGGGTGCTCTACGAGCACGGCCTCGATCTCCCCGGGCTCGATGCGGAAGCCGCGCACCTTGACCTGCTCGTCCACCCTCCCGAGGAATTCCAGGAGGCCGTCCGGCAGCCGGCGCGCGAGATCCCCCGTGCGGTACCAGCGCCGCCCGTCCCTCTCCACGTACTTGGCGGCGGTCAGCTCCTCCCGTCCCAGATAGCCGCGGGTCACCCCGGCGCCCCCGATCCACAGCTCGCCCGCCACACCGATCGCCGCCATTCCCCCGGAGCGGTCCATCAGGTGGATCACGGCGTCCGGCAGCGGCCGGCCGAGGAGGTTCTTCGGGCCATGGTCTTGCCACGGACTGCCGTTCGCCGGCAGGCTGGCGCAGATGATCGTCCCCTCGGTCGGGCCGTAGAGGATGCGGATTTCGGCGGACGGGAAGACCTCCGGCAGCTCGGCGAGCAGCTCGGGAGGGACCGCGTCGCCCCCCACGAAGAGCGTCCGCACCCCCGGCCAGCGCCGCCCCTCGGCGCGTCCCAGGGCCACGATCTGGCGCATCAGCGCGGGGACGGCATGGAGCCGCGTCGCCTTCTCCAGGCCGGCCAGGAGGCACGGCAGGTCGAGGGCCGGCGCGAGCGGGATGAGCTCGGCCGTGCCCCCCGCGGTGAGCGGGCTCCACAGCTCGAAAAGGAAGATGTCGAACGAGAACGGCGCCAGGACCGGGATGCGATCCGCCGCGTTCCAGCCGAACGTGCGGCGGCTGGCGCGGAGGACGTGGGCGAGGCTGCCGTGCTCCACCAGCACCCCCTTGGGGCGGCCGGTGGTGCCGGAGGTGTAGATGACGTAGGCGAGCCCCTCACCCCCGGCCCCTCTCCCATCCCCTCCCTCCCCGCCGGGAGAGGGGAGGAAGACCGCGTGCTCCAGAGAGTCGAGAGAGAGCAGGGGGACCTGCGTTTCCGGCAGGCCCGAGGCAGGTCTTGCGCTCGTCACCACGGCGGCGAGGCCGGCGTCCTCCAGGATGAAGGTGAGGCGGTCCGCGGGGTACGCGGGGTCGAGCGGGACCCAGGCGGCTCCGGCCTTCCAGATCCCCAGCATGCCGGCGGCGAGATCCGCGGTGCGGTCGAGGCAGAGGCCCACCCGCGCCTCGCGGCCGATCCCCTGCCGGGCCAGCCAGGCGGCGAGGAGGCCCGCCCGGCGGTCGAGCTCGCCGTAGGTCGTCTCGCCGTCCGGAGTGACCAAAGCCACCGCCCCGGGGTTGCGCGCCGCCTGCGCCGCCACCAGCTCGTGGACCGGCGCGGCGGGCTCCGGGACCTCCGTGTCGTTCCACTCGTGGAGCACCTGGTGGCGCGCGGCGTCGCCCAGCAGGTCGAGCTCGGCGATGCGGGTTTCGGGGTGGCGCCCCACCTGATCGACCACGAGCTCGAAGGCCCGGGCCAGGCGCTCCGCCGTCGTGCGGTCGAACAGGTCGCGGTTGAACTCGATGAAGCCGGCGATCCCCTCCGAGCCTTCAAACACGCCGAGCCCCAGGTCGAAGCGGGCCACCTCCTCGTCGAGGCGGACGTTCTCCAACGCGAGGCCGGGCATCTCGAACGCGGTGTACTCGGCGTCGAGCACCAGCAGGTTCACCTGCACGAGCGGCGCGCGGCTCGGATCGCGCTCCGGGCGCACCGCCTCGATCAGCTTGCCGAACGGCAGGTCCTGGTGCGAAAAGGCGCGGAGCGCCGTCCCCCGGGTACGCACCAGCAGCTCGCGAAAGGCCGGATCGCCCGAGACGTCGGTGGCGAAGACGAGCTGGGTCAGGAAGAAGCCGAGGAGCCCCTGCGTCTCGGTCCGCCCGCGGTTGGCGTTCGGCGAGCTGATCAGGACCTTCCCGGCGCCGGTCAACCGTTCGAGGAGCGCGCCCCAGACCGCCAGGAGCGCCATGAACGTCGTCGCCCCTTCCTTGCGGGCCACGGCACGGAACGCCTCGGCGCGCTCCGCCGGCACGCGCAACCGGGCCATGCCGCCGCGCATCGAGAGGAACGGCGGGCGCGGCCGGTCGGTGGGGAGCTCCAGGGCCTGCGGCGCGCCGGCGATCTCCTGCAGCCAGAAGCCCACGTAGCGTTCCAGCGCCTCGCCCTGCATCCACGACCGCTGCCAGACCGCGAAGTCGGCGTACTGGATGGGCGGCGCGGGGAGCGGCGAGGGCTTCCCTTCACCGAACGCCAGATAGAAGGCCGCGAGCTCGTGCCAGGCGAGCTGGAACGAGACCCAGTCGGTCACGATGTGATGCACCGTCAGCACACAGAGGTGCTCCTCCGCGGCGACACGCAGGAGCCGCGCCCGGACGAGCGGCCCCTGCTCGAAATCGAACGGCCGCACCGCCTCCTCCTTGGCGAGGACGAGCGCCGGGCGCCGCTCCTCCGGCAGGGCGGCGAGGTCGATCACCGGCAGCGGTACGGCGAGATGCGGCAGGACGATCTGCACCGGCCGGCCGTCCACCGCCGGCAGGACCGTCCGCCACGCCTCGTGGCGCCGTACGATCTCCTGGAGCGCCGCGGCGAGGCGCGGTACGTCGAGCGCGCCGCGCAGGCGGGTCACCGTCGCGATGTTGTAGGCCGCCTCCTGCGGATCGAGCTGGTGCAGGAACCAGAGGCGCTCCTGGTCGAATGACAGCGGTGCCGGCCCGGGCTCGCCGCGGCGGGGAATCGGGCCGGGCGGCGGCCCGGCGGGTACCTTCTTCTGTGGCTTGCGCAGGGCCTCGAACATGGCCCGCTGCTCGGGTGTCAATGCGGCGATGCGGCCGGACAGATCCTTCATGGCTGGAGGGTATCCCAACTTGACCTCACCGCAGTCCGCCCCATATCGTCATGCCCCTCTGAACCTCTCTCATGACTCCGGCAACCCTTTCCCCCGTCCTCTCCTACACGGAATGGGATCCTCTCGAAGAGGTGATCGTCGGTGTCGTGGAAGGCGCCACCGTCCCGCCGTGGGACCCGATGCTCCAGCTCACCATGCCGGACGATCAGTGGGACTTCTTCCGGCGCCACGGCGGCCGGCCGTTCCCGGCGGAGAGGATCGAGGCGGCGCGCCGCGAGCTCGCGGAATTCGTCCGCATCCTCGAAGGGGAAGGCGTCCGCGTGGTCCGGCCCGAGCCGGTCGACTTCGCGAAGACCTGCGTGACACCCCACTGGCAGAGCACCGGCCTCTACGCGGCCATGCCGCGCGACCTGCTGCTGGTGGTGGGCGACGAGATCATCGAGTGCCCGCTCGCCTGGCGCTCCCGCGCCTTCGAGGCCGACGCCTACCGTCCCCTCCTCGTCGACTACTTCCGCCGCGGCGCCCGCTGGACCGCGGCCCCGCGGCCCCGGTTGCAGGAGGCACAGTTCGACCCGGCGGCGCTCGCCGCGCAGGAAGCGGGTGCGGAGGAGGAGACGTTCCATTCCTATGTGACCGAGGCCGAGCCGGTGTTCGACGCGGCCGATTTCGTGCGCTGCGGCCGCGACCTCTTCGTTCAACGCAGCCACGTGACCAATTCCCTCGGGATCGAGTGGCTGCGCCGCCATCTGGGGCCCGACTACCGGATCCACCCGATCGAGATCCGCGACGCGCACCCGATGCACATCGACGCCACCTTCATGCCGCTCGCTCCCGGCAAGCTCCTGGTGAACCGCGAGCGGATGGCGCGGATTCCCGATCTCTTCCGCACCTGGGAGGTGCGGGAGGCGCCGCCGCCGGCTTTCGCCCCCACCCATCCCCTGTACATGTGCAGCCGCTGGGTCAGCATGAACGTGCTCATGCTCGACGAGAAGCGGGTGGTGGTCGAGCGGCAGGAGGAGCCGTTGCAGCGGATGTTCCGCGACTGGGGCTTCGAGCCGATCCTTTGCCCCTTCACGAATTTCTACGCCTTCGGCGGCTCCTTCCACTGCGCCACCCTCGACGTCCGGCGGCGCGGCGCGCTCGCGTCCTATTTCTGACCTTGACGTGGATGCGGGCATGACGAGACCGCCAGCCCCTGCACCATCCTTCGAGCACCTGGTCGCCGTCATCGGCCAAGCGCATGCCGAGCTGGCAGCGCAGGCTTCGCGGGCGGTGAATGCCAGCCTCACCTTGCGCAACTGGCTGATCGGCTTCCACATCGAAGAGTACGAGCGCCGCGGCGTAGACCGTCAGCAGTACGGAGAGAAGCTGCTGGACCGGCTTTCCGAATCGCTGAATCAGAAGGGCGTGTCGCGCTGTGACCGGCGCGAGCTGTACCGCTACCGACAGTTCTACCTGGCCTACCCGCAGATTGTGGAGACGCTGCCTCCACAATTGGCAAGGACGCTTCCGGCACCGCCGGATGCCGGCAAAAAACGGGAGGCGGCGACTCCCCAATCGGGCGTCGCCGCCCAGGACATCCTGACCAAGCTCTCGTTCAGCCACATCGCCGAGCTGCTGCAATGCGAAGATGCGACCAAACGGGCCTTCTATGAGCTGGAGTGCCTTCGTGGCAACTGGTCCGTGCGCGAGCTGAAGCGGCAGATCGCGAGTCTCTATTACGAGCGATCCGGGCTGTCGAAGGACAAAAGGAAGCTGGCGACCCTGGCGCAAGCGACCGCAGAGCGCGACGGACCGGCGCTGGCCATCCGCGACCCCTACGTCTTCGAGTTCCTGGGCTTGAGACCTGAGGAGGTGATGGGTGAATCCCACCTCGAAGACCAACTACTGGACAAGCTCCGCGACTTTCTCCTCGAGCTGGGCCACGGCTTCTGCTTCGAGGCACGGCAGAAGCGCATCCTGATCGGCGAAAGCCACAACTTCGTGGACCTCGTTTTCTACCATCGCATCCTCAAATGCCATGTCCTTGTAGAGCTGAAGATCGCCGCGTTCAGCCACGAGAACCTCGGCCAGTTGAATACCTACGTGAGCTGGTACCGCAGGCACATGATGACGGAAGGCGACAACCCGCCGGTGGGTATCCTGTTGTGCACGCAGAAAGACCACGCCCTGGCAGAGTACGCGCTGGCCGGCATCGACAACGGGCTGTTCGTCTCGAAGTACCTGCTGGAGTTGCCGAAGAAAGAGGAGATGCAGCGCTTCATCGAGGAACAAATGGCGGCGGGAGACCGCTGATTGCGCGCGGCGTCCCAGCCGGCCCGAAACACCTTGACGCGCACCGTCCGGGTGCGCTGAAGTCATCCTCCTCATGACGACGCACGACACTTGGCGCCCCCTGCTCACCGGAGACCTCGCGGACCAGGCGATGGAAGCGGTCCTCGCCATCGCCGAGGACATCCCCACCCGCCCCGGCTGGATCCATCCCCTCATGGCAGAGAGCAGCTCCACGGCCTGGCGCAGCACCCTCGCCTCCGGCGCCGCCGGGCAGGCCCTCTTCTATGGCTACCTGGCCCTCCATACCGAGGAAGAGCGCTGGGCCGACCTGGCGCTCGAGCAGCTCGACCAGGCGGCCGAGGCGGTGGCGACCTCGCCGATGACGGAGGGCCTCTACTCCGGCTTCACCGGCGTCGCCTGGGTGGGCGACCATCTGCGCGGCCGGCTTTTCGAAGGGGATGCGGACGAAAATCGGGAGGTCGATGAAGCGCTCCTCTCCGCCTTCGAGCACCCCCAATGGCCGGCGGAGTACGACCTGATCAACGGCCTCGTGGGGCTCGGGATCTACGCCCTGGAGGGACTGCCGCGGCCGAGCGCCCGGGCCTGCCTGGAGCAGGCCGTGGCCCGCCTCGGCGCGCGAGCCCTCGACGAGCCGGAGGGCGCCGCCTGGTTCAGCCCGCCCGAGACGCTGCCGGAGCATCAACGGATCGAGCAGCCCGAAGGGCTCTACAACCTGGGCGCCTCGCACGGCATCGCCGGCATTCTCGGCATTCTCGGCGCGGCGCACGGCGCCGGCATCGCCGGCGCCCGGCCGCTCCTCGACCGCGCCATGGCCTGGTACCTGGCCCGCCGCCAGCCGGAGGAGACGGGCTGCACCTTCTCCCACTTCTACGTCCCCGGCACCGGGCCCCGGCCCAGCCGCCTCGCCTGGTGCTACGGCGATGCCGGCGTCGCCGCCGCCCTCCGGGTGGCCGGCCGCGGCGCCGGTGAGCCGGCATGGGAGGAGCTCGCCCTGGAGGTGGCCCGCCTCGCCGCCCGGCGGCCCATGGAGGCGGCGCGCATCCAGGACGCCGGCCTCTGCCACGGCGCCGGCGGCCTCGCCCACATCTTTCACCGCTTCTACAGCGCCACCGGGGAGGAGGTCTTCGCCGAGGCGGCGCGCGCCTGGTACGGGCGGGCTCTCGACTACCGCACCCCCGGTCTCGGCTTCGGCGGCTTCCGCGCCTGGGCGACCGGCGAGCCCGGGATGCTCGACTGGCGCGACGATCCCGGCTTTCTCGAAGGCTCGGCCGGCGTCGGCCTGGCGCTCCTCGCCGCCGTCTCGCCGGTCGAGCCCGGCTGGGACCGCCTCTTTCTGGAATCGGTGCCGCCGGTGTCTCTCCCGGAGGAGCTGGCGGCACTGTGATCTTGATCGGGGGCCCCAATCGGGCGGCCCCCACCCCCACCCCTTGACGTCCCGCCCATTCTCTACAATTCGTCTCTTCTTTTCCCGAGCAAGGTAGAATCTGCACGCCGGCCCGGCCCGCCCCGGCGTCCGGGCGGGGAGCCGGCGCCCCTCCACCTTTCTCGAGGAGAGCTCAGCATGCCTTCCCTTCGCAACGTCCTGGCGGTGCTCCTGCTGCTCGGCCTGGCGCTCGGCGCAGAGGCCGCGGCGGCGCAGACCCCGCTCGGTGCCACCCTGGTTTCCGGCGGCGTCCAGTTCGCCGTGTTCTCGCAGAATGCCACCCGGATCGAGGTGTGGACCTTCTCCACGCCCACGTCCTCGACCCCGCTCAACCGCTACACGATGACCAAGACCGACACGGTGAACCACATCTGGACCGTCACCGTCTCCGGCCTGGGAGCCGGCGCCCTCTACGGCTATCGCGCCTGGGGACCGAACTGGCCCTACAACGCGAGCTGGACCGCCGGCAGCAACCTCGGGTTCATCTCGCACGTCGACTCGAACGGCAACCGCTTCAATCCCAACAAGCTGCTGACCGATCCCTACGCCAAGGCGGTGACCGGCGAGCCGGTGCGCGTGCTCTCCGGCGGCAACTACCACTACTCCACCGCCATCCTCGGCGGCACCGACACCTACGGCTTCGTCGACAGCGCCGGTGCCATGCCGAAGTCGATCGTGATCAATGACGCCTCCTTCGACTGGACCGGCGACGTGCGGCCGGACAAGGCGATGAAGGACTCGGTCGTCTACGAGGTCCACTTGCGCGGCTTTACCAAGAACGACTCGTCGGTGACCTCGACGCTCCGCGGCACCTTCGACGGATTCAAGGCCAAGGCCTCCTACTTCACCGACCTCGGAGTCACCGCGGTCGAGCTGCTGCCGGTCCACGAGTACCCGCAGTGGGACGATCCGGTGGGCGGCGCCACCGCCGACCGGGTGAACTACTGGGGCTACATGACCACCCAGTTCTTCGCGCCGAACCGCGAGTACCTCTGCCCGGACATGGCGAGCTGCACCTACACCGCGGGCCAGCAGGTCAACGAGTTCAAGGAGATGGTCAAGGCCCTCCATGCGCAGGGGATCGAGGTCTTCCTCGACGTGGTGTTCAACCACACGTTCGAGGGGGGCGCCTGCTCGGGCAACCCGGTGCGCTATTTCAACCTGCGCGGCCTGGACAACGCCACCTATTACACGCTCGCCGACAACAAGACCTGCTACTGGGATTCGACCGGCACCGGCAACAACCTGAACGCCAGCCGCCCCGCGGTGCGCCGGCTGATCACCGACAGCTTGAAGTACTGGAACAGCCAGATGGGCGTCGACGGCTTCCGCTTCGACCTCGCCTACGAGCTGGGCCGCGAGGGGAGCGACGGCCGGGTGTTCAATCCGAACGCGCAGGCCCTGATCGACATCGCCCAGGCGGCGCAGGACAACGACTTCAAGATCGTCGCCGAAGCCTGGGATACGGGCGGCTACGGCGTCGGCGATTTCCCCGGCGGCTGGTCGGAATGGAACGGCAAGTGGCGCGACAACGTGCGCAAGCTGGTGAAGAGCGACGCCTCGCAGGTGGGGGGCCTCGGCTCCTCGGTCACCGCCACCTGGAGCGGTTTCTCCAAGCCCGAGGAGAGCGTCAATTTCGTGACGGCCCATGACGGCTTCACGCTGAACGACCTGGTCACCTACAACACGAAGCAGAACGGCACCGGCGCCTGCAACCCCACCGGGGCGGATGCGGGCAGCGGCAGCAACGACAACGACAGCTGGGACAGCGGCGGCGACGAGGTGGTGCGGCGGCGGCAGATCCGCAACTTCGCGGCGCACCTGTTCGTCCACCACGGCGTGCCGATGCTCCTCGCCGGGGACGAGTTCCGGCAGACGCAGGACGGCAACAACAACGCCTACATGGCGGACAACGCCTGCGGCTGGATCAACTGGCAGAAGAAGACGGACAACCCCAGGATGTACGACTTCTTCCGCCGGATGATCGCCTTCCGCAAGGCGCACCCGGGGCTGCGCCGCACCGTCCCCGTCGGCGGCGCCGACCACGACGGCGACGGCTACAAGGACTTGACCTGGCACGGCACCACGCCGGACACCCCGGACTGGAGCAGCACCTCGCGCACGCTCGCCTTCCTCCTCGACGGCTCGGCCGCCGAGACCGGCGGGAGCACCGATGCGCCCGATCTTTACGTGGCCTACAACCACTACTGGTCGAACCTGACCTTCACCCTCCCCACGGCGCCGAACGGCAAGTGCTGGTGGCTCGGCGCGGACACCGCCGACTGGGCGGAGGGGACCGGCAACGTCTACTACGACCCGGCGGTCTCCGTCTGGAACTCGCAGGCGCTGCCCAAGATCACCGGCTCGACCTACGGCGTGCAGGCCCGCTCGGTGCTGATGCTCCTGGCCCGCCCATGCAACGCCACCGAGGCCGTGCGGGTGGACTTCACGGTGAACAACTACGTGACCTCGCCGGGGCAGGACCTCTACGTGGTCGGCAACGTCGCCGAGCTCGGCAACTGGGACGTCACCAAGGCGGTGAAGCTCAACTGGGTGGACAGCGACACCTGGAGCGGGCCGGTCTTCTTCTCGGCCAGCAAGGGGACCTCGATCCAGTACAAATACATCATGCGCCAGGGCGGCTCGACCACCTGGGAAAACGGCTCGAACCGGAGCTACACGGTGCCCACCAGCGGCTCCGCGAGCCGCAACGAGAACTGGCAGTTCTGAAGACCCGCTCTGGATCAGACGGATCGGTCCGATCCGTCCGATCCGTCCGATCTCTCACCGCGCCGCCGCCCGGGCGGTGAGCACACCTCGCAGCATGGCCCGTTCCTGCACGGCGTCCTCCTCCACCACGGGGAGGAGGGCGCCCGCCTGCCCGGCCTCGCCGCGGCGGACCAGGCGGATGAGCTCCCCCAGGGACTCGGGGAGGCGGGGGAGCGCCAGGGTCGCGCAGGCACCGCGCAGCGCATGGGCCAGCCGCTCGATCGCGGCGCCGTCCTTGCGCTCGACCGCTTCGCGCAGGGCGAGCAGCTCCTCGTCCAGGTGGACGAGGAAATTCTCCACCAGGCGGGCCGTCTCCCGCGGATCGAGGCGCCAGAGCTGGTCGAGCATCGGCGTCGCCGGCGGCGGGGTCTCTTGCGGCGTCCGCGGTGCCCGCGAGGTCTTCGGCCGGGCGCGCTGCAACGCCTCGGAGAGCACCTGCAGGTCGATCGGCTTGCTCAGGTACTCGTCCATCCCCGCCGCCAGGCAGCGCTCCCGATCCTCGCGCATGGCGCTCGCGGTGAGCGCCACGATCCGCGGCCGCTTGCCCGGCGGCCAGCGCGCCACGATCCGGCGCGTCGCCTCCAGGCCGTCGAGCTCGGGCATCATGAGGTCCATCAGCACCACGTCGTAGAGCTGCCGTTCGAGCGCCGCCAGGACCTCGAGGCCGTTCGCGGCCAGATCGGCGGTGTAGCCGAGCCGTCCGAGGAGCAGGCGGGCGACTCGCTGGTTGAGCGGATTGTCCTCGGCGAGCAGGATGCGCAACGGCTCCGCGGCGGCGGCCGGACGGGCCGCCGGCTCGCGGGCCAGCTCCGCGGCCGAGGCGAGATCCGCCGCGCTCGCCCGGCGGAACCGGATGGTGCAGGTGAACGTCGAGCCACGGCCCGGCACGCTTTCGGCGGTGATCTCCCCGCCCATCCGCTCGACCAGGCGGCGGCTGATCGCGAGGCCCAGGCCGCTCCCGCCGTGCCGGCGCGCGGTCGAGGCATCGGCCTGGAAGAACGGGCGGAACAGCTCCTCGATGCGGCCCGGAGGAAGCCCCACCCCGGTGTCCCGGACCTGGAACCGCACCAGCAGCTCCTCGCCGTCCTCCGCGGCGAGGTCTACGGTGAGCACCACCTGGCCGGACGCGGTGAACTTGACCGCGTTGTAGAGCAGGTTCAGGAGGACCTGCTGCAACCGCCCCGCGTCGCCGACGAGCACGTCCGGACAGTCCTCGTGCACCTGCCAGGAGAGCTGCAACCCCTTGCGGCGCGCGTCCGGCGCCACCAGGCCGCAGGCTCCGGTGATCCGCTCGCGCAGCAGGAACGGGTGCTCCTCCAGCGGCATCTTCCCGGCTTCCAGGCGCTCGAAGTCGAGGATCTCGCCGATCAGGGAGAGGAGCGCCTCGCCGCTGCGGCGCAGCGTCTGGACCCAGTCGCGGTGCTCCGCCGGCAGCTCGGTGCTGAGCAGCAGGCTGGTCATGCCGATGACCGCGTTCAGAGGCGTGCGGATCTCGTGGCTGAGGTTCGCCAGGAGCTCGCCCTTGGCGCGGCTCGCCGTCTCCGCCGCCTCCCGGGCCTCCTCCAGCCGGCCACGCTCCTGCTCGGCCGTCCGGTAGGTCTGGTCGACCTGGTCGAGCAGCGCCGCCACCGGCTCCGGCAGGCTCCCGGCCGCGAGCCCGAGGGCTGCGAGCTGGCTCTCCAGGAGCGGGTGGTACCGGCGGCGGCTCACGGGAGCAGCCCGGCCGTCCGCAGGAGGGCCGGCCAGCGTGGATGGTCGCGCAGCGGATCGTAGATCGACCAGGTGGCGAGGAAGGCGACGAAGCGGGAGCCTTGCCGGCACGCCTCTTCCAGGTGGTCGATCGCCCGCTCCTTCTCTCCCAGGCCGGCCCAGAGGAAACCGAAGAGGCTCGCCTCGATGAGCTCGCGATCTGACCGCTCCTCGAGGTGCGCCAGGATCGTCCGCGCCTCGTCCGGCCGGCCCGCCAGGCCGAGCGCCTGGCCGAGCGCCGCCTGCATCACCGGATTGCCGGGCGCCAGCCGTGCCGCCTGGCCGAAGGCCGCCACCGCCTCCTCCAGGCGTCCCTGCTGTTGCAGCGCAAAGCCCAGCTCGAAATGGGCGTAGGCGAACGACGCATCGAGCTCCAGCGTGCGCCGGAGCTGCTCCTCCGCGGCGGCGTCGCGGGCGAAACAGAGGACCATCCCCAGGTCGGAGTTGATCACCAGCGAGAGCGGATCGAGATCCCGCGCCTGGCGCGCCTCGGCGACGGCCTCGGCGTGGCGGCCGCGCGCGGCGAGCAGGAAGGCGTACCACTGGTGCGCCGTGGCATAGCCGGGGGAGAGATCGAGCGCCCGCCGGAACCCCTGCTCGGCCTCCTCCCACCGGCGCTCGTAGATGAAGCGCGCATAGGCGAGCGAGGTGTGCGCCTCGGCGAGCGAGTCGTCGAGCGCCAGGGCGCGCTCGGCCGCCGCGATCGCCTGCGGAAAGACGTCGCGCGGCGCCATCGCGCTGTGCAGCGGCAGGAGCACCCGGCAATCCGCGAGACCGGCGTACGCCGCGGCGCACTCCGGATCGAGCTCGATCGCCCGCCGGAACGACTCGATTCCCTTGGTCAGCCCCTCGAGCGTCCGCCGGTTCCAGAAATACCGGCCCCGCAGATAGGCGTCGTAGGCCTCCGGATGGACCGTGGCACTGTGCGCCAGCCGGTCGCGCTCCTGGTTCGACAGGCGGAGCTGCAGCTCGTCCGCCAGCTCGCGCGAGATCAGGTCCTCCAGCTTGAACAGGTCGGTCGACCGCGCGTCGAACTGGGTGGCCCAGGAAGGCGCGTCGTCGCGCACGCTCACCAGTTGCACGCCGATCCGCAGCTTGTCGCCCGAGCGGCGGATGGTCCCCTCGAGCACCGCGTCGACCTGGAGGAGGCGCCCGACGTCGGCCGGCTGGCGCTCCATGCCGAGATAGCGCCGCACCGCGCTGGTGGGGCGCACGGCGAGACGCCGCAGCTTGGACAGCCGGGTGATCAGCGCATCGGCGAGGCCGAGCCCGAGGTAGGAGTCGTCGGCGCTCCCGGAGCCACCGGAGCCACCGGACAGGGGCTCGAAGGGGAGGACGGCGATCGAGGCGATCTGCTCCTGCCGCGCGTCCCGCGCACGCGGAGCCTCTCCCCCCCGCACCGCCACCGGACCGGCGAAGCGGTAGCCGCGGCGCGGGATCGTCTCGATGTACGCCCGCCCGCCCCCGGCTTCCTGGAGCGCCTTGCGCAGCGTGTAGATGTTCTGGGTGAGGATCGCGTCTTCCACGAAGGCGCCCGGCCAGACGCGGGCCAGGAGGTCGTCCTTCCCCACCACCTCACCAGGGCGTTCGAGCAGGACGGCCAGCGTGTCGAACGCCTTCGGCGTCAACGCGACCGGCCGGCCGCCGCGCAGCAGCAGACGGCCACCGACGTCCACCGTGAACCCGTCGAATTCGAGGACCGTCCCGTCGTGCATGGGCGCTTTGAGATTTCTTTGAGCTTTTGTTGAGACCCGTTCTGAGGACTCCGGAAGCATCCGGCCTTTAGCATCGCATTGATGAGGGGACACCGCGGATGGGCCGCGGATGCCCAGTGTATCACCGGAGCCCCACCATGCCTCAGGCCTCGCTGTCCCCCGCCCTCCCCTTCACCCCGGGGGTCTCGCGCCGCGGGCTCCCGCCCGACCCGGCCGCCATGGCGACGGATCTCGACCTCCTGCGCCAGGTCGCCGCCGGCTCCGGTGAGGCGCTCGGCCGCTTCTACGACCGGCACGCCTCGATGGCCATGGGGCTCCTCTGCCGCATGCTCTCCGACCGCAACGAGGCCGAGGAGGTGTTGCAGGAGGTCTTCCTGCAGGTCTGGCGCGATGCCCGGCGCTACGATCCAACGCGGTCGTCGCCGCGCGGCTGGCTCCTGCTCCTCGCCCGTTCCCGCGCCCTCGACCGCCACCGCGGCACCGCGTCGCGCCGGCACCGCGAGGACGAAGCCGCCCGCGCCGAGGCCGCCCGCGCCGTCGCCCCCCTCGGCACCCGCCGCCTGGAGCACACCGAGCGCAGCCGCCGCATCGGCTCCGCCCTCGACCGCCTCCCCCCCGAGCAGCGCCGGGTCATCGAGCTCGCCTTCTGGGAAGGCCTCACCCAGGTCCAGATCGCCGAGGCGCTGGGAGCCCCGCTGGGCACGGTGAAGTCCCGCGCCCTCCTGGGGATGAAGAAGCTCCGCCAGATCCTCGCGGAGGAAGAGGAGCCGGTGCGGCGGCCGGCTTGAGCCCTCACTTCACCAACAAGCTCCGCCCATCCAGCTTCGTCGCCGACTTGACCCCGTAGACGTCCAGAATCGTCGGCATCACGTCGCCCATGTAGGCCCCCTGGCCGTCCAGCTTGAAGTTGGCGAAGAGGATCCCCTCGACGAGCGGCGGATAGACCGAGCAGTGGTCGCCGCTCCAGATCTCGGTGTTCGGCTCGACGACCGTCTTGCCGATGCCGCCCAGGCTGTCCTGCCAGCCCACCCGGAACCCCGCGTTGTTCGACGGGATCAGGTCCGGGATCAGCTCGGGATCGTAGGTGCCGTAGGCCTCGTCACGGGTGAAGACGTGGGCGACCGGCTTCTCGCCCGTCTCCTCGTCCACGAAGCCTTCGAGACCCTGCTTGATCGCCTGCGCCACCTGCTGGTACTCGGCGCCCGGCTCGACGATCCCCTTCGCCTCGCGGCCCTTGAGGTTGATGTAGACCTGCCCGAGCCCCAGGGCGTACGCCTTCGTCTTCGACCAGTCGACGTTCACGAAGAAGTCTCCCTGGTCGAACAGGTCCTCCAGGTTCTTGCGGTGCGGGTCTTCGCCGGTCAGCGTCATGAAGCCGTTCTTCGCCAGCCAGGTGTTGTAGTTCATGCTGCGGCGGAACGATGCGAACCCGTGGTCCGAGACCACCATCAGCTTCGTCCCCGGCGGCATCTTCTGCATCACGTCGCCGACGATCTCGTCCATCTGCTGATAGGACTGGAGGATCGAGCCTCCCCACTTCTGCGCCCCCTCCTCCGTCCACAACGGATGCTTGGGATCGAAGAACCGGAACATCATGTGCTGCACCCGGTCGGTGAACTCGAAGTAGTGGACCAGCACGTCCCAGTCCGCCGCCCCCGCCAGCTCGCCGTCCAGGATCTCGCGCTCCTTGTCCACCGTCATCTTCACGTCTTCCAGGAAGACCTCTTCCGGCACCGTCCCGTTGGTGAGCGACCAGGTGTCGAACATCCAGCCCATGCTGGCAACGCTCAACACAAACCAGTGATACCCGGTCAATTCGCGCCACCACGCGTATTTTTGCCCGCCTGCCTGAGGAGACATGAAACGCTATTCTACATCGCGGCAGTTACGCGGTCGCCGGCTTTGACGGGCACATCCGACGGCATCGCCACCGCATCGGAATC
>Ga0209682_10000034_pt1 | contig 37632 bp, 26 predicted proteins | sample DOMMetBare2Fresh_2_FD_187471 | JGI IMG/M metagenome (GOLD analysis project Ga0209682, IMG submission 187471) | Wetland sediment microbial communities from St. Louis River estuary, USA, under dissolved organic matter induced mercury methylation -... | ecosystem: Environmental > Aquatic >... | reverse complement strand
GAAGGCCCAGGTGGTCGACGGTGTAGACAGAGTCGTAGTAGGGCGTCGCGAGGTCGTAGTAGCCGGCGGTGATCAGCACCCGCAGGTCGGGATTGCGCACCATGGCCTGGCGGAGAAATTCGGCCATGTTGAGATACTGGTTCTCGAAGTCCTCGAAGCTCCACGGCTGGACCTTCCGGCTCAAGTATTCGTAGACCAGATCCTCCTTGAAGCCGAGCTCACGCCGGATGTAGTCGTTGAGCGCCGCCACATACGGGCCTCCCACGGACGCCGAGGCCGGGTCGTACTCGAAGCTCTCGCCCACGGAATCGAGGTCGTGGCCGATGAAGCGGGTGTCGAGGCGGCCCACGGTCTTCCCCTCGGCGCGGAGCAGCTCCTTGACGAACCGGTAGATGTCGATCCGCAGGTTGGTGCCCTCCACGTACGCGGGCGAGAGGCCGGAGTAGCGGGCGACTTGCGCCGCGACCGCCTTGCGCCGCTCGGGGGAGAGCCGGTCTCCTTCGTGGAGGGCCAGCGCGTACTCGGTCCGCGAGTACTCCTCCACCTCGTGGAGCAGCGCCGGCAGGTCACGGCTCTGCAGATCGGCCGGCAGCTTCTTGTGATACCAGGCCGTGGCCGCGTAGGTGGGGAGGTGGATGACGTAGGGCATGTCGTTGCCCGTGTGGAACTCCTGGTTCTGCCAGTTGAGGACGGACGAGACGAGCACGAGGCCGTTGAGCTGCAGGCCGTAGCGCTCGTCCATGTAGCGCGCCAGGCCGGCGGCTCGGGTGGTGCCGTAGCTCTCGCCGGCGATCAGCTTGGGAGAGGCCCAGCGCTCGTTGCGCGTCACCCACAGGCGGATCGTCTCGGCGACCGACTCCACGTCCTGCCGCACGCCGTGGAACTGCTTGGGGTCCTGCCCCGGCGCGGTGCGGCTGTAGCCGGTGTCGACCGGATCGATGAACACCAGGTCGGTGACGTCGAGGATCGACAGGTCGTTGTCCACCAGGCGGCCGGGTGGCTTCAGGGACATCCCCTCGGGATCGCGCTCCACCCGCTTCGGTCCGAACGCGCCCATGTGCACCCAGACCGAGGCCGAGCCCGGGCCACCATTGAAGGAGAAGGTCACCGGCCGCGTCGCCGGGTCCTTCACACCGTCCCGGGTATAGGCGATGGTGAAGACCGTCGCCTTGGGCGTGCCGTCGTCATCCTTGAGGACGATCGTGCCGGCCGTGGCGGTGTAGGCGATCTTCTGGCCGTCCAGGGTGATGGTGTGCTGGGTCCGCGAGGACTTCTCCTCGGGTGCCGGCTTCGTGGCCTCGGTCCTCTTGGCGTCCTGGGTGCTCTGCGGGGAGGCCACCGGTGCCTGAGCCGGCGACTGGGCCTTCAGGGGGGCGGCGAGGCAGAGGACCAGAGTGATCGCGCACAGGGGAATCCAATGGCGGGCTCTCTCGGGCATGACGGGCTCCTCGGGATGGCAGGGTCGGTCGATGACGCTCTTCTACGGAGAACGGGCGGCGGAGTTTCCGGGGCATCGTACTGCAAGGCTCGCCGAAGCAGCGCCCCCTCCCAAGGGAGCCGCGCAGACGAAAGAGGGGGGCGTGCTCACGGCACGCCCCCCGGGGCTCGAGGGATCAGACGGCAGGCTCGGTACCCGGCGAGACCGCGGCACCCGGCGCGGTTCCAGAAGTCTCACCACGGCGCGTCTTCGCCGCGCCGACCGTCTTGTTCTTGCGGGCGCGGGCAGGAGCCACCTTGAAATGGACGAGGCGCTCGTTCCGGGGACCCAGGACCCCCCGGGCCAACGCGCGCAGCGACAGCGAAGACTCCCTCCCCCGCAGGAACGCCGCGGTGAGCCGTTGGGTGACCTCCTGCCGCAAGGCGGTGAGCTCTTCCTGGCGCGCCTTGAGGCCCTTGATCTCTTCCAACGTCTCCTGCAGCTCCAGGCTGTCGCGCTCGAGGAGCCGCTTCTCCTCCGGCAGGCATCTCGCCACCGCTTCGACCAAAGACTCCCCATGCCGGATGAAATCCGCCTGTGAGGTGATCGTCGACATGGCACGTCCTCCTTTCTCTACCCGGCCACCTGGCCGGGGGGCTGCGAGCCGCCGAGGCCATGGCCGGCCGCGGCTCCCTCGCAAGTCATCGGTTGGAACCGGCCCGCGGCCCGCTCCGGCTTCTGCACGTCCTGCTGCGTATCCATACTGCGTCTCCTTTCAAGCTCCGGCACCGTCATTGGCACCGGATGCGCCAGAGTCTACGGGAAGGGAGAGGGGCGTGTCTAGACTTTTCAGGCAACATTCTGCATTTTCATGTTTATCGGCCGTGATGGATGTCCCGATCCGGACGAATCGGTGCCGGGAGCTTTCGACGCCTCGGATCGCCACTCCGTGCTGTGACCCTCGGGTCAAGTGGCCTGACCCCCGGGTCCAATGGATTCACGGGCGGGTCAAGCCGGTCGACCGTGGGTCCAGTGAGCTGACCCTTGGGTCGATGGGCGTCACCGGCGGGTCAAGCCGGGCAACCGGCGGGTCGAGTGGATGGACCCGGGGGCCGGCTGGAGCCAACGGGCACTGAAGCCGGGTTCCCGGCGGTTTCGGCCATTCCTCGGCTCGGCGGCTCGGGCCTCCGGGCCGACCCGTGCGGTAGACTACCGATTGTCATGAACCTCTCCGAGCTCACTCCCCGGGAATACCATGCCCGGCGCGAGCAGGCGCTCCACGCGGAGCGGCCTGGAGGATGCGCTGGAGCGCAATGTCGACCTGCGGCCTCGCGTGGGCGCCGTGGCGCGGGCAACCATAACCGGGTCCGGACTCGCGGCCGTCAGACCTCGAAGACCTTCCCCGCCCAGGCCAGCTCCACCCGCACGTCTCCCGCCGCCTCGCGGGCTTCCTGGAGGGAGACCTGCGGATCGAGGGTCGGCCAGACGTGGGTCAGGGCGAGCTGGCGCACGCCGGCGCGGCGGGCGAGGTCGCCGGCCTGGCGCGCCGAGAGGTGGACCGGCGCGCCCATCGCGGCGTCCTGATAGGTCGCCTCGCAGACGAACAGGCCGGCGCCGCGGGCGAGGTCCGCGAGATCGACCGCCGGGCCGGTGTCGGCCGAGTAGACGAGCACGGCGCCGTCCGCTTCGGCGCGGAGGGCCAGGGTCTCGACCGGATGCGCGGTACGGGCACAGCGGACTCGGACGCCGAGGACGTCGGCCTCGCCGCCGTCCTGCAACGGGTGGAAGTCGAACGCCTCGTCCATCTTGAGGACCCCGGCGCCATGGGGATCGAGGAAGCGCGGCAGGACCTCCCAGACCTCGCGCGGCGCCCAGAGCGGCTTGCGCAGGGGGCGTCCCGCGAGCTGGAAGCGGAGCGCCACGAGGAGGGTCAGGAGGTCGGCGCAGTGGTCGGCGTGGACGTGGCTGACGACGATCCCGTCGAGCCGCTCCAGGGAGACGATCCGCTGCACGGCGGCCATCGTGCCGGAGCCGGCATCGATCCAGATCCGCGCCTCTCCCTGCTCGAGCAGGAAGCCGCTGCAGGGGTTGTCGGGGACCGGGTAGCCCCCCGAGCTGCCGAGGACGTGCAGACGCATCAAGGACCTCCTGAAACACAGGATATCGCAAGATTGACACCCGCCGATCTGCCGGGATATCAAACGCGCATGCGCCGAACCTTCCTTCTGTCCGCTCCGCTCCTCGCTCTCGCCTCGACCGTCCTGGCCGCCCTGCCGCTCGCGGCGGCCGGGCAGATCGATCCCTCGCTCCTCGCCGGCATGAAGGCGCGCGCCATCGGGCCGGCCACCATGAGCGGCCGCGTCACCTCCATCGAGGGGGTCGAATCCAATCCCGACCTGCTCTATGTCGGCGCGGCCAACGGCGGCGTCTGGAAGTCCACCAACGGCGGCCTCACCTGGGACCCGGTCTTCGACGGCCAGAAGGTGGCGTCGGTCGGCGCGGTGGCCGTCTTCCAGGCGAATCCGGACGTCGTCTGGGTGGGCACGGGGGAAGGCAACGTGCGCAACAGCGTCTCGGTCGGGTGGGGCGTCTACCGCTCGCTCGACGGCGGGCGGACCTGGAAGCACCTCGGGCTGGAGAAGACCGAGCACGTCACGCGCATCGTCCTCCACCCCACGAACCCTGATATCGCCTGGGTGGCCGCCCTCGGGCAGCTCTGGGGGGAGAACGCCGAGCGCGGCGTGTTCAAGACCGAGGACGGTGGGCGCACCTGGAAGAAGGTCCTCTACGCCGACGAGCGGACCGGCGCCGCCGACCTGGTGCTCGATCCCGCCAACCCGAACAAGCTCTTCGCGGCCCTCTGGGAGCACCGGCGTCAGCCGTGGTTCTTCCGCTCCGGCGGCCCCGGCTCCGGCCTCTATGGGACCATGGACGGCGGCGCGTCCTGGAAACGCTTCACCGAGGACGACGGCCTGCCCGCGGGCGACCTGGGCCGGATCGGCATCGCCATCTCGCGCTCCAACCCGGAGGTCGTCTACGCGCTCGTCGAGGCGACGAAGAGCGCCCTCCTCCGTTCCGACGACGGCGGGCGCAGCTGGAAGACGGTCAACGACGATCCGCGCACCGCCGACCGCCCGTTCTATTACGCCGACGTCCGGGTCGATCCCGCCTGGCCGAACCGGGTCTACAACGTCGCGACGCGCCTCTCCGTCTCGAACGATGGCGGCAAGAGCTTCGAGTCGATCAATACCCGGACCCACGGCGACTACCATGCGTTGTGGATCGATCCCGGCGATCCGCGGTTTCTGGTCGCCGGCAACGACGGCGGGCTCGCGATCAGCCGGGACCGCGGCCGGACCTGGTACTTCCCGCCGAACCTGCCGCTCGCCCAGTACTACCACGTCGCCGTGGACGGCGAGATCCCGTACAACGTCTACGGCGGCCTCCAGGACAACGGCTCCTGGCGCGGCCCGTCCGAGGTGCAGGACGACAACGGCATCCGCAATCTGCACTGGACCCGCGTCGGCGGCGGCGACGGTTTCGACACCCAGCCGGACCCGCAGGATTCCCAGATCGGGTACTCGATGGCGCAGGGCGGGGAGCTGCTGCGCTGGAATCTGCGCACCGGGGAGATGAAGGAGATCCAGCCGCCGGAGCCGCCACCGGGCGACGGGCACGAGAAGCTCCGCTTCAATTGGAACGCCGGGCTCGCCGTCGATCCATTCACGCCGGGCACCATCTACTACGGCAGCCAGTACGTCCACCGGTCGACCGACCGCGGCGAGACGTGGACGATCGTGAGCCCGGACCTGACGACCGACAATCCGGAGTGGCAGAAGCAGGCGGAGAGCGGCGGCTTGACGCCGGACGTCACCGCGGCGGAAAACTTCACGGCGATCCTGGCGATCGCGCCGAGCCCGGTCCGGAAGGGCGTGCTCTGGGTGGGCACGGACGACGGCCGGGTGCATGTGACGCAGGACGGCGGCGCCACCTGGCAGAGCGTGGAGAAGAACCTTCCGGGCGTGCCGGCCAACACCTGGGTGCCGCACATCCGCCCGTCGCGCTTCGATCCCGCGAGCGCCTTCGTGGTGCTGGACAACCACCGGCGCTCCGACTGGACGCCCTACGTCTATCGCACAAACGACTGGGGGAAGAGCTGGGCGAGCCTGGCGACCAAGGACCTGGATGGCTGGGCCCTCGCGATCGAGCAGGACCCGGTGGACAAGGACCTCCTCTTCCTCGGCACCGAATTCGGCCTCTACGTCTCGACCGACGGCGGCAGGCGGTGGCTGCGCTGGACGCACGGCCTGCCCACCACGGCGGTGACCGACCTGGTGATCCATCCGCGCGAGCAGGACCTGGTGATCGCGACGCACGGGCGAGGGCTCTACGTCCTCGACGGCGTCACGCCGCTACGCCACCTGACGCCGGAGACGCTGGCCGAGCCGCTCCATCTCTACTCCTCGACGCCCGGCCGCCAGGACCATCGCGAGATTGGCAATGGCAACACCCGGTCCGGTGCCGGTGATTTCCGCGGCGAGAACCCGCCGTATGGCACACAGCTCACCTATTCATTGAATCTCCCGGGCCTGCCGCTGGCGGACGGCGAGGCCGAGCGCGCCCGCAAGGAGGCGCAGCGGGCGGCGGCCCGGACCGCCACGAAGCCGGGGGAGGGGGATGACGAGGAGAAGGAGCCACGCGTCGAGATCCGGATCGAAGACACGTCCGGCCATCTGATCCGCAAGCTCGACGGCCCCGCCCGGCTGGGGATCAACCGCGCCACCTGGGATCTCGGCCGCACGATCTTCCCGCAGCCACCCGCGGAAGCACGAGGTCCGCGGGAGCGCGAGGACGGTCCGCCGGTGCCGCCCGGCACCTACCGGGTCGTCCTCAAATACAAAGACCACACGGCGCAGGGAACCGCGCAGGTGCTGCCCGCGCCGTTCACGCAGAACACCGCCGAGGACTGGCAGGCGCGGGAGGTCGCGTTCGAGCGGATCAAGACCGTCCAGACGGCCCTGGCCGCGGCGATCGACCGGATCAACGGAGCGCGGGCCGACCTGGACCTCGTGAAGAAGAAGCTCGACGCCGCGGACAAGGCGCGGCGCACAGCCGGGGAGGAGGAGAAAGAGGACCCGCACCGCGATCTGAAAAAGGCGGCGAAGGGGCTCCGGGCACAGCTCGACGCCACCGAAAAGAAGATCTACATCCCTCCGGGAACCAAGGGGATCGTAGACGAGAGCGGCACCGCCTTCGAGCAGATCCAGAGCGTCCGCAGCTCCCTCGAGTCCTCCTGGGACCCGCCGAACGCCACCCAGCGCGCCGATCTCGACGCGGCCGAAGGAACGGCCAAAGCCGCCCTGGACGAGGTCAACCGCCTGTGGGCCGAGGACGTGGCCGCCTTCCGCAAGCTGGTCGACGGCGCGCGGATCGAGCTGCTCCCCCTCCCCTAGCCCCTCAAACCGCGATACAGATCTTCCCGAAGTGCCCGCCCGCCGCCATCAGCTCGAAGGCGGCGCGGGCGTCTTCGAACGGGAAGGTGCGATCGATCACCGGGCGCAGCGCATGTTGCGTGATCGCCCGGTTCATCGCTTCGAACCCCTCGCGGTGGCCGACCAGAATCCCCTGGAGCCGCACCTGCTGCATGAAGACCAGGGCGAGCGACACCTGGGCCACGAGCCCCGCCAGATTGCCGATCAGGCAGACCGTCCCGCCGAGGCGCACGGAGCGCAGCGACTGCTCCAGCGTTCCCGCGCCGCCGACCTCGACCACCAGATCGACCCCGGCGCCGCCGGTCAGCTCGCGCACCGCGCCGCTCCACTCCGGCTTCTGCCGATAGTTGATCAACCCGGCGGCGCCGAGCTGCCGCGCCCGTTCGAGCTTCTCGTCGCTGCTCGACGTGATGAGCGCACGCACGCCGAGGAGCTGCGCGAGCTGCAAGGCGAAGAGGGAGACGCCGCCGGTCCCTTGCAGGAGCACGGTGTCGCCGGCGGTGAGCCGGCCGTGGGTGACCAGCGCGCTCCAGGCGGTCAGGCCGGCGCAAGGGAGCGTCGCCGCCTCTTCGTCGGTGAGATGTGGCGGCACCGGCACCACGCCGTCCTCGTGGAGGACCACCAGCTCGGCGAGCATGCCGTCGAGCGGCCCGCCGAGCGTCGAGCGCAGCTTCTCGCGGTTGGGCTCGCCGGCGAGCCAGCGCTGCGCGAAGATGCCGCAGACGCGGTCCCCGGGCTTCACCCGCGTCACGCCCTCGCCCACGGCGACGACCTCGCCGGCGCCGTCCGAGCAGGGGATGAGCGGCAGCTTCTGCTTCGGGTTGTACGTCCCCTGGACGGTCAGCAGGTCGCGGTAGTTGAGCGCGGCGGCGCGCACGCGGATCAGCACCTGGCCGGGGCCGGGTTGCGGGTCCAGCCGCTCGGCGAGCCGCAGATTCGCGAGGCCGAAGCCGCCCGGGATCTCCCAGGCTCTCATGCGCCGAGGGCCTTCCGCATCTTGTCCAGCAGCTCGCGGGCGGCGGCTGCGTCGAGCGTCTGCGCCGGCCAGAGGACGCCCAGCCCCTCGCGGCCGAATTTGGGGATGACGTGGAAGTGTACGTGCATCACCACCTGGTGCGCGTCCGGTCCGTTGTTCTGGAGGACGTTGTAGTCGGTGCAGCCGGTCGCCTGCAGGACCGCACGGCAGATCCGCGGCAGCACCCGGCCGATGGCGGCGGAGGCCTCGTCCGAGAGCTGGTGGAGATGGGCCTTGCGCTCCTTGGGGATGACCAGCGTATGGCCGTCCGAGAGCGGGTTGATGTCGAGGAAGGCGAGGACGTGCTCGTCCTCGTACACCTTGTAGCTCGGGATCTCGCCGGCGAGGATCTTGTCGAAGATGGTGGGTTGATGGTCGCTCATGGCCCGTATTCTAGCGGCACCCGCGAGGGAAGGAGGCACCCGGGTGCGGGAGCGCGCAAGGCGTTCGTCCCGGTGATTTGTAACGACCTCTTGACATGGGGAACAAAGCCGCTATCTTTGATCTGTGGATATGAACGCCGCCCCCGACCAACCTCCAGGTCCCCGCGGTAGCCGGCCGTATCCGGCTGCTCGAAGCGGGTCTGCGGGCCGTGCCGTCTCTTCCGGCGTCCCCCCCACCCACCTGCCTGCTGCCACGGCGCAAATGGATGCGTCGCGGCATCGCATTTCAGGCTGAAGAACCGGCCATGAACGCCGTGCCCTTCGGGGCTTACCCACCGGGTGACGTCACCGGGTGGGCCGCCGCTCAGCAGAGCGGTGATCCGATCCCATCCATCTCTCCTTTCCAACCAAGGGAGCGTGACATGAAGCAGGAGGCGTACGCCTCGCCCATGGAGGACCCGATCGCTCGGCGCGATGACATCTGCGCCGTCTTCGGCGAGACCTACGACCCCGCCCGCTGGAGCGACTGGCGGTGGCAGATGCGCCACCGCCTGACCCGTCTCGATCAGCTCGAAAAGCTCTTCCGGCTGACCGACTCGGAGCGCCGCGGGTTGCTGTTGGCGAGCGAGAAGTTTTCGGTCGCCATCACCCCACACTTCGCAGCCCTGCTCGATCCCGGCGATCCGGCCTGCCCGCTGCGCCTGCAAGTGATGCCGGTCGAAAAGGAGCTCCTGGTGAGCCCCGGCGACATGGCCGATCCATGCGGCGAAGACCACGCGAGCGTCGTCGAAGGGCTGGTGCACCGCTATCCGGACCGCGTCCTCTTCCTCGTCCTCGACACCTGCGCCGCCTATTGCCGCTATTGCACGCGGAGCCGCCTCGTGAGCCAGGGCGAGCTCGAGCCGCTGGGCCGCCGCGTCGAAGCGGCGCTCGCCTATCTCCAGCAGCACACCGAGGTGCGCGACGTGCTCCTCTCGGGCGGCGATCCGCTCCTCATGTCGGACGCGACGCTCGACCGGCTCCTGGGGCGCCTGCGCGCCATCCCACATCTCAAGTTTCTGCGCATCGGCACGCGCATCCCCGGCTTCCTGCCGCAACGGATCACGCCCGAGCTGGTCGCCGTGCTGCGCCGCCACCGCGTCTGGCTCTCGGTGCATTTCTGCCACGCCGACGAGCTCACCCCCGAGGTCGAAGAGGCGTGCGACCGCCTCGCCGACGGCGGCATCCCGCTCGGTTGCCAGACGGTGCTCTTGCGCGGTGTGAACGATTCTGTCGAAACGTTGCGTGATCTGTTTCACCGGCTGCTGGAGCTGCGGGTGCGGCCGTACTACCTCTATCAGTGCGATCCCGTGCTCGGCACCGGCCATCTGCGCACCTCGCTCGACACCGGCATGCGCCTGATGTCCGCGCTGCGCGGCCACACCACCGGCTATGCGCTGCCCACCTTCGTGGTCGACGCGCCGGGCGGCGGCGGCAAGGTTCCGCTCCTCGCCTCTTCGATCGTCGGCCACGAGGCCGGCGCCTGGACGTTACGCAACTGGGCGGGCTCCGACTACACCTACGTCGATCCTCCCGCCGATCGTTGGACCGAGCGGTGAGCGCACCGATGCGACCGTTGCGCCTCGCCCTCTGTTACGACCAGAAGGAGGACTATCTCGCCCAGGGGCTCACCGCCGAGGAGGTGATGGAGCTCGACGACGAGGAGACGATCGCCGGGATCGCCGGGGCCCTGGAGAGCCTCGGCCACTCCGTGGAGCGGGTGGGCCGGGGCGCGGAGCTGGCGAAACGCCTGGCGGCGGGCGAGCGGTGGGACCTGGTGTTCAACATCGCCGAAGGGCTGCGCGGCCGCTCGCGGGAGGCGCAAGTCCCCGCCCTCTGCGAGATGTTCGACCAGCCGTACACGTTTTCCGATCCGTTGACCTGTGCGGTGACCCTGGACAAGCCGCTGGCCAAGCGTGTGGTGCGCGATCACGGATTGCCGACCGCGCCGTTCGCCGTGGTCGAGCAGCCGGGCGATAGCGAGGCGGTCGATCTGCCGGCGCCTCTCTTCGTCAAGCCGGTGGCCGAAGGGAGCTCCAAGGGAGTGACCGAGCGCTCGCGGGTGGAGCGCCGCGAGGCGCTGGACGAGGCCTGCGCCGATCTGCTCCAACGGTTCGGCCAGCCGGTGCTGGTCGAGCGCTACCTGCCGGGCCGCGAGCTGACCGCGGGAATCGTCGGCAACGGCGCGGACGCGCGGGTGGTGGGGCTCATGGAGGTGCGGTTCCGCGACGGCTCCGGCACCGACTACACGGCGATCAACAAAGCCGAGTACACCTCGCGGGTCGACTACGAGCTGCTCGACGGCGAGCCGCTGGGCGTACGGGCGCGCCAGGTGGCGCTCGCGGCCTACCGCGCGCTCTCCTGCCGCGATGCCGCGCGGGTCGATCTGCGCTGTGACGAGAGTGGCGAGCCATGCTTCCTGGAGATCAATCCGCTGCCCGGGCTTCACCCGGTGCGCTCCGACCTGCCGATCCTGTCGCGCCTGGCGGGCATTTCCTATCCCGAGCTCCTCGGCCGCATCGTCGAGGCCGCCGCCCGGCGCGAGGGGCTGTGATTCGAAAGGTTTTCATCGCCCACAATCCCGTCGCTCCAGGCGATGATCCGTCGACCGCCGACGTCCTCGACGAAGCCGCTTTCGTCGAGCTGGGGCTCGCCGGGCTGGGCATCGCCGCGGAGCGTTGGCCCGTCGCCGGCGTCGCGGCCCTGACCGGCCTGGTGGAAGCAGCGCGCGATCCGTCCGCGCTGATCTTCAACCTGATCGAATCGCCGCCCGGCGCCTGGTGGCAGCAGTGCGCCGCCGCGGGAACCCTGGAGCTCCTCGGCGCGCCGTTCACCGGCGCGCCGGCCGCCGCGCTCTGGCTCACCACGGACAAGCTGCTCACCCGCGCCGTGCTCGCCGCCGAAGGGCTCCCCGTGGCCCCCGGCGGCCGGCTCGATCCGGAGCATCCGGAGGTCCTCGACCGGGTCGCTCCGCCCTGGATCCTGAAACCCGCCTGCGAGGATGCCTCGATCGGCCTCGACGGCAATCCCGTCTGCGCGACGCGCGCGGAAGCCCTGGCCCGCGCGGCGCTCCTCGCCGAACGCTTTCCCGGCCAGGGGATCGTCGCCGAGCGCTTCCTGCCCGGCCGCGAGCTCAACGTCTCCCTCCTGGAAGGCCCGGAAGGGCCGGAGGTCCTGCCGATCCCGGAGATGACCTGGCTCGACTATCCCGAGGGGATGCCCCGCATCATGGGCTGGGAGGCGAAATGGGGCGAGGGCACCTTCGCCTACGACCACACCGTCCGCCGCTTCCTGACCGATCCGGCGGAGGAGCCGTTCCTCGTCCAGGTGCGGGAGCTGGTGCGGCAGGCCTGGCGGATCTGCGGCCTCTCCGGCTACGCGCGGGTGGACCTGCGCTGCGACGAGACGGGCGCGCCGTTCATCCTGGAGGTCAACGCCAATCCCTGCATCGCCGAGGGCGCCGGCCTCGAAGTCTCCGCCGCCCGGGCCGGCGTCGGGACCGCGGCCCTGGTGCAACGCATCCTCGATGCCGCGGTCCGCCGCCACGCCCCGCAGCGCGCCGCCACAGTCACCATCCCGGCTCCGCCCCGGGCACCCCGGAAGCCGCCGGCCGTGGCGATCCGCCGGAGCCTCGAACGCACCGACCGGGGACCCCTGGAGGAGCTGATCCGCGCCACCGGCTTCTTCAATGCCGAGGAGATCTCCGTCGCCCTGGAGCTGGCCGAGGACCGCATCGACCGGGAAGAGGCGAGCCACTACCGCTTCCTGGTGGGAGAGGTGGAAGGCCGCCTGGCGGGCTACGCCTGCTGGGGCACCATCGACGGGACCCTCGCCTCGGTGGACCTCTACTGGATCGCCGTCCATCCCGACTTCCAGAACCAGGGTCTCGGCGCCGCCCTCCTCGCCGACGCCGAAGCCTGGATCGCCGCGAGCGGCCGCACCCGCATTTACGTCGAGACCTCGACCCGCGCGCAGTACGAAAGCACCAGGGCCTTCTACCGCGCCCGCGGCTACACCCTCTCCGCCGAGCTGGCCGACTTCTACGCGCCGGGGGACGGCAAGGCGATGTTCGTCAAGGTGATGAGCCCGGCCGGGTAGTCCGAGATCTTGCGTCTCCCGGAGCCACGGAGTGTCACGGAGACCACCATATTGACATCAAGAAAAGACCTGGGTAGCCTACGCGTGTATCGCGCCATCGCGCTATCATGCGTCATCACCGAAGAGTAAGCTGTAATGCCTATAGATCTGAGCAAGTTGCCAACACGCCTCAAGGAAGCGGCCCGGACGGGGAACCTTGTTCCCTTCATTGGCTCCGGGGTGTCACGCCAGGCCGTAACCGTCACCTCGAAGGCGTTTCCTACCTGGAGTGAGCTCCTCGTTGATCTCGCCGAGCTGGCAGAGGAGGAGGGGGAGGTCACGTCGGACGAGAAGCAGCAGATCCGAGAGCTCATCAGCCGCGGAAAATTTCTGATGGCTGCGCAGGCAGTTCGCTCTGCCATGGCAACGGACTCGTTCGACCACTACATCAAATCCCGGTTCATGCCTCCCGATGCGCTGCCCGGCCGCATTCACCAGTGCTTGTTCAAGCTCCAACCAGCTCTCGTCCTTACGACAAACTATGACCGTCTGCTGGAAGATGCTTACGCTTCCCTGTTCGGCAAGACGGCTGACATCGCCACCTACAAGGATGCGCAAGAAGTCCAGAGATTTCTTCAGAGCAAGCATCAATCCGCCGACCGCCCTCTGATCTTCAAGCTTCACGGCACGGCAGCCTCTCCCTCGGGGGCGATTCTGGCAGAGCTCGATTATAGAAAGCTGCTCTATCAAGAGCCCGGCTACCGGATGGTCCTCTCGGCAATATTTTTGACCCGAGTCGTTCTCATGATCGGCTTCTCCTTCTCCGACCCGGAGCTCACAGCCCTCGTGGAAGCGCTTCGCGAGTCGCTCAAGCATGGTTCCAGCCCTGATTACATCGTGCTTCCGAAAGGCGAGAAGAAGTCCGTCGAGAAAAAGCGGCTCCGTGAAGATTTTGGTCTGCACCTGATCGAGTATGAGCCTTCGCCGGACCATTCGGAGCTGACCGATCTGGTTGAACACTTGGCGAGCCTCAAGGCTGCCTAGCCGGAGACCGTCACCGCGAGGACCCGAACCTCGCTGATGCCCTTCCGGGTCAAATCGGCGATCGAACCCCCGCCCGCCCGGGTAGCCTCGCCAGGACGCGGGCCGGGTAGTATGGATTCATGGAGGACTCGGCCATGAACCGCCCCCTCATCCTCGCAACACTCACCACATCGCTCCTCCTTCTGCCGGGTGCCGGTGCCTCCCGGCTCGGGGCGCAGGCTCCGGGCCCGGACAAGCCGCAGGCCCAGGTCCAGGCCTTCGAAGGCGCCATCGAGGTCCGCGAGATCGGCGTCGTGGTCTCCTCTCCCGAGGGGACACCGCTCCGCTCGGTGCGCCCCGAGGATCTCCTCGTCTTCGAGGACGGCGCGCCGCGGCCGGTGGTCAAGGCCGAGCCGCTGCGCCCCGGCGCCGGTCCCTCCCCCTGGCGCCTCGTCGTCTACTTCGACCGCGAGCTGGCCGGGCCGCGGACGGTCCATGACGCGGCGCTGGTGCTCTCCCGGCAGGCCAAGGAGCTGACGGAGCTGGGACCCGTCGAGATCGTGACGGCAAACCCCGAGCCGGGGGTCGAGCTCGCCGCCACCCAGGATGCCCGCAGCCTCTCCGCCATCCTGGGCGGGATCGCCGCGGCGACCCAGAAGGATGCCGGACCGGTCCGCAAGGAGACGCCGCAGCCCGCCCCCGACGCGGCCCTGCTGCAGCGGCAGCTCGACCGCTTGACGACTTTTCTGGCCGGCCGGCCGGACACGGGAGCGCGCGCCCTCTTCCTCATCGCCGACGGCTTCGTTCCACCGCCCGGGGAAGCTTCTTTTCTCACGACGGACGATCCCGGGGCGCCGGTCCCTCCCGGCACACTGGCGGCGGAGCTGCGCGAGAGCGCCCGCGTGCTCGCGGCATATGGCTGGGTCACCTTCGCCGGACCGCTCCGCGACACCTCGGCCGAGAAAGAGCGGCGGTCGATGGCGGACATGGAGCGCATCCGTGTGATGGCGGGCGGCAGCTCGCACACCGCCGGAACGCCTCCCGTCATCGCCATGCCGCCGGCCGATCGCGGCGCCCGCGGGGATGAGCGCGTCGCCGACGTCTTCAGCCGCCCGGATTCAGCTCCCTGGATGGCACTTTCGCAGCCGACCGCCGGGACCATTCTGGGCGCCGAGGCGCAGCTCGCTTCGCTGATCGACGGGCTCGCCGGCCGCTGGCGCGTCTGGTACCGGGCGCCTGAAAACCGGGACGGCAAGCTGCGTGCCTTGGAGGTCCGCCTCCCCGGGGCCGCCGAGCCGCTGCGCGGACCGCGCTGGGTCCGTTCCGCGACCCCGGAAGGTCTCGCCGCCGCCCGCGCCCGCCTGCTCGCCACCGACACTCCGGTCCCCGGCGGCCGACTCTCCCTCGACGCCACCCTGGAGGGCGGCACGCTGAAGCTCCGGCTTCCGCCGGCCGCGGCCGCTCCTCCCGGACCGGTCCGCATCACCATCGCCTTCGACAAGGGCTCCGAGGTGCAGCAGGTCGTGCTCCCCGAGGTGAGCCTGGAGAAGGGTTGGGAACACACGCTGGAGGTCCACCCCCGGGCGGGCGCACAGCGGATCGCCGTGGTGGTCGAGGATCTGGCCCGGGACGCCTGGGGCGGCAAGGTGGCGCCGCTCGCCGGGGTGCGGTGAAGGGATGTCCGGCCAGCGCATCGCCGTCGTGACCGGAGGGAACCGCGGGCTCGGCTTCGAGGTCTGCCGGCAGCTCGCGGCCCGCGGGCTGCGGGTGGTGGTGGCTGCGCGGAGCGAGGACAAGGCACGCGAGGCCGCCGAGGAGCTGGATGGAGACGGCATCCCCTTCCCGCTGGACGTGCGCGATCCGGAAGGTCCCGGCCGTCTCGCCGCCTTCCTGGAGAGCGATCTCGGGCGCGCCGACGTCCTCGTCAACAATGCCGGAGTCTTTCTCGACCGGAGCTGGGGAGGCCTCGAGGTGCCGATGGACGTCGTCCGGGAGACGCTGGAGGTCAACCTCCTCGGCGCCTGGGCGCTCACGCAGGCGGTGATCCCCCTGATGCGGCGTCACGGCTACGGGCGGATCGTCAATCTCTCCAGCGGCCTGGGAGCGATGTCGGAGATGACCGGCGGCTACCCCGCCTATCGCGTCTCGAAGCTGGCCCTCAACGGCCTCACCCGCATCCTCGCCGCCGAGCTGCGCGGGACGAACATCCTCGTCAACACCCTCTGCCCGGGCTGGGTGCAGACCGACATGGGAGGCCCCGGCGCGCCACGACCCATCCAGGAGGGAGCCGACACCGCCATCTGGCTGGCGACCCTGCCGGACGATGGACCGACCGGGCAGTTCTTCCGCGACCGGCGGCAGATTCCCTGGTAGGGTGGTGTTTTTCGTCGCCTCCCCCTGAGCCCCGTGCTAGCCTTCTCTTATGAAGGCGCGGGTCTATATCGAGACATCCATGGTCAGCTATCTTGCCGCCAGGCCGAGCCGGGATGTTGTCGCAGCAGGTCACCAGCAGATTTCCCTCGACTGGTGGGAGCGTCGGCGACACGATTTCGACCTCTGCGCTTCCCTGCTCGTGGTCAATGAGGCTCGCCTGGGAAATCCGGAGGTGGCCCGGCGCAGACTGACGCTTCTTGAGGGACTTCCTCTTTTGGAAGTGACCGAAGCGGCCCAGCAGTTGGCCGTCGAGATCGTCCACAAAGGCCTTCTCCCCCAAGCGGCTTACCCTGATGCGCTACACATCGGGACCGCGGCTGTGCATCAGATCGACTACCTTCTGACGTGGAACTGTACCCACATCGCGAATGCGGAGATTTTGCCACGTGTCGCCGTGATCGCGGAACGTTCTGGCTTGAGCCTACCCTATATCTGTACTCCTGAAGAGCTACTTGGAGATCCCCAATGAGAAACGACCCCATCGTCGAGGAGCTCGATCGGCTGCGCGCAGAGCAGATGGCGAGGTTCAACTTTGACTTCGAGGCCTTCTATCGAGACCTCAAGGAGCAGGAGAGGGCTTCACCGGAGCCGATCCAGGCACCTCCAGAATCGCCGGCCAGCGAGCGTGCCAGTTCGGCAGGCCGCTACAACGCTCGGCGGTGATGGGAGGAGAACCCCACCATGGTGACCATCGAGACCATCGCGACCGTGACAGAGGACGGCACGATCACCGCCCGAGCTGCCGGAATGGTGCCGCGAGGCCGCCACCGGGCGGTCATCGTGCTCGACGAGGTCGCTCTCGACAAGGAAACCCTGGTGCGCCGCCCCGGGTTCCCCGACATGGCGTCTTTCCGCGAGAGCCTGGGGGTGCCCTCCTATCCCGGCAACACCATCCTGGACATGCGCGAGGACGAGAGAACCGAGGCGGAAGTGGGATGACTCGGAACGTCTTCAGGGATCTCGGTTTCAGCGAAGATGAGGCGGAGAACCTCAAGATTCGAGCCGACTTAGCCGACTTGATGATTGAGCTGACGAAGTTGATCGAGGCTCTCGCTCTCACGCAAGCCGCGCCGCGCAGCCAGGGTTGCGTCACCGCACATCGCGTAGACGAGGGGAAGCTCTGCGCGGCCTTGCAGGCTGCGCTAAGCCGCTTCCCGGACAACGAAGAGTTTTGGGAAATGACCAATATCCTCGAACGAGGAGTCCCGTGGAGCTTCAAAGAAGACGGGCTTTTCAGCTCAACATGGGGATTGGGATTCGCTGAGGATTCCGGCTCAACTACCCCTCGGACCCAGTCTCCGGTAACGGCAATAGGGAATCGGCCGGGAGAGCGTTCCGACTCTCCCCCAGAGGAGAGCCTCGATGAGGACGATGGATTCAAGGCGCTACAAGATCAAGTGCCAATGGAGTATCACCCTTCCGACCCCCTCCATTACCACCGCCGTGGGAGTTTCCTCGCTCGGCCGAGAGCGAAGAGTTGGTGGTTGAAGCCGAGACCGAGGAACATATTGGCTATTCGTATCGAAGGGCTCTGGTGTTTGGGCCGGTCGGCTCAGGGAAATCCTGCCTGATAGCGGGTCTTTTGATTTATTTTCTCAAAGATCAACGTTTCCAATTCGGGGCCCGAAATTTAACGGAAGTTGCTCGAATGCACCGTGTCTTTTCCAGCGGACGGCTCATGCCGCCTTCGGACCGTTTGAAGTATTATGGCTTGGGATTTCAATCCCTGGTGGGTCGCGCCGTGGCGACGGAGCTTGCGCCTCACCCCAACCAGGCCCCGTACAGCTCCGGCCGGCGGTGGCGCCAGAAGAGCCGGCGGGCGGTCGAGGTGGCGCAGGCGGCGAGGTCGAGGTCGGCGAGGACGAGGTCTTCTTCCTGGCTCTTGCCGCGGGCCAGGACCTTCCCCTCGGGATCGACGGCGAAGGATTCTCCCGAAAAGTGGAGCTTGCCTTCGATGCCCACCCGGTTGGCGAGGGCGGTGAAGTAGCCGTTCTGGAAAGCGGCGGTGCGGACTTCGGCTTCGTAGAGCCCCTCGGGCCACTCGCCGAGGGTGCCGGCCTGCGGGATCACCACCAGCTCGGCGCCGGCGACGCCCAGGGCGCGCATGACCTCGGGATAGTGGCGGTCGTAGCAGATGGCCACGCCGACTTTTCCCACCCGGGTGGCATGGACCGGCACTCCTTGATCGCCGGGGGCGTAGTAGCTCTGCTCGTGGAACCCTTCGTAGTCGGTGATGTGGACCATCCGGGTGATGCCGAGCAGGCGGCCGTCGGCGTCGAAGACGGGGGAGCTGTCGAAGCGGCGGCCGGTGGCCGGATCGAGCTCGTAGAGATTGAACACGGTCACCAGGCCCAGCTCGCGCGCCCGTGCGGCGACCCGCTCGCTGGCCGGCCCGGGGATGGGCTCGGCCAGCTCCAACGCCTTGCGGTCGCCGGGGACCTGCGGAAAGAACCGGTCGAGGATGACCTCGGGGAAGGCGATCAGATCGGCGCCGGCCCGCTTCGCCTCGCCCATGACGTCGAGGGCACGGGCGAGGTTGGCCGTCCGGTCGGGGCTGGCGGCGAGCTGGGCGAGAGCGACGCGCATGCTCAGCCCCGCGCCGCCCGGACCTTGAACGACCAGGTGAAGGTGAAGCGGGCCACCACCGTGCCGTCGGGCGAACGGCCGATGGTCTCGGCCTCCGCGGTGGCCGGCTCGCCGGTCGCGAGAGTCTGTGCCACGGCGGCGGCGAGCAGGTGCCCCTGCTCGCAGGTGAAGGTGGTGACGCCGGTCGCCTTCTTCTCGAAGCCGGCGGAGAGCCCGATGATCAGCAGGGCGACCGGGCGCGGGGCCAGGTCGGTCTGCAGCATGGCGAGCGCGCCGGTGGAGAGCTCCGCGGCCATGGAGAGGGCCGCGAAGTAGGTCGAGCGGAACGGGTTCGTGGTGCGCCAGCCGTAGGGGACGGTGACGACCGCCCGTTGCGCATCCAGCTCGCGGAGGCGCAGGCCAGCGACGAACGCGAGCGGCAGCTTCGCCAGGTAGAAGAGCTTCATCAGGAACGGCTGAAGCATCTGCCGGCGGCGCTTTTCGAACGCCGGGGTTCTGGCCGGTACGGCTTGAATCGAGCTCTCCATCCGGTCCTCGTTTCGCCTAGAACTTCAGCAAAGCCCGCGCTTCCGCGACGACCTTCTCCTTGGTCGGCAGGAGCGCGTTTTCCAGCACGCGGGCGTAGGGGACCGGACGGTCCGGATACGTCACGCGCCGGATCGGGGCGTCGAGCCAGGGGAAGGCCACGTCGGCCAGGCGGGCGGCGATCTCGGAGCCGAAGCCCAGGGTGAGCGGCGCCTCGTGGACGATGAGGGCGCGTCCGGTCTTCCTGACCGAGGCGAGCACGGTCTCCTCGTCGTAGGGGATGAGCGTCCGCAGGTCGATCACCTCGGCCGCGATCCCTTCCTTGAGCAGCTCTTCGGCGGCCTCCAGGCAGGTCCAGGTGGAGGCGCCATAGCCGATCAGGGTCAGGCGGTCCCCCTGGTGCACGACCTTCGCCTCGCCGAGGACGCCGACGTCGTCTCCCGCGGGGAGGACCTGCTTCATCCGCCGGTAGAGGAACTTGTGCTCGAAGAACATCACCGGATTGGGATCGCGGATCGCCGCCTTCAAGAGCGCGCGCGCATCGCGCGGGCTCGCCGGGCAGACTACCTTGAGGCCCGCGGTGCCGGCGAACCAGCCTTCCGGATTCTGTGAGTGGAACGGTCCGGCGCCCACGCCGCCGCCCGAGGGGAGGCGGATGACGATCGGGCAGGGGACCTCCCAGCGGTAGTAGAGCTTGGCGGCCACGTTGACGAGCTGGTTGAAGCCGCACGTCACGAAGTCGCCGAACTGCATCTCGACCACCGGCCGGTAGCCGAGGACCGAGGCGCCGATCGCGATGCCGATCGTGCCGTTCTCGGCGATGGGCGTGTCGAAGACGCGCTCCGGCCAGCGGCCGTAGAGCCCCTTGGTGGTGCGGAACGGCCCCTCGAAGGCCCCGATGTCCTGGCCCATCAGGACGACCGACGGATCGCGCTCCATCTCCTCGCGGAGCGCCTGGTTGATCGCGTCGATGTAGGTCGTCTCCTTGGCGTCCGCCGCGGGTGTGAGGACCGCCGGGGCGGCAGGTTTCTCCACCGGAGCGAACACCGGACGGAAGGCGATCGCCGCATCCGGAGCCGCGGCATCCAGGGCGGCGCCGATGGCGTTCTCCACCAGCTCGTGGATCCGCGCGTCGAGGCGCTCGCGCGCCGCGGCGTCGAGCACGCCGTCGGCCTCCAGGCGCCGCGCGTAGGCCGGGACCGGGTCGGCGGCCAGATAGGCGGCCAGCTCGTCCGGGGGCACGACCTTGAGCGAGTCGTCGCCTTCGCTGTGGCCGCGCATGCGGCCGAGCATGGCTTCGATGAGCGTCGGACCCTGGCCGGAGCGGGCGCGGCGCACGGCGCGGCCGAGCGCCTCGGCCATCGCGTCGGGGTCGTTGCCGTCCACCGTCTCCCCGGCCATGCCGTAGCCGATCGCGCGGTCGCTCAGGCGCTCGGCGGCGTATTGCAGGTGGGCCGGTGTCGAGAAGGCGTACTGGTTGTTCTCGATGATCAGGATGAACGGCAGCTTCCAGACGGCGGCCATGTTGAGCCCCTCGTGGAAGTCGCCGGTGGAGGTGGCGCCGTCGCCGATGAAGTTGATCGAGAGCCGGTCGGTGCCTGACTGGCGGAAGGCGAACGCGCAGCCGGCGGACACCGGGATCATGGTCCCCAGGTGGCTGATCATCCCGAGGTGCAGAATGCCGTGCTCCGGGGCCAGATAGCCGTAATGAAACGAGCGCTCGACGCCCTGCGAGAAGCCCTCGCCCTTGCCGAGGAGCTGGCAGGCCAGCCGGCGGAGGATCGCCTCGGGCTCGGGCCGCCGGCCGTCCGGCGCGCCGAAGCCGAAGCCGGGGAAGGCGCGGGCCGGATCGAGATAGACCGCGAGGATCGCTCCGAGGTCGCGGTGCAGCGTGCAGAGGGCGTCGCCCGGCTCCAGCGCCAGGCCCGCGGGGATGGTGGTGGCCTCGTTGCCGACCTCGCTGTACCACTTGGAGACGCGGCCGGTGAGCAGCAAAGCCTCGAAACGGGAGTCAAAATCCCGCGTGAGCTTCATGAATGCGTAACGGCGGAGCCGCTCGCGGGAGCCGGAAGCGGGGGCCGTCACGGAAAGGTCTTGGGGTGAAGAGATCGTCATGGGCGTGGCAGTCTATGAGACCGGCACCTAACGGGGCAACGCCTTGACCTGTTTCTCCAGGCGCTTGCGGTGGCGGTTCTCCGGGTCCATCTGAACCAGGATCTTGAGCGCGAGCTCGGCTTTCGGGGCATCGCCCTTCTCGATGAAGGCGTCCACCTGGCGCACACCCTGCTCGAGGGCCTGCTCGCGGCGGTGCGCGGTCTCCAGTTGCTCGATCTCGGCGAACATCTGGGAGACGCGCGGATTGGAGGGCGCCGCGCGCTCCAGATCCGCGGCGGCCTCGCGGGCACGGAACCAGTCCCGGTCCTGGACGTGCTTGCGGTAGATCCATTCGACGCTCTTGACCTTCTCCACGAGCTGGTCGGCGCTGCGGACCTCCTGGACCCGCTCGCGGTAGGAGTCGAGCGTGATCCGCGGGATGTCGAAGGCCGACAGCTCCTGCAGAAGGCGGTTCGCATCGGCGATGCGCTGCTCGGCCAGGGCCTTTTCAAGATCGCGCTGCACGCGGCCCGCTTCGGCTTCCTGGCCGGCGTCCCGCTCGGCGCGGTCGAGCTCCTCCGCGAAAGCTCCGGTCTTCTTGCCGGAGGGATCGTTGCGGGCCGCGTTCTCGAGCTCGCGGCGGGCCGCGGCGAAATCGCGGCGTCCGATCGCGGCGCGGCCGGCGGCCAGGGCGGCCTCGGCGCGCTTGTCCTGCTCGATCTCCTTGGCGAGCATCCCGATCCAGCCTTCGTAGTCCCCCCGCTTGGGGTGGTCCGGCTTCAGCTCGGTCAGGGTCTCCAGGGCCAGGCGCGCCAGGGGGAGCTGCTTGCGCTGGAGATACTGGGCGAGCACCTGCTCGGTCTCCGCCACCCGCCGTTCGCGCGACGCGGACTCCTGGCTTTCCTGTAGCTCGTGCAGGCGCAGCCGCGCCCGGTCGAGCCCGGCGGCCCGGGGATTGGTCGCCTCGATCTGGGTGATGAGCCGCGCCGCTTCGTCGATCCGTCCGTGGTCCAGGGCCTGCTCCAGCTTGCCGAGGTCGGCCGCGGTCTCCTGCACCCGGCGGGAGGCGGCGCGCTCGATCTGGGCGATGAGGTCGTTCTTCTCCGCCCGGGAGAGCTCCCGCGACGGCACGCGCGCCGGCGTCTGCACCGGCGGCCGGGCATCGGGCGGATACGTCCAGGTCGGAATCTCGCGCGTCTCGGCGGCGCTCATCCGCTGGATCACCCGCTCCAGCGCCTGGATGAAGCTGCCCGCATCCGGATGGCGCTTGTCGCGGTCGCGCTCCAGCGCGGTGCGGACCACCCGGTCGAGCTCCACGGGCACGTCCACGTACGGATTGCGCCCGGTGAGCGGCAACGGGTCCTCGGAGAGGCGCTTGAAGATGAAGCCGGCCTGGTTCTCCGACTCGAACGGCGCCATGCCGGTGATCATCTCGTAGAGCACCAGGCCGAAGGAGTAGAGGTCGCTCCGCGCATCGAGCGGCTGGTTGCCGCCCGCCCCGGCCTGCTCGGGCGAGCAGTACTGGAGCTTGCCCATGAACATCCCCACCTGGGTGATCTCGTGGCTGGCGTCCGCCTCCAGGGTGCGGGCGAGCCCCAGGTCGATGATCTTGAGCGTCGCCTGGCCGCGCTTGTCCTCCATGATCATGAGGTTGTCCGGCGCGAGGTCGCGGTGGATGATCCCCGCGGCGTGGATCACCTCGAGGCCGCGCAAGGCCTGGATGCCGAGCTGCACCGCGATGACGACCGGGAACGGGCCGAGCCGGCGGACGCGGTCGCCCACCTCCTCGCCCTGGATGTGCTCCCACACCATGTAGAAGCTGCCGTCCTCCAGGCGGGAGAAGTCGTAGAGGATGGCGACGTTCGGGTGCTTGATCTGGGTGGCGAGGCGCGCCTCCCGCATGAACCGCTTCTGCGCCGAGGGATCGGCCGCCAGGTCCTGGCGGAGGATCTTGACCACCCGCAGCTCCTGCAGATGGACGTGACGGACGAGGTAGACCTCGCCCATGCCGCCACTCCCCAGGCGGTCCACGATCTCGTACTTGCCGTCCAGAACAGACCCGATCTCCCGCACGTTCAACGAGCACCTCCGAACCGGTGAAGGTGTATTGTAGCGGAGCGGACGCCCGTGCGGCGGGCCGATGTGCCCCGATCATGCTTCCTGCAAGGCTCTGCGCGAGCAGGTGTGGAGGACGAGATGGAGCTGGAGACGTTCGTCAAGGTACTGGGCGGGATCCTCCTGGGAGCCCTGCTGCTGTCCGGACTGGTCCTCGCGCTGGCGTTCCGGAAGTTGCGCCGCATCCGGCTGCCCCAGGATGCCGACTTCTTCACCGCCATCCGGGCGGTGCCGTTCTCCCTGGTCGTCGGGCTCGACCTGCTCGACCTGGCGCTCGACACCTTCTCGGCGCCGATCATCTGGTTCATCCTGAACCGGACCGGCCTGCAAGCCTTGCGCAACGTCGCCGCCATTGAGGCCTTCCTCCCCTTCACCGGACCGATTCCCACCCTGACCCTCGCCTGGCTCGCCGCCCGCTTCTTCAACCTCGGCAAGCCGGCCGACCCGAACCTCATTGAGGCGGAGCAGGTGGGGCCGGGCCGCTACGAGGTGCGGCCGGGCGGGCGGTAGGGCGGTGACGCGGGGGATATGGTCACCTAGAGTGGTCACATGCGATCGATTCGAGCGACCGAGTTCAAGGCGAAGTGTCTGGCCATCCTCGACGAGGTCGAGCGGACGGGCGAGCCGGTGACGATCCTCAAGCGGGGCCGGGCGGTGGCCCGGCTCTTGCCGACGATCCCCGAGGAAGGCCATCGCTATCCGCAGCACGCGCTTCGCGGGACGGTCGAGATCCTCGGGGACGTGATCGAGCCCGCGCTTCCCGCTGAAGCCTGGGAGGCCGAGGGCGGCGAGCTTTGAAGGCCCTGCTCGATACGCACGTCCTGCTCTGGTGGGTGAACGCGGACACCCCTCTTTCCCGGCGCCAACAGGAGATTGTGGATGCCGCCAACCCGGATGCACCGCTGCTGGTTTCGGACATCACCCTGTGGGAGATTGCCACCCGGCAGCTCCATGCTCGGCGTCCGCGCCGAGGATTGCCCCATCGGTCGGCACCGTGGCCGCGGGGCGTTGCGGGGGCAGGCACAAGACCTGCCCCTACATGACCGGAAACCACGACGCGCGCAACCCCAACGTAATAGAAGCCCGTGCAGGAGAGGCCGCCTCCTCTCCTGCACGGACCATCCGATTCAGTTTTCAAAGAACCCGCCCTCCCCTCCTGCAAGCTCCACCGCCGCTTCGCGGTCAGATCTTCAGATACTTCTTGAAGCGCTGGAAGAGCTGGTCCTGCTCCTCTTCGGTCCGGGTGGCGACGAAGATCGTGTCGTCGCCGGCGATGGTGCCCACCACCTCCTCCCAGCCTGTCTCCTCGAGAGTGCGGGCCACGAGCTTGGCCGCGTCGGGGGTCGTCTGGATCACCGTCGTGTAGGGGCCGGAGCCGCCCAGCCGTAGCGACTCGAATCACGTGATCCGGGGGTGGGCCGGTCACCGGTACGCCCCCGGGTCATTCCCGAAGCCTCGTTCTTTGACAACCGAAGCACCATGAAGTCTTTCCGGGGGGCGGCCGGCGCGCCCCCCGGCTTTGTCGGTTCAATCAGGGTCGGCCAGCATCCACTCGTAGGCAGGTTGCACGCCCGTCCCGGTTGTCTCCAAGGGAATCGCCTGATCGCGAGTCAGCACGAGCAGGCGCCGGGTCGCATGCGGATGGGTTTGTGAGGCCTGGGTGAGTGCCCGCAGCTCGCGGTCCGCCGTCGCGGGGGCCGAGGGATCGGCGCAGACCTGCACCAGCTCTTCGGCGCCGGCCCGGTGGCGGACGTGGAAATCCACCTCGAAACCTTCCGCGGTCTTGACGTAGCCCACCTCGGCCCTGCGGCGTTCGAGCTCGTTCAGCACGGCGGTCTCCAGGGCATGGCCGAGATTCGATCGGCCGCTCGTGTCATAGGCGCGGATCAGGCCCGGGTCCGCCGGGTAGAGCTTGCGCGGGTTCGAGTTGCGTTGCCGCTCCGATTCGGTCGCGAGCGGCACGGAGCTGAGCAGGAACGCATCCAGCAGATGGCCGAGCAGGGCATGCACGGCGTCTTTCGCCACGCCATGCCCCTGCGCCTTGAGATCCTGATGGAGCCGGTGCACGCTGAAGCTCCCGGCCGGATTGCGCAGGCACTGGCGTACGAGCCAGCGGAGCGCAGCCACTTGCGAAACACCGTAGCGCTCCACCACGTCGCGGAAAAGCACCGTGTCCACGTAACCTTGGAGCAGCTCGATACGCAGCGAGGGGGTGAGCCCTTGCGTCTCGGGAAAGCCGCCCTCGACCAGATACTCGTGGAACCGCTTCTCCACCAACGACCGCTGCGCCGCCGTCCACCGCCTCGCGTCCGGTTCCGGCTCCTCGCCGCGATGACGGAGGAACTCGCGGAAGCTGAAGGGGCGGATGACCGTCTCCATGCCGCGTCCACGCAGCGACGTGTGGACCTCGCGGGAAAGCATGCGGGCCGAAGAGCCGGAGACCACGATCTCGACCTGCTCGGAATCCATGACCCGGCGCACGAAACGCTCCCAGCCCTCGACAAGCTGGATTTCGTCGAAAAACCAATGCACCGTCTCGCGGCCGCGCAGCTCCGGGTAGCGCCGGTAGTACTCTTCGAGCAGGAGGGCGAGTTGATCCGCGGCCAGCTCGGCGAGCCGGTCGTCATCGAAGCTGACGAAGACCGCGCGCTCCGGCGGCAGGTCCTCGCGCCGCGCCGCCTGCAACTGGCGCAGGAAGATGGTCTTCCCGGCCCGTCGCATGCCGATGACCGCATGCACCTTGCCCGGCACCGCCGGCAGCCGGGCATCACGGAGCGTCAGGGGCCGGGGAGACACCGGTGCGAGCGCGGCGTTGAGTTTCTCGAGCAGGACCGGGTGGAGAGGCATGGCGGTAGGTTGAATGACAAGGTGTCCTTCTGTCAAGGACACCTTGAGAGAGATCCGGACTTCCTGCGAGGACACCTGGCTGGGGCGCTGCACGGTGCCCCGCGGCCGAATCTGCGAATGCCGAACTTCTCTACGAACCCGCCGTGGGGATCGGCACGGTTGGCCCGTCGGCGACGCGGGCGTATCGATCTCGGTAGGGGCGTCTCTACCCGCGTGTGGGGTCTGCGGGGCTTTCCGCAGGCGCAGCGACAGCCAATCTCCTCCCTCCCCGACTCCCACACCGCCTTGGACGCCACCGGTGGGTCCGGATGTGCCCCCATGACCGCCATGAGGACTCGCTACGCTCGCCACGAATAGCGAATCCCCCAGGAAACCGCGAGCCTCCTTCGACAAAAGTACCGCGTCCGGGTTGACGACGGACGCGTCCGTCTCGCGCACGCTGGGTCCGAACATGGATGAGCGACCGGCAATGCGCCGCAGGCCACAGACGTTCCGTAGAGACGCCCCAGTAGGATGGCACGCCCCTGCCGTGACCACGATGGCCGGGGCGTCTCCCCACGGCGGTCCGGTCCAGCACAACCGGTACCGTGGGCGTGGAACCCGGCAGCGGACGCATTCATCTTGCCACGGCGTGCTGCCGGCGCCGGTGGGGGCCGGAGCCATGAGACGCCCCGGCCGTCGTGGTCACGGCAGGGGCTTGCCATCCTACTGGGGCGTCTCTACGGACCCGCCGTGGGGACAAGACCCCGGTAATGTCCAGGCCACGTGGCGGAACCGACCGCCAGCCGGACATTGTCCCGCTTCCACCCCTGCGCGCACTCCTACATGGTAGGTGCCAACGCTCATCGAGAATCTTTGACATGTGTGGAATCGCCGGCTACGTGGATCTCCGGGGCGCAGGCCGGATCGAGGGCAAGAGGTTGGAGGCGATGACCTCGGTGCTGACCCACCGGGGACCGGATGCGGCCGGCTACCATGTCGAGCCGGACGCCGGCCTGGGCTTCCGCCGCTTGCGCATCGTCGACCTCACGGCGGACGGCGACCAGCCGCTCTACAACGAGGACGGCTCGCTCGTGCTGATCTGCAACGGCGAGATCTTCAACGAGCCCGAGCTGCGGCGCGAGCTGGTGGGCAAGGGGCACGTCTTCCGCTCGCGGAGCGACGTGGAGGTCCTCCTCCATCTCTACGAGGAGCATGGGGTGGAGCTGCTCGACCGGCTGAACGGCCAGTTCGCCTTCGCCCTCCATGACACGCGGCGGCGCCGGCTCCTGCTGGCGCGCGACCCGTTCGGTGTCAACCCTTTGTATTTCACCACGGTGGACGGCCTGCTCCTCTTCGCCTCGGAGATCAAGGCTCTGCTGGAGCACCCGGCGGTGCCGCGCCGCGTCGACCTGGTCGGGCTCGATCAGATCCTCTCCCTGCCCGGCCCGGTGAGCCCGCGCACGCTGTTCGCGGGGATCGAGAGCCTGCCGGCCGGCCACTCTCTGCTGGTCGAGGATGGCCGCGCGACGCTCCGGCAATACTGGGACCTCGACTACCCGGAGGACGGCGCCACCGGCTCCGGTCTCTCGGAGGAGCAGCAGGTGGAGGCCCTGGCCGAGGCCCTGCGGACCAGTGTGCGGCGGCGGTTGCGGGCGGACGTCCCGGTGGGGGTCTTCCTGAGCGGCGGCCTCGATTCCTCGCTGATCGCAGCGCTGGCCCTGGAGGCCGCTCCCGAGGCCGCCGGCCGTTCGTTCTCCGTCGCCTTCCGCGACGCGGAGATCGACGAGTCGCGCTTCCAGCGCCTGATGGCCCGCCACCTCGGCACCCGCCACCACGAGATCCAGGTCGACGGGGAGATGATCGCGGCGCGGCTGCGCACCATGGTCTATCACTGCGAGTGCCCGGTGAAGGAGACGTACAACACCTGTGCCCTGGCGCTGGCGGAATCGGTGCGCGCCGAAGGTGTCACGGTGGTGCTCGCCGGGGAGGGATCGGACGAGCTGTTCGGCGGCTACCCAGGGTACCGGTACGACGCCTTCGGCCGGCCCGGACGACCGGAGGACGAGCTGGCCGAGGCGCTGGAGGAGGACCTGCGCGAGCGCGTCTGGGGCGACCGGCGGATCTTCTACGAGAAGGACCAGGCCGCCTTCCGCGAGGTCAAGAAGGCGCTCTACGCGCCCGCGGTGCGCGAGCGGTTCCGGCAGATCGACTGCCTGGAGCATCCGCTGGTGGACCGCGGGCGGCTGCGCCACCGCCATCCTCTCCATCAGCGCTCCTATCTCGACGTCAAGCTGCGCCTCGCCGATCACCTCCTCTCCGAGCACGGCGACCGGATGGTGATGGCCCATGCGGTCGAGGCGCGCTACCCGTTCCTCGACACCGAGGTCGTGGAGGTGGCGCGCCGCATGCCGCCGGAGCTCAAGATCAAGGGCTTCGTCGAGAAGTATCCGGTGAAGCGGATCGCCGAGGCGGTCCTGCCGCGGTCCATCATCGACCGTGAAAAATTCGGCTTCCGCGCGCCGGGGAGCGCGCTCCTGTTGCAGAGCGGCTGCGCCTTGACCGCTGACTGGGCGCACGATCTCCTGTCGCCCGATCTCATCCGCCGCCGGGGAGTCTTCGATCCTGGCGTCGTGGAATCGCTCCGCCGCACCTACAGCGCGCCGGGCTTCCGCCTGCACCCGCATCTCGAAACCGACCTGCTGCTGGTCGTGCTGACCTTCAACCTGCTCTGCGAGATCTTTTCTCTCTCATGACCGAAGCGATCCACCAGATCTTCCACCGCACCGCCGAGCGCTGCGGTGACCGCACCGCCATCGAATCCGCCGGAAGGCCGATCACCTATCGCGAGCTGCAAGAACGGGCGAACGGCCTCGCCACGGCCCTGCTGGCCGGCGGAGCGCAGCCGGGCTCGCCGGTCGCGCTTCTCACGAGCCGCACGGAGGACCTGGCCGCCGGGATGCTCGGGATTCTCCAGGCGGGCTGCGCTTTCGTGCCGCTCGACCCTCACTCTCCGGCCGTCCGCCTGGAGAGCATCGCCGCCGAGGTGCAGCCCCGGTGGTGGCTGGTGAGCCCGGACCTCGAGCATCTCATCGGGGATCGGGCCGGCAAAGGGGAGGTGATCCTGCTCGGGGACGGCGGTCCCCGCGCCGACCGCGCTCCGGCGGTGCCCGAGCCCGATCCGGAGTCCCTCTGCTCCATCTTCTTCACCTCGGGCTCCACCGGACGTCCCAAGGGGATCGCGGGCCGGCTCAAGGCGATCGATCACTTCATCCGCTGGGAGATCGAGACCTTCGGGATCGAGGCGGGCTGCCGCGTCAGCCAGCTCACCTCGCCGGCCTTCGACGCCATCCTGCGCGACGTCTTCGTACCGCTGGCCGTGGGTGGGACGCTGGTCGCCCCGGCGAGCCGCGAGACCGTGCTGGACAGCGCGCGGCTGGTGGAGTGGATCGACAAGGAGCGGCTGACCCTGGTCCACTGCACGCCGACGGTCTTCCGCTCGCTGCTGCGGCAGGACCTCGGGCCGGATCATTTTCCGGCGCTGCGGCAGGTGCTCCTGGCCGGTGAGCCTCTCCTGCCGGGGGACGTGCGGCGGTGGAGCGCGGTGTTTGGCGAACGGATCGAGCTGGTCAACCTCTACGGACCCAGCGAGACGACGATGATCAAGCTCTTCTACCGGGTGCGGCCGGAGGACGGGGAGCTGCGGGTGATCCCGGTGGGCCAGCCGATGCCGGGGGCGCGGGTGATCGTCCTCGACGAGGACAAGGCGCCCTGCCCGCCCGGCCGGGTGGGCGAGATCGCCCTGCGCACGCCCTACCGCTCCCTCGGCTACTGGAACCAGCCGGAGCTGACGGCGTCGGTCTTCGTGCGCAACCCGTTCAGCGACAAGCCGGACGACCTGATCTATCTCACCGGCGATCTGGGCCGGCTGCGCGAGGACGGCCTCCTCGAGGTGCTCGGCCGGCGCGACCGGCAGGTCAAGGTGCGCGGCGTCCGCGTCGAGATCGAGCCGGTCGAGGAGGCGCTGCGCTCGCATCCCGGGGTGCTCGACGCGGCGGTCGTCGACCAGCCGGATGCGCAGGGCGACACGCTGCTCTGCGCATACCTGGTGGCCGGTCCGGACGCGGATGGTCTGGACGCCGGCAGTCTCCGGGAGTACCTGGCGGAGCGGCTGCCCGAAGCCCTGGTCCCGTCCGCCTTCGTGCGCCTGGAGACCCTGCCGCGCACGCTGACCGGGAAGCTCGACCGGCGTGCCCTGCCCGCCCCGGGCACGCAGGAGGGACGGATGCGCGCCGCGTACGTGGCGCCGCGCACGCCGCTCGAAGAGAAGGTGGCCGCGCTCGCCGCGGAGGTGCTGGGCGTGCCGGACGTGGGCATCCGCGAGAGCTTTTTCGCGCTCGGCGGCCATTCGCTCCTGGCGGCGCAGCTCCTCGCCCGCATCCGGGCGGAGCTCGGCGTGGAGATCCCGCTGGGACGGGTCTTCCAGGAGGCGACCGTCGAGGCCCTCGCCGCCGCGGTGAGCCAGCTTCAGGCCGGAAACCACGGAGCCGACGAGATCCCGCTCGGCCCCGAGGCGGAGTCGTATCCGCTGTCGTTCGCCCAGGAGCGGCTCTGGCAGGCCCATCCTGTGGAGGCGCAGAGCCCGCTCGACGCCATCGCCGCCGCCGTGCGCCTGGGGGGACCGCTCCGCGTGCCGCTGCTGCGCCAGGCCCTGGGCGAGGTGGTGCGGCGCCACGAGACACTGCGCACCGTCTTCGCCGACGGCCCGGAAAGACCCCGGCAGATCGTGCGGCCGGCGACGCCGCCGGCCCTGCCGGTGGCCGACCTGAGCAGCCTGCCGGAGCCCCGGCGCCTGAAGGAGGCCCGGCGGCTGGCCGCGGAGGTGGCCTTCGGCGCGTTCGATCTGGCGCACGGACCACTGCTCCGCACCGCGCTCGTGCAGCTCGCGGGGGACGATCACGTGATGGCCTACGCGGTCCATCGCCTGGTCGCCGACATCTGGTCGATCCGCTTGCTGGTGCGCGAGGTGCGCACGGTCTATCTCGCCCGTGCGCACGGCCGGCGGCCGGCGTTGCCGGAGCTGCCGATCCAGTACCGGGATTTCGCCGCGTGGCAGCACGGCACGCTCCACGGCGAGACGCTCACACAGCGCTTCACCTGGTGGCGGAGCCGGCTTTCCGGCGCGCCCACCTTGCGCCTGCCCACGGACCGTCCGCGGTACTCCGTGCCGGGCTTTCGCGCCGCGCAAGAGGTCTGGGAGCTGCCGGCCGCGGTCGTCGAGCCGTTGCGCGCGCGGAGCGCGGCCGAGGGGGGCGGTCTGTTTCCCGTTTTCCTCACCGCGTTCCAGATCCTCCTCGGCACCCGGGCTGGGCAGGAGGACTTCCTCCTCGCCTCGCCGGTGGGCTTCCGCGGCCGCCGCGAGACCGAAAACCTGATCGGTCCCTTCGTCAACACCCTGCTGCTGCGCGCCGATCTGACCGGTGACCCCTCCCTGCACACCCTCCTCGCCCGCTCCCGCGCCCACCTCGCCGAGGCCTACACGCAGAGCGACGTCCCACTCGGCCGGGTGCTCGAAGAGCCGGGTCCTTGGTCCCAAGTGGGGATCAACTTCCAGGATTTCCAGGACGTCCCGCCGGAGAACGGCGCAACGGCGGAGCTGACGGCCACGCCCCTCGACCTCGACGCGGAGCTCTCCCCGTTCGAGCTGAACCTCGTCCTGGTCCACACCGCCCACTCCTTCCAGGCCACCCTGCGCTACCGCACCGGCCTCTTCACGCGCGGCACGGCCACCGCCATGGCCCAGGACCTCGGAATGATTCTGGAGTGGCTCGCGGCGCGGCCCGAGGAGGCTCTGTCCGCCTTGCAGGCGGTGCTCGGCCGGTAGGAGGGGATCGGCAGGGTGGAAGAAGGCCGCCTCCGCGAACGGCGTGAAGCGGCCTTCTCTGGCCTCCGGCTACCCTACAGCTTGATCTTGCACCAGGGCTCGTCGTTTCCGTCGCAGCAATCCTGACAGTTGAGGTTGAACTCCGGATATCCCCCCTGCTTGGTCTGGCTGAGCAGCAGGCAGCAGGTATAGCACGTGTACTTGAGGGCATAGCCGGGCGAAGGAAAGATCACGTCCGCGGGGACGCCCGTCTTCTCGATGATCTTCTTCTTGATGCACCCCTTGGGATCGGTCCAACAGTTGGCCTCATCCATCACGGCGCAGGTCGCGGCATGCAGCCGCGGATTGCCGGGCTTCGGGTTCTGGACGCCGCCGCCGCCCGGGATCGTGACGCAGCTTCCGGGGTTCGCGACACAGCCGTCCGGTCCCGGCCAGGGATCGGGCACCGGTCCCCCCTGGCAATCCGGGTTCTGGTTGCACTCCGGCAGGTCCCACGTCGGGCACTCGAGAGGCCAGCCGCCGCTGGAGCAGTAGCACATCTCCGGACACGTCGCCGCCGAGGCCGCCGGCGCAAACGCCAAACCCAGCACCACCACGAGAGCCGCCAACCCGAGCGCCACCACACCACCTTTGCCGTTCTGCATGACCTCTCCTCCCTTCCTAGGGGCCGATCCGCAACTGGTCTCTCCCAGGGGATCACCAGAGAAGGTGCACGCCGAACGCCCTCGCGAGCCGCGGCCTTCCGTGCCACCCGTATCCCGTATGGCGGACTCCCTCAGGCCCGGGGTAAAATGGGGGCCGGATGGAGGTCCGCGAACCATGATGAGCGTCAACACTCTGGAAAAGGCCATTTCCGAGCTCCCGCCGACAGAGCTCGCCAAGCTCGCAGCCTGGTTCGAGGAGTTTCTCGCCGATCAATGGGATCGACAGATCGAAGCCGATGCGGCTGCCGGAAAGCTTGACCGGCTGGCCGATGCGGCAAACGAGGACTTCGAGGCCGGCCGGTGCACTGAGCTTTGAGGCATTTCGCCACCCTGCCCTTCTGGTGGCACTATCGCCAACTGCCCCCCGACATCCAAGATCTGGCGGCGGCGCTGACGAGCACTTGACCAGGTCTTCCAGACGCTCCCGAAGCGCTGTCACGCTTCCGCCCCATCGCGCACTCTACCTGTTAGGGTACGGAAGTCCGTCGAGTGGCGGAAAGCCCCTTGATGCCGAGAGCAAGCCCGCAGACGCTACGACTTGCCCGTTCGATCTTGCCCAGCCTGCCTCTGTACGAGCTTTAGCCGGATGCGTGACGCCATCAGCCCCACATCTGTCGCCCGCGCTCTGATCGAGCGAGCGGCGCGGACACCCGAGCGCACGGCCTACGTCTTCCTCGCGGACGGCGAGGAGGAGCAGGTCCGCTTCACCTACTCCGAGCTGGATGCGCGGGCACGGGCGATCGCCGCGGCCCTCCGCCGTTCGGCCGGGCCGGGGGAACGCGCCCTCCTTCTCGATCCGCCGGGGCTCGACTTCGTCGCGGCGTTCTTCGGCTGCCTGTACGCCGGAGTCATCGCGGTGCCGGCCTATCCGCCGCGGTCGCCGCGCAAGATGCCTCGCCTCCTCTCCATCCTCGCCGATGCCCGGCCGGCGGTGGTGCTGGCCGCGGGAGAATCCCTGCGGCGGATGCGCGGCTGGCTGGAACGGACGCCCGAGGCCGCGGGGCTCTCCTGGCTCACGACCGACGCGCTCGACCCCGCCCCTTCCGGTTGGGAGCCTCCCGCACCGGACGGCGACGCCGTGGCCTTCCTCCAGTACACCTCGGGCTCGACCTCGACGCCCAAGGGGGTGATGGTCACCCAGGCCAACCTGGCCCACAACCAGCGGGTGATCCAGGACGCCTGCGGCCATTCGGAGGAGTCGGTCTTCGTCTCCTGGCTGCCGGTCTACCACGACCTCGGGCTGATCGGGAACCTGCTCCAGGCCACCTGGGTGGGCGCGCCCTGCGTGCTGATGGCGCCGGTCGCCTTCCTCCAGAGCCCTGGACGCTGGCTGCGGGCGATCTCGCGCTATCGCGGCACGACCAGCGGCGGCCCCAATTTCGCCTACGACCTGTGCGCGCGCCGGGTGCCTCCCGCGGAGATCGCGAAGCTCGACCTCTCCTCCTGGCAGGTGGCATTCAACGGGGCCGAGCCGGTGCGCGAGGAGACGCTCGCGCGCTTCGCGGAGGCGTTCGCCCCGGCCGGTTTCCAGTCCGGCGCGCTCTACCCCTGCTACGGCCTCGCCGAGGCGACCCTGATGGTCTCCGGGGGCTGTCCAGGCGCGGAGACCGTGGTGCGCGAGCTGGGCGGGCGGCGGCTCGTGGGCTGCGGCCACGTGCTCTCGGACCTCGAAGTCGCCATCGTGGAGCCGGAGACCGGCGTCCCCTGCCCGCCGGGCGGTGTCGGCGAGATCTGGGTCGCGGGCGGCAGCGTGGCGCGCGGCTACTGGAACCGGCCCGAGGAGACGGCCGCGACCTTCGGCGCCACGCTGGGAGACAACCGCGGGCCGTGGCTGCGCACCGGCGACCTCGGAGCTCTCGATGCCCTCAATGAGGGGGGCGAGCTGTTCGTCGCCGGCCGGCTCAAGGACCTGATCATCCTGCGCGGCCGGAACCACTACCCGCAGGACCTCGAAGAAACCGCCGGGAAAGCCCACCCGGCCCTCGGCGACGGCACGGGCGCGGCGTTCGCGGTGGATGCCGATGGTGAGGAGCGCCTGGTGATCGTGCACGAGGTGGATCGCCATGCCGCCCGGCCGGAGGAGATCGCCGCCGCGATCCGCCAAGCGATCGCCGAGGAGCACGAGGCGCTGGTCTACGAGGTCGTGCTGGTGGCCACGGGCGGTGTGCCGCGCACCACCAGCGGCAAGGTGCAGCGGCGGGCCTGCCGCGAGCTGTATCTCCGCGGCGAGCTGCGCGCGCTCGGCGCGAGCCGCCTGTCTCCGGTTGCCGCGGCCGAAGACCCGCAGGCGGAGGCGCTGCCGGGATCGCCGGAGTGGCTCCTCCGGGCCTTCGCCACCGCGGCGCGGGTCGATCCCGCCCGGGTCGATCCGGACCGTCCGCTCTCCGCGGCGGGGCTGGACTCGCTGGCCGCGGTGGAGCTGAAGCACGCCGTGGAGGAGGCGACCGGCGTCTCGCTGTCTCTGGCGGACTTGCTGGAGGGGATGACTCTGCGCGAGGTGGAACGGCGGGTGGCGGACGGAGCCGGAGACCCTCACCCCCTGGCCCCCTCTCCCACACGCACTCACACCCGCCCAGGAGAGGGGGAATCCTCCGAGCATCCGCTCTCCTGGAACCAGAGGTCTCTCTGGTTCCTCCACCGCCTGGCGCCGGAAAGCTCCGCCTACAACATCGCCGGTGCAGCGCGGCTTCACGGTGCCGATGCCGCGGCCCTGGGGCGCGCCCTCCAAGGTCTCGTCGACCGCCACCCCATGCTGCGCGCCACCTTCGCCGACACTCCCGAGGGTCCGGTGCTGCGCGTGGCGGAGCGGGCCGCAGCGGCCTTCGAGATCGTGGATGCGGCCGGCTGGAGCGATGCGGAGGTCCGCGAGAGGCTGCACACGGAGGCGTTCCGGCCGTTCGACCTCGCGGCCGGCCCTCTCGTGCGGGCTGCCCTGCTGGAGCGCGGCGAGGAGGCCTTCTTCGCCCTCGCGGTGCATCACGTCGCGGCCGACTTCTGGTCGATGACCGTGCTCGCCCGCGAGCTGGGAGCCCTCGCTGCCGGCGAGGCTCCACCGCCGCCCACGGCCCTGTATACGGACTTCGCCCGCCGGCAGCAGGAGATGCTGGAGAGCCCGGCGGGGGAGCGGCTGTGGGAGCACTGGCGGGAGCGCCTGGCCGGCACTCCGCAGCTCGACCTGCCCACGGATCGCCCGCGGCAGCCGGTGCAGACCCTCCGCGGCGGCTCGCGGACGGTGCCCCCCTCGCCAGAGCGGGCGGCGGTGGTCCACCGGCTCGCGGCGGCCCATGGCTGTACGCCGTTCGTCGCCATGCTCGCCGCCTGGCAGGCCGTGCTCTCCCGGTGGAGCGGCCAGGAGGAGTTCCTGACCGGCGCCCCCATGGCCGGCCGTTCCGCCCGCGAATGGGGAAACGTCGTCGGCTACTTCGTCAACCTGGTGCCCTTGCGCGCCGGCCTCTCCGGCGATCCCACGGTGCGCGGGCTGATGGCGCGGACGCGCGGCACGGTGCTCGACGCGCTGGCGCACCAGGACTTCCCGTTCGCCCTGCTCACCGAGCGCCTGCAACCCGAGCGCGACCCCAGCCGGCCGCCGCTGGTCGCGGCCCTCCTCACCTTCGAGAAAGCCCCGGACCCGGAGCTGGCCCCCCTCGCCGCCTTCGCCGTGGGCGTTCCGGGCGTCCGGCTCGATGTCGGAGGGAGGGGAGGTCTGGTCCTGGAGTCGCTCCCTCTCGAGCCGCCCGCGGCCCAGGTCGATCTGTCGCTGATGGCGGCCGAGCTGCCCGCGGGTCTCGCCGTCTTCTTGCAGTGGGACGCCGACCTGTTCGACGAGGTGACCGTCCGGCGGATGCTCGGCCACTTCGACCGCCTGCTCGCCGCGATGGCCGGGGAGGACCGTCCCCTCTCGGAGCTGACCGGCCTGAGCCCGGAGGAGCGGCATCAGCTCGTCACCGAATGGGGCGCCGCCGACTCCACTCCAGGTGGACCGGACCTCTGCGCGCAGATCGAGGCGTGGGCGCCGGCGGCGCCGGACCATCTGGCGGTCGTCGCGGGGGACCTGCGGCTCACCTATGGCGCGCTGCACGCCGCGGCGGAGCGGCTGGCCCGCCGCCTGGTCCGGCTCGGCGCGGGCCCCGAGGTCCGAGTGGCGGTCTGCCTGGAACGGTCGCCGGACCTCGTGGTGACCCTGCTCGCGGTGCTCAGGTCCGGCGGGGCCTATGTCCCTCTGGATCCGGTCTACCCGGCGGAGCGTCTGGCCCTCCTCCTGGAGGACCGGCCGGCCGTGCTGGTCACCCGCGAGCAGTATCTGGACCGGTTCCCGGAGCCCCACGGGGCGCGGCTGCTCGTTCTCGACGAGGCCGCGGAGGTCCCGGCGCTCCCGGCGATCTCCGACCCGGACCCGGGCCACCTCGCCTACGTCGTCTACACCTCGGGCTCGACCGGGCGTCCCAAGGGGGTCTGCATCGAGCGGGCGAGCCTCTCGGGCCTGGTCTCCTGGCATCGCGCAGCGTATGGCATGAGGCCTGACGACCGGGCCACGCTGATCGCCTCGCCGGCCTTCGACGCCTCGACCTGGGAGATCTGGTCCTGCCTGGCCGCGGGGGCCAGCCTGCACATCCCGCCGGAGGAGCTGGTGGCGTCCCCACCGGACCTGCTGGCCTGGCTGCGGCAGGAGGGGATCACGATCTCTTTCCTGCCGACTCCACTGGCCGAGGCGGTTCTCGCCGAGACTCTGCCAGAGGGCCTTGCACTGCGCACTCTCCTCACCGGCGGAGACCGGCTGCGGCGCGCTCCGGAGCAGAGCCTTCCCTTCGCCCTGGTGAACCACTATGGCCCCACGGAGGCGACGGTGGTGGCGACCTGTGGAGCCGTGGAGGCAGGGGCGAGCGGGCCGGTCCCCATCGGCCGCCCCATCCCGGGCGTCGCGCTCCATCTGCTCGATCCATTCCGGCATCCGGTGCCGATCGGCGCGCCCGGCGAGATCTGTCTCGGTGGACGAGGGCTGGCGCGCGGCTATTTCGGCGC
>Ga0209682_10000033_pt1 | contig 37686 bp, 21 predicted proteins | sample DOMMetBare2Fresh_2_FD_187471 | JGI IMG/M metagenome (GOLD analysis project Ga0209682, IMG submission 187471) | Wetland sediment microbial communities from St. Louis River estuary, USA, under dissolved organic matter induced mercury methylation -... | ecosystem: Environmental > Aquatic >... | reverse complement strand
GGTCGGAAAAGCCATCGGAGGCAAAGGCGAGCCCTTTGCGCAGGACGTCGGATCCCGCGAGCCCGGCGAGCCGCCGGCCGGCCGCCGCAAGCTCCTCGGCCAGTCGCGTCTCACCCGCCTGCGCACACGCGTCGCGCAGAGCCCAGGTCTCGGCATAGGCGCGCAATCCGCCGAGCGCCTCGTCCGGCAGACCGGGAGCGACCTCGGCGAGAGCCGCCGCCCGCACGGGACGGCCATTGAAGACGTGGCGCCGCAGCGCGAGGAGCTTCTGCCGCCGGACGTCCTCGCCCTGGCCGCCGATCGCCCGGTACAGCGCCTCTGCCACGGCGGTCCGGAGCCTCTCGAGGCGGGTCTCGATCTCGCCGAGCCGGGCGGACAGCCGGCAGGCCTCCACCGCCTCCAACCCGCCGATCTCGCGAAGAGGGCCACCCGCGATCCGGACCAACACGAACGGATACAGATGGATGCCGGCGCCGCCCATGGGGTCTATACGGCGGCGTTTTCCGGAAGTTCTGCTCCTGGAGCGCCCCGGATCGGCGAGGCCGGAGCGCCCCCCTTCCAGGGAGCGCTCCGGCCTTTCGTTGGCGAACCTCCTTACGGGGTGGGCGGATTCGCCGGCGTGGCGGTGCCGGCCGTCTCGAGGAGGCGCCGGCCTTCGACTTTTTCCACGTCGATCGAGCTGCTGACCCCGACGCCGGTTCCGTTCGGGTCCAGGCATTCCAGCTTGTCCGGCGACTTCGACCAGTAGCTGCACGCCTGCGAGGTGTAGACCGCGGTCACGTCGAGCTCGTAGACGAGCAGGAAGATCAGGATGGATACGGTTCTCTTCTGCAACGTGGGGCAATGTCTCCGTTGGCAAGAAGGGATCATTGGCTACGGGATGAGCTTGCGCCCCGGAACCTTTTCCACGTCGATCGAGTTGCTGACGCCGACATCGGTCCCCTCCGGGTCCAGGCACCGCAGCTTCTCCGGGTCCTTCGACCAGTAGCTGCAGGCCTGCGAGGTGTAGACCGCGGTGACGTCGAGCTCGTAGACGCTGGTGATCACCAGGTAGCCGATGGTCAACGGGTACGGAGTGGGCACGGCGCCCCAGAGCAGCTCGGCGATGCGGTTGCAGTCGTCCATCGTGCCGCCGAGCAGCGGCAGCTCGATCGAGTCGATGTACTGCCGGGCCGGAGCCACGTTCGGCTCGCGCCCCACCGGCCTCCCCTGATCCACCAGGACGACCAGGTGCTTGAACACGCGGTTCACGTCGTGCACGTAGAGCTCGGGCCAGACCAGGTTGATCTCCGTGGCGTAGTTGCCGAACTTGACCGACGGCTCGCCGGCACCCTCGCCGGACGCCAGCACCCCGACGTTCGTGGGGTTGTAACCGCAGACGAACTTCGCCGAATAGACGTACTGCTCCTTGGCCGAGGCCATGCCGGCCCCCGCGAGACCAAGAACGAGGATCAGAATCAGGACGATCGACTTCCGTGTCATGGACAGCCTCCCTTGACGGCGCTGGCCTCCCGCCATTGGGAGACTCAGCCCTCTTGCACTCGTTCACCCCTCCGCAACGGATAAGGCATTCGACAACTTCTACAATCTAAGGTGAGCGATGAAGGCGATACGTGACAAGCGAAGCCCACCCCGCCGGGTGATGCTCCGGACCACCTGAGCACGGCCCCGCCGTCCCGTGCCACCGGGTGGCTCCCCCAAGGTTCCGAGGGGCTAGAGTCTCGGAGCAAACACTCGCGATCTGCGTGCCGTCTTTCTCGCGAGAGGAGCCGCATCATGATCCAGACCATGTACGAAACCCGCCGGGCATCACCCATGCCTCCCCGGCTGCCGGCCCGGGAGCTGACCCGTCTGCGCAAGAAGCTGCTGGAGGAGCAAGACCGCAGGGTCTCCGAGTACCACCGGGACGCCACCGCCGCCCAGTCGATCCAGGAGGAAGGGGTGGAAGACCTGGAAGAGCTGGCCTCCCTGGACCTCGACCGCGAGTATCTGTTCGCCCGCACCGAGGAAGACCGGGAGACGCTCCGGCTCATCGAAGAGGCGTTGCAGCGCCTGGACGAGGGGACGTACGGCCTCTGCCAGTGGTCCGGCGAGCCGATCCCCCTGCGCCGGCTCCGGTCCATCCCCTGGGCGCGCTACCGCGCCGACGTACAGGCGAAGCTGGAGACGGGCGAGCTCAAGGAACGGATGCTCAGGAGATGAAGCCATGGAATCCTTCGCGACCGCCGTGGCCCCCACCCTCCCTCCGCCGGCCCGCACGGCGCCCCTCCGCACGCTGAAAGCCGAGGAGCTGCGCTGGACCTGCGACCCCGCCCACCTCTCTTTCGAGACCACCGACGAGCTGGACCAGCTCGACAGCGTCATCGGACAGCCGCGCGCCGTGGCGGCGATGGAATTCGGCATCGCCATGGGCGCCGCCGGCTACAACCTGTACGCCCTGGGTCCGCCCGGGATCGGCAAGCGCTTCGTGGTGGGGCACTACCTGGAAGGCCGGGCCCGGCTCCAGCCGCCGCCCGGCGACTGGTGCTACGTCTACGAGTTCGCCGACTCCCACCGGCCCCACGCCTTGCGCCTCCCCCCCGGCCGTGCCGTGGGGCTTCGCAAGGACATGGAGGAGTTGGTCGAGGTGCTGCGCTCCTCCCTCTCCGCCGCCTTCGAACGGGAGGACTATCAGACCCGCCGGCAGCTCATCGACCAGGAGATGGAGCAGCGCCACGAGCAGGCCCTGGAGGAGGTGGGGAAGCAGGCGAAGGAACGCAACCTCGCCCTGCTGCGCAATCCCATGGGCTTGGCGGTGGTCCCGCAGCACGACGGCGCCCTCCTCACTCCCGAGGAGGTCGAGAAGCTGCCGGAAGAGGAACGGCAACGGCTGTCCCACGGCGTCGACGAGATCCGCGCCGAGATGGAGAAGGTCTTCCGCCTGGTTCCCCGTCTGCAGCGGGAGAGGAAGGAGAAGGTCCAGGAGCTGGACCGCGAGGTCAGCCGCACCGCGGTCGACGCTCCGCTGGACGACCTGCGGCGGAAATATCAGGACCTGCCGGACGTCCTCTCCTATCTCGACGCGGTCGAGGAAGACGTGCTGCACCATGCCCAGCTCTTCCGCAACCGCGAGGGATCTCCGGCCTCTCCGGAAGAGGCGCCGGACCATGAGGCGCACTTCCGGCGCTACCGGGTCAACGTCCTGGTCGACTGCAGCGGCCTCGAGAGCGCGCCCGTGATCTACGAGGACAACCCGACCTGGGCCAACCTCCTCGGCCGGACGGAGCACGTCTCGCAGATGGGGACGCTGGTCACCGACTTCACCCTGATCAAGCCCGGTGCGCTCCACCGCGCCAACGGCGGCTTCCTGGTGATCGAGGCCCTGGAGCTGCTGCGCCAGCCGTTCGCCTGGGAGGGTCTCAAACGGACCCTGCGCGCCGGGCAGATCAAGATCGAGCCGATGGCGCAGGCCTGGAGCCTCCTGAGCACCGTCACGCTCGAACCGGAAGCCATCCCCTTGACCGCCAAGATCGTGCTGACCGGCGACCGGATGCTCTACTACCTGCTCTCTTCCTACGATCCGGACTTCCGCGAGCTGTTCAAGGTGCAGGTGGACTTCGAGGAGTCGCTCGACCTGACCGAGGAGAACCAGCTCCTTTACGCACGGCTGATCGCCGGTCTCGCCCGCCGGGAGAAGCTCAAGCCGTTCGACCGGACCGCGGTGGCCCGGGTGCTGGAGGACGCGGCCCGCAAAGCGGAAGACGCCTCCAGGCTGTCGCTCCACGGCGGCCACCTGCTCGACCTGCTGCGGGAAGCCGACCACGAATGCCGCGACGGCCGCACCGCGGTCACCGCCGCGGACGTGCAGAAGGCGATCGACGCCCAGATCTTCCGCGCCGACCGGCTGCGCCAACGCCTGCTGGAGGAGGTGCAGCGCGGCGTCCTGCGCATCGAGGTCGACGGCGCGGTGGCCGGGCAGGTGAACGGCCTCTCGGTGCTCCAGCTCGGCGGCTTCGCCTTCGGCCATCCGGGCCGCATCACCGCCCGGGTGCGGCTGGGCGAAGGCGAGGTGGTGGACATCGAGCGCGAGGTGAAGCTCTCCGGTCCGCTCCATTCGAAAGGCGTGCTGATCCTCTCCGGCTTCCTGGGCGGGCGCTACGCCGCGGACCGCCCGCTGTCGCTCACCGCGAGCCTCGTCTTCGAGCAGTCCTACGGCGGCGTCGAAGGCGACAGCGCCTCCCTGGCCGAGCTGTGCGCCCTCCTCTCCGCCATCTCCGGAGCCCCCATTCGCCAGTCGCTGGCGATGACCGGCTCGGTGGACCAGCGCGGCCAGGCGCAGCCCATCGGCGGCGTCAACGAGAAGATCGAAGGCTTTTTCGACGTCTGCCAGGCGCGCGGCCTGACCGGTGGCCAGGGCGTGCTCATCCCCGCCTCCAACGTCCAGCACCTGATGCTCCGCCATGACGTGGTCGACGCGGTGCGCCTCGGCATGTTCCACGTCCACCCGGTCGCCACGGTGGACGAAGCGCTGGAGATCCTCACCGGCCTGCCGGCCGGGGTGCCGGATGCAGCGGGCGTCTACCCCGAGGGAAGCGTCAACCGGCGCGTCGCCGACCGCCTGGCGGCGATGGCTCAGGTGCGGACGCGGTTCTTGAAGGAGAGGGGGAAGGAGAAGGAGGAGAACGGGCAGGAGTGACGGGCATATAATCCCGCCGTCAGCAAGGAGGCCCCTCGATGGGACGCAAAGGGCGGCGGGCACGGCCCAAGATCGGCAAACGGTTTTCAGCTCCGGGGACGGCACCGGGGACGCTCCTCCCGCTGGATGCCCCCCCGGGAGGCGCGCCGGTCCGGATCACCGTCATCGACTACGGGCCGGACCACCTGGAGGAGAAGGCCGTCGAGCGGGTCGAAGAGCTCCTTCCCTACCGGAGCTCACCGACCATCACCTGGATCAACATCGAGGGGCTCCACGACGTCGCTCTGCTGGAATCCCTGGGCCGGCACTTCGGCATCCACACCCTGACGCTCGAAGACATCCTCAACTGCGGACAGCGGCCGAAGATCGAGGACTACGGGACCTATCACTTCCTGGTCCTGAAATCGCTCGCGATGAAAGAGGGGAGCCTGGAGCTCGAGCAGATCAGCTTCCTCCTGGGGCAGAACTACGTCCTCACCATCCAGGAGGTCCCCGGCGACTCGTTCGAGGCGGTCCGCCAGCGCATCCGCCGCGGCAAGGGACAGATCCGCAAGTCCGGCGCGGACTACCTGCTCTATGCCCTGGTCGATGCGCTGATCGACGAGTTCTTCCCCGTCCTGGAGCGCTACGGCGAGCAGATCGAGGAGCTGGAGGACACCGTGATCCTCCACCCCTCTCCGCAGGTCCTGCAGCGGGTCCACGAGGTCAAGCGCGACCTCCTGGTGCTGCGGCGGACCGCCTGGCCGGAGCGCGACACGATCGGCGCCTTCTCGCGTGAGGAGTCGCACCTGATCCAGCCGGAGTCGAAGGTCTTCGTCCGCGACTGCTATGACCACGTCATCCAGGTCATCGACATGATCGAGACCTACCGCGACCTCGCCTCCGGGCTGCAGGAGGCCTATCTGTCGAGCATCAGCAACCGGATGAACGAGATCATGAAGGTGCTGACCATCATCTCGACGATCTTCATCCCGCTGACCTTCGTCGCCGGGATCTACGGCATGAACTTCGATCCGCACGTGAGCCCGCTCAACATGCCGGAGCTCGAGTGGTTCTGGGGGTACCCCTTCTCGCTGACCCTGATGGCCGCCATCGCGATCGGCCTGATCGTCTTCTTCCGCCGGAAGGGATGGCTGTAAGCTCCTCGCGATCGCGGCGCTCCCTGGCGGGTCTGGCCCCGCTCCTGGGAACCCTGTTCTTCGCGGCCGCCCTGTTTCTGCTCCACCGCGAGCTCGCGGGGTTTCACTACCGCGACGTCCTGGGCTTTCTGCGGAGCCTTCCCCACGACCGGCTGTTCCTCGCTCTCGGCCTCACCGCGGCCTCGTACCTGGCGCTCACCGGCTACGACACGCTCGGGGCACGATGGATCGGCCACCCGCTCTCCTGGCGGCGGACCGCCTTCGCCGCCCTGGTGAGCTCCGCGGTGAGCAACACGCTCGGCCTGGCGCTCCTGACCGGCACGCCGTTGCGCGCCCGCCTCTACACGCGGTGGGGGCTCTCCGCGATCGACATCGGCCGGCTGGTGCTGTTCTGCTACGCGACCTTCTGGCTGGGCTTCTGCACCCTCGCGGGCGCGGCGTTCCTGGCCGTTCCCATCGCCCTCCCCTCGCGCCTCGGCCTGCCGGTCGCCACGGTCCGCCCGCTCGGCGTTCTCCTCCTGGCGCTGGTGGCGGCGTATCTGGCGCTGGTGCTGTTCGTCCGGCGGCCATTCGTCGTCAAGGGCCTCGAGGTGAGGCCGCCGTCCCTGCCCCTGGCCCTCGGCCAGATCGCGGTCGCGGCGCTCGACTGGGCGCTCGCCGGGGGGGTGCTCTACAGTCTGCTTCCGCCGGCCTGGCAGCTCCCGTTCCCGCACTTCCTGGTCGTCTTCCTGTTCGCCCAGGTGGCGGGGCTGGTGAGCAACGTCCCCGGCGGGCTCGGCGTCTTCGAGACGGTCATCGTGCTCCTCCTGCCGCCGGACCTGCCCCGGCCGCAGCTCCTGGCGGCGCTGGTCGCCTGGCGCGGCGTCTACTACCTCCTGCCGCTCCTCGCCGCCGCGCTCGCGCTGGGCGCGCACGAGGTGGCGTTGCGCCGTGCCCAGGTGGGCCGGCTGGCCCGCCGCATCGGGGCGCTGGCGCCGGACGTGGTGCCGCAGGTCCTCGCCGCCGCCACCTTCCTGGGCGGCCTCGTCCTCCTGCTGTCGGGCGCCACGCCGGCTCTCCACAACCGGCTCCGCGGCCTCGACCAGTTGGTGCCGCTCACGGTCATCGAGCTCTCTCATTTCCTGGGGAGCCTCGCGGGCGTCGGGCTGCTCTTCCTCGCCGCGGGTCTGCAGCGGCGGCTGGACGTGGCCTATCACTTGGCGGCGCTCCTCCTGGCGGGCGGCGCCGTGCTCTCGCTCCTGAAGGGGCTCGACTGGGAGGAGGCGCTGGTCCTGACCGCGCTCCTGGCGGCCCTCCTCCCCTGCCGGGCGCATTTCAACCGGCGGGCGTCGCTTCTCGCCGAGCCGTTCACGCCCGGCTGGATCGCGGCCCTCGCGGTCGCCCTCGGCGCCTCGCTCTGGCTGGGGCTCTTCGCCTACCAGCACGTCGACTACTCGACCGAGCTCTGGTGGCGCTTCACGCTCTCCGGCAACGCGCCGCGCTTCCTCCGCGCCGCAGTGGGCACCCTGGTGCTCGCCCTGGGACTGGCGGTGCGTCGCCTCCTGCGCCCGGCGGCGCCGGAGCCGGACGAGCCGTCCACCGCCGATCTGGACAAAGCCGAGGCCCTCGCCGCCCGCTCGCCGCGCACCTACGCCTGGCTCGCCCTGCTGGGCGACAAGCGGCTCCTCTTCCATCCCGAGGGGGATGCGTTCCTGATGTTCGGCGTCGAGCGGCGGAGCTGGATCGCGCTCGGCGATCCGGTCGGCGCGGAAGAGCGCCAGGCCGACCTCGCCTGGGCGCTCCGCGAGCTGGCCGACCGCCACGGCGGCTGGACGGTCTTCTACCAGGTGGCACCGCAACGGCTGCACCTCTACGTCGATCTCGGCCTCTCGCTGGTCAAGCTGGGCGAGGAGGGACGGGTCCCCCTCACCGATTTCTCGCTCGAAGGGAGCCGGCGCAAGAAGCTGCGCCAGGTCTGGCGGCGGGCGCAGGAGGAGAAGATGGGCTTCGAGGTGGTGCCGGTGCCCGGCGTGCCGGCGCTCCTCCCCGTCCTGGAAGAGATCTCGAACGGCTGGATGCGCGCCAAGAACACCCGCGAGAAGGGGTTCTCGCTGGGCCGGTTCGACCCGGACTACCTGCAGCGCTTCCCGGTGGCGGTCGTCCGGCAGGATGACGGGCAGGACGGCCGGATCGTGGCCTTCGCCAATCTCTGGCCCGGCGGCGGGCAGGAGGAGCTGTCGGTCGATCTGATGCGCCACCGTGAGGACGCGCCGGCCGGCGTGATGGATTTCCTCTTCCTGGAGCTGATGCTGTGGGGCAAGGAGCAGGGGTACCAATGGTTCAGCATGGGGATGGCGCCGCTCTCCGGCCTGGAGGAGCGCACCCTCGCCCCTCTGTGGAACCGGGTCGGAGCCCTGGTCTTCCGCCACGGCGAGCACTTCTACAACTTCCAGGGGCTGCGCCGGTACAAGGAGAAGTTCGATCCCGTCTGGGAGCCGCGCTACCTGGCCTGCCCCGGCGGCCTCGCGCTGCCGCGCGTGCTGGCCGACGTCGCGGCCCTCATCGCGGGCGGCCTGCGGGGCGTGGTCAGCCGCTGAGCATCTCGCGGGCCACGGCGAGAGCCTGCCGCACCGGGATGCGCGACGGCCGGTTCGCCACCTCGTCCCAGAGCGCGCGGCAGCGGTCTCCCGCCGGGCGGGAGTGGATCAGCTTCTCGCGCTGGGCGAAGTAGAGGGTGGGGGTCCCCACCGCCTCGGCGAGGTGGATCGGCGCGCTGTCGTTCGCCACCAGGAGGCGCGCCCGTTCGAGCAGCGCGGCGAAGAGGGAGAGCGGATCGGCCGCCGCCGTCCCCCCGGAACCCGCGGCTCTCTCCAGAAGATCCTTCTCGCCCGGGCTCCCTTCGACGAGGACGTGGAGCCCCTCGGCCGCCAACCGGCCCGCCAGCCTGGCGAAGCTCCGCGCCGGCCAGCGGAGCGAGGAGTGGCCGCCGGGAGCGAGGATCACGAAGGGCTCTCCACCGATGCCGCGCGCGGCCAGCAGCGCGTCCGCCTGCCGCCGGGCTTCGGCGGAGACGTACAGCTCCACCCGCCGGTCCTCTTCCGTCCAGGCGGGAGGCGCGGGTCCGAGGAGCGGATCGAGGGCATGGAGGAGCATCCGCGGGCTCGCCTGGGCGCCCCAGACGAACCAGGCTTCCTCGGTGAGCCAGGGCGGAACGGCCCTCTCCAGGGCGGGATCTTCATACTCCAGGTTGATCCGGCGCGGGACGCCCGCCGCGGCCAGGGCCTTGGCCAGCCACCGGCTCTCCGGGCGCCGGGCGAAGGCGAAGAGCGCGGCATCGAAGCCCTGCCCGGCGAGCCTGTCGAGCACGAGCCGCCGCGCCGCCCGCTCCCCGCCGGGCACAGGCCGGTACGGGACGATCTCCTGGACGTGCGGATTCCCCGCGAACAGCTCGCGGGCGACCGGCGGAGCGACGACCGTCGTCCGGGCCCCAGGAAAGAAGCGGTGGATGGCGCGCAGGAGCGGCGTGAGCCAGAGGGTGTCCCCGACGTGGAAACGGGCCTGGTGGACGAGGAAGCGCGGCGTCACAACGGATATTCTCCCCTCGATGCCCGTCTTCTGGCTCGGCGGCTCCGCCTGCGCGGGGAAGACCTCGGTGGCCCGGTGCCTCGCCGCGGAGCACGGCCGCACCCTCTACTCCTCTGACGACCACTTCGAAGAGCACCGCCGCCGCGCGGACCCCGTGCGCCACCCGGGCTTCCACCGCCTCATGGACGTGCCCATGGAGGAGCTGTGGGAGCGGCCCGCGGACGTCCAGGCGAGAGAGCTGCTCCACTTCTACGAGGACGAGATGGAGATGGTCCTCGAAGACCTCCGAGAGCTGCCCGGTCCGGTGCTGGCCGAGGGAGCCGGCCTCCTCCCCGGCAGGATCGCGGCGCTCTCCCCACAGCCCCGCCAAGCCCTCTGGCTCATCGCGACCCCCGCCTTCCGCCGGCAGGCCTATCCGCGGCGCGGACCGTTCGTCGCAGAGCTCCTCCGCCGCTGTAAAGACCCTGAGGCCGCGTTCGCCCGCTGGATGGAGCGCGACGACCTCATCGCGAGCCACCTCGCCACCGAGGCCCGGCGCCATGGCCTGAGCGTTCTCGAAGTCGATGGCCGCCAGAGCCTCGAAGAGGTCACACGGCGGTGCGGTGAGGTCTTCGCAGCAGAACCATAAAGGACGTCAAGGACAACAGGGACAACAAGGACAACAAAAAAAGCTCAGTGTCCTTGCAGTCCTTGTCGTCCTTTGGGTCCTTGGTCTTCCGCCCCCTCCACCCGCAGAATCACCCGCGGCGACAAATTGAACGGCAAGTTCATCGAAGGGCTCTCCACCGCCACGTGGTAGCTCCCCGCCACCGGCGGGGTCACCTCGGCCTCGTAGACGCCGCCGCCCAGCGGGCGCGCCGCTTCGCGCCATTGCCGGTGGCTGGCCGCGGTGTAGACGAGGATCGTCACGTCCTGGAGGCCGTCTTTCGGCTGCCCGGTGCGGGGATCCGAGAGGCGGAAGCGCAGGGGGACTTTCTCGCCGGCCCGCAGCACATGGCCGGTGTCGACGAGGGTCTCCACCCGGGCCGGCCGCAGCGCGGCGCGCCTCTCCTCCGCCGCGGGATCGGCGGTCACGGTGAGCGGGAAGCAATGGATGGCACGCGGCGCGTCGAGGAAGAAGGCGACCTGGTAGTGGCCCGGGCGCGGCAGGCGCGCCACGGTCTCGTAGCGGCCCGGCGCCCTCTCCTTGAGGCTGCGGTCCACCACCAGCAGGGCACGGGGCTGCCGGCTGTAGTTCTGGAAGCTCCCCATGGGCGCCGCCATCCCCTCCTTGTAGAAATAGATGGCCTTGTCCGCCGCGTTGGCCACCAGGACGGCGTTGGCCCCCGGCGCACGTATGATCGAGTCGGCGGGGCTCGGGCGGCTCCAGAGCCCGAGCGCGTGCTCGCCGGCGGGGAAGTCCACCACCGGCACGGGCGTCCCTTCCTCCCCGACCACGTCCAGCGGGATCATCAGCACCGTGTCGCTGCCGCGGTGCCGCACGTAGGCGAGATGCGGGGTGAAGGTGACCTGGTCCGGGCCGTCCAGCAGCTCGCCGGTCTGCACGATGCGGTTGCGCGCCGCGTCCACGATGTGGATGCGGTCGGTGGCCGGGTTGACCACGAAGGCGAGCCGGCCGCCGGGTGCGAAACGGATCTGCCCGAGGCCGGGCTCGGCCGCCATGCGGGCGAGGACCTGGGGGCCGTCCCCTCCCACGGCGGCCACGACACCGGCCTCCTCGCTGGAGACGTAGACCGCCTGCGCCAGCGGCGAGAAGGCGATCGAGGTGGGGACCATGCCGAGAGGGACGTCGCGCACAGTCGTGAGCCGCGCGGCGTCGATCACCGCGAGCGACCGGCCGGCGGCGCTGGTGACATAGGCGAAACGGTTGTCCTCCGAGAGGGCGATCTCGTGCCGGCCACCACCAGCCGGCAAAGCCGCCGCCACCGTGAGCTTCGCGGTGTCGATCGCGGCGGCGCCGGCCTTGGGGTCCTCGCCGTCGAGGGTGACCCAGAGGCGGGCGCCGTCCGGCTGCAGGGCGAGCCGGGTGGGGCGCGGTCCCACGGCGATCTTCGCCGTCACCTGCCAGGAGGAGGTGTCGACCACGGCCACCTGGTTCGATTCCGGAAGCGAGACGTACAGCCGGTCGCGGTCCGGCGACAGCACCCAGTCCTCGCCGGGGCTGTCGAGATAGACCATCGCCAGGAGCTTGGTGCTGCCGAAGCCGAAGAGCGGATCGACGACGGAGATCGTCGCGTCCTCGTTGAGCGCCAGCACCTGGTAGACGTTCAGGTCGACCTCGGGGCGGGAGAGGATGCTGCCGGCGATCAGCTCTTCCACCCGCTCGGTGCACCCCCTCGGCTCGACCAGCGGAGCGTCGGCCACGAAGTCGACCCAGGCGGCCGGATAGGAGCCGGCGAGCGGAGCCCCCGTCCCCGTCTCGGAGAGCTGGAACCGGAAGACCGCCTCCTGCCCCTCGCGCAGCTCCCCGGGTTGCGTCCCCGGTGCGACAGGCTCGACCGCGAGATCGACCGCCACGCCGGCCCGCACCGACCGGCCCGCCGCCGGGGGCTCCGCGGACGGGGTTGGTGGCACCGAGGCGAGCCCGGGCAGTGCGCAGCCCAGGGCTGCCAGGAGCAGGAACGTGGCCTTCTTCATGGAATGTCTCCTGAAATGTCTTCTGAGATCCGGGGGGCTCAGCGGCCCGCGGCGGCCGCCCGCACCACCACCTGCGGCGAGAGGTAGAGCGGCAGCTTGCCGGCGGTGGATTCGAGGCGGATGACGTAGTCGGCGGGAGCGGCGGGCGTGAAGGTGATCTCATAGAGACCGTCCCCCAGGTCGCGGGCCTTGACCCGCTTCTGCCAGTTGCCGCCGGTGCGCAGGATGAGCGCCTGGACGTCCCCCAGGCCGGAGAGCGGCGCGCCGGTGTTCGGATCGCTCAAGCGGAAGCGGAGCGCGGCTTCCTCGCCCGCCACCGCCCGCGGCACCGCGCCGGCGGTTTCGACGCGGGCGGGGAGCGCCTGGCGCCGCGCCGCCTCGCGCACCGGATCGGCGAGCACCTCGACCTGGAAACAGTGCACGACGCGGGGGGTGTCGAGGAGGAAGGCGAGCTCGTACCGGCCGGGACCGCGGAGCTTCGCCACCGTCTCGTAGGTCCCCGTGCGGTGCCGCTCGGCGAGGCTCCGGTCCACCACCAGCACGGCCCGCGGCTCGCGGTCGTAGTTGCTGAAGCTGCCCATGGGGGCGGCCATCCCTTCCTTGTAGTAGTAGATGGCCTGGTCCGCCGGATTCGCCACCAGGACGGCCACCTCGCCGGGCGCGCGCACGATGCCGGCCGCCGGGCTGGACAGGCGCCCGCGGCCGAAGGGGAGCCGCCCGCCGGGAAAATCGGCCGCCGGCACCGCCTTGCCCGCCTCGCCGATCTCCTGGAGCGGGATCATCAGGACGGTCTCGCTCCCCCGGTGGCGGACGTAGGCCAGCGTGTCGGTGAACGCCACCTGGTCGGGCGCCGCGAGCATGGCGCCGCTCTGCAGGATCTTGTTGCTCGCGGCGTCCACGATGAACAGGGCGTCGACGCGCGGGTCCACGGCGAAGCCGAACCGTCCGCCCGGCGCGAAGCGGATCTGCCCGAGGCCCGGCTGGGCCTCCATCCGCGCCGTCACCGCGAGCCGTTGCCCGTCGATCGCCACGATCGTCCCGCTCTTCGCGTGCGTCACGTAGGCGGCACCCGCCTGGGACGACCAGGCGATCGAGGCCGGCTGCTCGCCGGTGGGGAGGTCCTTCACCTTGGCCAGGGTGCGTACGTCGATCACCGAGACCGTTCCGGCGTCGCCGTTGGTGACGAAGGCGAAGCGGTTGTCCGGATCGAAGGCGATCTCGTGGCCCCCGGCACCGGTGGGGATGCGCGCCCGCACGGCGAGGCTCCGCGCGTCGATGACCGCGACCCCGGAGACCGTGGCATCCGGACCGGTGCCGTCGAGGGTGACCCAGAGATGGCTCCCGTCCGGCTGCAAGGCGGTCCGCGCGGGATGGGGACCGGCGTCGATCTGCGCCGTCACCTCCCAGGAGGAGGTGTCCACCGCCGCGACCCGCCCCGCGCCGGGCTGGGTGATGAAGAGCCGTCCCTGGTCTTCGGTCAACACCCAGTCCTCGCCCGGCGAGAGCAGCGGGACGAGGGCGAGGAGGCGCGAGCCGCCGAAGCCGAAGAGCGGATCGACGACGCTCACGCTGGCGTCCTCGTTGAGCGCCAGGACGAAATAGACGTTCAGATCGAGCTCCGGCCGCTTGAGAAGGTTGCCGGAGACGTACTCCTCGACGTCCTGATGGCACCGCTTCTCGTCGCTCCCCCCGGCCGGCAGGAGGCCCATCCAGGCCGCGGGGGAGAGACCGGCGAGCGGCTGGCCGGTCGCGGCGTCGGAGATCTCGAAACGGACGGTGGCGTTCTCCTCCTCCTGGAGCGCGCCGGGCCGCGCCGGAGAGACCGGCGCGATCTCGGCACGGACCGCGATCCCCTCCCGCACCACCCGCTCGCTCCAGACGGCGGGGGGCTCCGCCGCCGCCAGGCAGGTCCAGCCGGCCAAGCCGAGAAGGGCGGCGGTGAGCCCTCGCTTCATCGGCCCGCCGCGGTCGTGGCGGACGGCGCCGCCGGAGCCGCCGGGGGCTGACAAGGCGAGCCGTCGGGGTTGACCACCCGCAGCAGGCCCCAGATCCCTTGGTTGAAGTGGTCGGCCGTGAAGCTGCGGTAGAAGTAGTCGCCGCAGACCTTGCCGGGGCCGCCCGCGCTGTCGATCAGCACGTCGAAGTGGTTGCCCGGGCCGTGCCCGACCTTGGAGGCCTTCCACTCGTTGAGCGAGGCGTCCCACAGCCCGCCCTTGCGCTCCTTGAGATAGAAAGGCCGGCTGCCGCACAGGTTGCGGCTGCCCAGGAGCTGCGAGGCGTGCAGCTCGATGTGGGTCATCGGCGACGGCTCGCAATATTCGTAGAGCGTCATGTATGGCGCCTCCGAGAAGTTGTGGCCCGCCAGCTCGAAGACGTTGTTGGTGTTGGTGCCGCCGCCATGCAGCAGGCGGAAGCGCATCTCCTCGCCGGCGCGCGCCGTGAAGGTCGGCGTCTCGGGCTCGAAGCTGCACGGCGCGCACGTCCCGCCGCTCGCGCACCAGAGGGTATTCGTGGTGGACGCGGCCATCAGGCAGGAGACGTTCTGCGGCGCACCGGTGCCCAGGAACGCGTTGCAGTCGTCCGGGCTGCAGAAGCGCGGCACCGCGAGACCCATCAGGTTTTCCGACTTGAAGTTCACCGCGTTCGTCTTGGTGGCGGCGAACTGGGAATTGGTGAGCTTCATGTTGTTGGTGTCGTCCTGCATGAAGACCACGAATTCGTGGAAGGTGCGGGCCTTCCCGCCGAGCTGCGGGATCTCCGTGTAGGAGATCCGGGCCTCGGCCCCGCCGCCCCACTCCGGCGTCCAGCTCGCCCCCGGCGGCTCGATGATCAGGCCGCCGAAGAGGCCGCGCAGGTAGTGGTTGAGCGGATCGGCCCCGAGGAGGTTGGCGGCGCCGAACTCGATCGGGATGTAGCGCTCGGCGTCCGACTTCGCGTCGGGATCGATGTTGCCCGCGTACCAGGTGTAGGAGACCTTGCCGCCGGGCGCCGCAGTCTGGACCGGGTTGAAGCCGGCATTGGTGCCGTCGCCGGTGAGCGGATCGAAGCTCACGAGCTGCGGCCGCAGGCCGATCTGGACCGAGACCAGCGACTGCGCCGTCTGGGTCGTCTGCGTCGCCAGGAGCTGCTGCGAGGCGACGCCGCCCTGCGCGGCAAGGTTCTGGCCCACCGACGGCAAGCCGTCCAGCGCCGGGATGTTCCCCACCGCCGGAATACAGGTCAGGAGGGGACAGGAGCGCGGGTCGTTGCCCGTGCAGGGCGTGCCCGGATCGTTGGTGCACGCGCCGTTCTTGCAGAGCACCGGCGGGCAGACCAGGGTGAAGTTGGTGGGGCTGCAGGTCGCGTTGAGATTGGTCGAGCAGATGCCGGTGGCCTGCCCCTTGGCGTCCTTGGGGAAGAGGCCGCAGACCCCGCTGCCGTTCTCGCAGCTCTGGCCGAGCGGACACTTCGCGCCGCGGTTCGAGCAGACGGCGGTCGAGGGATCGGGCAGCCCGTTGTAGAGCGTGACCTGGACGCAGTCGCCGGCGCCGGCCCGCAGCGTCAGCGGCACCGGCTGGCCGTCATAGGTGCAGGTCGACCAGTCGCCGGGCGCCGTGCACTTGAGGAGCGGATCCCGGGTGTTGAACAGGAGCAGCGCCTGCGGATCGCGCAGCCCCTGCTTGCGGTTGTAGACGAGCGAGGTCTTGATCGCCTGCACGGCGGGGAGCGCCACCACCTCGTAGGACACCTTGCGGGCGCCCGCCGGGCAGACGGCCTGGACGACCGGCGCGCCCGCGAAGCGGTTGGGCAGCGGATAGAGGTCCTTCTGCCGCGTCTCGTAGGAGCGCAGCAGGCCCCAGTTGCCCGCCGCCTGCTCGATGCCGGCGAGGCCCACCTGGTAGAGGTAGTCGGAGGACTGCCGGCCGGCGGCGAGCGCGTCGGAGAAGACCGGCGGCACCTGCACCAGCAGCTCGAAATGCTCGGAGATCCCCATCACCTCGCTGTTGCGCCAGCCGGAGTCGACGAAGGAGTTCTCCTTGAGCCAGTTCATGCCGTGCAGCGTGAAGTTGTGCGGGTTGATGTGGGCACCGACGAGCGTGCGGATCTGCACGTCGTCGCCGCCGTAGGCGCGCAGCATCGGCGTGAACGGATCGCCGCTCTGCACGTCCGGCGTCAGCGGCCGGTACGGCGAGCTCGCGGGCGCGACGAGGCAGGCGGCGGTGGTGGAGCCGCAAAGCGCCTTGCCGCTGTCGTCGTCCACGCACAGGTTGTAGTTGTCCGCGCAGAAGCCGGCAGGCAGGCAGACCCCCTGGCTCTCGCAGTCCGCGTCCTTCTGGCAGAGGAACGACAGGTTCGACGAGCAGCGCCGGCCGCGCGGGCTCGGCCGCCCCTGGCAGACCCCGCCCGGACCGCAGTCGCCGTTGGCACCGCACGCCTTCCACGGGTCGTTCGAGCAGAAGCGCAGCGAGCTGTACGCATAGCTCAGGTCACCCCGCGCGCCCGGCAGCGGATCGCCGGTGTAGAAGTCGGTGGTGCGGGCGAACAGGGGCTCGTTGCGGTAGTTGACCGAGAAGTTGTTCGTCGCTCCGGCGAAGGTGATCACTTCCTTGCCCAGGGTGCCGCCGTTCGGCGAATCGATCGGGGCTCCCACCGTCCAGGCCACGTTGGGGACGCCGGTGATGTAATTGCACGAGCTCGCGACCGGGCTCGTGGTGCTCTGGAAGCACGGGTTGTCGGTCGAGCCCGCGAGCACCGAGGCCGGTGTGCAGGCGACCAGATTGGGATCGGCCGGATTGCCGGTCAGCCCGAACAGGCAGGTGGCGCCGGCCGCGCACTGCGAGAGGTCCGCCGTGCTGGCGCCGGCGATCCCGGCCTGGCAGAGCTTCGTCCGGTCGTTGCTGCACCGCCCGGTGTAGGAGCAGAAGCCGCACGGCTCGTTGCCTTCTGTGCCGCAGACGCCCGCCGTCGATCCTTCGAACGGATTGCCGGACACCGAGAACGGTTTGTAGGTGAGCGTCGAGTCCTGGAACTCGAGCAGGAACTCGCGGAAGCTCTCGCCGAGGCGCGGCGTCTCGATGACCGCCTGCCAGCTCGTCGGGCCGCCGTCGTAGACTACGGCGCCGTTCTGCTTCGCCACACGGCCGGGGAAGTTCTCGCCGGTCGCCGGGTCGTAGCCGCCCATGATCTCGCCGCTCTCGTTCTCCCGCCAGATCGAGCCCTTGGGCTCCGCCACCACGCCGGCGTAGAGGCCCGACTGCTGGTGGGTCGAGGGGCCGAAGTGGTCGTGGGTGAAGACGGTGCGGATGGTGCGGTCCTGCGACGGGATGCAGTTCGCCCCCGGCGCGCAGAGCTTGAGATCGAATTCGGTGCAGCGCTTCGTCTCGTCGTTCGAGCAGAAGCCTGCGCTCGACACGCAGACGCCCTGGTTCGGGCAGCCGATCGCCGCCTCGACCATCTTGCTCTTGATGTCGGCCACCTGGCCGACCGTGCAGGAGCGGCTGATGTCGGTCGAGCAGACCCCGAAGTTGTTGTAGAGCGGATCGTCGTACCAGCGCTGGACGGTGGCCTGCGAGCCGACCCAGGCGCCGGACCAGGGATTGTCCGGCCGCGCGCCCGGTCCCGGGCCGAAGAACTTGATGTATTTGGGTTGGAGATCCTTGGCGCGGTCCACCTTGCCCGACGCCAGGGGCACGTACAGGCCGCCGGCCTGGTTGATCGCGTGGAGGCGCTCGGTGACCTCGTTGGGGGCGAAGGTGCCGTCCTCGTAGTTCCAGCCGTTGCCCGCGCCGTCCGAGGAGGTGACGTCGAACTTCACCAGGTGGATGTGCTGGCCCAGGATGTCGGTCGGCGTGCGCACCTGGAAGTCGTCGAGCTCGTAGACGTTCGGCACCAGGTTCGCCAGCACGTAGGACATGCAGTCGTAGGAATTGACGCGCAGGAACAGCGGCTCGGGCGGCTTCTGCCGGTCGATGAAGCTCTGCGCGTCGCCCCACAGCGAGATCATGCGCTGCTGCGGGAAGTGCCAGCCGGCCTTGTTCTGGATCGCGTCGAGCTGCACGTCCACGGCCACGTAGGCGCGGGTCAGCATGTCGGGCGAGGCGCCGCCGAGGCGGTCGAACCGGATGCAGGGATCGGCGTACGGCGCGCCCTGCTGCGGCGGCAGGCCGTTGAGCACGAAGTTGATCCGCCCGTTGGGATCGCAGGTCGCCTTCATGGGATTGGCGCACCCGGTCAGGTCCGCGCCGGTGCACGGCGCCTTGTTGTCGGAGCAGACGCCGGTCTTGCGGCCGTCCGGGAGCTGGGTGTCGTGGAGGCGCCGCGCATGCGTCGCCATCGCGACCTTTTCGACCAATGTCCCGTCTTCGGGCAGCTTGATGGCCGAGAGCTTTTCGATCGTCTTGCTGAAGTCGACGTTGGTGTTGGGAGCGAACCAGTCCGCCGGGCTCCCTTGCGCCGCGACGCTGCGCGGCAGGCCGCCGTCCATCGGCTCGCAGGTGCCCTCGGCGGGTCCGCAGAGGCCCTCGTCGGGAAGCGGCCGCGCGAACTCGGCCCGCGAATCCACCTCGCTTCGATTCTTGTCCTGATAGGGCGAGCAGACCTTGCCGCTCTGCGAGCAGGCCCAGGCGAAGTCGAGCGGCGGGTGCGGCGCGCGGGTGCCGCCGACGCCCGGCACGAAGTACGGATAGCCGGGGCTCTTGTAGCCCGCCGCCTGCACCTTCTGCCAGGAGAGATCGGTCGGCTGGTAGGGAGAGAGGCAGACGTCCTTCCCCGTCTTCGGGCTCTTCTGGTAGACGCAGACGCGGCTGCCCACGTCCTCGCAGGTGCCGCCGCCGCAGTCCGCGGTGACCGAGGCGGGCGAGCAGTTCTTCGCCGGGTCCGCCGAGCAATACCCGACGAGCTGCACCTTGGCCGGCGCGGGAGCCATCGGCAGGGTCGCCAGGGGGACCAGGGCCACCGTCGCCGTGCCCCCGGCGATCTCGGCGTCCGGCAAGGCCCGGTTCGGAATGCCCTGCTTCACCTTCCCGTCGCCATCGAGGATCGTGCCGGCCTCGAAGACGTCGTGCACCCGCCAGAGCGACCACATGCCGGAGGCGAAATGCGGATAGAAATGGCAGTGGAAGATCGAATCTCCCACGGTCTGGTTCAGGTTGCCGCTGCCGTTGTAGACCATCTCCATGGTGAAGGCGGTGCCCGGCCCGATCGACTGGCTGTCCAGGTAGTCGCCGTCCGGCGAGTTGGGCGACGCCAGCCACTGATGGGCGTGCTGGTGGTGGAGATGGTGCAGGTCCGGACCGGCGTGCAGCACGCGGAAGCGCACATGGTCCGACATGTAGCTGTGGTAGACGTTCGACGGATCGTCCGGATAGAGCGCCCGCGTCGCCGCCGGGCAGCTCTCCGCGGTGGACGGCGTGCCGCCCGGCGCAGCGGGGCAGTTCGACGCCGGATTGTCCACCGGCATCGCCGGATCGCCCATCGCCCAGGAGCTCAGGAAGAACTCCTCGAACTTGCAGTCGGTGCAACCCGCGGCCGGCCCTTCGCCCAGGCGGTTGGAGATCACCATCGCGGAGAGGCCACCCATGCCGTAGTTGATCCCGAAGTTGTCGCCCGCGGCCTTCGCGCCGGGGAGCTTCGCGAATTCCGCCGGGAACGCCTGCGCCACGTTGAAGCTCTCGTGGTAGAGGATGGTGAACTCACGGAACGGTTGCAGGCGGTCCGGATACGAATAGACCGGGCGCAGCGACGGCGGGCGCCGGTCCACCGGCAGGTCCGGAAACGCCTGCGGCTCCCCCTTGGCGTTGCTCGGGCCGGTGACGACGGCCGTCAGATCGCTCGCCACCAGCTCGCCGTCGGTACAGACCCCCGCCTGGATCGCACCCGGCGTAAGGCGCTGCGAGCAGAGCATGTTGAGGATCGGCAGGTACTGGCGCGGATGCCCCTTGGGATAGAGCGCCTGGAAGTTGAGCACCGGCAGGCTGTCGGCGCCGGTGCGCCGGCAGGTCTTCTTCGCCGGATCCCACGCTCCATCCTTGCTGGCCAGGCAGAGGTCCTGCTCGGTGACCTGGCTGCGGTAGAGCTCGGAGCGCCAATCCTCGGAGAACTGCGCGCCGCTGGGTTGGACGTTGACCGATCCGAACAATCCCTGGCTGAGCTGGCCGCCGTCGCCGCCGCCCGGCTGGGTGATCGACAAGGTGTCGCCCATGCTGTAGAGGAAGTAGGGTCCCTCGCGCTCCGCATACAGCCGGTAGGTCGCGCTCGCGCCGGTCGCCGCGATGCTGTCCGGATTGAAGCCGGCCGCGCTGCCGTCGTCGAGCGAGCTCTGCGCCCAGGGCAGCCCCTGGACGTGGACCGAGGCGTTCCGCGTCACCGGAGAGCCACCGTCGTCCAGGAGGTTCTTGAACTGGATCTCGAGGCAGTCCCCCTCGTTGGCGCGCAGCACGATGGGCCGCGGCCGCTTCCCCTCGCGCAGCACGACCTGGCCGTGGACGCAGGTCTGGAAGCGGCAACTGTTCTTGTAGTCGCTCTGATCGGCCCCTTCGGGGAAGACGTCGCCCGCCAGCGCGTAGATCATGCCTCCCGGCATGTTCGCACCGAGACGGTTCATGTAGAGGGCCTGGTCGAGCGCCACCACGTGGGCCGTGACGGTCCGCTTGCACTGCACCCCTTGCGCGGCGGCCGCTCCTGAACCGCCGATCAGCAGCAGAGCGACAACCGTGGAAAGCCTGCGTCCAAGGCTACGGGTCATGTCCCCCTCCTTTGTTCGGCCGGCGCCGGAACGGCCGCGTCGCCGCGTTGGCGCGGCGCACGTCGATAGAATGTTCGAAGGTTCTAGCACGGGCCTCTGCCGAAAGCAACCACTCACAAGATGCTCTCTCCGGCCTTGGCAACACCCATACCAGCCATGGGCTCCGAGCCGCTCCCCGGGAGATCCGCGAGAGCCGAGCCTGCCGACACGTCGCTGACATGTCGGCGACGTGTCGGAGTCATCCCGGCTCAACCGCCGGAGGATAGAATCCTCGCCACGATGCAAGAGATCGTCCAGGGCCTCTGGATCGGCGACACCCTGTCGGCCATGGAGCGCCTCTCGATCGCCTCGTTCCTGCGCCACGGGTACCGCTTCCACCTCTACACCTACGGCGAGGTCGCCGGCGTGCCGCCCGGCACCGAGGTGCGGGACGCCGCCACGGTCCTCCCCGCCTCCCGCATCTTCTTCTACCCGCAGGAGAAGTTCTACGGAGCGTTCGCCAACCTCTTCCGCTACAAGCTGCTGCTCGCCGAGGGCGGCTGGTGGGCGGACGTCGACATGGTCTGCCTCGCGCCCTTCGATTTCCCCACCGCGTACGTCTTCGCCAGCGAGCCCGCGCCGGAAGGCGCCGTGCCGACCAACGGCCTGCTGCGCGTGCCGGCGGGGAGCGCGATCATGGAGGAGGCCTGCGCGATCTGCGAAGGCAAGGACCCGGAGCGCCTCTCCTGGGGCGAGACCGGCTCGAAGCTCCTCCGCGAGCTCCTCGGCCGCCACGGCCTCGAAGACTGCGTGCAACGCCCCGAGGTGTTCTGCCCCATCCCGTACGACCGCTGGGAGGAGGCGCTCGACCCGCAAGCCTGGCGGGAGCTGCCCGCGCCGGCCCGCGGCGTCCATCTCTGGCGCCAGATGTGGCGGCGCGCCGGCATCGACACCGACGCCCCCCCTCCCCCCGGCTCCCTCTACGCACGGCTCCAGGCGCGCTACCTCTCCGGTGAACGCTGAATCCCCTGCACCGGCCGAGGGCCGCGTGCTCCGCGACCTCTTTCCGGCCGGCCGTACCGTCGATCCGGAAGACCTCGCAAAGCTCCGGGCACCTCAACCGGTCCTCGAAGCCGCCTTCCGCACCGCGCTGATCGCCGGCAATCCCTGGCTCGCCGCGCTCCGGGGGTTGAGAGAGGACCCCGCGGCCAACCTCGACGAGCGGATGATCCCGGTCGAAGAAGGGGAGACCTCGCTCAACGCGAATGCGCACCAGGCGCTCGCCAGCCTCCTGGTCCTCGTTCAGGGCCACCGGCAAGGGCTCTGTCCCACCATCCTCGGCACCCTGGCCGGCGGCAACCACGGGCTCGACCATTCCCTGGCCCGGCTCGCCCGCTCCTTCCCCGACCCGGACGAGACGCGGCGGCGGCTGGCGGACGTCTTCGGTCCCGCGGCCCTGGCGAGCGCGGAAGAGCTCCTCGCGAGCCGCCACCGGAGCGTCCGCAAGAGCTTCGCCGGCCTCCCCGCGACCCTGCAGCGCGCCCGCGCCCTCCGCCTCCCTCCCTGCCTGATCGAAGCCCCCGAAGCCGGCCGCCTCGCCGATCTGGCCTCCACCCTCGGCCTCGATCCGCATCTCCGCGACCTGCTCGCGGACACACAGGAGAAGGCGGCCCGCTCCGGCCTCGAGACCGTCGCCGACCTCTTCCTCCTGGTGCGCGCGCGCCTCCTCCGGAGACTCGCCGGCCTCCTCGGAGCCAACGGCACCCACGTGCCGGCCACCCTCGAAGCTCTCCTCACCCGAGGCACCGGCGACCTCGCGCAACGGACCCTCCCCGACCTGGTCGCCGCGCTACGCCCCCCAAGCCTCCCGGGCCAACGCCGCGCATCCGGGCGCTTCCGCGCGCTCCACTATTGGGACCCGATTGCCCTGTTGACGCGAGGTGGCCGGACGGACGGCTGGAGCTGGCTCTGGGCGAGCTTCGAGGGAGGTGCGCTCTACGCCTCACCCTCCGAAAAGGAGCTGCTGGACCTCCCCCTGGCCACCCTCCTCGCTCGTGGCCACGCCCTCTCCGGCCGTCTCCTCTACCCCGCGGTCCGCCGCCTCAACGGAGGCGCCGTCTGCAACCAGCTCTTCTCCTCTCCCCGCCCAGCCGTCTTCGCCGGCCTCGCCACACTCGATCCTCCGAACCTCGTCCTCCCCCTCACCTGGACCAACGTCAACGGCACCTGGCAGACCGGAGCCGATCCCGCCCGCCGCCCCCCGCTCGACCTCCTCGTCCTCACCCAATGGATCGAGCGCGCCACGGATCCCCCCGCAGCCCTCACGAGCCTCCTCGACGCCTTCCTCGAGGCCACCCGGGCCCCCGCCCGCGGCGGGATCGTGCTGGGGGAGAGGCCGGGAAGGATTGATGGGTAAGGGTCAATGCTGTTCGGACATGCGATCACCGCGCCGAAGATCCATGCAGGCGTAGAGACGGCCCTACCGATTTCGATGCCCTGGGCAGGCCACAAAGATCGGGCCGTCTCCAAGGCCGCCTACTCCGCGAAGTCCAACGCGAACAACAGAGCCGCCCGCACCTCCCGCATCCGCTCCGGGAGGAGGCTCGTGATCAACGCTCCGAGCTTGGCCTTGGGAACCGTCTGCACGTGGTCGAGATTGACGGCACAGGGCCGGGGCATCCCGTCCTCTTCCGTCAGGAGCACTTCCGAGGGGATATCCCGGATGGTCGAGGTGACCGGGGCGATGGTGACCTCTCCGAGAAGATCGAGAATCGAGTCTCTGGTAAGGACCAGGACAGGCCGCATCTTGTCCGGCCCGGCGAACCGGTACCAGCGGATCTCACCGCGGAGCATCAGTCGGGCCAGACCTGCTCGTCCTGCCAGCCATCGAGCTCGCCCGGCGTGACGGGGTGTCGTTCGTAGCCTGCCCGGTGACGTGCCTCCAGTTCCTTGCGGTGAAGCTGGGAGAGAGCGGACCGGAGAGCATCCCGCGTGAAGGCCGACCGCGTCGTCCCGAGAGAAGAAGCGGCCCGGTCCACATCTTCGACCAGGGCTTCGTCCAGAGTCATCTGTACGGTCTTCATAGCTATGCTCCCTCTGTGTGATGTGGAGCTGCCTAGCTATTGTCGTCCATAGAGCGGGCCTCTGCAAGGCGTCTGCCTCCGGCCCTACTCCGGCCCTCCGGCCGCTGCAGCGTCCCGAGGGAGGGGCACCAAGCAGCCGCCGAACGCGACGAACAGCAGGCCCACGTAGAAACTGCCGGCGGATGACTCCGAACCGCCGCGAGGAGGCTCGGCCCTTTGCGGGGCTCAGCGAGCGAGGCGATGAACAAAATGCTCTCGTCCCGTGTCTCTTCCAGTGTGGATTGCCTTAGCGGTAAGGAAGGCTGGCGGGGATCCGTGGCAGTGGCTTTCCGGGCATCCGCACTTGCGGTAAGATGGAGGAAATGAGAAAACTCGCCCGCGGGTTAACCCTGCGGAGCTTTTCCTTGCGTCAGGAAGGAAGCTTTGCAAGATAGTCAGAGCCTATTTTCGCGCCTCTCGGCCATCAATGCTGCCATTGCCGAGGGTCTCCCCCAGGAGGCAGTCCTTTCCCAGATCGTCGAATCGGTTCAACAGCTCGGATTCGACCGCGTCCGGATCGATCTGCTCTCGGTAGACGGAGCTTTTCTCACGACAGTGGCCGGTCGTGGTTTCAACGATAACGGCTTGGTGCCCGCGGCCGAGGATGTGGGCCTAGCGAGGCTCCAGGCAGAGGCCCGCCCCCAGATTGTGGGCGAGTTTGGCTGCATCCCCGTTCTCCGTGGCCAGAAGGTGATCGGCAAGATCGAGGTTGACAACGCCCTGAACCACATGGCTCTCAATGAGAAGCGGCTGCAGGATGCGCTGCATTTCGCCCACCAGGTGGCCCTCGTCGAGTCGATGGTACCCAGCGGCACGTCGTCCGAGAGCGGAAACCGGATCGAGGAACTCAAAGACAAGCTCCGGCGGCTCGAACGGCTTGCCGAGGCGGCTCCGGAGATGATGGGGAAGCTCGACGCCATGTCGCTACGGGACCGACTGGCCATAATCGCCGCGCGCACGGCCGAGATCTTGCATGCCGAGACCTCCGGCGTGTTCCTTGTCGACGGCGAGGACTTGGTGCTGGAGGCGAGCCACGGGCAGAGCGGAGTTTTCGAGCCGGGAAAAGTGCGGCTGAAGGTCCACGACCAGAAGGAGGGGGGTCTCACCGGATGGATTGCGCACCACGGGCAGCTCTTCAACGACTACGGCGAGAATCTCCAGAAACGGACGGCGGTGGCTCACACCAAGCCGCACACTCCGTCGGAGATGTGCTACTCGCTGCTGGCGATTCCTCTCAAGAGGCGGACCGGGGAGAGTGAGGAGCTCGTCGGCTTATTGCGCGCCGACAACAAGCAGAGAGGCGACGGGAACTTCGCCCCTCACGGCTTCGACACAGAGGACGAACAGATCCTAACCATTTTCGCCGAGGCGGTGTTAGTCGCGATAGAGGGTGCAGGGCTGGTCAACTCTCTGAAGGAGAAGGGCGAATTCCTGGAGCGGCTCATCGCCAGCGCGCCGGACGGCATCATCGCGGTGGACCGGCAGGGGCAGGTGACAGAATTCAACACCCGGGCCGAGGAGATCCTCGGATTCTCGCGCGACGAGACTCTCGGCAAGCCCGTCTCCCCTTTGTACTTCGACCCGAAAGAGCCCCTCAGGATCGGACGGAAGCTGCACGAATCACCTGACGGCTATCTCCGCACTTATCTCACGGACGTCCGCAGCAAAGCGGACGAGCGGATTCCCATCCACCATGCGTCGACTTGGCTGTTCGATGCAAACGGAGAGCGCATCGGAAGCGTGGGATACTTCGAGGACCTCCGAGAGCAGCGGGCCTTGCAACGCCGCGAGAGCCTCCTGCTCAAGGCGAGCAACGTTCTCGCGGGGGCGGACCGTCTGAGTGAGGGCCTGCAGCGGCTCGCCGAGATGATGGTATCTGAACTCGGCCGCTCGTTCTGCGGAATCCTGCTGATGGAGGAGGACGAAAAGGCTCTCACCCTGCAAGCTGAATACCTTCGCGGCGACCCGGCCTGGAAATCGCGAGGTCAGCGGATTGCGCTCTGCGAGTGGGACGGCCTCCGATCTCTCCTCAAGGCTGGCCAGCCCTGGTTCCGGAGGAGCAAGGAGCATCAGGGGAGGAAGATCCTCGAAAAGCTCCGGAGCGTGCTTGGCTTCGAACAGGAGATCGAGACGCTTCTCGTAGTCCCTCTAAAGATCAGTGACCGGGTGGTAGGCCAACTCGATCTCGGGAACCTCCAGGGAGAGGGACTCCCCGACTTCTCCCGTGAAGAGACCGATCTGGTCTCCGCGCTCGCCGCCCAGATCACCGTGCTGATCCAGCGCTTCCAACTCCTGGAGACCACCGTCCGCCGGGAAAAGCTGCTCGCGGCGCTGGTCGAAGCCTCTCTCCACATCCGCCCGGATGCCGAGATGCCGGCGCTGTACAAGGTGATCGTGCGCCTCGCCGCCGAACTCGGCCACTGCGTGACGGGAGCCCTCTACCTCAACCGCCCCTATCTGGGCCAACTTGAGCGGGCTGCCGTCTATCCGGATGCGATCGAGGAACGGGTGAGCGACCACCTATCGCACGAGGACGGGCTGATCGGTCGGGTGGCGAGGGAAGGGGAAATCACCATCCATCCGGACCCCCAATCCGAGGAGCTCTTCCGCGATCTGGAGCTGAGCCAAGTGGCCGTGGTGCCTTTCCGTCGCGGCTCGGGCGAGGTCGAAGCCGTCCTCGCCGTCGGGCGTCCCGCGGGGGCCGAGACCTTCCGGCAGATCGATCTAGAAGTCCTTGACGCGTTCGCCGCGCAGGCCACCATCGCCCTGCACACCGCTCGGCTCATGGACCGCGAGCAGCTTTACGTCCGTCAACTGGCAACCCTGCACCGCATCAGTGACTACATTCAGGAAGCCGACGTGCTTGATAAGATCCTCCATTCCGTACTTACTGGCGTCACCGCCAGCTATGGCCTGGGATTTAACCGTGCAATCTTGCTACTCGTCGACGAGGCCAGAGAGCATCTAGTCGGCAAGGTGGGGATCGGCCAGTTGGAAGAGGAGAGAGCCCGCGCCGCCTGGAAGGTTGATGCTGCCAGAGGGCTCAACGATTTCGAGCGTTATTTGCGGCTGCTCGAGAAAGGGGAGGTTGAGCTGACGACAGTGGGGAAGAAGGCCCGAAGTCTACGTCTGCCCATCGGTGGGAGCGATGTCTTCTCGAAGGTGATTGCCGCTGGCAAGCTCCAGCAGGTCCCCCCCGACGATTTCGAGCGGGTCCCGCAACGCTTCTTGAAGATGTTCCAGGTGACCACACCTCTGGCGGTGGCACCTCTGGTGTCGAGGGGACAGGTTATCGGCCTCTTCGTCGTGGACAACAAATTTACCCAGACCCCGATCGGTGACGATTTGTGCAACGCCCTGATGACGTTCGCGTCGACGGCAGCCGTGGCGATCGACAACAGGCGGCTCTTCGACCAGACACGCAGCGATGCTGAAAAGCTCTTGTCGTTTTACAAGATGAGCGGCGAGCTGGTCGCCCTCCGGGATCCCCGCGAGATTCTCAGTAAGATCGTCGACCAGACCGTGACGGCCGCCGGCGCCTCCTGGGTCAGCATTCTTTTGATCGACAGGGCAGGTCGCGCCTTGGCGATCGAATCGACCAGCCAGATTTCCTTAGACCTGCAGGAGCTTCTCCCGATCCGGCCAAATGGGATATCCATGGAGGTGATGAGGACCGGACGGGCGTTCCCTATCGAAAGCGTAGCGAAGATGCGGGACCGCGTGAATCCAATTCTAATGCGGAGATCTGTCCAGGCGGCGATCTGTCTTCCCCTGTCGCTGCCTGGCAAGCGAATCGGCACGATGTGGATTCACTATGACGAGCCGCACCGGTTTCCGGAATCCGAGGTGGCGGCCCTCCAACTTCATGTCAACCAGGCGGCCATCGCCTACGACAGCGCCCGGCGGTTCGAGAAGTTGGAAGACATGCGGGAAACCTCCGCGGCCCTGGCCGAGGTCGATGACATGCGGAGCGTCCTGCAGCGCATCGTCCTGGGGGCGCAGCGGGTGCTGAGGGCCGACGACGTGGTCCTCTGGTTGTTCGACGCCAAGACCGACTACTTCATCCCCGAGAACTCGGCCTACGCCGGAGAGAATTTCGAGGCATGGAGCGATCTGCAGGCGCAAGGGCCCCGGCAACGAGGGACCGCATATCGGATCATGGACGGTTTGTGGATGTGCGTCGAGGACGTGCAGGACTTGGGGCAGAACGAACAACTTGGAGAAACCACGAAGGACTTCCTGAGCAAGCTCGATGCGCGGGGTTTCCAGGGCGTCGCTCTCAAGGTCGGCCGGGAAAAGCTCGGCGTTCTCTATACCATCTTCGCGAAGCCATGCCGGTCCGACGAGGAGGAGCGGGAGACTGCGCTGACGTTCGCCAACTACGCGGCCCTTGCGTTGAAGAAGGCAAAGCTCCTCGATCAAGTGCAGCGGGCGCAGGAGGCCGCCGAAATGGTGGCGCGGGTGACTCTGCTAGAAGACCCGAAACACAACCTATTGCAGATTGCGCGCGAGATCCGGGATGCTCTCCACTGCGGCGCCGTAGTCCTTTTCCGGTACAACGAGGACACCGGAGATCTTACCCTACCCCCCGCCATGACGGGTGTCCTGCCACCGCAGGAAGATACGGCAGACTACTCTCTCGTCATGACCTTGCTGGAGCGCGACGATTCCTACGTCGTGCCCGATGTGGCCCAAGACGAGAGGTTCAGAGAAAGCCCCTTTGCCCAGGCCCAAGGCATCAAATCGTGTGTTGTGATGCCACTCCGGGCCGCCGAACGCAAGGTCGGCATCATGTTCATCAACTATCGGAACCCCCGCCGGTTCACCGCTGACGAGATCACCAACGTGGAGCTTTTTGGCAATCAGGCAGCAGTGGCAATCCGCAACGCCCAGCTCCTCGAAGAGGCGGCCACTAAGCTGATGAAGCAGGAGGCCTTGGCCGACCTGTCGCGAGAGCTACTGGTAGCCGAGTCGGTCCAGGACACCATGGACCGGGTCGTCGAGTTCGCCGCCCGAGTACTGGATACCGAGTTCTGTAACATAGTCCTTCCCGACCGCGAGGGCCGGCTTGTGTTCAGCGCCGCAGTGGGCTGGGAGAAGGAGATGATCGGAAAGTTCCAGGTCGAGCAGAGCGAAGGTTCCCAGACCGGGTACACGATCCGGAAACGAATGCCGGTGGCGGTCTATGACTACGCAACGATCAAGGAGTTCCGGGTTCCGGCGGTGGTCGCGCAGCACAACATCCATTCCGGGTTGAGCGTGCCGATGTTCCGCGAGGACAAGGTCGTCGGCGCCATGCTGGTCCACACCAAGCGCCCTCGCCATTTCACCGAGGACGACGAGACCCTCCTTAGCCTGATCGCCAACCAAACTGCGATCGCTCTGGAGGGCGCCCGGCAGCACGAGGCCAGCCAGCGGAAGAGCCGCTACCTAGAAATCCTCTACGAGGCAAGCACGAAGGTCACGGCCGGCTCCACCGATCGGGATCAGAAAAAGATCCTGGAGAAGATCGTGCAGCCGGCGATGAAGGGGATCGTCGGACTTCAGGGACCGAAGCCGGAGATCGGCACGATCCAGCTTTATTATGAAGAGCAGGACGAGCTGGTACTCGAGAGTGTCTATCCGCCGGAGCTGTTCAAAGAGGTCGCCCATCAAATCGGGCTGCGGCGTTCCATCCGGGCGCGCCTGAGCCGCGGGGAACGGATCGGCCGCACCGGCAGGGCGGTGCTGACGGGAAAGCCCCAACTGGAGAAAGATGTCCGGCAGAACCTCGATTATGTCGAGTACTCTCCAAAGATCCGTTCCGAGTTGGTCGTGCCCCTCAAAGATCATGAAAGGATTCTCGGCGTCCTGAACGTAGAGAGCAATCAGTTCGCAGCTTTCGACAAGGAAGACCGAGACGCCCTCGAAGCGCTAGCCGAGCTGGTGGTTGTCGCGATCCTCAACACCCGCCGGAGCAAGGACCTCCAGACAAAGAGGACCTTAGCTTGGATGGGGCTCGGCAACGCGGTCGGGCGCCACGAATTCGCTGGACAGGTCGGTGCCCTGCTCCTCAAGACTTACGAACTCGATCACGTTCTCGGCGAGACCGAGACTTCGAAGGCCCGAGGTATCCTTGATGAGATCGAGGGGCAACTGAAGGATTTGGAGGTGGAGCGGCCCGCTGGGCAAGCGGGCGAAGATCTCTTCTCGATCCGCGTGAACGAGGACCTCCTCCGTCGGTACGAGACGCGAATCGGGAAGAGCTATCTTGCTCGAGGGGTACGACTACGGATCGTTCCGGAGGCCGAGGAATCCGCCTGCATTAGGGCGAGCCTGCAATGGCTCTATCCAGTTCTCGACACTTTGATCAAAAATGCCGTGGCAGCAAAAGCCCGCACTGTCGTGCTGGGCAGCCGCATAGACTCCAACGGCTTCCGGGTAGAGGTCTACATTGCCGACGATGGGACAGGAATCCCAGAGGGGATCCGGGACTCACTTCTGCGCGAACCAATCGAAAAGGGAGCGCAGGGGCTCGGCGTAGGCCTGCTGATCGCGCAGGACATCGTCCAAAGCTACAGGGGATCGATAAAATGGATTGCGGGTGAACACGTCGGCACGACGATGATCCTTTCGTTCCCCCTGGAAACAACTTCGACGGATGACACAGGAGATAAACATGGCAAGAGTTCTGTTGGCTGACAATGACCAGGAGGCGCTCGCGAAATGGGCGAGGACGCTGCGCCAGGAAGGTTACGAGGTCGTCGAGGCAAGCTCTACCTCCATGGCGGAGGAGTTCCTAAAGAAGGGTGGACTCGATCTCGCAATCCTGGACCTCCACATGGAAAGAGACGACGATGAAGACGACGAGAGCGGCCTGAGGCTGGCGCAGGCCTACCGCGAGGATCTCCCTGTGATCATGCTGACCGGCCTGCCGACGATCGGCGCCGCATTGGAATCCCTACGGCGGGACGGAAAATCGTCCCCGGCAGTCGAGTTTATACGCAAGCAGCAGGACGGGCCCAGGGCGCTGCTCAAAGCCATGAGGGAGGCCATCGTGCCACGAGTGTTTGTAGTTCACGGGCATGACAACGAAGCCGCCTTGCTCGTCGAACGCTTTCTGGACAAAATTGGGACTCAACCGGTGGTGCTGCGAGACCTTCCCGGTTCCGGGAAGGCAATTATCGAGAAACTGGAGCGCTACGCGAACGTGAGTTTTGCGGTTGTTCTCCTGACTCCTGACGACTTTGGAGGCAAGAAAGCGGATGCCCCGAGCTCCCGCTCTCGGGCACGGCAGAACGTGATCTTTGAGCTGGGCTACTTCATCGGCAGGCTCGGCCGGAGCCACGTCGCGATTCTCCGAAAGGACGGGGAAGATCTAGAATTTCCCTCCGACTATCTCGGGATCGAGTACATCCTCATGGATGCCGGAAAGGGGTGGCAGGTGGATCTCGCCGACGAGATGCGGGAGGCGGGTATCGAAATCGAGTTGTAAGAAGTGCCGTCTACCTACCCGGGCGCCGGAGAGATTCCTGACTTAGCTGCGGGTACCTCGGTACTGGGCACTGTCGGGGCCGGCTTGTAGAGCGTCACCAGGCAGCCCCCAAGAGCGACGAGCAGCATTCCCACGTAGAACTGCCAGCGGATTCCCGCCCAGCCCCCCTGCGGTGGATGAAGGGACAACGAATAGAGGGCATTCACCAGCGGGGCTCCGCCGAAGACGATGGACATGACCACGGGCGGCGTGCCTTTGGCTCCGAAGGCCAGCAGGACACAGAAGGCTCCCGCGGCCCCCACGATACCGGCGAGGAGCGACCAGAGCGCTCCTTTTGTGGGGAAGGTCCAGGTGGCCCCCTGCAGCTTGAGGAGGAGCAGAGGGGCCAGCACGGCCGTCAGGAAGTAGGCCAGGCCCACGAAGAGAAAGGCCTTGTAGCGGCCGCTCACCGGATCGGCCATGCCCATCTGGCCGGTGTGGAGGAAGGCGCCGTAGAGGCCCCAGGAGACGACGGTCATCAAGGCGAACACGAGCCAGCTCATCGGAAAACCTCCGGGATGATTTGATTCTATTCCTTCTTCTGCACCGGCCCAACGGGCCGGGGGAATCTAGCCCAGGGCTTCGGCCGAAGGCCGATGCCCTGGGACAACAGGCGATCCATGAACGCGGCCTGAAAGGCCGCGAGAGTTTTCTGCCGGAGTCGCTCTCGGTTCGGTCTCTCGCGGCCTGTCAGGCCGCCGGGTTGGGGGGCTCTGTGGACCCAGGGAATCGGCCTTCGGCCTCATCCCTGGGCTAAGTTCTCCCGGCCCGTTGGGCCGGAGGGCCGTCACCTTTCCTCCTTGAGCGTTGCCAGCAGAGGGGCCTTCAGGACACTCCACACCGCCGCGGTACACGAGAGAAGCCCCAGGGCCAGGACGGCCAGGATCGTCGCCGAGAGCGAGGCCCAGGGGATGTGCCCGGCGCCGGCTCCCAGGTGCGGGGCGACGGCGAGGAGGCCCGAGAGGGTGCCGATCGCGACGCCCAGGAGCAGCAGGAAGCCGTTCTCCGCGATCACGATCCAGGCGATCCGGCCGCGGCGGAAGCCGAAGGCTCGCAGGGTGGCCAGCTCTCCCCGGCGCTCGATCAGGCTGCGCAGCAGGGCGATGCCGAGCCCGAGGGTTCCGAGCAGGAGGCCGAAGCCTCCCAGGGCCTGGAAGGTCGAGAGGTAGGTGTCTTCCACCGCGTGATAGGCGGCCAGCCTCTCGGCGGTTGAGGAGACGTCGAAACCATAGCGGCCGAGCCCTTCTTCGAGGGTCTGGGTGACGGCAGCCCTTCTCTCCGGGGGGGCGTCGATCAGGAAGAAGGAGCGCCTCGCCTGGCTCGGGAAGTACCGCAGGAGGTTGGCCTCGGAGATCAGCATCTCGCTCTGGAAGAGGCTACGCTCCAGCGTCCCCACGAGCCGAAGGCGGATCGGGAGGCCGGATTCGGCTCTGATGGACAGGTCGTCTCCCAGGCCGAGCTTGAGAATCCAGGTGGCGGAATTGGCGTCCGCGACGGCGGGGATCACGTCCTCTCCGAGGTCCTTCTCCAGCAGGCTCCAGGGCTCTTCCGTGGGCTCGAGGGTCTTCTGGAAGCGAAACCCTCGCCGGGCGAGCTGCGGAGTGGCTCCGAGGAGCCGGGGCCGGGTGGGGCGGTAGAGGTTGAGGCAGCTCACGTCGTCGCCGGGCACGAGGTGCAACGAGAGGATGGAGACGCCCTGGAGCCCGGTCTCGTCGGCGTCGGAGAGGCCCAGCTCGATCCGCCCCTTGGGATCTCCCGGATCCTGGACCAGCGGCACGGTGGACTGTGCGAGGAGCGGGAAGCCGCCGGCTCCCTCGCGGACGTCGTCCTCCACGTTCCGGCGGTTCGCGGCCACGGTCACCAGCACGAAGCAGGCGCAGGCGACCAGCGCGACGGCGAGGAGGCTCCGGCCCGGGCTTGCCGCACCGTTGCGCGCCGCCATTCCCAATAAAGTCAGGCGGCGGGCCGGCCGGGGCCGACGGAGCCAGAGAGAGGCCAGGGAGAGGCCGGCGAGGAGCAGGCTGGCACCGATCCCGAACCAGAGGGCCGGCGACGCGTCTTCGCCTCCGGCGAGGACGAGCAGGACCACAGCGGCGACGGCCGCACCCAGGGCGAGCCAGCGGGCGAAGCGGCTCCGCCGGCTGGCCGTGGCCGGGATCGTCTGGCCGGCGAGCAGGAGCGGAGTGGGCAGCCGCGACAGCCGCCGGATCGTCCAGGCCACGGCGAGCAGGACGGTGAGGACCGAGGCGGCCCATCCCGTCCCCAGGGTCAGCGGGGTGACGTGCAGCGACAGCGCGGAGGTGCCGACGGCCGGGGCCCACCAGGTCCGCAGGCCGGCCATGAGCAGCCAGGCGTACCCGATGGCTCCGGCGAGGCCCGGGAGCGCGCCGAGGCCGGCCAGCAGGGCACCTTCGAGCAGAAGCTGGCCGCGCACGGAGCGCACCGGGTATCCCACCGCCAGGAGCAGGCCCAGCTCCCCGGCGCGCCGCTCGACGGCGAGGCTGAACACCAGGCCCACGAGGAGGACCGCGGAGAGGATCAGGAAGAAGCTGAAGGCCAGGAACAGGCCGGCGAAGTCGGTCGGCCCCTCGTTCGCGGCGGTGAGCCCCTCCTGCTTCACCGGGCGGAGCACCATGCCGAAGGGCTCCAGGGGCAGGGTGCGCAGAAGGTCCCGGCGGAGCGCCTCCTCCACCCGGGCCGGATCGTCGGCCGGGAACCGGACGGCGGTCGTCTCGCCGAAGCGCGTGCCCCAGAGCCGCCGCGCGGTCGCCAGAGAGACGAAGGCCTTGGGGGCGGCCCCATGGTCATCCCAGTACTGCTCGTCCTGGGGACGGATGACGTTCAGCTCCACCGGGAACGGCGGGTCCCAGGCCGCCATGTCCCGGGCGTTCTCGATCCCCGGGAACTTCGGGGTGAGCGTGCGATCCGCGCCGAGGCCGGTCATTGCGACCACGCCACCCAGCCGCAGGGTGGCCGTCCGCTCGATCAGCCCGCCGCCGGGAGCCATCGCGAGATAGCTCAGGTCGACCGGATCGCCGGGGCGGGCCTGAAGGTCATCCGCGGCCCAGCGGTTCAGCAGGATCTCGCCGTCGTCGAGGGTGCGGCCGTCGACGGTGGAGAGCCCGGCGACCATCGAGTAGGGGAGGAGCTTGCCGTGGGTCCGCAGACCGGTCGCGAGATAGGTGAAGATCTCGATCCCCGGGGCGGGGGGGAATCGGACGGATTGGTCGGATCGGACGGATCCGTCGGATCTCCACGAGAGGGCCGCATTGACCGCGGCGGGGGCCAGGAAGTATTCCTCGCTTTCGAGCGAGACCTGCCGGTCGCCCCTCACCAGACGGAGGCCGAGGTCTTCCAGGCGCACCGTTCCGCGGAGGTCGACCGGCCCGGCCCCCGGAGCGGCGGTGGCGACCAGGGCGTTGACCTCGCCGGGCCGTTCGGCCACTTCCTGGAGCCGGTGGAGCGGCACGAAGGCGGTCAACGGCTGCGCCTGGTTGGCGGCGAGGCCGAAGCGGCCGAGGCCGCGATCCGGCAGGACCTGCACCACGGTGAAGCGGCGGGAGGCCAGAACGTCGTCGGCCTCCTTCTCCCCGAGGAGGGTCTCGCGGGGGATCTCGCCCGGTTGCTCGAAGAAGAGGAGGACGTCCTCGCCGGGGGCGGTCCCCAGCTCGCGGCGGAGCGGCTCGTTGATCACCAGCGGCGGGAAGAGCGAGCCTCCGCCGCCGGCCAGCCCGGGGAGATCCATCCCGTACAGCCGTGCAAATCGCTCGTCGACGCCGTAGATGGCAACGCCCGAGGCCCGCACGCCCGAGCCGCCATGGACGGCGGTGCCGCGCAGGACGATCAGCGGAGCCGCCGCCGTGGCAGCCTGGTGGCGCACCAGATCGGCCGCCAGATCTTCGCGGAAGAAGTGCTCCACGACCAGGGCGAGATCAACTCCGCCGAGGCGTTCGAGCGTGAGATTCCGCAGGCTGCCGCGCACCGAGTCGCCGGTCAGGAGCGCCCCGGTGAGCACGGTCGCGGCCACGGCCGCGCCGAGAGCCACGGTCAGGCTCTGCTTCCAGTAGAAGGTCAGGCCGCGGAGCACGCGGAGCACCGTCCCTCCACCAGCTCGCAGCGGCGGGCGAAGCGCGCGGCGAGCTCGAGGCTGTGGGTCACGGCGATCAGGACCGTCTGCTCCGCCTGGTGCAGCTCGAAGAGGAGGTCGGCCACGGCGGCCGCGGCGGCGCGGTCGAGGCTCCCGGTGGGCTCGTCGCAGAGCAGCAGCCGCGGCCGGTTGAGGAGCGCCCGGGCCACGGCCGCCCGCTGCCGTTCGCCGCCGGACAGCTCGGCCGGCCTGTGGTGGAGCCGGTGGCCGAGACCGACCCGCTTCAGAAGCCCGGTGGCCCGGGCCTCGACAGCGGGCGCATCGAGACCGCGCCCGGGGAAGGCCAGGGCCGGCACCACCACGTTTTCGAGCACGGTGTACTGCGGCAGCAGGTGCGCGTCCTGAAAGACGAAGCCGATCGTGCGGTTGCGGAACCAGGCCAGCTCCGGCTCCGGCAGCGTGAAGGGATCGGTGCCGCCGATCTCGATCGTCCCCGCCGAGGGGCGGTCGAGCGAGCCGACCAGGTGGAGGAGCGTGCTCTTTCCCGAGCCGGATGGACCGGTGATCGCGAGGGCCTCGCCGGCTCCCAGCGCGAAGGAGACCCCGCGCAGGACCTCCACCGGCTCCGAGGCGGTGGCGAAACGCTTGTGGACGTCGCGGACGGTCAGGAGCGGTTCGATCATGCGGTGGCTCTCCGGGCCGGCTGGCGGAGCAGCCTTTCGTACCCTTGGACGGTGCTCTCGGCCTCGGTGCGGTCGCTGAAGCGGGCGTGGACCGCCGCGCGTCCGCGCTCCCCCAGCTCCCGCCGCAACGCGGGATCGTGCAGCAGGGTGGCGATGCCGCGCGCCAGGTCCTCGGCGGACTCGGGCTCGACCAGCAGGCCGCCGCCGGTCGCTTCGATCATCTCGGGAAAGGCGCCGTGCCGGGGCTGGACGACCGGTACGCCATTCGCGAGCGCTTCCAGCACGGAGATCCCTTTGGGATCGCGGTAGACGGTCGGGACGGAGAGGACGTCGAGCGACTGGAGGAAACGGATCTTTCCCTCGCGGTCCACCTCGCCGACGTGCTCCCAGGCGCCGGAGAGGCCCCAGGCGGCGATCCGGGCTTCGAGGTCCTCTAGATAACTCCGGTCCCGGGCTCCCAGGTAACCGGCGACGCGGAGGCGCAGCCGGGGCGCCCCCTCCCCGTCCCTCCCCCGCGCAGCGGGAGAGGGCGCCCCCTCCCTTTCGGAGGACAGAAGATGGAAGGCTTCGACGAGGAGGTGCAGACCTTTTTCGGGGCAGATGCGGGCCAGATAGCCGATGGTGAAGGGCTCGTTCGGGGCGCGATCGGGTGCGGTGCCGTGGCCGATCAGGTTGAGGCCCAGAGGGACGACGAACATGCGGTCGCGGTCGATCCCTCCCAGATAGCCCGCCATGTAGTCCGCGTACCAGGCGCTGTTCACCTGGAAGGCATCAATGTCTTGTGCCCTTTCGCGCAGCAGGTCGCGGACGCGTGTCCGCCAGGGCTCGCGGAGCTGGTCGAGGAACAGGTCCTCGCCCTGGAGGCTGCAGACCACGGGAACGCCCAGCTCGCGCTTCAGCTCCCGGGCGAAGCCGGCGAACATCGAGTTGGTGAGGTGGACGACGTCGGGCCGCAGGTCGTCGCGCAGCCAGGCCACCAGCTTCTCCAGCTCCTTGGCCTGGAAGCCCTCCTCCCCCTGGAGGATGGAATAGGTGAGGTCGCCCAGCTCGGTGGGATCGGTCGAGGCGCCGAGCCGGGCGGCGCGCTGGATGAGCCCGGGCCGGTCGAGCAGCCAATCGAAGGCGCCCGGGGTATGCCGGAACGCCGCGGCCTTCTGTTGCAGGTAGACGTTCAGGGCGCCGAAGAAGATCCGGTCGAGGCTGACACCCGGCGTGTCGGTGCGCAGCGGCGTATAGGTCGGGATGAGGACCGCGTCGTGCCCCATCGCCTGGAGCCGCGCCGCCAACGTGTTGTCGTGCAGGCAGCTCCCGCAGTACATGTCGGCCGCGCCGGCGGCGATGTAGGCGATTCTCAACGGACGCTCCGCGGATGGGCAGGCACAAGACCTGCCCCTACGTTCGGAAAAAACTTGTCGAGCGTTGTCTGTTCCGGCGGCCGGGTCAGCAGCGAGCCGAGGATCATGGCCGCGGCGGAGACCAGCAGCATGACGGCGACCGGCATGACCCCGGAGCCGCCGACCGAATAGTCCGCGGACTTCCAGCCGCGCAGGATGAAGAAAAACCAG
>Ga0209682_10000032_pt1 | contig 38804 bp, 36 predicted proteins | sample DOMMetBare2Fresh_2_FD_187471 | JGI IMG/M metagenome (GOLD analysis project Ga0209682, IMG submission 187471) | Wetland sediment microbial communities from St. Louis River estuary, USA, under dissolved organic matter induced mercury methylation -... | ecosystem: Environmental > Aquatic >... | reverse complement strand
CTGCCTGGCGCAAATGAGCGCCACGTTTGGTCGCGCACCCATGGCCCACTTGCATCTGCCCGATTATCCAGACGACAAACCAAAGCCTTGATGGGGAGACAGATGAACAGGATCGCAACTCAAGCGGTCGCGCTCGCAGTCGCGGGATTTGCCTTGCCTGCGCTTGCACAGACGGACCCCGGTCGTGCCAGCAGCGGGCAACAGGTTCGCGTGGCGCGCGATTCCGCTGCAGATCGCGTCGTTGCAATGGAGTACGAGGGCCGCTTCAGCTATGTGCGCATTGAGCGACGCGAACCGGGCGCCGAGCCGAATCAGCATCCCGTCGCTGTCGACACGGTCGCGATGCGTTCGCTGCTTGCATCGCTGCAGTTGCCGGGCCGCAAGACCGAGCCACTGCTGACCGCCGCCGAGCTCGATGAAATCGCCGCGCCGCTGGCATCCGCGCTGCGCAAGGCCACTGCCGATCAGGATGTGACTTTCGCCGTCAGCGACCGGCATGGGCTGCTCGGCCCGCTCGCTGCGCGCGCAGTGACCACCGCGCGCGTGTTCCGGCGCGACGGCCAGTTGCAGGTCATTGCCGGCCTGGTGCGGCGCGATTTCGAGAATCAATTCCGCGCCACCGGTTATGTGCTCCCGTTCGAGCCGGGTAGCCGGGCGAAATCAGTCGAGCCGGACGCGCGGATCGCGGTCGAAGCGGGCGCCGGGAACAATCGTCGCGCCGATTGGGCCGTGTTGTGGCTCGACTCAAAGCCGGCGGTGCCCACCCCGGTGGCGGCGCCAGCACCGCCAGTAGCACCGGCGCCCGCGGGTGCCGGCAGCGCGGCGCCAACGGCGGGCGCTCCCGCGGCCGTGGTACCGGTCATGCCAGCTCCTCGTGCCGCCCCCGCCCCAGAGGCAGCATCCGGCGCGGCGCCCGATGCCGACGCGATATTTCGCAATGTCAGCGAGCGCTTGAAAGCGCTGCAGAGGCTGCGCGACACCGGCGCCATCACCGAGCAGGAGTATCAAGAGAAACGGCGCCAGATCCTGAAAGACATGTAACTCAGGAAGCGCAAGTACCATCCCCTGTTTGTAGCAATACTACGTCAAACAAGTCGCCAGATCGGTAGTATTGCTACACAATCCAATGCACTGTGTAGTATCCGGCGCGCATGGTGTGGACATCGCAACCATTGCACTGCGGCGAGTTCGACAAAACCCCCTCAAGGAGACATCGATGTTAAGCAAGAAACTCATGCGCACCGTGATCGCGGGCGCACTGCTGGCGCTTGCGGGCGCTGTTCACGCACAACAAACTTCCGTTGAGGTGTTGCACTGGTGGACTTCCGGCGGCGAAGCCAAGTCTGTGGCCGAGCTGAAGAAGATGCTGGAATCCAAGGGATACGGCTGGAAAGACTTCGCCGTCGCGGGCGGCGGCGGAGACGCCGCGGATACCGCGCTCAAGGCACGTGTGGTGTCGGGCAATGCGCCGACCGCGGCGCAAGTCAAGGGACCGAAAATCCAGGAATGGGGCAACGAGGGCGCGCTTGCCAACATCGATGCCGGAGCGAAAGAGGGCAAGTGGGACGAACTGCTGCCGCCGGTCGTTGCCAACGTGATGAAGTACAAGGGCCAGTACGTGGCTGCGCCCGTAAACGTTCATCGCGTCAACTGGCTGTGGGTCAATCCAGAGGTGCTGAAGAAGGCAGGCGCGCAGCCGCCGCAGACGTGGGATCAGTTCTTTGACGCCGCCGACAAGATCAAGAAGGCCGGCCTGATCGCGGTCGCGCACGGCGGCCAGCCATGGCAGGATGCGACAGTGTTCGAATCGGTCGTGCTCGGCGTCGGCGGCGCGGATTTCTATCGCAAGTCGCTGGTGCAACTGGATGAGGCAAGCCTGAAGAGCCCGACCATGCTCAAGTCCTTTGACACGCTCGGCCGCATCAAGACCTACATCGACAAGGACGCACCGGGCCGTGACTGGAACCTCGCCACCGCGATGGTGATCAATGGCAAGGCCGGCATGCAGTTCATGGGTGACTGGGCGAAGGGCGAATTCACCGCCGCGAGCAAGGTGCCGGGCAAGGACTTCCTGTGCCTGAACTCACCGGGCACGACAGGCTCGTTCACGTTCAACATCGACTCGTTCGTGATGTTCAAGCAGAAGGATCCGGCGGCGCAGAAGGCGCAGCTCGCGCTCGCCTCCGCGATCATGAGCCCCGAGTTCCAGGAAGTGTTCAACCTGAACAAGGGCTCGATCCCGGTGCGCGCCGGCGTCTCGCGTGCCAAGTTCGACAGCTGTGCAACCAAGTCGATGGACGACATGGCCGCGTCGACCAAGAGCGGCGGCCTGGTGCCGAGCATGGCGCACGAGATGGCGATTCCGGGGTCCACGCGCGGCGCGTTCCTCGACGTGGTGGCGAAGTTCATGAACTCGAACATGACTTCGCAACAGGCGGTCGATGCACTGGTGAAGGCATCGAAGGTGAAATAATCAGGTTGTGCGGCGGATGCGAACGTCTCCTCGCATCCGCCGCCGACCGCGGGCTTCGCGCCCGCGGTCACCTCGACGAAATTCTCCATGAGCGCGGTCGCCTCCACACCAAGCGCGCGCAGCCTGCGCAGCTGGGCTGATGACTGGCTGCCGCGGATTGTGCTCAGCCCGACGCTGGCAGCGTCACTGGTCTTCGTCTACGGCTTCATCATTTGGACCGCGTATCTGTCGTTGACCGAATCGCGGATGATGCCCAGTTTTGATTTCGCCGGCCTCGCTCAGTACGCACGCCTGTTCGACAACGAGCGCTGGTGGACGTCGGCGAAGAACCTCGGCATCTTCGGCACGCTGTTCATCGGCATCTCGGTCGCGCTGGGATTGCTGATCGCGATCCTGCTCGACCAGAAGATTCGCGCCGAAGGCGCACTGCGCGCGATCTACCTCTATCCGATGGCGCTGTCGTTCATCGTCACCGGCACCGCGTGGAAGTGGATCCTGAATCCCGGCCTGGGCCTGGAGAAACTGGTGCATGACTGGGGCTTCCCGAACTTCACGTTCGACTGGCTGGTCAACTCCGACATGGCGATCTACACGGTCGTGATTGCGGGCGTGTGGCAATCGAGCGGCTTCGTGATGGCGCTGTTTCTCGCGGGACTGCGCGGTGTCGACGAGGAAATCATCAAGGCGGCGCAGGTCGATGGCGCCACACTGCCTCGTATCTACTGGAAGATCATCATTCCAAGCCTGCGGCCGGTGTTCTTCAGCGTGCTCTTGATCCTGTCGCACATTGCGATCAAGAGCTTCGACCTCGTGATGGCACTGACTGCAGGCGGTCCCGGCAACGCCAGCGATGTGCCGGCGATCTTCATGTACCAGTTCTCGTTCAACCGCGGCCAGCTGGGCCTGGGGGCGGCGGCGGCGATGATGATGCTGATGACCATCGTGGCGGTACTGGTGCCGCTGATGTACCTCGAAACGCGGAGCGCACGCAATGCACGCTGACGCGCAGCGCCTAAGCCTTGGCCGCGTGGTGCTCTACGCGCTGCTGGTGCTATTCGCGTTGTACTACCTGACGCCGCTGTATGTCGTACTGACCACATCGCTCAAGCCAATGGACGAAGTGCGCGCCGGCAACCTGATTGCGCTGCCACAGACCTGGACCATCGAGGCCTGGATCAGGGCGTGGAACGGCGCCTGCATTGGTGTGGACTGCAGTGGACTGCGGCCATACTTCTGGAATTCGGTGCGGATGGTGGTGCCCGCCGTGCTCGTGTCGACCTTCATCGGAGCGCTGAACGGCTATGTGCTCGCGCACTGGCGCTTCCGCGGTTCCGAGATCCTGTTTACTGCTCTGCTGGTCGGCTGCTTCATTCCGTTCCAGGTCGTGCTTCTGCCGATGGCGCGGCTGCTCGGGATTTTCGGCCTCGCCAACACCACGGCGGGCCTGATCTTCGTGCACATTGTTTACGGCCTCGCGTTCACGACCCTGTTCTTCCGCAATTTCTATCTTTCGGTGCCGGAAGAACTGATCAAGTCCGCGCGCGTTGACGGCGCCGGATTCTTCCTGATCTTCCGCAAGATCGTGCTTCCGCTATCGGGACCGATCTTCGTGGTGTGCATCATCTGGCAGTTCACGCAGATCTGGAACGACTTCCTGTTCGGTGTGGCGTTCAATGGCGGGCAGGCAGCACCGGTGACTGTGGCTTTGAATAACCTGGTAAACACTTCCACTGGCGTCAAGGAATACAACGTCGACATGGCTGCGGCGGTGATCGCGGCGCTACCGACTCTGTTCGTCTACATCGTCGCCGGCCGCTACTTTGTTCGCGGCCTGACCGCGGGCGCAGTCAAGGGATAAGAGCAAGGAAGACCGATGGCAAGCCTGACGCTTTCGAATATTTGCAAGACCTTCCCAAACGGGACCGAAGTGCTCAAGGGCATCGACATCGGCATCGACGATGGCCAGTTCCTGATCCTGGTAGGTGGTTCGGGCTGCGGCAAATCGACGCTGCTCAACATCATCGCCGGGTTGGAGACTCTCACCAATGGCGAGGTGAAGATCGGCGACCGCATCGTCAACGCACTGTCGCCGAAGGACCGCGACATTGCCATGGTGTTCCAGTCATACGCGCTGTATCCGTCGATGAGCGTGCGCGACAACATCGCTTTCGGACTGAACATCCGCAAGGTGCCGAAGGCAGAGCAGGAAAAGATCATCGCGCGCGTGGCCGACATGCTGCAGATGAGCCATCTGCTCGACCGCAAGCCGCGCCAGTTGTCGGGCGGGCAGCGGCAACGTGTGGCGATGGCGCGCGCATTGGCGCGGCAACCTTCACTGTTCCTGTTCGATGAACCGCTGTCCAATCTCGACGCCAAGCTGCGCGTCGAGGTGCGGTCCGAGATCAAGCTGATGCACCATCGGCTCGGGGCGACCATCGTCTACGTTACGCACGACCAGATCGAGGCGATGACACTCGGCGATCGCATCGCAGTGATGAAGGACGGCGTGGTGCAGCAGTTTGGCAACCCGCAGGAGATCTACGACACCCCGTCCAATCTGTTCGTTGCCGGATTCATTGGTTCGCCGTCCATGAATTTTCTCAAGGGCAGGCTCGCGTCAGCCAACGGCAGCGGCGTCTTCTTCGAAGCGGTACATCAGGATCGGACGATTCCGCTGCCCCTGAAGAATGCGCCGGCAGCGGCGCGCGACTGGATTGGGCGCGAAGTGATCCTCGGCCTGCGGCCGGAGCGGATTTCCGACGAGGACGCACACAGCTACGACACAGTAGTCGAATGCCATATTGACCTGATCGAGCCGACCGGCCCCGACACGCACGTCTTCACGAAGCTGAACGGCGCCAAGGTCTGTGGCCGCGTGCATCCTCGCGCAGCATGTGCCGAGGGCAAGCCGATGCCGCTCGCGTTCGATCTGTCGCAAGCGGTGCTGTTCGATCCGAAAACTGAAGCGCGCATCACGTAACTCTCTTGCCAGCGACGGTTTCGATGACCCCGCGCACCGTCGCGATTACGCCCTTCGCCGGACAGAAACCCGGCACGTCAGGCCTGCGCAAGAAGGTCGCGGTGTTCCAGCAGCCAGGCTATGTCGAAAGCTTCGTGCAGAGCCTGTTCGACGTGCTGCCGGAGCGCAATGGCAAAACGCTGGTGCTGGGCGGTGACGGCCGCTACTTCAACGAGCGCGCGATCCAGATCATCCTGAGGCTCGCCGCGGCCAATGGCTTTGCGCGTGTGCTGGTCGGCTGCGACGGATTGTTGTCCACGCCGGCCGCCAGCCACGTGATCCGCAAGTACGCTGCATACGGCGGCATCATCCTGTCGGCCAGCCACAATCCTGGCGGACCCGACGGCGACTTCGGCATCAAATACAACGTCGGCAACGGCGGGCCGGCGCCGGAGAAGGTCACCGACGCGATCTACGCACGCACGCAGACAATCGACCGCTATCTGACGCTCGATCTGCCAAATATCGATCTCGCGTGCGTCGGCACGACAACGCTGGGCGACATGTGTATCGACGTCATTGACCCTGTGGCCGACTACGCAGCACTGATGCGCGGTCTGTTCGATTTCGACCGCATGCGCGCGTTGTTCAGAGGCGGCTTCCGCATGTGTTTCGACGCCATGCACGCGATCACCGGCCCGTATGCGCGAGCGATACTCGAAAGCGAACTGGGCGCGCCGCGCGGCACGGTGATCAACGGCACACCCAAGCCCGACTTCGGCGGGGGCCACCCCGATCCGAATCCGGTGTGGGCGACCGAGTTACTCGCCATCATGGACGCCGATCACGCGCCCGACTTTGGCGCCGCCTCAGACGGCGATGGCGACCGCAACATGGTCGTTGGGCGCCGGTTCATCGTTGCACCCAGCGACTCGCTTGCCGTGCTGACCGCCAATGCCATGCTCGTCCCGGCATTTGCACGGGGCCTTAAAGGTGTGGCGCGATCGATGCCGACGAGCGGCGCGGTCGATCGCGTGGCAGCGGCGCTTGGCATTTCCTGCTACGAAACGCCAACCGGGTGGAAGTTCTTTGGCAACTTGCTCGATGCAGGCCTTGCCACGCTATGCGGGGAAGAAAGCGCCGGAACCGGCGCCGACCATGTGCGCGAGAAGGACGGCCTGTGGGCGGTGCTGTTCTGGCTCAACATCGTCGCGGCACGAGCACAGTCGGTCGAAGCGATCGTGCGCGACCACTGGCGCCGCTATGGTCGCAACTACTACTCGCGCCACGACTATGAAGCGATCGACGCCGCCGCGGGCGAAGCACTGATCGAAGATCTACGCAGGAATGCTGAAGCGCTCTGCGGCCGGCGCATTGACGGCCATCAAGTCGCCACCGCAGCCGACTTCTCCTACGTCGATCCGGTGGACGGATCGGTGAGCCGCAAGCAAGGCATCGGTGTGCGTTTCACTGACGGTTCGCGCGTGGTGTTTCGCCTGTCCGGCACCGGCACCGAGGGCGCCACCTTGCGCGTGTACCTTGAGCGCTATGAAGCTGATCCAGCGCAACAGGACATTGACCCACAGGCGGCACTGTCAGCATTGATCACGGCCGCCGAGCAGATCGCGTCGATCCGCCGCCGCACCGGTCGCACGCGGCCCGATGTGATCACCTGAGGACACGCGCCAGGAGACGACGATGACCCCCGACAGCATCGCTCGCAACATGCTCACACGCCGTGCCGTCGCCCTGGTTCTTGCGGGAGGCCGCGGCAGCCGACTGAAGCAGTTGACCGATAACCGTGCCAAGCCTGCCGTGTATTTCGGCGGCAAGTTTCGCATTGTCGATTTCGCGCTGTCCAACTGCCTGAATTCGAATCTGCGCCGCATTGGCGTGGTCACGCAATACAAGTCGCACAGCCTGCTGCGTCACGTACAGCGCGGCTGGGCCTTCATGAAGGCCGAGATGAACGAGTTCATCGACCTGCTACCTGCCCAGCAGCGCATCGACGAACAATCGTGGTATCGCGGCACCGCCGATGCTGTTTATCAGAACATCGACATCATCCGCTCCTACAGACCCGAGTACATCCTGGTGCTGGCAGGCGATCACATCTACAAGATGGACTACGGCCGTATGCTGGCCTTTCACGTGGACAAGGGCGCCGAGTGCACGGTCGGTTGCATCGAAGTTCCGCTGGCAGAGGCGTCCGCGTTCGGCGTGATGGCGACTGATGACAAGGGCCGCATCACCAGCTTCGTCGAGAAGCCGCCGCAGCCGCCGCCGATGCCGGGGCGGCCCGATATGGCGCTCGCAAGCATGGGCATCTACGTGTTCAATGCGAAGTACCTGTACGCCGAACTCGAACGCGATATCTCGACTTCCAGTTCTAGCCATGACTTTGGCAAAGACATCATTCCGGCTGCCGTACGCAATGGCGCTGCCTGGGCGCAGCCGTTTTCCGACAGTTGCGTGATATCGGAGCCCGACGAGCAGCCGTACTGGCGGGATGTCGGAACGATCGATGCGTATTGGGACGCCAACATCGAACTGACCGCGACCAAGCCACTGCTCAATCTGTACGACACCAACTGGCCGATCTGGACCTGGCAGGAGCAGTTGCCCTCCGCCAAGTTCGTTCATAACGAGCCGGACCGGCGCGGCGTGGCGATAGAGTCGATGGTCTCGGGCGGCTGCATCATCTCCGGCGCGCTGTTCCGCTCGCTTCTATTCTCCTCATGCCGCGTGCACTCGTATTCAACCGTCAACTGGTCGGTTTTGCTGCCGCATGTGGAAGTCGGTCGTCGCGTGCGTTTGAACAAGGTCGTCGTCGATCGTGGCTGCAAGCTGCCGGATGGGCTGGTCGTCGGCGAGAACGCTGAAGAAGACGCGCGCCGTTTCAATCGTACCGAGGGCGGCATCACGCTGATCACGCGCGAGATGCTGAACGCGCTGGGCCATCCTCAGCGGCTCACCTAGCCGGGAGCGCACAGTTGCAGGTGCTGCAGGTCGCGGCCGAGATCTACCCGCTGGTCAAGACCGGCGGCCTGGGCGATGTGATCGGCGCATTGCCACCAGCGCTCGCACGGCGCGGGCTTGACGTCCGCCTGCTGCTGCCTGGCTACCCCGCAATCCTTGCCGCGTTCGAGCCAGCTCGCACCGTCATTGCCCTTGGACCCGCCTTTGGCGCCGCAACCCTGTCGGTCCAGGTTGGGGTGCTGCGCGGCATCGACGTACCCGCATACGTGATCGACGCGCCGGCGCTATACGCACGCGAAGGACACCCGTATCTGGGTCCCGATGGTCGCGACTGGGCCGACAACGCGTTGCGCTTCGGCGCGCTCGGCTGGATCGCGGCGCACCTGGGCTGCGGCGACATCGATCGCGCCTGGCAACCGCAAATTGTGCACGTACACGACTGGCATGCCGCGCTTGCCTGCGCCTATCTGGCGCTCAATCCCGCCGCACCGTGCCGCAGTGTCTTCACGATTCACAACCTTGCATTTCAGGGCCTGTTCGCAGCCGATCTGCTGCCAGCCCTGCAGTTGCCGGCGCGCCTGCTCACCTACGACGGCATCGAGTTCTTCGGTCATGGATCGGCGATGAAGGCAGGCATCCAGTACGCAAGCCGGATCACGACCGTCAGCCCGACGTACGCGCGCGAAATCCGCACGCACGAATTCGGTTGCGGGCTGGAGGATGCCCTTGAGCACCGCGCCGCGCACCTGCGCGGCATACTCAACGGCGTTGACGACGCCGTGTGGAATCCGGCGCGCGATGCCCACATCGACCATCACTACGACGCGGCGCGTCTGTCGGGAAAGACCGCAGCAAAAGCTGCGCTGCAGAAGGAGTTCGGTCTGCGCAGTGCGCCCAATGCGCCGATCATCGGCGTCATCAGCCGGATGACGCAGCAGAAAGGCATGGACCTGCTGCTGAACGCCGCGCCGGATCTGATCGCGGATGGCGCACTGTTCGCGTTGCTCGGCAGCGGCGATTCAACGATCGAAAACGGCTGGCGCGCGCTCGCAAATGCGCACCCGGCAAGTGTGGCCGCCCGGTTCGGATACGACGAACCGCTGGCACACCGGATCATCGCCGGCGCCGACCTGATCGCCGTGCCGTCACGGTTTGAACCATGCGGTCTCACCCAGCTGTACGGCCTGCGTTATGGCACGCTGCCGCTGGTGCGTCGTGTGGGCGGTCTGGCGGACACCGTCGTCGATGCCGATGAGCACACACTTGCAGCCGACACTGCGACCGGCTTCGTGTTCGATGCCGCCACCGCCGATGCATTGCGAACCACGGCACGCCGCGCGCTGGCGCTGTTTCGGGAACGCACCCAGTGGCAAAAGGTGCAGCGGCGCGCAATGGCGCAGGGCTTTTCGTGGGAAGAGGCCGCCCGTCAGTACGACGATCTGTATCGCGAATTGACTGCGATCGGTATTCCGTCGGGCTAAACGGTTCAACATGCTTGTAATCGCGGCGCCGGGCCATTACGTTGATGAGTGAGCGACCCGCCGATTGAAAGGGCTCCCGCCATGTCGCGTACCGCTGTTACCGTGTTGGCAATCGCGTTGGTCACGCTGCTCGCTGTTGCTGCGGCCGATGCGGCAGACGTCATCTACAAGGTCCGGCTCAAGGACGGATCGATTGCATATACGGACAAGCCGCCGCCCGGCGCCGTCGTGCTCGACAAACGCGAGATCGAGCCGCCGCCAGTCGCGCCGCCGGCCGAGGCGTCGGCGAAGCTCAAAGCCGAAGGCGAAGCGGTCGACGAGCGGTTGCGCAAGCGCGAAGCAGAGTTCGCTCAGAAGAACGCTGCTGTAGCGACTGCCGAGCGCGCACTCGCGGACGCGCGGGCGAATCTTGAGAAAGGTCGAGAACTGCGCGAAGGCGACTTCATCGGAACCGCCAGGAAAGGATTTGTTCGGCAGTCTCCCGCTTATGAAGAGCGTGTCCGATCGCTCGAGCAGGCCGTGGCGGACGCCGAGCGGCGGTTGGCCCAGGCGGTTGAAGCACGCAACGCGCTCCGCTAGGCGCGGTCCGCCGTTCTTCGGCCGCGCATGACTGACAAGAAGGCGTCCTCGGCCCGGCGTACATGGGTCCAGCGCGCACTGCACCTGCTTGCGATCACAACCAGCAGTCGCTGGTACGGACCGCTGGCGGGAGCGATTGCCTTTGGGTTGACGTTGACCGCGAGCGCGCCCTTTACCGCGGTGCTGGTCGCTGCACTGTGGCTGACACCCAAGCGCTGGAAGGCGCTGGTGGTCTTCTCGTCGCTCGGCGGCGCACTAGGCGGAATCGCGATGATTACGGGTTTTCAGTATCTCGGCTGGGCAGCGCTGTACGCTGCGTTCCCCGACCTGGCAGCTTCGCCGACGTGGAACAAGGTGGTCCAGGCCATCCAGGACTACGGGGTCGCCGCACTGGCCATCGTCGCGGCCGCACCAATGCCGCAGACGCCCGCGCTCGCCATCGCCGCCAGCGCGAAACTCGACCCGTTCGCCGTATTCGTGGCGCTGTTCGCCGGCAAGCTCGTCAAGTACAGCGTGGTGAGCTGGCTCGTCAGCATCGGCAGCCCGTGGGTTGATCGACTGATCGGCAAGCGACACAGCGCCTTCACCGCAAGGCGTTGAATCGATTACTTGCTGCTTGCGGCCCGCGGATTGTTCGTTGCCTTGCAAGCGGCGATCTTTGACTTCCGATCGTCGTTCTCCTGGCAGCCGAAGAAGCACGGGCAATCCAGCAACTTCAGGTGTTCTTCCGCTCTTCCGAGCTTGCTGCCGATCAGGTAGGCCTCACCTGAGCGCTCGTGCGGGTCGCAGTGCTCTCGTCGCGCGTTAAGGAGATCTGCTGCCGAGTGCAGGGACGTCAACCCTGCTTGCGAAAACCGCGCACCATTGCATCGAATCCCTTGCGATGAGCGGCGACCGTAGCACGCGGACCATGTAACTGAAGTGTCACGTTGCCGTCGGCGGTTTCAATCACCGCGACCAGTAAAGTCTGGTTAGGTCTGGCTTCGCCCTGCGGCCCGGTGCCGACACCGCGTGCGTAGGTGCCATTCAATTCGACGGTCGTGACCGGCAGCCCATTCACCTTGATCACCTGTGTCTTCGGCTCCGCGCTCCGGCCATCCGTGGTGCTGAACTGCGAACTCCAGCGCTGAATATTTGCCGCAACCGATCCGCCCTGCCCCCTGCCGAAATAGAAAACAACTGATTCGGCATCACCGCTGGTCCCGGGAACGCGATACTGCGCAAGGCGAAAGTTGCTCGCCGGCGCCTGTGCTTCCCACTGGCTGGGAACGGGTGCAACGAATCCAAGCGCGGCGAACCGAGCGTTCTGCGCCAATGCTCCAGCGCAAGAAAGCATCAGCAGGAAAATGGCCAGTGGCTTCATGTCATCACTTCATTGCAGGTTTGCGGATATGGGCGACGCCACCGTAACTGCCGACCCAGATGCTGCCGTCGCCACCAGTGGCCATCGCGAAGACGTTATCGGCAAACAGACCGTCGCTGGTTTTCAGCACTTCGAACTTGTTGCCGCTCATGCGCGCCAGGCCGTTGTTGGTGCCGGCCCAGAGCTTTCCCTTGGGATCGATGTGCAGCATGAAGACGTGATTGCCGGGCAACCCTTCGACGGTCGTGTAATTGGTCCACTTGCGACCGTCAAAACGGCCGAGCCCGCCACCCCAGGTGCCGACCCAGACGATCCCGTCGCCATCGACCTCGATTGCAACGATGTAGTTCGGGTTGTATGCAACATCAACGTTCTGCAGCCCCATTTCCTCCTTCTGGCGCGCGTGGTGCGTCGACTGCTTGGACGGATCGTTCTTGAACGTGATCGCATCCTTGACCTTCTCGTACGGCGCACCGACGCCCTTGCTGTGGTTCCAGTTCTCCCATTTGCCCTTGCGGTAGAGCGCCAGCCCACCTTCAGTGGCCAGCCAGATGTCGCCGTTCTTCCCTTCCGCCAGCCCGTAGACCCAGTCGTTCGGAAGTCCGCCCCTGGTGCTTTCGACGGTGTGCAGTTCCCATTGCGCGCGATCCCGCAATGCGCCGCCCTTAATGCGGTTCACGCCCGACCAGGTCGCAACCCAGAGATCGCCGTTCTTCGCTTCGAGCGCGTCGTACACGAACGCGTCGCCGAGCCCATCAGGCACGTTCAGTGTGTCCCATTTTTCCGTCGCGGCATCGAGCATGGAAAGACCGCCGCCATAGGTGCCTACGGTCAGCTTTCCCATGATCTTGCCGACGAAGAACACGCCGTTCGACAGCAGACCGTTCTTGGCGTCGTACAGCTTGTACGCGTCGGTCTTCGTGTCATAGCGGATCAGCCCACCAGAGGTGCCAACCCACATCACCGGGCCGTCGGCATAGATGCCCTTGACGTTGCGACTGCCGACGCGGAAATGCGTGAACTTGGTGCTGGGATCGACCGTGACCTTGCCCTCGCGTTCCTCCGGGCCTGTCGATGCGGCGGCCACCTGCTGATGATTCGCCGGCATCTTGCCGGGTGCCGCTGCCTGCGCCTTGGTCGCCGGCGCGGCACTCTGGCTGCGCCCCGCCGCGAAGGCCAAAGCCACCAGCGCAGTGATGCTGACAATGATCAGCACCAGCGATCTGAATCCGATGTTCATCTCGATTTCCCCTCAGCGCGCGCCGATACGCGCCACGCCGCGTTTGGTGCCCGCCCAGACGTCACCGTTGGGCGCCACGGCCAATGCATAGACATGCGAGTCGAGCAGACCGTCCTTGGCCGTGATGTTGGTGAAGCTCTTGCCGTCGTAACGCGACACACCGTTGCTGGTGCCGAACCACAGCGCGCCTTTCCTGTCACGCGCAATGGCATAGACAATGTTGCCGGCCAGACCTTCGCGTGTGGTCACATTGCGCCACGACTTGCCATCGAACTGCGATGCGCCACCGCCCCAGGTGCCGGCCCAGACGGTCCCATCCGGCGCAGCAAGCATGGCGAACGTGTAGTTCGGGTTATAGGTCGGTGCGCCCTGTCCTGTGACCGACAGGTCATGGCGCGACCGGGTTCCGAGACCGGTATTCGTGCTCGGCGAGAGATTGTCGACGTTCTGCGCGCCGAGGCCTTCCTTGTGCGTCCACGCACGCCAATTCTTGCCATCGAACATCGACACGCCGCCTTCAGTGCCGAACCACACGCGGCCCTGCGCATCGATTGCCAGGCCGTACACCCACTCGTTGATCAGTTCCTTCTTGTAGTTCCTGAACTTGCCGGTCTTGACGTCGAAGTAGCTGGCGCCAGCCCAGGTGCCGATCCACAGGTTGCCCGCCTGGTCGTTAACGAACGAGTAGATCCAGTAGTCGGCGAGTCCATGCATCGGAAAGTAGGTCTTCCATTTGCCGTCGCGGTAGCGCGACGCGCCACCCGCGTTGGTGCCAAACCATTTGTATCCCAGCGAGTCGATGCCGACCGCGAACACGTATTCGCTGGCGAGTCCCTCGGTGCGCGTGAACGTGCGCCGGCGCTGGCCGGTCGTGAGGTCGATTTCATTGACACCGCCTGACGTGCCGACCCATAGCGTGTTGCTCTTCTCTTCCACGGTCAGCGCGCGCACATAGACGCCGGGCCCCACTTCGAATGTCTCCACGACACGCTCGGGTTTCGTCTGCGCTGCCGCGGGCAGGGCAAGCAGCAGGAGCGCTGTCGACGCAACGGACGCGGCGCGGATCATCAGGAAGCCGTTCACCGAAACGTCCTGAGGAAGGCGATCACATCGAGAATCTCGCGATTCGACAGCACGCCGGCATAGGCCGGCATTGCGAACCGTCCGCGTCGGATCGATTCGAGCAAGACGGTGTCCGGCTGCATCAGCCGCTCACCGCGATCAAAGCTGGGGGCATTCGGCATCAATGCGCGCCCGCTCTGCCCATGGCAAGACGCGCACTGCAAGCCGTATATCCGCTGTCCGTTGATGGCGTCCGCAGCGCCGCCCGGTTGCGCGATCGCGGTCAGCACGAGCGCCGCGACCCACGAACGAGGCAGCGTCGTCATCATGTCTTCTTTCGCGTGGTCTTCTTGCGCCCGGCATTGCGGATCTGCTCGGCCTGCGCTTCAAGAGCCTCGGCCTTTTTCGCATCAGTTTCACCGAAGGCGCCGCTGCGATATGCGCGCGCCAGATAATCAATCGCCGGCAGATGGCCGTTCGCGGCGGCCTGCGTGACCCAAGTCAAGCCACTCTTGTCTTCCGCGGAGAGCGTCGCAAATCCGAGGGTTCCGGAAATCACCGCCTGTGCAGCGTAACTAATTGCACCTTTGTGGCCGCCCTGCGCGGCGCGTGTGACGAGTTCGCGGCCGCGCGCGTCATCGCGCGGGATGATCTGCCCGCTGGCATAAATGGATCCCAGCGCGAACATCGAGTCCAGATGACCGGCATCGGCGGCTTTGCGATACCAGGAGATGGCCTCTTCATTGAAACCTGCTGCCTCAAGTATGTTTGCCAGCAGCGCCTGGGAAGCTGCGTGACCGGCATTGGCCCCGGGCCGCAGCTTCGCGCTGGCGGTCACAACGTCGCCGCGTTGGTACAGGGACAGCGCCTCGCGATACTCCTCATCGACTCCAGCCTGGCTGGCCGCGCTGTACAGGAGAATCATGGCGGTGGCCAGGCAAAGCGCAGTTTCCAGCAGAAATCGCGCGAGCCCGGCGCGTCGCCCGTCGTCCCGACCTGGCTCGATTGGCATTGACTCCCTCATGCGAAAACGACTAGCGCGACGCAGCCATTGATTGCGGAAGCAGGCCCATGCGCTCGAATTCCTCAAGCTTGCGGTACAGACTCGACAAGCCAATGCCAAGCCTGTTGGCCGCGGCACGGCGGTCGTCATTGGTCTCTTGCAGTACACGCAACACCAGACTGGCCTCGATGGCACGCAGTTGATCGCGCAGATGACCATCCATAGCAACTGGCGTGCCCGCCGCGGCAAGGGGGCGGGATACGCGCGAGATCTCCGGGGGCAGATCAGCAAGCGTGACGCGGTCGCCGTCGGCCAGGATATGGGCACGATTCAGTACGTTCTCCAGTTCGCGCACATTGCCCGGCCAGCTGTAAGACATCAGGACTTCCTCGGCCTCCGGATCGATCTCCATTTCACCGCTGCCGCTGCTTCGCCGCAGGTTGCGGAGGATGAACCGAATCAGCCCCGCCAGGTCTTCGCGCCGTTCGCGCAGCGGTGGCAGATGGATCTGGAACATCGACAGCCGGAAATACAGGTCCTCGCGAAAACGCCCCTGTTTCACCATATCGGCCAAGCTGCGATTGGTGGCCGCAATCACGCGCGTATCCACCTTGCGTGCGGTGTCGCTGCCGACCGCGCGTACCGCTTTCTCCTCGATCACGTGCAGCAATTTGGTCTGCATGTGCAGCGGCAGTTCGCCCACTTCGTCGAGGAACAGCGTGCCGCGATCAGCTTCGAGAAACAGCCCCTTGCGCGCGCGATCGGCGCCGGTGAACGCGCCCTTGGTGTGACCGAAGAACTCGGACTCCAGCAGGTTCTCCGGAATCGCCCCGCAGTTGACCGGCAGGAAGATGCCATCGGCGCGGCTGCTGCCCTCGTGTATCTCGCGCGCGATCACCCCCTTGCCGGTGCCGCTTTCACCGGTGATCAGAACCGTGCTCTCAGTGGGCGCGACTTTGCGGACGAGGCGGTCGAAGTCCTGCATCGCCACGGAACGGAATGCATACAAGCGATCGCTGCGCTCGTTGACCACCTTGCGCAGCACGCGGTTCTCCTCGCGCAGGCCACGCAACTGCGCAATCTGCGCCACCCGGTGCAGCACTTCTTCACTGCGCACCGGCTTCGTGATGAAATCGGCCGCGCCGGCACGCAGCGCCTCGACCGCCGTTTCCACCGACGCAAATGCCGTGATGATCAGAAACGGCGTGTCGATGCCGCCTGCGCGAACACTCTTGAGCAGATCGATACCGTTGCCGTCGGGCATCTTGATGTCGCACACCGCGATGTCGACATCGCCGCGCGCCAGCCGCGCCTGCGCCTCCTTCACGTTGCCCGCCTGCTCGACCGTATAGCCGGCGCGCGCCAGCGTGTTCGCCAGCACCTCGCGTAACGCGGGCTCGTCGTCAATGATCAGCAGATGCATGCACGCTCCTCCCAACTTGTACGGGTTCGATTCGCTGCGGTGTCACGAGCGGGATGTGAACGCGCACCGTGGTGCCGCAACTTGGTTCGGACTCCACGTCAATGTGGCCGCCGCGCCGCTCGATCAGGCGTCGGCACATCGCCAGACCAAGGCCAGAACCCTTGCCACGCGGTTTGGTAGTGAAGTGTTCGTCGAACGCACGTACAAGCACATCTGGTGCCATGCCCAGGCCGTTGTCGATGATCGCCAGCTCGATCGCTCCGTCATGGCGCGCGGTGCGCACGCAGACGCGCCGCGCGCGATCGGTCACGTCTTGTAGCGCATCAGCGGCGTTGACCAGCAGGTTCATCAGAATCTGCGTCAGGTGGTCCGCGACTGCTTCGACCGCCGGCAGCTGCCGGTCCAGATCGGTGACGAGCTCGATCGCGCGATATCGCGGGTCGTAGCGCACGAAATTGCAGGTGCTTTCGACCAGGCCGTTCAGATCGATCAGCTCCGAGTGCGGCGACGTCGGGGCGCTGAACAGCGCGATCTGGCGCGTGATCGTCGCCACGCGGCGCGCATGTTCAAGGATCAGATGCGGCCGGCATGCGGCGCCGTGATGAGGACAATCGCGCTCGCGGCTGGTGTCGGCGATCTGCTCCGCCACGCCGGTGATGGCGGCGATCGGGTTGTTGATCTCATGCGCGATGCTGGCGGCAAGCGAGCCGACCGCCGCCATCTTTTCCTGATGCATGCGCTCGGCGCTGGCGAACTCGAGCCGCAGCTCGCGTGCCGCGATTTCCGCCTGCATCTGGTTGACCGACGCCATCAATGAACCAACCTCGTCGCCGCGCGTGACTGGCAGCGGCGAGCCGCGATAGCCCTTGACGATCTCGATCGCGCGCCCCTGGAGTCTCTTCAGATCCCACGCAATGCGGGTGAAGAACAAAGCGACCACCGAACCAAACACGACCAGCCCGAGCAGACCGAAACCGGCGATCGTCAGCGACAGTGCGTCATAGTTCAGGGAATAGGAGGCGTGCAGACGCGTCTTTTCCGCGGCCACGCCCTGGGTGATTCCTTCAAGCTTGCGCACCTGTTCGTACATCGTGCGGCGCAAATCAATCAGTGCATCGCGAGCGCGCTCGCGTAACAGGAGCGCCAGCAGCGGTTCCAGTCGTGCGGCCTCGGCGACAAAGGTCTCTTCGAACTTCGACAGCGCGTAGAGGCCCGCCTGCACCGCTTCCACGCTCAGCACCACGTCGCGCGACTTGGGGTCGTAGCCGAGGAAGTAGGCTTCGTTGACCTGCAGGATGGCGTTGGCCATCGCGGCATTGACCCGCGCCAGCAGTTCTTCCTGCTGATGCACGCGCTCGAGGTTGTCGACGATGGTGAACATGCGCGAGCGCTCATAAGCAAGCAGCGCCCCGATTGCCACGACATATGCGACGACCAGTGCAAAGGCAAGAAATGCCTTGCCGCGCAGACTCAAACCGCCGCCCGGGCGATCGCGGTCATCAGCCGCAGCAGCGCCGAACAGCGCGCCACTCTCGGTCTTCCCCAACATCGCCCGCGTCAATCGCAACTCCGATGCGGCGCATCTGCGCCATGTCTTCCCTACCGATAGCCACAACCGTGCCCGGACCGGTCCTTGCACGCATCCTGATCGCCAAACTGGTTTGCAGGCGGCGTCCGCCTTGGTTCAGGGAGTCCTTCGATGCATTTGCGAAGAAGAACGCTTCATTTGCTCGCTTTATTCCCAATCTTGGTAATCCCGAAATTGGGAATCGCGGGTTCGCCTGCGGATTTGGACCGGGCAAAGTCGATGATGCAGCGCGGCGATTATGTCGCCGCTCGCGGCGTACTCGAAACGCTTGCCGATCAAGGTAATAGCAGCGCGCTCACTCTGCTCGGGACCTTGTACTACTCCGGGCTCGGCGTGACGACCGACGAAAACCGCGCCTTCAAGCTATTCGAACGCGCCGCGGCGGCAGATGACCGCGACGCGATGTTCCTGCTCGCGCGCATGAACCTGCTGGGTCATGGCCCGGCGCGAACCAATGCCGACGCCGACCGCGATGCGGCACGCTGGTTCTTCGAGGCGGCGCGCCGTGGCCATGCGGACGCGCAATACCATCTTGGACTGTTGTTCTACGCCGGCACTGGCGTCGAGAAGAACACCGAAGAAGCGATGAAGTGGATCAGGCGCGCCGCCGACAGTGGGCACGAAGCGGCACGTCAATTCGCGCCCGCCGGACCGGCGGGCTCAAAGTAGCGGGCGCTTGATCGTCACCGCGCCGCGCACTTGCCCGGGTTTGTATCCGGTCGCGCGATCGTTCGGGTATTCGGCGGCGAGCTGGGCCTTCACCGCCTCGGTGATGTTCTCGGTGGGTCCGTGGCAGGTCATGCACAGCGGTGCCAAAGTCAGCGCGCGCGCATAGCGGAAGAATTTCCCCGCCGGTTCAGTCACGACCTCGGCTGCCTCGAAGGGCTCTTTTTCTCCCCGGGCGACCGCCTGCTCGAAACCCAGTATGGCGCGCTGCTCCCAGGCGTCGGCGGCGCCTAGCGCGGGGTTGCGCGGGCGGAGGGCCACGCGTGAGACCTTCCAGCCACTCGTCCGCGAGATGTTGGACGTGATCTCCGGCACGCTGTACTTGCACACAACGATCGCGCGCAGTGGGCCGCTTGTATCGATCGCCTTGACGAGTTCGCTGCGAATCATCTGAACCAGCGAGTCGGCCGTCTTGCGCCCCTCCTCAGTGAGCCGCGTGACATCGTCACGTTGCGCCAGCGCCGAGTCGACAGCGAGACAGGTGACAAGCGCAATACAGATTGTTCTCAGCCGCTGGCGCATCGGTGCACCTCGAATCCTCTTCGATCACTTGACCATGCTAGCCACAAACGCTGCATAAGGCGAGCAGTCAACCGCCGGCACGGGCGATGTCAAGTCGACCCGCTGTCAAGGCCATGCGTCGCCGAACCTGCCGAGGTCGGGTGCGATTCGTCGCGCCTTGCATTGCCGAAGTAGCGCAGGATGCTCCGGTGCCGCAGGCGCAACAGAACCAGCTCGATGATCACCACTGCCAGCGCGATGAGGTACGCGCCCCAAACATACGGCCCATAGCCGCCCAGCGCCAGGAAGTCGGTCCAGGAGTTCCAGTTCATCGGCGCCCCTCCATCTCGGTCAAGACCCATTCGGTGTCGCGCTCCCGCTCCAGAATGATCGTGCGCACGCGCGCAAGCGAAGTGGCGAAGCTGTACATCCACAGGGACAGGGTCATCAGCACCGTGGCGAGCAGCCCGGTCGATTCGAATCCCGGCGCGCCGGTGAGACCCACGAATCTGCTGTCCTGCGTCGCCGTGAGCCAGAACATGGCGCAGTAGACGAGCGGCACGGCGACAACGCCGCACAGTGCAACGACGGACGCAGCATCATCGCGGCGCGACGCATTCAGATTGACGCCATGCAGTGCCATGATGCTCGCGTACAGAACCAGCAGCACCAGTTCCGCGGTCAGGCGCGCGTCCCACAGCCACCATGCCCCCCAGGTCGGTTTGCCCCAGAGTGATCCGGTCCACAGCGCAAGAAAGGCGAACAGCGCGCCGGTAGGAGCCAGCGCGAACAGCAGCATCCTGGAGAGGCGAAAGCGAAACACCAGCCAGACGATCCCCCAGAAGGCCATCACCGCGAAGATGAGGAGCGAAATCCACGCCGCCGGTTCGTGAATGAAAACAATATGCGCCGAATGCGTGGTGGCGGCGGACGCAGGACTCAGGAAGAACTCGAAGAAGATTGCGCACGCACTGAGCAGGACCGCGCCTGCAATGAAGCGCGGCACCGCCCACTCCGCCACCCGGTAAAACCGATGCGGCGAAATCAGCGTGGCCCATTCATGACCGCGCAAAGCCAAAGCTGCACTGCGGAAGAAGGGGCGTCCGAAGATCAAGGTCATTACAGATCCAGTCCTGAGCCATCATCAAGCAAGCGATATGCCATTGCGATGTCAACGCTGTCGCCGGGCGAAGGCCACCATCCGAACGCCTTATTCCACCGCTTGCGAGGGATTTCAAACGTCATCCTCATCCGCCCAGCCGATCAGTGTGCGATCTTGCGCAGGCCGGTGGCCTCAGCAGAGGGTCGCCCTTCTCGCCACTGAGAATCGAGAGGCGCCGCGCAGCCGACAAGCACTTCGAGACATCGGTCGTGCAAGCCCTATCGCGACACTCGCCTCACCGCGGCTGCGCCACATCGGCGGACGCCTGCGCAAGTTGCGACTCCCATTCCCACAGCGCAGCTTCCGCCTTGCGGCGGTAGGGATCCGTGGACTGCGCCCGGTGAACATAGGTCCGCATCGCACCGATCGCGCCTCGCAGGTCCCCGTTTGCTTCGAGCGCGACCGCCAGCCCGTAGTAGGCGTTCGGTTGCTCGCGACGCAGCTCAATGGCCGAAGCAAAGAAATCGGACGCCTCGCGATGCCGCTTCTGCCCCAGCAACGCGAAGCCCATGTTGACGTGTGCCTCCGGCATCTGCGGCGCCAGCGCCAGCACGCGATGAAACGCCGTGGTTGCATGCTCGTATTGGCGAGCGTGCAACATCACCACGCCTTGATCAAAACGCAGGCGCACTTCCGCCGCAGCCTCGCGTGACACAGTGGCGAATGTGGCGCTCGGCGCGGATGACGGGCGCGGCCCCGTCCAGCCGGCACTCCAGGCGAAAATGCCGCCAAGCAAGGCTACGGACAAGACGGTGACCGCCAGTGCGCGCGGCCGCTGATCGATGGCCGTTCGGCGCGTGGCGCGCGTGCCCCGGCCCTCGATCAGTGCGCGCGCGACGCGGCCTGTGAACCACAACACAGCGGCGATCGCCGCCGTCGCACCCGCGCTCATCAACGTCAAACCGACATTCGCAGCCGCGCCGATTGCCGCGCCCGGCAGCTTGCGCGGGGTCGACTGCCCGCCGGCGACGGCAAAACCGATGACGATCAGCGCAAATCCGATGACGTACAGCCACGGCAACGCATCGCGCGCATTCGAGCGAACACCGAGTCGCGCCGATACCAGGCCCATCGCCGCCAGGGTCGCGGCGCCCACCGTGCCGTGATAGTGCGCCGGCACCGTAGTCGTGTCGGCATCAATCAGCGCCCCGACCAACGCCCCGAGCGCAAAAAGTGCGACCGACAGCGTCACGAACAGGGGGCGGTCAGCGGAATTTCGCCCACTGCGGACGAGCAGGAACGCGACCCAAATGGGACCGATCCATGTGCCCAACGCCATCAACCAGGTGAAAGAGCTCCTGAACTCCGCGCTGTCCATCGCGAAAAGAACAAACGGCAATGGCGCCAGCAGCGCCGGAATCACGGTGAGCAACGCGGCCATGCGATGCGCGCGCGAGGCGGACTCATGCAGGGGCGACAGTGAAACCCACGCGGCCACCATCAACGCGGTGAAGACGAACTGCAGGGTATGGCCGGGAGCCCAGAACAGAAACTCGCCGTGCTCAAGTGCCGGCGCGCCACGCAACTGCATCCAGGCAAGCGCAAAGACCATCCAGGTGAGCCACGCCGGAATCAGCGCGCAGCGCAATGCGAAGCCCGACAGGCCGTTATCCGCCTGGCGCCGATTGCCGCGATGCCACGCCTTGAATGTCGTGATCGTCGTCACCGCGATGAGCGCCAGCGCAAACCAAGCCAATCCGGACAGAAAAAGTGGATGCGCTAGCAGCGGCAGATAGTTGAAGAGTCGCGCTTCCGCGCCCGTCGCAAGCGTGGCCGGCAGCGCCAGCGCGCCGAGCGCTGCGACTGAAAAGATGACCCAGCCGACCGTCTTGTTCATCGGCATCATCGTCACCCACTGCGATGCGCCGACTCCAAGGAGCCAGACGATCGTTGCCAGCACAACGTGTACGACCAGCGCCGGGGCAAACAGCGACTGCAGTCCGAGCGCCGCGCCAAGCCACGGAGTGCGCGCAGCCGCAGCCACCAGCGCACAGCAGGCGGCCACGGCGAGCGCGGCCGCCGCCATTGCCAACCAGGCGCGCTCCAGCGACTGCGCCGGCTGCGGTGCATTCGACAGCGTTATCACACGGCCCCCTTGTGGGGAGAGGTCGAGATGAAAGGCACGCCGAAGAACGTCAGGAACGCGAGCGCGAACACGGCGACGATCAACGTCGCCCCGACGCGCGGCGAAGTCTTCGCGGTCAGTCGCAGATGGATCGTGAATGCGAGCAGCAGCCAAGTCAGCAAGGCCCAGGTTTCCAGGGGATCCCATGACCAGAAGCGGCCCCACGCGTCCTGCGCCCAGATCGCACCGGTCACCAGCATCAGCGTTTCGAAAATCAGGCCGAGTGCAACGAAACGAAACGACAGGTCGTCGAGTCTGTCGTCGGCAGGCAGGCGCGCCAGACGCCGGCGGCCGACACCCAGCGCGCGCAGCAGAATGACCGTCGAGAGTCCGACGGCAACCAGTACCGCGCCGAGAAACACCTTGCCCAGCCCGACGTGAATGTAGAGCCAGATGGTGCGATACGTGGGTGGAAAGTGCCCCTCGACCGGACTTGTCGTCAGCAGCCAACCCATCATCACAAACATGATGGGCATCACGAGCGCAGCGACCGGCCGGATTGGTCGAAAACGCCAGTACACAAGCACGAAGACAAGGGTCAGGCTCCAGATGTTGGACGACAGGATCTCGAACATCGTGATGAATGGGCCATGCCCGACGCGCTCCCACCGCCATCCCAGCGAAATCGCATGCAACGCGAGGCCAACGATCAGCAGCCCAAGCACCGTCCGGTCCGGCCGCTTGCCAAGCAGTAGCGCCACGATTGCGGTCACGCCTGCGGCGACGTAGGCGACGAGCGCACCCCATAAAGCATTTGCTTCGAGATCAAGGATCACTGCGCACTCCAGGGCCGCGCCGCGAACTTACGCCAGAAGTGCAACGCCAACGCCGCGATCGCCACCGCGCACGCGGCCAGCAGCCACGACGTGGTCGGGTCGTAGATCACCGTGTAGCCCATCCAGCTCGTCAGTCCGTCGTACACGAGCGCGCCTCCCGCAAGGCGGATCGCGATGCCGGGCGCCAATGCACGCTCACCGCTGCCATCATTGACCAACAACCGGTGCTGTACAGGCAGCGCAAAGCGCGACGCGGCGTCGGGATCGATCAGCTTGTCCGGAAGTTCGAGTTTCAGATTCAGCATGGCTCTTGAGTCAGGCAAGTTCCATTCCACGTTCTGGCCGTACTGGAACACCGGATAGGCGGGGAAATGCACCGCGGTTTCAGTCAAGCGTCCGCCGTCCGGTTGCCAACGCAGACGCGCGGCAAAGCCTTTGTTGGGCGAGGTGTAGAAGCGATATCCCTTGTTGACCAGCGGCAGTTGATCGCCGATCACGGCGCGCTGCTCAACCCCGTTGTCTTGCCAGCGCACGTGATTACGGGTCGGACCGCGCTTGTAACCCACGGCGTAGTCGATCTCGAAACCGTCATTGATGAACGTGGCCTTGTCCAATCGCCACGGATGCAGCGGCCCCGCGGAGGAGTCCACCAACTCGCCGCTGAACTGCGCGCCCTGAGTGACTTCGATGCGGCCGCGCAATTCGACCAGTCGACCGGTCGCCAGCAGCAGCGCAAGCGCAATCAGCGCAAGGTGAAACACCAGGAGCGCGGTCTGGCGCCGGAAGACGGGGTTGGTCGCGACCGCCCCGATGAGGTTAAGCGCCAGCGCCGACAGCGGCGCGGCCACGCTCCAGGACGCGTGATCCGTCAGCCGATACGCGTAGAGGATCGCCAACGCCAGCCACGCGATCAGCACGAGCGTGAGCTTCAGCGACGCGAGGTGGCGCAGCCAGCGATCCCGCAGCGTCAGCGTGGTGATGATTTGCAGCGACGATGCGCTCATGTTCATCTCATGGCGGATTGGTGCACGCCTCTGTGCCGTCGCGCATCCAGTCGCGGCCCGACAGGCCATTGCCGCCGCCGGTGCCGCCGCGCGATCCGCACGCGGTATCGACCCATTGCCCGCTCGGCCGAAAGTCGCGCACTTTCAGCATCGAGTTCATGTAGTACGGCCCCTGGTTGTAGGCCGTGGTCGTGTTCTTGCGCACTTCGGTCCCGGCCGCGAGACCGACTTCCGGGCCAATGTCGTTAAGGTTGACGAGGAACGCCTTGTTCTTCCACCCATGGGGGACAGCGACGTGGCACCAGTTGCACATCATGCGGTTGCCACTGATCTTGTCGCGATGCACCTTGTGCCCGTCCTTGCCGGAACTTGGCCCCGATGAAATCCAGAACCCGGTGCGTGCTTCGGTATTGCCCGTGTAGTTGTCGTAGTCGTGACACTTGAAGCACAGGCCGTTCGTGGACTGGCCGGTGCCGGTCGAGGTATTCCACAGTCCCTTGAGAATGAAGTTGTTCTCCGAGCCGTGCGGACCCCATGGACGGCCGTTTTCACCGCCATCGGGAATCACGGACGTGGCCGAGCTCACGTTGCCCCCGTGGCAGTCGCTGCAGTACATCGACTGCGAGCCGACCGCGTTACGCCATGGAAGCCGCCAGCGATTGCTGATGTCGTTGCCGTTGCCGCGGATTGTCCCGGTGCGACCGGTCGAGTCCATCACCGGATGCCAGGCCCGGTGGTTGTTGGTCGAGTAGAGACTCGACGCACCTGAGTCGGTGGTTGTGGTCTCGCCCTTGTGCGTGCTCGGGGCCTGGAACTCCTTGGCCTGGTTCGTGTACTGCGTCAGGTTGTTCGTTCCGGACGGCGTGCCGGGCGCGCCCAGATCAGGGCGTGTGCCGACGGGATAGACGTTGTTGTCGTCATAGCCGTAGTTGGAGTGGCACTTCATGCAGATCTGATACTCGCGCGTCACGTAACTCGCGCCGACACTGGTATCAATGCTTGTCCCGGGATCGCCGCGTTTGACGATGAAAGAAGTCGGCAACGACTGGAAAGATGCCGAGCCGTACACCGGCTCAACTCCCCACGCACCGCGCAACACACCCGACAGAATGTTGGTGTGTGTGTAGCCGGCGGCATCGTCGTGCCGGTGCGTTCCCGCCGCATCGGGCGTGCCCGCGAGAGTGCCGACCGGATTGCCACGGAAGTCGCGGAACTTCACCACGCGATGCGGGTTGTGGCAGTCGGTGCATTCGGCATGGCGGTTCGCCTGATTGCCCGCGCCGAGCTTGCTGCGCGGCTCGATGAAATCGGCGCCACACTTGTTACTCGGACCGCTGCAGTCAATGAATCCCGGATCAGTGAAACCCCCGCCGATGTCGTGCGGTTCGCTGGCCACCCCCTGGTCCGCGTTGGTGATCGGCATCCGTCGCGCGAGCTGGAATTCGGAGCGGATATTGGGCACCGTCGTCACCGAGGCGAGTGCGCTCGACGCCGCATCGACGTGGCACGAGTAGCAGACCTGCTCCAGTGCCGCGTTGCCGCCGGCTTTCGGCACGCTCGTGCTGTCGGTGCCGTCGCGCAGCAGGCGCCGCGCACCCTGCACGGTATGCGTGTCATGGCAGTTCAGGCACGCGGCCTTCCAGACCGGCAGGTTCTGTCCGTTGTTGACGGCGTCCGGAAACTGGCGCAACTGCGCTTCAGCCGTCTTGTAGGTCTGTGTCGCAACCTGCGGATTGGCGTGTGCCGAATACGCCCAGATACCGCTCGACTGGTTCTTGTCGTGGCACGACACGCAGATGATGTCGGTGGCGGCGTTATGCGTCGGTGCCGGTGTCGTTTCCTGAAACCGGTTGGCGCGCAGGAACTTCTGGTTGCCCTTGGATGCATCGGTTTCGCGCAGATGCGGGTCGTGACAGGTCGCGCACTGCACCTGGCCCACGCCTGCGGCGCCGGTCGGCTCCAGCGGCACCTGCGGTCGATAGCCGGACGATCGCACGCCGACGATCTCGCCGCTGCCCGGCGGCCACTTCTGGCTGGCATCCACCGGACGCAGTTCACCGTCGCGAGTGGCGAGCGCAGTGGTGAAGTTGAGCGAGATCGGGTGATCGTTGGTCAGATCGACGCCAAGCGCGCGCGTGTAGCCCGTTGTCGTACCTGCACCGGGTGGCATCACGCCGCCCGCGCCGGTGCCCTGCATGCCGATCGTGACCGTGCCCTGTTCGGTCGTGGAGCCCTGCTGGTTCAGCACGTTGACATTGCCGATCGCCAGCGTGCCGTCATGACATGACAGGCATAGCTTCGACGAACCGCCCGGCTGATCGAGCGAGCCCTGGATCGAGGCAGCATCGAGCGAAGAGGACGTGTAAGGCGTGTAGGTCGCCCCAGATAACTTGCGATTCCAAAGCGGCGTTGCCCCGGGCGTGGCGTGGTGTGGCGTATGGCAGAACACGCACACCTGTGTCTCACTGACCGCGCGCACGGTGTTTGCCGCCGGCGCATTGACCGACAGGTTGTGGCGCGTGTTGCGCACATCCGAAACGCGCGCTCCCTGCGCGGAGTTCATGAGAGTGCAGAGCGCGGCAACCAGTAGGGTGCCGACTCGCGCTGCGTCAAGGTTCGCCATCCGCTCCACCGCCGAGGAACTGAAAGACCATCACGCGACCATTGAACATGTCGGCCACGAACACACGGTTCTTGTCATCCACCCATACACCCGCCGGCAGGTAGAACTTGCCGCTGCCCTGCCCGACGCCGCCGAAGCCCATCAGAAACCGGCCAGTGCGATCGAATACGAGCAGGTGATCGAAGTAGCTTTCGATCACGTAGACATTGCCTTCGCTGTCGACCGCCACGCCCTTGGGTCGTACCAGATTGCCGACATACAGTCCGCGCGTACCGATGACGCGCCGCGGCGCACCAGTCGCCGCGTCGAGCACCTGCACCCGATTGTTCATCGTGTCAGTGACGTACAACTCACCGGCTGCGTAGGCAAGATGGGTCGGGTAGTTGAACTCGCCGGGCCCCTCGCCACGCCTGCCGAAGTTGGCGAGCAGATTACCCGCGCCGTCAAAGACCTTGATGTCGTGCGCATAGGTATCGGCGACGAATACACGAGCGGCCTTCGTGTCGACTGCCACACCGGTCGGACGCTTCAGAACGCCGCGGCCCACGGACGCGAGCGGCGTGCCCTTCGGATCGAGGCGCGCCACCACACCGAGTTCGGCGTCGGCGACGAATAGCGTGCCGTCCGGGGTGCGCGCGACACCGGACGGCGCGACAAAGCGGCGCTGCGACTCGGCAAACTCCCACACGTTCAGTTCGCCTGCCAGCGCATCGAAAACGAAGACGCCTTGGCGGCTGGTGTCACTGACATAGATTCGACCGGCGCCGTCAACGACACCGCTGCTCGGTCGCTGCAACACCACCGGCTTCGCGTCTTCTCCCGCCAGACCGACCAGCCAGCGAAGGAAAGAGCTTCCGCGCCCCTCCGACTTACCGTTCGCGCCAACGAAATTCCCTTCCCCAGTCAGCGTGCCTGCATACAGGTAGCGCGGCACCTCGGGCGCCTGCGGCCACAGCAGGCCCTTGCCTTCCGGCGCTTCGTCAACCCCGAAGTGAAGCCGGCGCGGTTCAGGCGCGGCACAGGCGGCGAGCAGCAGGATCGCGGCCATCGCGACGACCGTGGCGGCGCCGTGCGTCACCTCGACGCTCCCGGCGTGCGCGCGACAATGCGGCGCGCGTCCACGCGGCCGCTCAACCCGGTGGCGATGTAGAGCGTGGCGTCGTCTATCTTCAGATCAACGACCTCGTTGACGCCGAGATCGCGGTAGCTGAAGCCCTGCATCGCGCGGCCCTGCGCGAACACGCGCAGGGCGCGAGCTCCAGCATCGGCGACGAACACACGTCCGCTCGCGTCGATCGCCATCGCCGCGGGCTGTGTCAATTCATTGACCCCCTCGCGGCCGATCACGCGACCATCGCGGTTGACGATCAGCACGCAACGGCAGCCGCCATCGAGGAGGTACCACCCGCGAACGCCGGCGGCGACGGCGAGCAGCGACGTGACACCGACCCCCGTCTCGTCGCGCACCGGTATCACCCGTGAGGCCCGCCCCGCCGGGTGATATTCGACGATCTGCCCATACAGCGCATCAGCAACCAGTATCCGTGCCGCGCGCGCATCGCTTGCCATCGCCACCGGCCGGCCGAGGTCGACTGCGGCGGCGGTCAGCTCCTGCTGCACACGGCCGTCGGGCGCCAGCCACAGCACGCGCCGCTGCGCGCCGTCGACCAGCAGCATCGAGCGATCCTCCAGCAACTCGACCTTCGACTGCGGCGTCAATGTCACCGGCAGCCGCAGCATCAGTTGATTGATCGGATCGACGCGATACAACGCACTCACCCCGCTGTCGACGACGACGAGGTCGCCGGCACGAGCGGCAATCGAAGCCGGCCTCACGAAGCGCGTGAACGGAGCAACAGCGGACGTCACTGGCAGTCCCAGCGCGTTGGCTGCACTCGACAGGCGCGCGCCTTGCAGCGACCACAGAAGCGGCAGGTCGACCGGCCCTGCGCGCGGCACCGTCTCCTCGGCGCTGTGGCGCGCTTCTTCGATCGCCGCAGCGCACGCGGCCAGCAGTACCGCCGCCCCAGCAAGCGCAAGGAACCGCCGCGGCATGAACCCGCGCATCACCATCTTCCCGGCCCCGAGGTCTCGTGTCCGCCGTAAATGCCGGTCTTGATACCGGGCTTGGCGGCGTGGCACAGATCACATCGATCGGCGCTCCACGCCAGTTCGCCGTTATGGCACATGCCACAGAACTTGCCGTTGGCGATGTCGTCCATGCGGATATCGTTGGAACCCGCGCGCATCTGGAATCCCAATTCGAAGTGGCACACCTTGCAGCGAAACCGGATGCGATGAAACCAGTGCGGAAAGATGACCGGCCGCACGCCATTCGCATCCGAGCGGCGATTGAGCACGACGTCGCCGTATTCCGCCTGTGCCACTGGCGATCCGAGTAACGCCCCGACGCACAGCATTATCGCCATGATCGCTCGCTTCATGGTGCCTTGCGATCCGTCGGTCGCGGTGTGTTGTGGCAGCGACTGCATTCGGTCAATGGAAAAGCGACCGCGCCGTGGCAGATTCCGCACTGCTCACCCTGCAGAATCATCATCATCGACAGCTTGTTCGCGCCCGTCTTGGGCAAGAACGGTTTGTCATGGCAGTTCGTGCAATCCAGCCAGAGCGTGTGCTGCCGATGCGGAAAGCGCACCATCGGGGTGCCGCCGCGCTGATTGAGCAGGATGAAGTCGTCGCGAATTCGCACTTGAGTCCCAGAGTTCAGCGCCGCGCGCGGATTGATCTGCCCCTTTTCAAGCGCCTCGACCCAGCGGACCAGGTTGCCGGCAGTGTCCGGCGCCAGCTTTGACAGCGCGTCGGCCGGTTCCTGCTTCTGCTTCAGGCCGGGATTACGCGGATCGTGAATGCCATCTTTTGCCAGCGGCGCCCAGACGCGCTCACCAGGCGCGGCTGGCTTTGGCGCGCCTGCTTTCTTCTCCGGCGCCTGCGCATGCGACGACGAAACCACTGCAACCAGGGCTGTCATGACCGTCAGCAGGATTGCCAGGTTGCGCTTCATCGGACATCGCCCGCGCCGCCCGACAATCGTCAGCCCGGAATGAAGATGCCGGCGTTGCGGATTGCGCGCACCAGTTCGGTGGTCGAGTCCTCAAGCATCTTGATCGCCCCTGCGTGGTCGCCCTTCGCCGCGGTCGTATCCGCCTGCTGGCGCAGCTGCACGGCCTTGTCCACCGATGTGCGCACCATCGCATCGCTCGACGCGCCGGCACGCCGCCCATCGAGCAACAGTTGAATCAGCATCCGGTGCGTATCGTTGCGATCGATCTCGTAGCGGAACTCCTCCTCCTTGGTCTCGAACTTCAGCGCGCGCACCAATGTGTCTCCAGCTCGCATGGAACTGATCGATGCCTTGGCAATCAGATAGCTCTCATCCAGCCGCGCACGCGCCTCGCCCAACCGATCTGCACCCGCGAGTTCACGCGCCTCGTTGACCAGTTTCTCGACTGCAGCACTCGCTTCCCGCACGCCCGGCGTCTTGGGCTTCTCCGCGGCGACGCGTTTCTGCGCCGCCAGCAGCGAACGGACACTTTCCATGCGCGCGTCAAAGTCGCTGCGCTGCTTCTCCGCCGTCACCTGCTCGGGCGCGGCGAAGCGCACCGCCTCGAACATCAGCGCACTTGCGTCGGGCAGCAATTTGCCGGCGCGCTCCAGGTCGCCGGCTTCGAATGCGCCCATGGCCTGCTGGTGCACCTCGCGCGCGCGGGCGCGCTTTGCAATCGCGCGCGCGTCGCCGCTTGATTCGACCTGGCGCGCCGCGGTTGATTTCTCAATCAGTACGCCCACCGCCGCCAATCGCGCTTCCAGCCGCGCGCGATCGGGCGCGCCCGCGCGGTCCTGTGCCATCTGCGCCGCAGCGTTCAATGCCAGTGCCGCAAGTGCCACAGCAAACCAGCGTCTCATGGCGATCTCATTTCGTTTTCGCGGCCGCCGACGCCTCGGCCGGCAGTTCGCTCGGCACGATCACCCCGGTGTCGGCCAGCGCTCGCTGCAGCTGCTCAGTTCCCGTCCGCAGGATCCGCAACGCATTACGGAAGTCCTTGCGGCCGGCCTGCGCCTGCGCCTGTTCTCGCAGCGCCTGATTGCGTTCGACATAGCGGCCGACGCTGCGAATCACATCCATCGTCGGTCGCATCTCGGTCAGCGCGACCGGAACCAGTTCCTCGTAGCTGCGATTGCGATCGAGTTCGTACGCGTACTCCTCCTGCAGCGTTTCGAACTTCAGCGCATAGGTCAAGGTCGATGAGCCCAGGACATTCGACAGTCCACTCACCAGGCCCCGTTCCGCGTTCTGCAGGATGCGGATCGCCTGGCCGAAGTATTCGGCGGTCGCGAGACTGCGGGCATCGTCAATCAGGTCGTCGACGCGTTCCAGCTCGGCATCTTTCAACGCAGCGTTGGTCCCCGCGGCGCGCGCGCCGCCTTGCGCACGTGGCAGATGCCGGACATACGAAGCGCGCAGCGCATCGACACCGGCGGCGAGGCGCGCGTACTCGACGCGATCGGAAATCACCCGGCTGGTCGGATCGGGCACGAGTTGCCGCGCACGCCCCGCGCTCCACATCGCGTCGTTCAGATGCCGCTCGGCGGCGGCCAGATCGCCGGCGCGCAGGCTGGCGAGTGCTTTGCGATGCTGCTCGGCCGCGGCCGCAAGAAAACTGCGTGCCTGAACGTCACTGCTGGCACTGATCCGCTTGGCCGCCGGCGAATCTTCCAGCAGCCGGCGTACCAGCGCTTCTTTCTGCTCGACGGCGGCGCGTGCGTCGCTGGCTGGCGTTTGTGCCGCAACACTGCCGGCGAGCGCGCAGGCGAACGCCACGCCGATCAGGTGATGGTTGACTGCGCGCATCATTTCTGCGGCCCGCCCTGGTTCGTCGCCGCCGTCAGGTCCTTCTTCTGCGAATGGCAGGAACGGCAGTCCGACACGGGGAACGCGACTTTGCCATGGCACACACCGCATTTCTGCCCGAGGAGGATCGCCGCCATGCTGATCTGATTCGCGCCTTTCTGTGGAATGAAGATGGCCGGATGGCAATTGGAACAGTCGAGCCATTCCGTGTGCTGCTTGTGCGGGTACAGCACGTTCGGCATCGTGCCTTTCACTTCGCGCACGATGTTCAGATCCATCACCACGGGCTCTGCCTTGGGATTGGCCCGATCCCAGCGCGGAGCGATCTTCTTTTCCGCCAGCGCGGCGACCCAGTTGACGCGATTACCCGCTGTTGATTTGGGCAGCAGGTCAAACGACGCCAACGGCGGTTGCAGCGCAATCGTGCCGTCGTGTTGCGGATCGTGAATACCATCCTGGGTTGGCGGCGCGTTGCGCGCCCCCAGCGGACGCAGCAGGCGATTGAACGCGTTGACTTCCGCGGCCGCATCGCCGCTCGTCGCCGCGGCAGTCGTGGTGCGCTCGACCACCGGCACTGCGGGTAGCGCGGCAGGCGCGACAGGCGCGGCAAGCGCAGCGGTCGGCGCCGCAGCGGCAACCTGCGCACTGGGGACCGACGGTGCCGCAGCGCTGCGCACTGCGGCCACCATGTAGTCCACGCCGGCGCGGACGTCTGCGTCGCTCAAGTCCGATCGACCGCCGCGCGGCGGCATACCCTTGAGATTGCCTTCCAGCGCCGTCTTGTAGAGGGCCGCGCTTCCGCGCGCGATGCGAGATGCCCACTCCTGCGCGTCGCCGTACTTCGGGGCTCCTGCGAGTCCGGTGGCGTGGCAGTTGACACATGCCTTGTCGTAGACGGCCCTGCCTGCGCGCGATGGCGCTGCGCCGACCGGCGCCGCCGCGGCAACGACGGGAGCGTCCGCTGCGCGCGGCGCGGAACCGCGTGCCGCAGCCAACATATAGTCGACGCCCGCCTTTACATCGGCATCGCTCAGATCGGCGCGACCACCCTTGGCCGGCATGCCCTTGGGTGTACCTTCCAGCGCGGATTTGTACAGGGCAGCCGCGCCGCGCGAGATCCGCGTCGCCCAGTCCTGCGCGTTGCCAAACTTCGGCACACCCGCGACTCCGGACCCGTGACACGTGACGCACGCCTTGTCGTAGACCGCCTTGCCGGCCTGGGCCGAGGCCGTCAGCGGCGCTGCCAGCAGCACTAATAGAACAACGAACAGTCGCATCACAAGACGCTCCTATTTGCGCGTGGGCGCGAGCGGCGCCAGGCGCTGCGTCGTGCTTTCATGGACCTGGGTCGGCGTCATCGGAGTGCCCGAATGGCACAGCGCGCAGTTCTCGATGCCCCACGCGATTTCGCCGTTGTGGCAGGCGCCGCAGTACTGGCCATCGATGATCTTGAGCATGTTGATGTCATTGCCGCCGGCCTGGAACTTGAAGCCCAGATCGGCGTGACAGACCTTGCAGCGAAAGCGAATACGGTGGAACCAGTGCGGAAACACCGCGGGCCGCATGCCCGCCTTGTCCGAGTAGTTGTTGATCACGACGTCGCCGTATTCGGCATGTACATCCACCGCCAGGGAAAGAGCGATAGCGGCGAAACCGGCAGCGAGCGCGGCAAGGCCACGGCGACACAGAGGTTTCCTGACAGTGGCGAGCGGCATGGTTACGTTCTTAAGTTCGAGAAGCGCTGGGCGCGACTGCCTCTAGCGGCCGAAGCGGCGAAAGACGCTACCGATCAGTGAAGCATTTTTCTTGCCATCGACTTCCGCGATGCGCAAGGTCAGGCGCGAGTCGAGCCGACCGATCAGGTATTCGAGCCGCTGCTCGAACATCCACGACACTTGTTCGCGCGGCGCGTTGGGATCGCCCTGCAGCCGCCGATCGGTCTGCTGGTTGTAGACGTTGACCTGCGCCAGATAGCGCAGACGCGGCACGCCGAATGCGCGGACATGCTGGTACGTGGCGCCGCCGCTAGTTGAGCGGGTCACCCGCGGCTCGGGTTCGAGGACGGTCACCTGCCGGGTCGCCTGCGCCGTGAAGTTTGCGTTGAACATGGAATACGGCCCCGGCCGCAGTTGCCCCGAGATCTGGAAGTTCGCCAGTTGGAACTCGCCTTCGCGCTCACCGCCGTACGTACGCGAGTCGCCGATCGACAGGCTGGCGAAACCGGCCAGTCCGGCAGGCGGGGAGTAACGCCAACTGATGCTCCCTGAGTGCGAAAGGATGTGTGAAGCACCCGTGTCGCTGTCGTTAATGAGGCTTGCGTCCTGCCCGAGGCTGAAGTTCCACGCACTCGCAGTGCCTGTCGCGATCGCCACGGAAACCCGATGTCCTGCGCTCAGTTGCACGAGCCGGCGGTCACCGAGCTCTCCCCCGGTTTGATTGCTGGCTGCAACTCCGGCGTTGGCCGTGTACGTCGCGGGCCCCCAGGTTCGTGGATCGATCTGGTATTGCGCACCCGCCGACTGCGACGTGAGCGTGTTGGCCTGATCGCCATTTTCAATGCGCGAGAACGACGCGCCACCGAACACGCTAAGGTTGCCGGTGAAGCGATACGACGCCGAGCCGTTGACATTGGCGAGGCGTCCGCTGGACTCCGCGCCGCCATTGCTGATTGACGATTCGTACAGCCGTGCGGAGCCAAACACGATCACGGGCTCGTCCCAGTCCGTCCGCCAATTCAGCAACGTATTGACCTGCCGCACCTCCGAACTGAACTCCGAGACTCCCGCTGCGAAGCGGCGCGACTCATGAGAGAGGCTGCCGAGGCTTTCAACCGACAGCAGTTCGTCCGCGCGCCAGCCGTGTTGCGCGCTCAGGCGTGCGGTGCGCGAGCCGAGATCGTCGCTCGAACGTGAGTTGTTGGTATAGCTGGCATCGACTTGGAGACGCTGGTTGTCCCAGGCGCTGGACATTTGTCCTTCGAGCACGTTGACACGATCGCGCCCGTAAGAATCAGATGTCAGGGTGCTGCTATCAAGTCGCGCCACGTACGACGAGTCACCGCGCGGCGTGCGGTAGTTCTGTTGCAGCCCGATGCGTGTACTGCGGTACTCAGAGCCAACGAAGTCTCCGCTGGCACGGCTATCGTTGACGTCGACCTTGAACTGGAACGGGAACCGACTGACCGGGAATACATTGAGTGCGAAATTGCCGGTCAGCCCACGCGATCCGCCACCCAGAGCGCCCTGGTTGCCTTGCGCCCCTCCGGGTTCGCTTCCCTCCCGCGTCTGCGACAGCAGGAGGCCTGCGGCGCCCATGACTTGAATGAACCAAGGCTGCCAGATGTAGCTCGACGCACCGATGTCGAACACCTCACTGAATTGAGTCCGGCGCGCTTGACCCTCGCTTTCATTCAGGCTGGCAGTGAGACCGATCTGACCGTTCCAGCGAACCGGCGCTATTTGCCAGCGCGGCTTGGATTCGCCCGCCGCGGTTCCCGTCGGCTGTGACGTCGGCGAGTCGGCAGACGATGTTTGTGCATTTGCGGCGGGTAACCAGCCGGACAGCGGCAGCGCCGCGATCAGCGCCGCAATGAGGGATCGCCGAGGCGCGTGGAGACTTCGTCGCACATAGCGCTCCTCGGCGCGGCCGATCTTACTGCGCAGGTCGTGCGGCAGCCTGGGCAGTTGAGGCCGCAGAGTCGCCTTTGTCGCTCACTGGGCGCTCGGGCGGATAACGTGACGCATCGACGACCTGTATACGGGCGCCGGCGCGCAACTGCGCCAGGAAATTGCGCCATGCGCGGTCGCCTTCTTCGCGCCGCCAAAGCTGCTGCGCCCGTTCGCGCACCGTTTCGAATTCACGCAGACGCGCCAGCTTTCTGTCCTCCATTCGGAGCAGGACGATGCCCTCAAGTGTCGCAATCGGCTCTGATAACTCGCCAGCCGAAAGCTTGTCCACCTTGTCCTGCACCGCCTCCGGCAACATGCCTCGGTGCAGATAGCCCATGTCACCACCGTGCGGCGCACTGGCATCACCCGAGTGCAACCGCGCCAGCTCGCTGAAGTCGGCGCCACGCTGGATACGCGAACGGATTGCAGCCGCCTCCTCCCGCGCGCCCTCCCATGCCGCGCGCGGCGCCGCCGGATCAACCTTGAGCAGGATCAGCGAGACCTTGATCTGTTCCGGTTCGGTGAAGCTTTCCGGCCGTTGCCGATAAAACTCCTGTAGTGCGGCTTCACCCAGAGGTGCTGCGTTGCGCACCTCGGCCTCGATGCGCGCCAGAGTGCTGCGACGCTCAAGCTCAGCCCTCAACGCCGGCAGCATCTCAGCTTTCATCCGCGGCCATTGCGGGCTTGCCGCATAGCGTTTCTCATATTCGTCAAGCTGGCTCTTCACTCGCGCTTGATCAGGCTCGACGTTGCGCCGACGCGCCTCCTCAATCAGCAGAACGCGACTGATCAGTTCGTCGCCGACCTCGCGTCGCAACTGTTCCAGCTGTGCCTCCGGCACCTTGGCGTGGTAGTAGCGGCTGCGCTGTGCCGCCGCAAAGGCAGTGTCGTACTCCGCGGTGCTGATGATGGTGTCGCCGACGAATGCAAACGGCGTCGCCGGGTTCACCGCACGCGGCTCCGCCGGGACCGTGGCTGCGTTTCCCTGCGCTGACGCCAATGGCAATCCAATTGCCAACATCAACGCGCCGACATTCACCAGCCCGGACCGCAACATCACGGCATGCTCCTTCAGATACAAATCGGGCTAGCGCTTGCGCGCCAGCCCGGAGTTTCCTGCAAGTGGACTATTTGGTGTGGCAGGCCAAGCACACTGCACTACCAGAGTTCGGAATCCGCAAGAATGTGGCGTTTGGTGCGCCGACATGCGGATCGTGACAACTCGCGCATTCGACTGACGGTTGATTTGATGGGCTGCCGACGGTTCCGAAATCACGCGTATACAGGATCATGTCCGTCTTCTGCCGAGTGTTCGCAGTTCCGGCAGCCGTGTCGACCCACCATACCGGAGTGCTGTTGATCGACGTCGCAACCGGAGTCTTGAAGTCCGGGTCGTTACAGGTTCCGATGCTGGCTGTTCCATTCCAGGTGATCCCGCCGCCGCAATACTGAATGCCAATCGGGTGATCATTGGTCAGGTCGGTGCCGATGTTGGTAATCAGCGATGCGCCGCTGAGCGTGTCACTTCCCGTCCACGTGTACGCCGGTGATGGTCTCGCGCCAGTTGGGTTATATCCGCCGGAACCCGGAGCGTTAATGAAATTGTCCATCGCCTGAGTACCGTCGTGACACGAAAGGCAGGCCAGCGACACCGACCCTACCGACAAGACTTTACCGTCGATCGTTGACGAGTTCGCCGTCGAATACGTCGTGTAGGTGGAAGCCGGTAGTCCCTTGTTCCACAGCGGTGCCGCGACGCCTGTATTGGCTCCGTGCGGTGTGTGGCAGAAGACACAGATCTCGTCAGTCCCTGTCGACACATGGTTGGCCCCGGTGCCGGTACTGCCTAGGTTGTGCTTGGTCGTGGAAATACTGGCTTGCGCTGCGGCATTCCCGCTAGCAGCTAGTAGCGTCACCAGCCCGGCCACTTTCGCCGCGGCAATCACCGATCGAGAAATCTGAAGATGTCGCATGGTTATTTTCTTCCTCCCACAGTTATGCATCACCCGGCTCGTACCTAGTCCGCTGAAGGCCCCCAGGGTTCGGGTGTTAGCGCCCTCGGTGTCAACAGCGATGCATCATCTGTGCCAACTGCAGCATTCGTGAAAGTCCTTCCCAAGCCCGGGAAAAGCTTCACCCAAAGACACGGATCCCGTGACTTGCATCAGACGCAGCGGCGCGCCAAGCGTCCTCAACCGCTTTCAATTCCGGGAGCCGAGAAGGAATCGGTGTCCCATCCCTGAGAATTACTTCTTCGCCGCTGCTCGATAGACAAGAAATCCCTCGTCCGCCTTCAGTCTGACGGGTCGAAACACATCAAGCTTGCGGAACCACTGATCGACCATGTAGATGCGGCCATCCTCGTCGACGTAGATGCCAGAGGGCAGCATGTACTTGGCGGGGCCGTCGCGCTCGGAGCGATCGCCGATGAACAGCAGCAGTTCGCCGTCAGGACTAAAAATCTGGAAGTTGCCGAACGCGGTGTCGACCACATACAGATTGCCTTCTCGATCGGTGGCGATCTCCTTTGGCCGTGCGAAGCTTCCAAGCTGCCGACCCACAGCACCAAAAGTCTGAAGGTACCTTCCGCTCCGGTCGAAGACCTGCACCCGGAAGTTGCCACCGTCGACAACGTAAAGTCTTCCGTCCTTTCCGATCGCCAAATCGCGCGGCAGGTTGAATTCGCCCGGGCCGGAACCTCGCTTGCCGATGTCCTGCAAGTGTTTGCCGCTGACCGCGTCGAACACGCGCACGCGGTGATTCTCGGAATCGACACCGCCGATATCGACGACGTAAAGTCGCTCGCCGCTCGATTCAACGGTCACGCTGGTCAGGCGGTCAAACTCCTTGCCGCCGCCGATCTTGCGCAGGAACTCTCCGTCGCGGGAGTAGATCATTACGGCCTTCTGCGTGATGTCGGCCACATACAGATTGCCGGTCGCATCGACGTCGATCCCCAGCGGTTTCGCAAGGCGACCGGGTTCCTCTTCACCGATCCTGAAGTGTTTGCCCGCGGCGACATCGAACACCCGTACAAAGCGCTCGACCGAATCAGACATGAAGATGCGACCCCGGTGAACCGCAACCGCGTAAGGCTTAGCCAGTCCTTCTCCACTGCGCGATTCACCCGTCAGCGCGCGCCGCAAGCCTGACTCGTCCGTATCCGGCACGATATCGGCGCTGGAGTAAATAGTGCGCT
>Ga0209682_10000031_pt1 | contig 40297 bp, 28 predicted proteins | sample DOMMetBare2Fresh_2_FD_187471 | JGI IMG/M metagenome (GOLD analysis project Ga0209682, IMG submission 187471) | Wetland sediment microbial communities from St. Louis River estuary, USA, under dissolved organic matter induced mercury methylation -... | ecosystem: Environmental > Aquatic >... | reverse complement strand
TCGGATAGGGGCCGAAGCTCGGCCCCGGCGCGGCGAACAGACCCCGCTCCACGCAATCCTCGAGAAATCCGGCGAGACCGCGCCCGTCGAGCCGCTCCGCGACGTCCAGGAAGAGGAACGTGCTCCCCTCCGGCGGCGCGAGGCCCAACCGCTTCGCGGCGCGTTCCCCGGTGGCGCGGTACTGCTCGCGCGCCTGGCTCACCCACGCCTCTCCCGGCCCTTGCAGCACCCGCACCGCGGCGAGCTGCGACGCCGTGGGCGTGCTGTAGAAGCTGTGCAGCCCGATCTTCCGCAGCTCCTTCATCGCCTCCGCCGGGCCGACGACATGGCCGCAGCGGTTCCCCGCCATGCCGTACGCCTTGGAGAAGGAATGGGCGGCGAAGGTGCGCTCCGGTGCGAGCGGCCGGCAATAGGTGTGGGGCTCGCCGGTGAAGACGTAGTCTTCGTAGACCTCGTCGGAGAGGATCCACAGATCCTCGCGGCGTGCCCACTCGACGAGCGCCTCGATCCAGGAGCGCGGAATCGTGCGCCCGGTCGGGTTGCTCGGGGTATTGAAGTAGAGGGCGACCGTGCGCCCGGTGAGGTATTCGCGCACCACCTCCACCGCGCTCTCCGGCGAGTCGGCCCGGCCGAAGAAGGGGACCTCGACGGCGATGCCATGGAACGACTGGACGATCCCGGTGATGAGCGGCCAGTGCGGCGCGAGGAGCAGCACCTCGTCCCCGGGCGCCAGGATGGCCCCGGCCACCGCTCCGAGACCTCCGGTCGCCCCGGTCGTCACCAGGACGTTCTCCCGCTCGGTCGGCACCCCGCTGCGCGCCCGCGTCTGCTCGACGAGGGCGTCGAGCAGCGCCGGAAGCCCTTGCGGCGCCGCGTAGCGGTGCATGCCGGGATGCTCGGCGACCTGCAGGTCCTCCATCCGGCACCCCTCGGGAGGCTCCATCCAGGTGTCCCCTACGTGCAGCGGGTAGACCTCGCCGCGGTACGCGGCCAGCCGGTGGGCGAGCGCCGAGTACACGGCTCCCGCGATGTCGTCGACAGACGGGGAGAAATGGGGATGGCGCGGCATCGTAGATCATCCTACCATCCCCCCCATGCCCCACCGCATCGCCCTGCTCGTCTCCGGCGCCTCCGGCATGCTCCTGCCCCGCCACGTGCTCGGGCGGCTCGCGGCGCATCCGGCGGTCGAGACTTTGCATCTCGCGGTCTCCGCAGGCGCCAGCCAGGTACTGCGCCACGAGCTGGGGCCGGAGCAGACCGGCGCCGCCGATCTGGCCGACGCCGCGGGGCTCTCTGCGGAGGCGCGGGCGAAGGTCCGGGTGCACCGCGACAACGAGCTCGACGCGCCCATCGCCTCGGGCTCCTACCGGCTGACCGGGACTCTCGTCCTGCCGTGCAGCGCCGGCACCCTCGGCGCCCTCGCCACCGGCTCGGCGCGGACGCTCGTCCACCGCGCCGGCGCCGTGGCCCTCAAGGAGCGCTGGCCGCTGGTGCTCGGCTTCCGCGAGACTCCCTACAGCCTGGTCCACATCGAGAACATGCGCCGCCTCATCTACGCCGGCGCCGTGCTCCTCCCCCCCGTCCCCGCCTTCTACATCGGCGGCGAGGACCTCGGCCGCTTCCTCGACCATTACACCCTGCGCCTGCTCGACGCCTGCGGGATCCGCGAGCCGGGGGAGCCGGGGCTGCGCTGGGGGTAGAGGGGCCATCCGCTGAGCGCCGCTTGAGGTGGCCGTGGAGGGAGTGAGGCCATGATCCAGCAGAACGGGCACGAATTGCGGGAGAAGGTGAGGACTGCTACTCTCTTCATGGGAGAAACGACCATGAAAGACCCGCTCGAAGAACGGAAGGAAGGCAGGGTAGATCAGCGGCCCGTCGGGAAGGTCGTAGGGATTCGGCGGGCCCCCTCTTCCGATCCTTGGGACGAGGTCGATGGTCCACTGAGCGCTGCCGAAGCGGCCGATGCCCTGGCTTTCGCGGCGGCCGAGTCGGAAAGCTTTCGCCGATCTATCTTGAAGGATTGCGTGGACGCTGGAGAGGCGTCCCGACGGACCGGCCGCTCCAGTCAAGATCTGGATTGGCTGCGGAGAGACGGTCGACTGATCGCCCTACGAGCCGGAAACGAGTGGCTCTACCCCCATTGGCAGTTCGAGTCCGATGCGCCAGACGGGATTCTCCCCGGATTGGGAGAAGTCATCGAGCATCTCTGCCTGTCTCCCGCAGGTGCCACGTTCTGGCTTCTGCAACCTTCTGAGCCTCTGGGCGGCGTACCTCCCCTCGAGCTGCTCCGCCGCCATCAGACGGAAACTGTCGTCCGGCTGGCTGAAGAACAGGGCTACATGCCTTGACCCTGCCAGCTCCTCCGCCGGTCCTGCCGGCGAGTCCCCAGCTTTTCGAGTTGAAGCCGGGAAGCAGACTCGTACGCTTCTACAACCCGGCTCATGGTCCCTGGGATGGAAGGCGTCATTATGGCCCCCTGCCCAACTCCCGCTTCGACCATCACCTTCCACCTTTGGGTTGGAGCCCCGATCGTTCGGTCTGGTATTCCGCCACGTCCTTGGTCGGGGCCCTCGCCGAAGCCTTCGGCAATCTGCGCGTCGTCGACCAGAGGTCCGGTCGACGGATCTGCCAGGTGCTCCTTCGTTCTCCGATACCCGTTCTCGATCTGACAGGTGTCAACGCCCGTGCGCTGGGTCTCGACCAGCGGATCGGAGCAAGCCTTGAGTATCCTCGCTGCCAGGAGTGGGCTCGAGCTTTCTACGATCACTACCGTGGTCTTTGGGGACTCCGTTGGCGGGGGCGCCAGACCGGCTCGATCTGCTGCTTGCTCAGTGACCGCGCCGTGATGAGCGCGCTCGAAGTCGTCGAGGACCGCGACCTCGCCGATCCCGCCATGTGGCCGCGAATCGCCCGAGCCGCTCGAGATGCGTTTCTTCATGTCCTGGCCCTGTAGGCTGAGGCGGCGGCGCGTCCACGCCTGATATCCTTCCGCCCATGTCCGCCGCCTCCCCCCAGGCGCCCGCCCGCCGCTCGCCGCTCCAGACCCTCGGGGTCGTGCTCGAGATGATCAAGTTCGAGCACACGCTGTTCGCCCTCCCCTTCGCCTTCCTGGGGATGATCCTCGCGGCGGAGGGGTGGCCGTCGTGGCGGACGGTCCTGTGGATCGTGGTGGCGATGGTCGGAGCGCGCAGCGCGGCGATGGGGTTCAACCGGCTGGTCGACCGGCGGATCGACGCGGCCAATCCGCGCACCGCCAACCGCGCCCTTCCGGCCGGCCTGGTGAGCCCGGCGGCCGTGACCCTCTTCGTCGTTGCCAGCTCGACGCTGCTGATCCTTGCCGCCTGGCAGCTCAATCCGCTGACCCTCGCCTTCTCGCCGGTGGCGCTGGCCGTCCTCTTCCTCTATTCCTATACCAAGCGGTTCACCTGGGCGTCGCACCTGGTCCTCGGCCTCTCCCTGGCCGGGGCTCCCCTGGGCGCCTGGATCGCCGTGCGCGGCGCCTTTGCCCCGGCCCCCTTCGTGCTGGCCGGCGCCGTCCTCCTCTGGGTGGCCGGCTTCGACGTGCTCTACGCTCTCCAGGACCTGGAGTTCGACCGGCGGAACAACCTCTTCTCCATTCCGGCCCGCTTCGGCGAAGTGCCGGCGCTGGTGATCTCCGCCCTCCTCCATGCCCTCATGCTCGGGCTCCTGGCGCTGCTGCCCCGGATCTATTCTCATTCGTTGGGGCCGGGGCTGGGCGCCGGCTTCTGGACCGGCTGGACCGGCTGCGTCCTCCTCCTCGGCTACCAGCACTGGATCGTCCGCCCCGGCGACCTCTCCCGCCTGAACGCCGCCTTCTTCACCGCCAACGGCGTCCTCTCGCTCTGGCTGTTCGCCACGACCGCCTTTGACGTCCTATACTTCTCTCCGTGATCGCAGAAACACCTACACCGATCCGACCCGAGTCCTTTCCCGCGCCGCTCCGCGACATCGCGGCCAAGGTGCGCGACGGCGTCCGTCTCGACGCCGCCGATACGTTGACCTGCCTGACGACCCCGCACGTCCTCCACCTCGGCCGGCTCGCCGACACGGTGCGCCGCCGGTGGCACGGCAACACCACGTACTTCAACGTCAACCGGCACATCAACCCGACCAACGTCTGCGTCTACACCTACAACTGCAAGTTCTGCAGCTTCGCGGCGCTGCCCGGCGAGGACCATGCCTGGGAGATGAGCCACGAGGACGTGTACAAGCACGCGGCCGAGCAGGGGGGGAACGCGGTCACCGAGTTCCACATCGTCGGCGGCCTCCATCCCGACCTCTCGCTCGACTGGTACCTGGAGATGATGCGCGGCCTCCGCGAGCGCTTCCCGAACGCCCACCTGAAGGCCTTCACGGCGATCGAGATCGGCTGGTTCGCCAAGCGCGAGAAGCTCACCATCGAAGAGGTGCTGACGCGCCTGCAGGGTGCCGGCCTGGGCTCGCTCCCCGGCGGCGGCGCCGAGATCTTCCATCCCGAGGTGCGCGAGATCATCTGCGACGGCAAGCTCGACGCGGAGGAGTGGATCACGGTCCACCGCATCGCCCACAGGATGGGGATCCGCAGCAACTGCACCATGCTCTACGGCCACGTCGAGAAGCCGGAGCACAAGGTCGACCACCTGATGCGCCTGCGCGATCTCCAGGACGAGACGGGCGGCTTCAACGCCTTCATCCCGCTCGCCTACCACCCCGAGAACAACTACATGGGCCTCAAGTACCACACCACGGGGCTGGACGACCTGCGGCACATCGCCACGGCGCGCCTGGTGCTGGACAACGTCCCGCACATCAAGGCCTACTGGGTGATGGTCACCCCCCGCCTCGCGCAGGTGGCCCTGCGCTTCGGCGCCGACGACCTCGACGGCACGGTGGTGGAAGAGAAGATCTACCACATGGCCGGTGCCGGCACCTCGCAGCAGCTCTCGCGTCCGGAGCTCGAGCGGATCGTGCGGGAGGCGGGCTTCGTTCCGGTCGAGCGTGACACGCTGTACAACCCGCTGACTCCCCGACCGGCCGCGACGGCCGTCGCCTCTTGACGCGCGAGTGAAGCCCGAGCCGCTCGGTTTCCACTACGTGGCCGTGGACGGCCCGATCGGGGTGGGCAAAACCACCCTGGTCGAGCTGCTCGCGCGCCGCTATGAAGGGGTGAAGATCCTGGAGGACGTGGACAATCCCTTCCTCCCGGACTTCTACCAGGACCGCCCCGGCGCCGCCTTCCAGACCGAGCTCTACTTCCTCCTCTCGCGCTACAAGCAGCAGCAGGAGATCGCCCAGCGCGAGCTGTTCGACCGCTTCCTCGTCGCCGACTACACCATTCAGAAGAACCGGATCTTCGCCTACCTGAACCTCTCGGACGACGAGCTGATGCTCTTCGACAAGCTCTTCGCCTTGCTGGAGCCGCAGGTGCCCGTGCCCGACCTCGTCATCCACCTGGTCGCCGACGTGGGAACCTGCATGGACCGCATCCGCCGCCGGGCGCGAAGCTTCGAGAAGACCATCTCGGAGAATTACCTCTCCGAGCTGATCGACGCCTACAACCACTACTACCACTACTACGACCGCTCCCCCCTGCTGGTCGTCGACACCCGGCACCTGAACTTCCCGCAGCGCCCCGAGGACTTCGACGAGCTGCTGCACCGCCTCGCCCGGCCGATCAAGGGGACGGAGTACTTTCAGCCGTTGGGATCGCGATAGGGGCTCCGAGAATCCCGCTTCCCCGGTTTCGCTCCGGCCACCCCGGCTCTACACCTTCAGTGGCCCGGCGCCTGGCTCTGCATGCGGTGGTGGTGCTCGAGCACCTGATGGCCGATACGGTAGCTGTCGATCCAGTCTAGATCCGCCTTCGCCTCCTTCCACCGCGCCTCGGTCTCGGCCAACCGCCGCTCGAGGTCGGCCTGACTTGCGGCGGCCGCTTTCAGATTCCCTGTCAGCTCGGCCTCTCGATCTTTCCAGGCTTGCTCTTTGCCGCGGAGCTGGTCCTCCAGATTCGTCCGCCGGTCCTTGATTTCGTCCACCCGCCGCTTGAGGTCGGCCTGCTTTGCAGTGACCGCCGCCAGCCTCTCCGCCAGCTCGGCATCCCGCTTCTTCCAGGCTTCCTGCTGCGCGGCCAGCTTCTTGCCCGCCTCATCCGCCTGCTTGCGCAGCGAGACGATGATAACGGCCAGGGCGGCGAAGGCATCGCTGAAGAGTTTTCCCCAGAGAGGAGCGAGCAGGGGTATGCCGGTGCAGAAATCTTGCAGATTCTCTTTTGTGTCCTGGTCCTGGAGCAGCAGCCCGAGCTCTAACGTGTTGGGAATCTGCCCGTCTTGCGGAAACGTCTGGGTCGTGACAAAGAAGTGCTGCGCATTCTCGGGGCTCTGGCCGAAGACCACGGAGTGAACCGGAGAGCCCTTCACCAGCACGTGCTTGGCCAGGAGGCGCAGCATCTTGCCCTTTGCCGACGCCAGGCCTGGAACGGCGAGGCGCTCACCGATCGCCTCGATCGCCCTCCGGTGGTCGACAGGGAGGAAGTGGTATTCGGCAGGGCGGTCGAGGCCGAAGAGTTGCTTGAGATCGACTCGGATCAGGTCGAGGGTATCCAGCAGCCGGACAGCGCTCTCCTCGCCGAGACGGGACACGAGGGAGTACGTGTGCTCGCCGTTCTCCCCCTCCGCGGGGTTCACGAGGATCGCCGGCCGCCGCGCCAGAAGATGGGAATCGATGAAGGGTTGTTTGAGGGCAGGAACATCGGTGCTGAGGGTAAAGAAGAGCACCTCCTCGCCATTGATGCTCCCGTCAAAAGGCTGGCGCCACAGCGCTTCGCAGCCGGGACCGAGCCCTCGGACCTGCAAGGGCGGCCCCAGCCCGGTGATCCGGATGCACGGCTCGGCATCCTCGTAGGGGCTGCTTTGGATCCGTACGTTCTTCCCCCTCCCGGCAAGGTTGCGCTGGAGGTCGATGTGCAGAGCATTTTCGATCTGCTTGCGCAGATTGTGCTCCCTGCGGTGCTTGGGGCCGCCACCGTTGGGGTCGCTGTCGCTGCGGAAGGGGCAGGGATGTGAGCCCTCCGGCAGGTGCGCGAAGCAGCGCAGCTTCTTTTTTCCCGCCTCCCGGTGGACGAGAGTGACGGGTTCCAGGCAGGCGCCGTAGGGGCAGCGCAAACGGTCGTTTCCTGCGGCCTGGGCGAGGATGTCGTGGTCGGTTTCGAGGTTCACCGGTATCGCGCGATGAGTCTCGACGGGGTCGATCTCGATTCCAAAGGGGAAGATATAAGCGTGGTTCATGGCTCCCTCCTGGCGGGTGCTCCGGCCTTCCTCGGCCGAGGAGATCGGACGGGCATTCACCTTATTTTGAAGCTCCCCGGCCCGCCCTGGGGCGTTTCCCCATCCTTCCATGTGAAAGACCTGCCCTTCGGGGCGAGCCCTTCCCCTGGTTGACCCGGGGTTCAACCGGTTCAACCAGGCTCAACCTCGATCCCATTGACGCCCGCCCCCCTCTCCCCTAGACTGAAGTTGCCAGCCGCTTGGATCCCCCCGTGGGGGACCGAGACGGAAACCTGAGCGCCCCTCCACGCAGTGGGGCCGAAGGTCGGCGCGGGATCGATCCTCCGGAGGAGGACGGTTACCTCGCACCGGGATGGTCCACGAGACCCCCGGTTTCGACCCGGACGGCCCCCGAGAGCGTCGGCGATCGCCGAGGCCCTTCCGTCTTCTTGCGGAAGGGCTTTTTGGTCTTCTGGACCCAGGGAGATCCCGACATGCCCAGCGAGAAGAACGACGTCAAGCACATCACCGTCCCGTGGGTGGCCGCGGCCCCCCGGCGCGGCGACACCCTCGTGATGGTCACCGCCTACGACTTCCCCCAGGGACGCACGGCCGACGCGGCCGGCGTCGACGTCATCCTGGTCGGGGATTCGCTGGCCATGGTGGTCCTTGGCCACCCCGACACCCTGTCGGTGACCATGGAAGAGATGATCCACCACTGCCGGGCCGTGCGCCGCGGCGTCAAGCGCGCTCTCCTGGTGGCCGACATGCCGTACGGCTCGTTCCACCTGGGCACCGGCCAGGCGGTCGACAACGCCATCCGCTTCATCAAGGAGTCGGGGGCGGAGGCGGTCAAGATCGAAGGCGGGCGCACCGAGGTGGTGGCCGCCCTCTCGGCGGCCGAGGTGCCGGTGATGGCCCACCTCGGCCTCACCCCGCAGTCGGTCCACCGCCTCGGCGGCTTCAAGGTCCAGGGGCGCGACCAGAAGGCGCGGCAGACGATCCTCGACGCGGCCCTGGAGCTGGAGGATGCGGGCGCCTTCTCGCTCGTCCTGGAGTGTGTGCCCACCGATCTCGCGGGCGAGATCTCCGACCGTCTGGAGATCCCGACCATCGGCATCGGCGCGGGCGCGGCCTGCGACGGCCAGGTGCTGGTCTACCACGACCTCCTGGGACTGGAGGAGCGGATCGCTCCCCGGTTCGTGCGGCGCTACGCCGAGCTCGGCCTCCTCTCCCGCCAGGGGATCGAGGCCTTCGCGGCGGACGTCCGTACCGGCCGCTTCCCGGCCGCGGGGGAGAGCTATGGAGCGCCGAAGCCGGTCGAAGAGGTCGGCAAGCTCTACGGCTGACGCGCACGGAACGGCCACGCCATGATGATCACGATCCGGGACGTTCAGGCCCTGCGGCAGCAGCTCGCCCAGTGGCAGAGGGGGGGCGAGGCCGTTGGTTTCGTTCCCACCATGGGGGCTCTGCACGAGGGGCATCTCTCGCTCGTTCGCCTCGCCCGCGAGCGGGCGCAGCGGGTGGTGGTGTCCATCTTCGTGAACCCGACCCAGTTCGGACCGCAGGAGGACTTCGCGCGCTATCCGCGCCAGCCGGAGAAGGACGCCGCGATGCTCGAAGCCGCGGGCTGCGACCTCCTGTTCCTGCCGGAGGTCGCGACGATCTATCCGCCGGGGCATGCGACCGTGGTCGAGCCCGGCGGTCCCGCGGAAGGGCTCGAAGGAGCGCTGCGCCCCGGCCACTTCCGCGGCGTCGCGACCGTCGTCTGCGCCCTGCTCAACCTGGTGCGGCCCGACGTGGCGGTGTTCGGCAGGAAGGACGCGCAGCAGCTCGCCGTGATCCGGCGGATGGTGCGCGACCTGCACGTCCCGGTCGAGATCGTGCCGGCGGAGACCATCCGGGAGGCCGACGGCCTCGCCCTCTCCTCGCGCAACGCCTATTTGTCGCCGGAAGAGCGCCGGGCGGCACCTGTGTTGTATCGGGCGTTGCGGGCCGCCGGGCAGGCGATCGAAGAAGGAGAGCGGCGCGGCGACGAGGTGCGGCGGGTGCTCCGGGAGGTCCTGGAGAGCGAGCCCCTGGCGCGGATCGAGTACGCCGAGGTGGTGGACGCCGAGACCTTCCAGCCGGCCGCCGCCGTGACCGGGAGCCTGGTGCTGCCGCTCGCCGTCCGCATCGGAGGGACGCGCCTGATCGATAACGTTCAGTTGGTGGCCGGCTGACCGGCCGCCGTATGGGGATTGCCATGCAGAGGACGTTGCTCAAGTCGAAGATCCACCGGGCCACGGTGACGGACGCCAACCTCCACTACCAGGGCTCGATCTCGATCGATCCCATCCTCCTCGACGCGGCGGACATCCTGCCGCACGAGCGGGTGGAGATCTACAACATCACCAATGGCGAGCGCTTCGCGACCTATGCCATCGAAGGCAACCGCGGCGCCGGCCAGATCGTCCTCAACGGCGCGGCGGCCCACAAGGTGAGTGTCGGCGACCTGGTGATCCTGGCCACCTATGCCACCTTCACCGAAGAGGAGGCGCGCGGCTACAAGCCGTCGCTCGTCTTCGTCGACGCCCGTAACCGGATCGTGGCGCAATCGCACGAGCGCCTCGAGGAGTCGGTGCTCGCCGAGCTGACGACGTGAGCCGTCTCCTCCTCGCCCTCCTCGTGGCCGCCTCCTGCAGCCCGGCTTCCGGTCCGGCTTCCTCCGCGGAGCCGGGCGGGGCGGCGGCCCTCCCCTTCGAGACCCTCGTCCAGCGCTCCATCCCCGGACAGTCGGGCCCGGTGGTCCGCGAAGCCATCCACGATGCCACCACCTGGCGCGCCGCCTGGACCGGGCTGCGCGAAGGGAGCGACCTGCCGGCCGATCCGCCGGAGGTCGATTTCACCCATCAGATGGTGATCGTGGCCGCCATGGAGACCCAGAGCTGCGTCTCCAGGGTCACCCTCCGGTCGGTGACCCGCACCCCCGGCACCCTCGCCGTCGATCTCCTCGAAGAGCCGCCCGCGCCCAACTGCGTCTGCATCACCTCCACCCGGCCGATCCACGTCATCCGCCTGGAGCGGGTCGACCTGCCGGTGCGGTTCCAGGTGGAGCAGGGCGTGACGCACTGCTGACGCAGCTCGCGAACGCCCCCGTGTCCTGGATCGGCTGGAACGGCGTCCCCTGCGGATTGGTGTACTGCTTCGATGCGCCCGTGCGCGTGTCGGTGACGGTGATGCGCACCCGCGTGTCGGTCAGCCCTCCGGCGAAGACCCAGTAGCGGTTGTTCAGGGCGCAGCCGTTGAGCACCTTGACGACGACCTCCAGGTTGGAGCTGTCGAAGAACCAGAACCAGCCGGTGTCCGCGGTGAGCCCCACGGCGTGGCCGGAGCCGGTGTCACCGTCGCGGGTGGTCCAGGTCGCCTCCACCCGGAAGCGCGAGCCGGCCAGGCAGAGGCGCGTGCCGGAGGCGGTGCAGCCGCCGGGTGCCGCCGGCTGCCAGCCGCGCTGGACGACCTCGAAGTCGGAGGCGCGGAGCGAGGCGAAGGCGGGGTTGAGCACGTCGTTGTCCCAGCGCGTGTCGTGGCTCCCCGAGATGTACATGTCGGTCCCGTTGTCGGCGAGGATCAGCCCGTAAGTCTTCATCGCCTGGAAGATCCGGCGGATCTCGGCGGGATACCCCGAGAGGTCCTTCCCCGCCTTGAGCCGCAGGCGCGCGCCCATCGGCAGCGCGTCGGGGCTGGAGCTGTTGCTCGCCGTGTGGGAGGCCGGGTAGACGTGCCCGTTGCTCCGGCTCACCGTGAAGCGGAAGGCGTGGCGGATCGGCTCCGCGCCGAACGCCTCGTCCCAGCGCACCAATCCCGGAAGGATGGCGAGGCCGGCGGCATCCGCGCTCGTCCACCCCTCCGGCCGGCGGGCATTGGAATCGAGCGAGAACGTGGCGCCCGAGCCGGCCTCCCAGCGGCTCAGCGAGGCGTTCCACTGCGTGTGGTAGAGCTCGAACAGGAGCCGGCGGTCACGGTCCACCAGCAGCAGATGGCGGTCGCCCGAGACGTCCGCGTTCCCTGGATACCCCCCCTCGACATAGCCCGGCTGCGTTTTGGCCGCCTCGGGGATCGGATATCCCGCCGGCCTGCCGGGAGCCCCGTCGTCGCTCTCCCCGCCGAACTCGACAAAGGTCACCGGCACCAGCGGCTGTGATCCGGGAACGCTCACCCAGATGATCCCGTAGGTCTCGGGAAAGACATCGGCGTTGCCGCCGAAATCCGGATGGAGCGGCGTGTTGCCACCGATGAATCCGATGAAGTCGCCGCTCTTCGGATCCACGGGCGCCTGGCTGACGTCCACGTTCCACCAGTTGTCGGCCGGAAACAGCGGGAGAGGTCCCGGCAACGGCCCGCCCGGCTGAGCCGGAAGGGAGGCGGCGCACAGCAGGAGCCCCAGGGTCACGGAAAGGGTCTTCGCATTCATGGTTGACGATGAGCTTACAGCAGCTCGCGCGGACTCGGTGGGCGGAGGCAGGCGGCGACCCGACTTTTTTCGGGCAATTTTCGGGCGAAGCGCAAGAATCGCCCCTCGTTTTCCGACTTGTATAGGAGTGAATCCGCCGGCCGCGGCCGTGCCCTTACCCCTCGGAGAACGATCTGATGCAACATGACCAACTGTTCAAGAGATTGCTCCAGTCTTTCCTGTTTCAGCTCCTCCTGCTGGTAGCCCCTTCCTTCACCAGCCGCCTCCGGCTCGCCGAGCCCCCGAGCTTCCTGGACAAGGAGCACTACACGGACTGGCCTGACGGTGAGCCGCGGGAGGTGGATCTTCTCGCCCGGGTCGTCGAGGAAGGAAGCGGGGCGCCTCTCCTCGTCCACGTGGAGATTGAAGCCCGGGCGCGGGCCGGGATGGGCCGGCGGCTGTTGGGCTACTTCATGCAGATCACCCAGCGGCACAACCTCCCGGTGCTCCCCATCCTGGTGAACGTGCGGGGTGGCCGGGCAGGGGTGAGTCTGGCGGTGCTGGAGGAGGGCTTTGACTCCCTCCCTGTCCCCATCCTGGTGTTCCGCTACCACGTCCTGGGCCTCGCCGGCTGTCGCGCGGCGGAGTGGCTGGCCCGGCCGGAGCCGCTGGCCTGGGCTCTCGCCGCGCTGATGGACCCCGGAGACTGGTCACGGGCGGAGCTGAGGATCGAGTGCTTGCGGCGGGTCGGGCGTTGGGATGGCACCGGGTTCCTCAAAGCCCTGTTGATCAACTGGATCGAGAGCTATGTACAATTGACCGCCGAGGAGAACGCTGAGTACCGTCGTCTCCTGAGCCGGGAAGACAACAAGGAGGTCCGAGAGATGGAGCTGACCTGGATGGACAAGCTCGAGGCCCAGGGAGTGGCCAAGGGAGTGGCCAAGGGAGTGGCCAAGGGAATGACGCAGATGCGCCAAGCGGTCCTGCGGCGGATCGAAGAGCGGTTCGGCGCGGTTCCGGAGCGCGTACAAGCGCAGGTCGAGGCGATCCGCACTCCCGAGCCCCTGATCGAGATGGCCGAAAAGATCCGGCTCGTGGAGTCTGCCGACGACCTCCTCTCGCGGCGAAACCGCCGTCCCAGGAACTGATCTCCTTTCCCCCTCTCCCTCCCGCTCCTGGGAGAGGGGGTGCCCGACCGGACACCGGGTTCGGTTATCCTCCCCGCCATGGAGATCCGCGACTTCGCCCGCACCGTTCTGGAGACCGAGGACCTCGCCGTCAAGCTCGCTCCGCCGCGCGAGGAGCTGACGGACGAGGTGCCCGGACCGGCGTACCGGGCGGAGGCGCCGGGACGGCCCGCGAACCTCCGTTTCGCGCCGCGCTCGAAGGCGGATACGCCCTCCATTGAGGGGATGCACGATCCGGCACAGCAGCCGCGCATCCTCCACGGCTTCGCGAACCATGAGCTCCAGGCGACCGAGCTGTTCGCCTGGGCGCTCCTCGCTTTTCCCGAGGCGCCTCCCGCCTTCCGCCGCGGGCTCCTCCACATTCTGGAGGACGAGCAGCGCCACACGCGCATGTACATCGCCCGGGTGGAGGACCATGGCCACCGCTTCGGCGATTTCCCGGTGAACGGCTACTTCTGGAAGAAGTCCCCCTACCTGCAATCACCGCTGGATTTCATCTGCGCCATGTCGCTGACCTTCGAGAACGCCAACCTCGACCATACGGTCGACGCAGCCGAGGCGGCCCGCCGGGTGGGAGACCCGAAGACGGCGCTGGTGATCGACCAGGTGCACAAGGACGAGATCGAGCACGTCCGCTTCGGCTGGACCTGGCTCCAGGTGTTCAAGCAGGAGGACGTGTCCTCCTGGGACGCCTGGAAGAGCCACCTGGCCTTCCCCCTGATCCCGGAACGGGCGCGCGGGAAGAATTTCCATCCGGCCGGGCGGGAGGCGGCGGGGCTCGATGCCGAGTTCATCCGGCGTCTGGAGCAGAGCGTCCTCCTCCCGCCGCTGAGGAAGAAGGGGTGAGGCTCCTCCTCGCCAACCTGCTCGCCGAGGACGATCTCGCCCGCCTCTTCCACGCGAACGAACCCCGCCTCCGCCGCCGCCGTTCCGCCTCCGCCGCCACCCTGCAGACCATCCGGACGATGGCACGGACGCTGGACGTCTTCGCCCGTCCCGGCGACCGGCTCTGGCTGCCCGGCGACCCTCCTCCGGAGCCCGCCGCGGAGGTCCTCGCCTGGTGCGAGACCCCGGAGGCCGCCGCCCTTCGCATCGCCGCCCGGCCCGCGGAGGTCTCGCTGGATCTCCCTCTCGCCGATCTCCTCTGGCACCTGCCCGTCCCCTCACCGGAGGCCGTGGCCCGGGTCCACCATCGCGGCTTCGCCTTGCGCTTGGCCGCGGAGCTGGGCTGCGCACTGCCGGGAGCGCGGATGGTCGATTCCCTGGAGGAGCTCGACCGCCACCTGGCCGCGCGGGACGCCCCCGCCGCCTGGGTGGTCAAAGCCCCCTTCTCCGCCTCCGGCCGTTCCCGCTACATCGAACGCAGCGGCCCCTCCCTCACCGGTGAAAAATCCCGCCGCACCGTCGAGAACCTGTTCACCCACCACGGCCCTCTCCTTTTCGAGCCCTGGCTGGACCGGATCGCGGACTGGGGGTGCTCCGCCCTGCTGACCGCGGAGGGCCTGCGGATCGTGGGCATCCACCGGCAGAGGGTGGACGTGAAAGGGCAGTTCGCGGGGATCGATCTCGCTGCGCAGGATCTCCCGGAGGGGGACCGGGGGCGGCTGGTGGAGGCGGTGACCTGTGCGGCCACCGCCCTGCGCCGGGCCGGCTACGTGGGGCCGTTCGGGATCGACGCCTGGCACTGGCGCCGTCCTGAGGGGACGGCGGCGTTCCATCCCCTCGGGGAGATCAATGCGCGGATGACGTTCGGGCTGGTGGCGTGGGCGGAGGTGTTCACCTTGAAATATCCGCAAGAGTCTCTTTGACATCTCCCGTGGCCTCTGCCACAGTCCGAACTGTCCTCGGACGATCAGGCGAAGGAGGCCAGGCCCGCTTCCGACTCAGGTTTCGACTCCCTTCCGACGTGCTCCCGTTTTGGCCGCCGTGACGGACCCGCCCTCTGCGGGGGACTCAACCTTTGCCCCTGGATCGTGTCTACCAAGAGTGCCCTCCCCCTTTGTGGGAGGGTGGCTCTCGGAGGTCGCAGGAACGAATGTTGGTCGTAGATGCACGTTCACTTCAGGCCGTTCTGGCGATGTCTCTCCTGATCGGATTGACCTCTCCCGGCCGGGCGGACATCCTGAGCCCCGTGGAGCTCACCATCCGCACGGGTGAGGTCCGGGACGTAGATCTTTCCTTGGGGAACGACGGCCGATCCGACCTGACGCTCCGGGCGGAGGTGTTTCCGGCGGACGGTGCCTCCTGGCCGGAGGGCGGAGAGCTGGAGATCGGCGTCCCGGAGGGCGAAGAAGGACAGATGGTTGGGCTGGCGATGGTCCCGGCCGGCCGGTCGGGACTCAGGCTTCGCCTTCGGGTGGTGGCCGCCAACTGTTGCGCGCGAGGGACGTTCACCGCCCATGTCCAGCTCACTCCCATGGAAACGGCCACAGGTGCTTATGTCGGCTCCCCGTTCGTCCTTCCCGTCGTCGTGACGGTCGAGCCCGGGGTTCGTTGTGGGCTCCTGGCGGCTAAGCTCGCCGGGGGTACCCTGCTCGTCGGCTTCGCGTATCTCTTCACCAGGAACGTCTACAAGCAGAGTCATTTTTTCGCGGCCTCCGATCTGGCGGGGAAGCTGCGGGCGCAGGTGTGGGGGGCTTATGGCTCCGTCGACCGTCCGCACCAGGAGGCGGTCCTGGACAAGGTGAACGATCAGTTGCGGCCCCGGCTGCGTGACCGCATCGGCGCCTGGCTCCGTGCCAATCCGCTGCGAATCGGGATCCCCGGGAGGTTCTACGAGGAGACGTTCCGCCTGCGGCTGAGCAGAAAACATTTCTACCTGGAGGTCGCCGGGCAGCGCTCCGCCCCGGAAAAAGGCGATCTGTTCGCCAGGAAGACGCGGTTGGGTGTGGTTTTGGTCGCCACGGCTGACGACCAGGGCCGGATCTCGGGGTTGCGCGTGGAGCCCGAGGTCAGGAAAGGAGCGACCCTCCAGTTGCGTGGCCACCGATTGCTCGATCCCGAGCCCGACACGGACGCGACGGATGCCGGCTGGCGGATCTAGGACGACACCATGTGGCCCAACCGGGACGTTCGCCTGATTCTTCTGGAGAAGGCCATCGGAGGGGTGTTCGTCCTCGCGGAGTTCCTGTTGATCCAGGCGTGGTTGAGCCCGCTCCTGGGGCAGCCGCGGCCGGCGGCAGGGCCCCCGATCGAGATCACGATCCAGATCATCCAGTTCCTCCCTCCCCGGAGCGAGCCCACCCCGACGCCCGCTCCGCCGACGCCCCAGCCGGACCCGGTCGAGATCCCCGTGACGAGTGGAGGCCAGACCGTCGGCACGGCGTATCCCGGGACGTGTGGGAATGCCGGGAAGTTCCGCACGGTGGTCTTCTCCGACGCCTTCAACTGGGCCTTCCGCGACACGGCGGTGGTCGAGCTGAACGGCCGGGAGATCGACTTCCGCCAGTTCCTGCGCGGGGAAGGTCCGCAGAGGATCATGGCCGAGGCCGAGGAGATCGTGGCGCTCGGCGCGGCGTCGTGCGAGGGGCTCAACCTTCCGTTCCTGCGGGATGTGCGGGAGGAGAAGAGAGCCCAGGCGCGGGCGGCCCAGCTCGGTGCCTGGATCGAAGAAGTCCAGCCGCCGGGACCCGAGCACGCTCCGGTCCACCGCGTTCACACGTTGAATCTCGGGCGGTACGAACGCGACGAGCCTTGCGCGCCCGACAACAACCCGGAGACGAGGAACCAGAGGAAGGTGATCCTGGTCGCCGTCCTGCGCAGAGACCCGACCCTCGGATTGGCGGAGTGCCTGAAGGAGAGCTTCGGAGAGCACGCCACCCTGAAGCCCCTGGTCACGCGATATTCGAGGTTCGGGCTCGATGAAGACTGGGCGCTCCTGCAAAGCTCCCATCAGAGGTACGCGCCTTGAACATCCGAGAGCAAAGGGTTTTCCTGCTCGTGGCGGCCATCCTGCTCGCCGCGGTCCCCTCCTTCGCGCAGTCGCAGGTCTCGTCGGCCGAAGCGCGGGCCGCCCAGTTCGTCTTCGTGATCGACGATTCGGGCAGCATGAAGGAGACCGATCCGGACCGGCTGGCGATCTTCGCGGTGCAGTCGCTCATCGGAATGCTCGATGATCGAGACGAGGTCTCGCTCGTGCGGCTGAACGGTCCGCACGAGGGAGAGGACCCGCCACCCATCGCGCCGCTCCGCAAGAACCGCTCGCAGATCGAGGCGCTGCTGGGTTTGAACGGCAGGCTCGCGAGCTATGCGGCCCAGCAAACGCGCTGCCTCTCCGGGCTGCAGGCGACGAAGCGGCTCCTCGAGACCGCCTACCGTCCCGGCGTGGCGCAGGTCCTCTTCTTCCTCACGGACGGCGCCTGCACGCCGGCCGACGAGCAGCCCCCGATCGACGCTCTGCTCCAAGGGCTCCGCTCGCACCAGGAGGGGATGTTCCAGTTCTACCTGTTGCGGTTCCGCGGGAAGGAGTTCACGCCCGCTCTGGCGGATCTCGCCAAGAAGACGGATGGAGAGACGATCGAGGTCGGAGGGGCTGACCCGACGGCCATTCTGCATCCGTTTGCCACAGCCCTGTCCCGCTCTCAGGGCTACGAGTCCTATCTCCTCACCCCGAGGGAGGCCCGCCTCGCCGCCCACCGCGGCGCCGAACGGGTGCGGTTGCTCGCGGTGGCGCCCGGCCCCGGGCCCGACCTCGCCTTCGCGATCCGCGACCGCCAAGGGAATGCTCCGGCCCTGGCCGGCCGGGCTCGCACCGGAACCCACCGGTTCGGAAACGGCCGGGTCTTCCGCTTCGCCGCTCTCGACTACCGGCCCTCCGCGGAGCCGGTGACGGTCGGGGTCGACGGCGCCGGTGATGGCTGGAAGGTGGTGGCGGTGCCGGAGTACCGGCTGCAGGTTCGTCTCGGCGTCCACCAGGGGACGTGCGAGAGCCTGGGGCCTCCCGTGCGGTTCGGGGTCGGCACCGGAGAGACCGTCTGTGTGGTGACCGAGCTGGTCAATGCCGCCGGCCGCGTGGTGGGCGGCGAGGTCACCGGAGGGGACCTGAAGGCCGGCGTGTTCATTCGGCGGCCCGACCAGCCCGGGAGCCCACCCGCCGAGACGGCGGCCAACCAGATCGCCGCGGACGAGGCGCGTTTCGGCCTGCTCCGCAGCAACCTGGCCAAGGGCGACTACGAGCTCCAGCCGTTCGTCACCCTGAACCTCTCCTCGGGAGACGCCGTGCGGCTGCGCGGGCGCCCGATGACCCTCGAAGTCTCCTCGATCGAGATCCAGGCGGTTCCGGATCACCTCGATTTCGGCCGTGTCGAGCCGGGGACGACCGCGGACCGGAAGGTGGCGTTCCAAGGAGCCTTCCCGCAGGCGCCGGCGACGGTCCAGTTGCGCGGGCGCGCGGACGTTCCCGCCTGCGTCTCCGTCGTGTTGGGCGATGCCGCGGAGGGCAAGCCGCAGGAGATCATCGCCGGCCAGGGCTACAACGTCGCCCTGCGCGTGGCGCCCTACTGTGGCCCCCGTTCGCTGTCCCGTTCCTTCGACACGGCGGTCGTTCTTTCCTTCGACCCCGGCAAGACGGGACACCCCTTACCATCGGTGGTGCTGCCGGTCCACTTCGAGCTCCGGTACGAGATCCAGACGCCCCAGGAGCTGAAGATCCCTGCGCGGGGCGGCAAGGTGAAGGACCGGCCGCTCTCCGTGACCGGCAACTTCCGGGGCCCCGTCGAGCTCCGGGCCATCCTCGCCGAACCGGGAGAAGACGGGATGCCCTGGCCGGAGGACCGGGACGACCTGGTGCTCGGCTTCGCGGGCGCGGGAAAAAAGAAGGTGTTGGAGAAGGACGCCAAGACGCTGCTCGCGCACGACTTCGCGGTGGGCCAGGGAGCGCCGCCACTCCTCCTCCGCGCTCTCGCTCACCGGTGTTGCGCGGGCGGCAGCTACGAGACCAAGCTCGGCCTGATGCCGGCCGCCAGCCAGCCGCTGCCGCCGGGGGCGGTCCCGCTCGATCCAATCGTCATCCCGGTTTACGTGGAGGTGGAGCCGGCGGGGATCTGGGCGTGTTGGGGCGTGCTCTTCCTCTGGCTTCTGGCCGCTCTTCTGGCGCTCCTCCTTCTTCTCTACGTCTATCTCATGTTCCGCAACAGCTCCTTCCTGAAGGCGGACGCCCTGGCGGCCCGGCTGCAGCCGCTGGTGTGGACCGGCTACGGCGACGCGGTGGAGCAGAAGAACACGAAGAGCGACGTGTTGCGCCTGGTGCACAAGGGGCTTCCCCTGGGTGGGCGGGCGCTCAACTGGCTGCGCGCGAATCCCTTCCGCTTCGGCCTTCCGGGAGGCCGGTACCAGGAGACGGTCGAGCTGTTCCTGCAGCCCCACCGCGACATCGCCCGCTCGCAGATCACCCTGGTGCCCGAGCGCGACCTGGAGAGGAAGCTGGCCGGCGAGCCCGCGGGTTGGGCCGGACGTCTGTTCGCCACGGCGGCGGGCAGCGTCACGTTTGTCGGCGTCCCCGATGCCGGTGGGCGGATGAGCCGCCTGGTGCAGCAGAACGGGTCGTTCACCGGAGGAGCAGACGGCACGGACAAGCCGCGGGCGGTGAAGCTGCGCCGCGCCAAGCTCCTGAAGCGTTTGGAGGATTGGGAGAGCTACGAGGAAGACACCGCCGCCGGCTGGCAGGTGGGTTGACCGCCGGGGCCACGAGATTCGAACGAGGACTCTGTCCGGAGGTACGAGGATGTCCAAACAAGTCAGTTACGTGGTCGACGAGCTGTTGACCAAGCCGAGCGCGGTCTGCCCGACGCTCTTCGTCGGAATCGGTGGCTGCGGATGCCGCATGGTGAGCCGGATTGCGGAGCACCTTCGGCGCAGATCCGATTTCGACGAGCGCTACAAGGACCTCGTCAAATTCGCCCTGGTCGACACCAACATCAATGACCTGGAGTCGTACCGTGAGATCGCCGACGGGACGTTCCTGATCAGCGACTTCGAGAAGGAAGAGTACGCCGACCTCGCCTCCGGCAAGATGTTCCTCGAGCCCGACCCCTATTTCACCCAGTGGGTGCCGCAGAACTACCGCTTCCGCTCGGGAGACACCGCCGGCGCGGGCCAGATCCGCATCGAAGCGCGCCTCGGTGTCTTCTACCAGATGAAACACAAGGATTTCGTGCCCAAGTTCCGCAAGCTCCTGGAAGACCTGAAGTCGCACGAGCTCGGGCACCGGCGGCTCGACAGCCCCGAGATCCGCATCGTGATGTGCTTCTCGGTGGCCGGCGGCACCGGCTCGGGCTGCCATCTCCCCATCGCCTTGATGCTGCGCGATCAGGCGCGCGAGATCGGCAAGCCCTGGATCATCGGCGTGACCGTCCTCCCCGCGGTCTTCGAGGACAAGACCGGGATCAACAAGGACGGCACCTTCGCGAACGGCTATGCGGCGCTCAAGGAGATGGAGCACCTGATGAAGCTGGGTGCGCCCGAATCCCGCTTCTTCCCGCCGGAGGGGGTCGACTTCCATTACGATCCTTCCGAAGCGACCAAACGGAAGGTCCGCCAGCGGCCGTTCGAATTCGTCTACGTCGTGGACAAGCCGCAGTCGTTCACGGTCTCCGACCCGGTGGAGGCGGCGGCGGACGGCCTCTACCTGCAGTTCTTCTCGCCGATCTATTCGTACCAGGCCTCGGACTACGACAACTACACGCAGCACCAGCGCTTCCTCGTGCCCCACGATTTCGAGGGGAAGGGGATCGTCGGGTTTTCGACCTTCTACGGGTCGTACGGTGCCGCGGTGCTCCTGGTGCCGGTCGACGGGCTCGTCGAGTACTGCTCGCAAGCGGCGGCCCTCTCATTGATGCGGTCGAGCTTCCTGCGCTCGATCCCGGGGGACCCGGTCTATACGACGTTGCGCAACGACCCCGGTCCGTTTGACGAGGTGACGCTCGGCAACGAGAAGAACGAGAAGCCGGTGCATGTCGCCGAATTCCACAAGAAGGAGACGCACCAGCGCGAAGCCCTCTTCGACCGCCTGTTCATGAAGAGGGTCCGGCTGCTGGCCTATTGTGAGCAGTTGGAAGGCGAGTCGAAGCGGTTTCTCTCGTTGTTCCGGCATGGCCATCGGCCGGGGGAGATCCCCAAGGGGGATGGAACCTGGGAGCACCGGCCGGAAAACGTCAAGGAGGAGCAGACCCATCTGGCCAATCTGGGCATGCGGTTTTCCATCGCCGGGATTGTCCTGCCGGCCGTGGAGGGGAGTGGACCGGGGGAACCCCCGGGTCTGCTACGGCAGGCCCGGCAGTCCATCGAGATCCATGCCCAGGAGAATCATCCATCGATCAGCGGCTCGGTGACGGTGCGCGATCTGGTCAACCGTGCCACGACCTGGATGGACGAGTTTCGCGGTGTGGGGATGCGCATTCTCAACAACGGTTATGCCGCCGGAACGATCCGTCATCCGGGGATGGACTCGCTCACCGAGCTCCGCTTCTTGAACGACGAAGCCGGCGAGGTCGATCTGGCGGCCAAGCGATACGCCGTGCTTTCCGTCCGGGAGCGTGTCCGCTGGGACACGCCGCCGCCGCAGCGCACCGCGGAGTTCGACCTGGGAGGGCGGGCGGAGACCGACAAGCTGAAGGATCGCGACGCCCAGGCGATGGCCGATTCCCTGGAGCAACAGGCGATCGACCGGGCGGTCGAAGCGATCACCCAGGCGTTCATCGAGCGGCTGGGGGATTTCAAGCGCAGCCTGGACGGGTTCGCCACCACGCAGCGCAAGTTCGAAGAGGGGTTCGAACACCTGGAGCGCGAGCAGAGCCGGCGCATCGAACGCCTGCGCGAGGAGGGCGACAAGTCGGCCAACGAGTACGTGCTCGACGCCGAGGCGCTGCAGATCGAAAACAGCCGGCGCATGTGGGACTTCTACTATGAAGACAAGATCGCGGGCCTGCCGGAGCTCGGGCTGGGAGACCGCCGCATCCAGCAGCTCTTGAGCGAGACGGTCACCGCCATGAGCCTGCGCCAGGGAGGCAGCACGACGGCGAAGCTGGAGAAGCTGTACGAGGCCCTGCGCCAGCACATCCACGGCGAGCTCAAAACCTACATCGGCGGCGATCCCCGGGCGGCCGACCGCGAGCGGCGCGACGGCCTGACGCTCGCCGAGGCGCTGGAGCTCGAGGTGATCTATCGCGCCCTTTATCGGAGCAACACGCCGTACGTGGAACGGGAGAAGGACAAGGCGATCCGCGACCTGGTGGCCGGTTACCGCTATCTCCCGCCGGACAAGCAGGAGAAGCTCGACGATCCCGGCCACCAGGACTACCTGCGCGACAAGATCAAGCGTCTGGTCAAAGAGAAGGCCTCGCTCCTCTGCGTCTACGAGGAGGAGCGCGACCAGCACGGAGGCGTTCGGCCGGACCACGTCTTCGTGGCGGCCATTGACGAGAACTTCCGCAACGGCTCGCTGGGCGAGGTCATCCGCGGCGCCGACTCTCGCCTCGCCTGGGTGAGCACCGGCTGGCACAACCCGAAAGAGATCATCTTCTACCGGGCGGTCTTGAACGTGCCACTCTATGTGTTCGGCCGCATGACGGAGATGAAGGCACAGTATGAGCAGTTCCGCAACCTGGCGCGCCGGCCGAAGGTGCTGCACATCGACCAGAACTGGGAGCTGACGCTCCCCGATCTCGATCCCGACAGCTCGCAGGAGAAGCATCGCCAGGACCTCCTGCGCGACCACGTGGTCAACTTCGCCGCGTTGTTAACCTCGCCGAAGATCGACGAGGGAGCGGGATTCATCTTGCGCCGTGAAGGGAAGTACTGTCTCACCGATCCCCCGGGAGCAGCGGCGACCGGCGCCAACGGCCGGCCGGGTTCCGGCAAGCCGCTGGGAGCGAACCTGGCGGATTCGATCCAGCTCGTGCCCCAGGTGTTGGAAGGGGACAAGGTGAAGTACGCCCTCTATCAGCAGCTCCTGCGCGGCGTCCGCGAAGGGTTGGCCCCGGAGGTTTTGCGGCGCATCGTCCAGCTCCCGTTCCAGTGGCGCCAAAGCCGGGATCAGCTCCGCGACCAGTACGGATCGAGCCCGACGGCGGACCAGCAGGACAAGATCAAGGACTATTCCGACGCCTACCACCGCCTGCACGAGGCTCTGGAGAAGCTGCTCGAAAAGCTGCGCAACCGCAATGTTGAGCAGCAGACGCTCGGCGAGGACCTGGGGTGGTGGGACAGCGAAGAGATGGGGAAGGAAGAGCAGGCGCGGCTGGTGGAGCAGGCGCGCAGGGGGCTCGCGCAGAGCCTGAAGATCCTGGAGGCGTTCAGCGATTCCTGGCGGTTCATGGAGAACCCGGAGCAGGCGTCCGGCTATCCCGAGACGTTCCACAAGCTGTTCACACCGCTGGCGGATGACGAGCTCGCGACGACGCTGGACAGCTTGAGAAAGTTCCAGATCAGGAGCCAGGGTTGAGCCAGGAGGTCTTTCCCGCACCCACGATCGTGGTCGGCGTGGGGCGTTTCGGCCTTGCCGTGCTGGAGCGCCTGGGCGAGGGATGGATGGGGCTTCGCCTCGCCGGAGCCGACGCCTCGCGGAAGAACCTCCGCCTTCTCGCGGTGCGCCCCAGTGACGAAACGGCCGAAAAGGAGTGGTGCGAGCACGAGAAAGGGGTCGTCGCCGTCGCCAAGTACCTGGGCGACGGCGATCTCCCATCGCTGGCGTTGGACTTCGTGCTCCTCCGCTCCCTCGGCTTGATCCGCTATCACGACGGGAGCTATCAAGTCGCCCTGCCGCGGGACGCGGGCACGGTGGACATCCCCCGGAGGGAAGGAGCGCCGAAGGAGACGATGATCGTCCGCCGGCGGTATTTCGAATGGCTCCGTTTGAGCCCGGATCCCATCGTCTCCGCCGAGCGCCTGCGCCACTTGGTGCAGAGGCTGAAGGATCTCGACCTGTTCGTGACGCCGCTGCTCAACCGGGTGCGCCAGGGGCATGGCCCACGGATGCTGCTCACCTGCATCGGCCGCTTCCATGCGCTAAAGGGTGGGCGGGATCCGGCGCCCTGGAAGTGGTTGCGGAACGATCTCGCCGGCCGCAATCCGGCGGCGGCGGCCGGGGAGGACGAGGCGCCACCCGGAATCCGGATTCCCGTAGGCGAGCTCGTCGGCGACCGGCAGACGGTACAGGAGCTTGAGCGGAATCTCCTGGGCATTCCGGAGCCGCTTCCCGACTGGCGGAAGTGGCTTGCGCTGGAAGAGCCGGCACCGGAGCGTCCCCCGGCGCTCGGGATTCCCGAGCCGTTCCTGCCGCAGGAGAGCGATCCCGAGGCGCCGCTCGAAGCGGAAAGGCTCCTGGAGAGGGATTGGGAGTCCACGGGGTGGGTGAGCGAAGGGAACGGCCACATCCCGGTGACCTTTCATGCCCTGAAGACCTCCCCGTTCCGGCAAGGGCTGTTCGACCATGATGGTCGCAAGTTCCGGCCGAAGGGGCAGGAAGAGAAGCTGCGCAAGCGGCTGGAACAGTTGGGGGAGCACCTCCACCGCGGTCTCGTCCGGCTGTGGGTCGACCTCCAGTGGGAGCGGATGGGGGAGTCGGAAGCGAACCTCCTGGTCCAGGCGCGCCAGCGGGACTACCTGTCCGACGCCTTGCAACAGTCGCTTGAGATCCTCGGCGAGCTGCTGGTCCGGCCGCTGGCGCCGACCCCGGGCCCCGGAGCCGATCCCCTGCCCAAGCCTCCCGAACGGCAGCGGTCCGATGCCGAAAACCTGCCGCTTGCCCCCAGCCGTCTCCTGGCGAGCCTCATCGCCGAGGAAACGGACGGCGTCGGGGCGGTGGCCCCGTACCTGCTGGCGCGCCGCCTGGCCCAGTTGGGGCTGGACGGGCCGGAAGAGCTGGCGCGCTACCGCTCGACGCTCCTGGAGGACGTCCAGCTCGCGCTGTCCAAGGGTGGCCCGGTGGAAAAAAGAGGGGAACATCCAGTTGAGGACGAGGCGATCCCGGACCCGGAAGCGGTCCGGGATCCAACAGTATCCCAGGGACCTCCCATCACCGGGTTCGAGGCGCTGCGCTCCGCCCTCAACCGCCAGGTGCGGGAGCTTTTCAGCTTCAACTTCCTGGCGCAGTACCGCAAGCGGCCTACGCGGCGCCCCCCGCGCTTGACGGTCTTCGTGATCGGCGACATGAGCGAGCCGTTCGTCCGCGAGACGCTCCGCCCCGTCCTGCGGGAGGTCCATGCCGAGCTGCTGCGCTCGTTCACTCCCATCTTCGAGTCCTATCGCGAAGGCTTCGATCGCTGTCTCTGCGTCACCCCCATCCTGTGGACGCCCCATCCGGCCGATCCCTTCCCCGGCCAGAAGCTCGAGCTCAACCGGTGCGAAGAGGCCGCGATCATCGATGCGATCCACGGCATCCGCCGCTGGGTAGAATGCGTGCTTCCTCTGGGGCGCCGGTTCATTTCCCAGATCTTCGTCAATAGCCGGATCACCGACACCGCCGCCCTGAGCCTGACCGATGCCGTGCGGCAGACCAGGGATTTCCTCTCGTTTCAGCTCCGCAACGACCTGAGCGCAGACACCTGGCTGCGGCAGACCGCGGTCGGCCCGGGAGGCGACCTGTTTTCGTCGTTCTCCTGTTACGAGATCGATTTTCCCGCCCTGCGCTGCCGCGAGTACCTGGCCAACCGGCTGGCCCGCGACGTCCTCGCGGCCATGAAGGAAGGGGAGGAGGTCCGCCTGGAGCCTCCGGAGCCGTTCGAGCCGCCGGAGGCTCCGGAGCTTCGCAAGGCCCGGGAGATGCTGGATGCCATCACCCGGGAAGCGGCCGATCACATGGCGGGGCGGGTGACCGGGCGCATCGACGCCACGCCGGCGACGCCCGCCACGGAGATTCTGGAGAAGTTCGACGAAGGGTTCGAGCGCTCTCTCATGGAGCAGGTTCAGGAGCGCTGGTCGAAGCTCACCGGCCGCCAGGGGCGCGTCGACGACATGGTGGACGCGTTGCGGATCCGGACGTCCAACCTGCTCAACCGGCAACTCGACCGGGTCCGGGCCCATAGCGACGGCCTCATTGAGGAACACGCCGGCGCGGGAGGGCTCAAGGCGGCCCAGGCGGGCTTCAACCTGCTGCGCACGTCGACCCGCGACACGTTCCAGAAGCAGGAAGAGCTGCGGCGGGGCAAGGAGATGCTTTCGCTGCGCCACGCCATTCCGGATCTCTCCACGGTTCCGCGCCGCCGCCGGGAGGTGGTGCGGGCCGCCGAGCGGAAGCCGGACCGGGATCCGATGCGTCTCGGCCTGCTCCTCTGGGTGCTGCTGGGGCCGGTCCTGGGGGCTTCCTTGGTCCATGCGGTCGCCTACTGGCTGGATCTCCAACGGCGGACCGGACCGGTGGAGTCTCTCCTCGGCCCGGCCGGCTGGATCGTGGGGACGGCCGTCCTCGCCCTGCCGGCGTGGGCCCTGCTTCGGTGGCACATGCGGCGGCGGGTACAGGCGGTGAAGACCGCCATTGAGGAGATGGCCGCAGCGGTGCGGCGCCTCCTCTGGGGGGCCGGCAAGCCGCCGGAGATGGAGGGCGCGGCCTCCATCCGCTCCTTCCTGGAGAGCCGGTTGGAGCTGACCGCCGCCGTGGCGACGCGCGGATTCGCCCTGCGCATCCTGGAGCGGGCCGTGGCGGATTCCAAGCTCGCCTACCGCTTGGCGCGGAGCATTGACGTCCAGGCACAGATCCTGGCCCGCCGCAGCGAGGACCTGGGAGTGCGCTCGCGGATGCCCGACGGGACGGAGCGCCGGGAAGACCTCCGCAACCTCTTCGACACCCGCTCCGGCGGCGCGGCCGACCGCCTCATCGAACCGGACGACCTCCACGTCTACTACGAAAACCGGACCGGCGGCCGGGACGAGCTCCCCGAGCACACGCGCGAGCTCATCAAGGCGGCGGGCGGGTTCACCGACTGGCGCGAGCGGGCCTGCCTGGCCGACTCGGAGAAGATCCTCGGCTACTGCCGGACGCAGTTCGAGGGAATCGTCGGCGAGCCGATCTCGGACCAGCACTTCTTCGCCGACCAGGTGGGCCGGCGGCTGGTCGAGTTCGTCGTCCGGTACTACTCGAACCTGGGTTTCGGGGCGGGCTTCAAAGGGTACGAGGGGCTCGATCCGGACAACGTCCAGTTGCTCGCCGATGCCTCGCTGGTGGTGCACAAAGCGCTGGCTCAAGTTTTCGAAAAGGCCCGCGTCACACACCGCCAGGAGATGGCGACGACCGAGACGATGCAGGTCCAGGTCGCCCGCATCCGCCCCAACGCGGCCTACATGATGTCACTGGCCCAGGGGATCCGCGTCCACAGCATGCGCAACCTGCGCCGTTTCGAGTCCTTCCACAACCGGGTCAACCTGCCGGACGACCGCATCTTCCCCCTCTCGCACGAGCAGCAGGGCCTCGGCGCACCGATCAACCCGCTGACCGGCTACGAGAAGCTCGCCCAGGCCTTGAGCCCCGGCGGCCCGGGTGGCGAGCCGGCCGAGACCGAGCGGTCATGAGCAGCAACGACGTCCTGGACTTCCTGCGGGCGCTCATCTCCCTGCCGGCCGCCGTTTTCTGGCCGGCGGTCGCCGCGCTCCTCGATGCGGTGCGACAGATCGGCGGAGTCGCCGCCGGCTTCATCGCCCTCGGCCTGCTCGCGCTGCCGGTGGCCTTCGCATTCATCCTCCAGGGGCGCCTCAACCGTCTCCTCGAAAGGGACCCCGGGCGGCGCCTCGGTGCGTTCGAGTACCTGAAGATGGAATTCTGGTGCTCGGTCCTCGCCCTGCCGGTGTGGCCCCTCCGGCTGCTCATCGCCCTGGGGCGGGGGATCGCCCGCCTCGCCCGTTTCTTCGCCAGCTTCCGCGGGCGGCGCAAAGCCGTAGGTGCAGGGGAGCCCGCCGCCGCGCCGCCACCGGCGGCCGCACCGGCACAACCCCTGCCGCCGCTGCTGGTGGCGAGCCTCGGTCCGGGATTCCTCCTGGCCGGTCTCGTGACAGTCGGTCTCTATCTGGTGGCGCGGCTCTTGGCGCCTCTCCTGCGGGCGGAGCTCGGCCTCTCCCCGGGGCTCTCGGCCTGGCAGTACGTCTTCCTCGGGCGCCGGCCGGAGCTCGCCTGGTATCTGCCGCTCGACCGTTTCCCGTTTCTCGGTGGGCTGCTGTCGCTCTTCCTGTGGCTCGCCGTGTGGTCTCTGACCGGGATCGTCCTGCGCTGGATGCGGCGTGGGCAACTCGGCCGCAATCTCGCAGCGGAGCGCGATGATCTTTCAGTGCTCCCCCTCTGGCGCCGGTGGCTCGGGAGCCCCGCCCTGGTCGCACCCGCGCCATCCTATCTGGAGTGGGCGGCCTGGCCGGTCGCCGCCGCAATCCCGCTCCTCGGTTGGGCCTGGTTCTCCATGGCCGGCGATCCCTACCGCATCCCCTTCTCGGATTTCGCCGTGGGCGCTCTTCTGTGGACCTCGTGGGGACTCCACCTGGTGCTGCGCGGCCGCGAACGGCGCGTCGCGGAGGTCAAGGAGGAGAAGCCGTCCGAGACCGAGGCCAACGGCTGGCCCGCCGTGCTGGCCTGGCTGGAAGCCGACCGGCAGATCGCCGCGCCGGAGCCTTTCGAGGAGCGCGACGCCGAGCCGCTCCAGCTCACCGAAGCCGATCCCCGCACCGCGGGCATCCTCTCGCCCCTGGTGAGCGATCTCCTGCCGGAGCCGCGCAAGCTCACCGCGCCGCAGCGGGTCGTGCTGACGCAGCTTGCGCTGCAGGGTTACGTCCATGTCGATCCGCCCATGGCCGTCGATCGCCTGAGCCTGGGAGCGGAGGTGCCGGACATCCTCCAGGACCGTAGCGGCCAGCGGAGCCGCCACCAGATCATCCTCGCCCCGGAAGGGAGCGGCAAGACGACCCTCGCCCTGCTGGCCGCGTCGAATCACGCCCTCGTGCACACCCGTGCCACGCTGGTGGTGGTGCGCGACGAGGCGAGCGCCAAGCGGACGGCCGAGCGCTTCCGCCAGATCCTCGAGCCCTCTCCCCTGCGCTGGAACGTGCGCGTGCGCCACCCCGGCGCCGACCTGATGAACGACTTGAGCCAGGGAATCTCCCCCGACGTGGTCGTCTGCGGGCTGAACGACCTGGTGGTCACCCTGCTCGACCGGATCGACACCTTCGCTCCCTTCCTGCGCAACCTGGGGTTGATCGTGGTGGACGACGTGGAGTCGTTCGCCGGCTCGGTGGAGGTGCACGCCCAACTCGCCTTCCGCCGGCTGACCCTGCGCGTCGGAGACCTGCTCGGGGTCGACGAGCTTGGCGACAAGAAGGAGGAGAGCGCGCCGCAGGTCCTGGTGCTCGGGGCGGAGAGCATGCACGAGATGTCCAAGTGGGTGCGTTCCCTGTGCGGCATCGACGCGGTGGTCCGCCGGTTCTCCCGCCCGGCCCAGGAGGCGGGAGAGCAGGAGAAGGCGGCGCTCGCGGCGAGCGGGATCGCGGTGGCCGGCAACGGCGCCGAGCAGGAGCCGGCGCGTCTTCCGGTGGCCGGGGAGGTGCCGGCCCGGCACCGCTTCTACCGGCTGCGCGACTTCCGGACCGCCGCCGGGGAAACGCTGGCGCTGGAGGACTTCGTCGCCGCCTGCGAGCGGCTCGCCGTGCCCTGGCATTACCGTCTGTGCGGCGACGGCCGGCGCGAGCTCGGGCGCGGTCCGCTCCTCTTGCGGGAGGAGCCGCTCCATTTCACGGACGTCCCGGAGGACGCGTGCGTGGTCGTCCTCGAAGGGACGTGGAGCGAGGTGCGGCGCGAGCGCCGCCGGCTGGTCCGCGCCGGCGCTCATTTCAGCCGCTTCCGCCGCCCCGGTGGGGAGATGATCCGGCACGCGGGAGCCCCCCCGGAGCCGGTCGCTTTCCTCACAGTGGTCGATCCCGACCTGGAGATGAGCCTGACTCAGCTCGACAAGGGCTTCCCCCTCGCCCCGGTGCTGGAGTCGCTGCCGCGGCCCGTGCTACGCCCACCGACCGGCCTCGCCGTCGGACCCCATCTCTCCGCCGACCTCTCCCGCCACTGGATCGAGGTGGAGGATCTCCTGTCGGTGTTCGGCGCCGCCACGGCGCAGACCCTGCGCTCCCTGGCCGGCGGCGGTCTGCTCCTCTGCGAGCCCCAGATCGACGTGGAGGAGCGCACCAACGAGTATGCCGAGAAGCTCTTTGTCCGCGCCCTGGCCCGGGCCGTCCAGGCACCCGGCGAGGACGACGGTCCTTTCTTGCATCGACAGAATGGCCATTCCCACCTCCTTCCCCCCAAGGTCGTCCAGGTGGAGGTGACCGCCCAGACCGTCATCGCCGTCCGCAACCGGACCGACCTGGTGGTCCTGGGGCGCGCCGACGAGGCCAACGCCCACCTGGTCTACTACCCGGGGCGGATCTTCAAAGACGCGCGGGGCACGTTCGTGGTGGCCGGGCGGGCCGGCGAGGAGGAGGAGCGCGGCGACGTCCTGGTGGAGCCGCTGCTGGCGGACGAGGTCTCGAGCCCCCGCCGCCGCTTCCTCTTCGAGTCGCTGCGGGGCCAGGAGACGGTGCAGGATCTCCTGGAGGCGGCCGGCGGCAGCTTCCCCGACGCGAATCTCGTGCTGATCGGCCGGTACCCCTTCGAGCTCGCCTTGGAGCCGGTCGAGGTCCGGGTCGTGCACGTGGCCACCTGCCGCCTGGGACCGGTGCACGGCGAGATCCGCCAGAGGACGCTGCTCGACCCGGACACCCGTGAGAGATACCGCACGCGCGCGCTGCCGACCGTGGCCCTGACGCTGTTTCCCAATCCCTTCGGCGCTCCCGAAGAAGTGCGGGAGGCCCCCGCGCTCCAGGAGGATGGACCGGCCGCGGAGGCGGTGTCCGAAGAGGTGGTGTCCGCGGCGGCACCCGAGGCTCCCACCGGCGGCCCACGTCTCACCGTGGAGCAGGCGCGGGTGCTCGCCGCCGTTCTCCGTTCCCTGCTCCCGGCGGTCTACCGTGGCGGCGAGGGCGTAGTGGTGGCTCTCCACCTCGACGACGCGGCGGGTTGGGAGGCGGGCCGACCGCTGGGTCCCCGCGAAGGGCTTTATCTGATCGACGCGGACTTCGGTGGCAACGGCACGGCGCGGGCGGTGTACCGCGACGGCGTCGAGCTCCTGTTGCGGCTCGCCCGCCTCGCCATCGAGCGCATCCTCTCCCTGGTCCGCCTGCGGGCGTTCTACGACGAGTGGGGCGATGAAGCGGAGATCCTGGCGGAGGGGGAGGAACCCCAGCCGGGAAAGTCCGGAGAGGTGGCCGGCGCGCCGATCGACGAGACCGCGCCCGATCATCCGCTGCGGCAAGGCCTGCTCGAATGGCTCGACAGTCGCCTGCAACCCGAAGGTGGCCTGGAAGCCACCTCCGCCGCCGCGGGAGCCCGCGAAGGGGCCGAGCCGGGGGAGGGCGACGCCTTCGACCTGGGCCGCTGTTGGTTCAGCCGGGACGACGCCTTCCTCGACCTCCTCTGGGTCAAGCACCGATGGCGACTGCCGCAGAGGGGAGAGGCCATGCTCGACGTCGCCTTCGATCGGCGGACCGAGACGGCCGCCCGCACCGCCGCCGAGACGCCGGCTGCCCTCGGCGCCTGGCGGGAGGCGTATGACACCCTGCTGGCAAGCCCGGCCGCGCACCTGCCCGACGGAACGAGCCGGCACACGCCGCGCGGCGTCCGGTTCCTCGTCCCCGCGCAGCGGGAGCCGCGCACCGCGGAGGAGATCGACAGGGACCGGCTGCGCGAGCTTCACGCGCAGGCCGTTGCCCTCGGCTCCGCGGCCTCGCCGCTGCTCAAGCCCCTCGTGGGGGTCTTGCTGCAGCACCAGCCGGCGGGCGCCTCCGGGCCGCCAGGAAATCTGGGGACCGCGTCCTGGCTCGCGGCGTTCGTCCAGGGAATCCCCTTCTCCGTGGGGCGTGCGGCGCAGAGCACGATCCGGCCTCCGGTGAGCACGCTCCTCTACCGGCTGGGTGATGGCCGGGCCAAGGGTCTGCTGCTCGCCGTGTTGCTGCGGCGCGCCGGGATCGCCGCCGGGTTGTTCCACTCGTTCGTCGAGGACCGGACGTTCGCCGCCGCCGTCCTGCCCGAGGCGGTGCCGGCAGGCGGCGACGTGGCGCGCCACCTCGAGGCTTGGAGCCGGGCGGCCGGCCTGCCCGCTCCCCTCCCCTTCTGGGCCGAGCTCCCCAGGCGCTCCGGGGAGGGAACACAGGTTTTCGTGCCGATCCCGGTGCGCAGCTACGCCGGTCTCGGCACGGTCCAGGTCGAAAAGCCCGACACCTGGGCCTTCCTCCCCCTTCTCCTGCCGGAAGCTCCTCCCGACGCCGAGGCGGAAGCGGGGCTCGCGGCGTCCGACGAGGCCGAACATGAGAGCCGTTTCTAGACACCTGTCCTCCGTCCTCCTGCTCGCCTTCGGCGCGGCTCTCCTCGCCGCCTGTGGCGACGGCAAGCCGCGCGCCCTCCCGTTCCCCCGGCTCGACGCACGGATGCCGTTCCCCGAGCTGGCCGCACGGCCGGATGAAGCCGCCGCCTCGCCCGCGCGGCGGACTTCCTTCGTCGACCGGCTGGCTCCAGCAGCAGCTCCGGTTCCCGCCCAGGAGAGCGCGGCGCCCCGCCTCGTCCCGCTCGGAGCTCAGCTCTCCGGCGCGATCCCTTCCACTCCCCTCTGGTCGTGGCAGCAGGTCGACGGCGGCATCACCCTGATCGCCTGCCGGCCCGGCGGCGGCCGGCCCGCGGCCCTGGTCTATGCGGAGGGGTTCACGGCGCGGATGCGGACCGCGCCGTCGGAAGAGATCCAGCGCTTCCAACTCACCGTCAATCCGGAAGGGAACGAGCGGCGATTGACTCCCAGCGCCGCGGCGGGAGCCTTGAACAGCGGCCTCATCCACCAGGTGGCGCGGGAAACCGGCGGCGGAAGGACCGAGGCGGCCCGCCTCCTCCAGCTCCTGACGACTCGCACGGCCGGCGCGGGGATCGGCTTCCACCCCGCGGCGGGGAGCTTCACCGGCTGGAAATGGGTGGGGAAGAACGAGCAGGGCATGACGGTGCGGCTGGGGCGCTTCACCGGGATCTGGGAGCCGCGGGCCGCCCTGCCCGCCGAGATCGCACAACGCCTGGAAGCCCTCCAGAAGATTCCGGCGGTGAGCGCGGCGGCGGCTCAGCTCCGCGTGTCCTCCGCGAGCCCCGGTGCCATCGGGGCCGGAGGTGTCTCCGCCTACCTGCTCGTGGGCGGCGCCACCGACGACGAGGAGCAGGCCGGAGCCCATCTCGCCATTCTCTGGCAGCACTCTCCGGATCTCCCCTGCGTCGAAGGGCTGGCGGCCTTCCTCGCCTCCCTCCGTACGGCCGGCTCTCCCGTTCCCGGGGAGCCCGGGGAGAGCGACGGCCAAGCGTCCGACGTCCAGGATGCTGCCGGGCTCCAGCTCCTCCCGGCGGACACCCTGCTTCGCCTGGAGCAGCTCCGGGCACCGGCGGCGCAGCGTCCCGCCCCGGGGACCACCGCCCCCCCCACTTCGACCGGCGTTCCGCTCAGATGACCGTGCCGTGCATCTCGACCTCGATGAACGGCTTCTTCGGGCTGTCGGTCTTCAAGGTGAGCTTGCCGTTGAAGGGTCCCTTGGCCATGCCCGGGCTCAGGGTGACCTTCACGGTGTACTCGTGCCCGTCCAGCAAGGGCTCGATGGCGGTCTTCACGCCCGGGAGGTTCCCCTCGACGCTGGTGATCTTGATCGACTCGGTGGCGAAGTTGCGCACGTTCAAGGTGCGGATCAGCGGTTCCTTGAGCTCGACCTGGCCGAAGTCGGCGGTGGCCGGGGTGACCGCGATCACCGGCCGCACGAAGCCCGAGACCGGGATGGTCACGAGCTTCTGCCTGGCGTGATTGGTGGTGATGCGCACGTGATCGGCGAGGGCGCCCACCGGCGCGTCGTTCGACAGGGTCATCTCGATCCGCCACTGCTTGCCTTCGACGTCGGGGATCCGCTCTTCGGGCTTCGCCTCGCGGAAGGTCGCCGTCAGGAAGGGGAAGGGGGACTCGACGCCCAGGACGTCGAAGGAGCTGCCGTCCGGCGCCCACAGGGTCTGGCCGATGGTGCCCGTCTTGGGCTCTCCCTGCACGGTGATGTACCGGGCATAGCCGGGGCGGGCCTGGATGTAGGGCTGGATCTCCGCCCGCAGGGTCAGCTCGATCTGCGCGTGCTCCGGATCGTTGGTGAAGACGGTCACGCTCTTGGCGATCGGGCCGTTGAACGTGGTGGTGTCCACCTCGGCGTGCACCCGGCCGGTCTTGCCCGGCTCGATCGTCTTGTCATAGTCGACCACGGTGCAGCCGCAGGAGGCCCGCACGTCGGTGATCTGCAGAGGGGCGTCGCCGTCGTTGCGGATGACGAAGTCGTGGGCGACCTTGTCGCCCTTCGGCTTGACCCCGAGGTCCTTGATCGGCTCGACGGCAACGGCCTTCGGCGCGGCGCCCTGAGCCAGCAGCGAGGTCGCGACAAGCAGCACGGCGCAGAGTGCCAGAATGGCGGTTTTCAGATGACGGTTCATGACGGCCAGCTCCTTTGCAGACGCGGGTTGACGACCCTGGGAATGGTACACTCGGGCGCTCTGATCCGAGAAGGTCCAACGACTTGAAATCATCCGGGCTCGATGTCTACTTCATGGCGATCGGCGGAACGGGGATGGCACCGCTCGCCTGCCTCTTGCAAGCGCAAGGCCACCGCGTCCGCGGCACGGACGGTCCGCTCTACCCGCCGATGAGCACGCTCCTCGCGGAGGCCGGCATCCATCCGTCGGTGGGGTACGACCCGGCGCATCTCGATCCGCGCCCCGATCTGGTGGTGCTCGGCAACGCGATCCACCGCACCAATCCGGAGGCGGTGGAGGCGGAGCGGCTCGGCATCCCGGTCCTCTCCATGCCGCAGGCGCTCTCCCGCTTCTTCCTGGAGCACCACCGCCCCCTGGTCGTCGCCGGCACCCACGGCAAGACGACGACGACGGCGATGGCCGCCTGGGTCTGGTCGGACACCGGCCGCGATCCCGGCTATCTGATCGGCGGCGTGCCGCACGACCTGCCGGGGAGCTTCCGCGACGGCTCGGGCGACCGCTTCATCGTCGAGGGCGACGAGTACAACGCCGCCTATTTCGACCGCGGCGCGAAGTTCCTCCACTACCGGCCGGAGACGCTGATCCTGACCAGCGCCGAGTACGACCACGCCGATCTCTATCCGACGCCCGAGGCGCTGTTCGACGCCTTCGCGAAGCTGGTCGCCCTCCTCCCTGCGAACGGTCTCCTGGCCGCCTGCGGTGACATCCCCAAGGTGCGCGAGCTCGCGGCGGGAGCGCGCTGCCCGGTCGTCTTCTATGGGCTGGAGGAGGGGAACGACGTCCGGCCGATCGGCGAGGTCGAGTGGGGCGAGGAGGGGAGCCGGTTCCGCCTGCTCGACCCGGAAGCCGGGGAGGTCGAGGTGGTCCTCCCGCTCGCCGGGGAGCACAACGTCGCCAACGCCCTGGGCGTCTGGGCCGCGGCCTGCCACGACGGCCTGCCGGCGGCCGAGATCGCCGCCGCCTTCGCACGCTTCCACGGGGTCAAGCGCCGCCTGGAGGAGCTGGGCACCGGCCGCGGCATCACCGTGGTGGACGACTTCGCGCACCACCCCACGGCGGTCGAGAAGACCCTGGGGGGGCTGCGCCAGCGCTATCCCGGGCGGCGCATCATCGTCCTTTTCGAGCCGCGCAGCCTGACCGCCGGCCGGGCGTTCTTCTTCGCGCCCTACCGGCAGGCCTTCGCCGCGGCCGACCGGGTGCTCTTCGCGCCGACCTTCCATTCCGGCCGCCTGGCTCCCGAGGACCGGCTCGACTTCGCTGCCCTCGCCGCGGAGGTCACCGCGGCCGGCGTCCCCACGACGCTCTGCGAGAGCACGGACGAGCTCTTCCGCCGCGCCCTCGACGAGGCCCGCGCGGGGGACGTGCTGGTGACCATGTCGTCGGGCTCGTTCGACGGCCTGCCGCACCGCCTGGCGTCGGCCCTCACCTGAGCCTTATTATTGAAGATGACTCTCCAGGACTCTCCCGGCCGGCAGTGCCGGGAGCTGGAGCGCGTCGCGGGCCACGCCGAGGACCGCCTCCTCCGGGGCGAGACCGATCAGCTCGGTCTCGACCACCCGGGCGCCCAGGGCGGCGGCCTCCCGGCGCACCCGGTCGAGGACGGCGAGGAGGGACGTCTGGCGGAAGTCGACCAGGTTCATGCTGACCTGCGCCGCGCCGCGCCGGGCGAGGAAGAACCCCAGGGCACGCACCGCGGGCAGGCCGCCGCTCGACTCGCGGACCCGGCGTGCCACGGCGCGGGCGATCTCCGGATCGGCGGTGTCGAGCAGGGCATTGAAGGCGATCAGGAAGAAGCGCGCGCCGATCACCGTCACCCCGGCCGTGGGATGGAGGCGCGCCGGCCCGAAGTCGGGCGCCCAGGCGGGATCGGCCAGCTTGGCGGCGAATCCTTCAAACTGGCCGCGCCGGAGGACCGCCAGCCGGCGGCGCTCCGGGGTGCGGGCCGCCTGCTCATAGAGATAGACCGGCAGGGCGAAGCGCTCGGCGGCCTCGCGGCCGAGGCGCTCGGCGGCGGCCACGGCCTCTTCCATGGGCGTCGCGCCCAGCGGGACGAACGGGGCCACGTCCACCGCGCCGACCCGCGGATGGACCCCCTCGTGGCGCGTCAGGTCGATCGCCGCGAGAGCTTCTTCATAGAGGGCGAGGAGGGACCGGTGGAGCCCTTCGGCCGGACCGGCCAGGGTGAGCACGGTGCGGTTGTGGTCGGGATCGGAGGAGACGTCGAGGAGGCGGACGCCCGGACCCGAGGCCGCCGCCGCGGCCAGCCGGGCGATCACCTCGGGCCGCCGCCCCTCGCTCAGGTTGGGGACGCACTCCAGGGGGTACACGGCCGGCAGTATACCTGCTACGATACCGGGCGATTTCTACAGCACCGAAGGCCTTTCCAGAGATGACTTACGCCGGCAACCCGTCCCTCTCGCGCGACGTCCAGCAGAGGGTCCTCGACACCTTCGAGCAGACGCTCAACCTCGCGGCTGAAGGGAGCCGCCAGGAGGCGCTCCTCGGCTGTGACTTCGTGCTGCGCATGGACCCCCAGTTCGAGCCGGCCCGCCGGCTTCAGGACCGGCTGCGGGCCTCCGCCGGAGTCATCGTGGACCTGGACGACCTGCGTCCCGCGGCTCCCGGAGCCGCCGCCCCGGACCTCTTCGCTCCGCTCGACGAGATCGGGCTCGAGCTGCCCGACCTGCCGCCCGAGAGCTTTGCCCCCGACCTGCGTGAGCAGGCGCGCGGCCTGCTCGCGCAGCGCCGCTTCCCGGAGCTGATGGCGCTGGCCGGGCAGCACGGCGCCACGATCGGCGCCGATCCGGACCTCCAGCGCCTGTTCCAGGAGGCGCAGGAGCTGATGGAGGCCGAGCCGTACGTCCAGAAGTTCCTCGGCCAGGCACGGACGGCCCTCCAGGCCGGCCAGACCGCCGAGGTGACCCGGCTGCTGGAGAAGGCGAAGGCGCTCGATCCAGCCCATCCGGCCCTGGCCGAGATCGGCAACGCCCTGCACGGCCAGGGTGCGACGATCCAGCTGGACCTCGGTGCGATCCCCGCGGAGACGGCCGGCTTCGACCTGAGCTTCGACGCGCCGTCGCTCGACGCTCCCGCGAACCTGTTCGGCGGCGGAGCGAGCGACGGCGACCCGCGCATCCAGCAGCTCCTCGACGAAGGGCAGCGCGCCTTCGACCACGGCGACCCGCAGGGCGCCATCGACGCCTGGTCGCGGATCTTCCTCATCGACATCGACCATCCGGAGGCGGCGCGCCGCATCGATCAGGCGCGCCGGCTGCGCGCCGAATCGGAACGCCAGGTGGAGGAGGTCTTCCACGACGGCGTGGCGCGCCTCGAAGCCGGCGACCTCGCGGGAGCGAAGCAGATCTTCCAGCAGGTCCTCCAGCTCCAGCCCGGCTACGTGGCGGCGCGCGAGTACCTGCAACAGATCGAGAGCGGCCGGACGCCCGTCGTCCATCGCTCGTCCGGGTCGCTCTCGACAGCCGATGCCGCGGTCTCCGCGGCCGACACCCTCCTCCCCCTGGAGCCGCTCGGCCCGATCGACGATCTCAAGGAAGAGATCCTCGTCCCCCCCGATCCGAGCGAGCTCGGGGCGGCCGACAGGAAGGCCGCGCCGCGCAAGGGGAAGGCCGGTGGCGGCAAGTCCAGCCAGAAGTTCCTCCTCGTGGGCGGCGTGGTGCTGGTGCTGGTCCTGGGCGGCGCCGGCTACGTCTTCCTCAACCGGGACCAGCTCTTCCCCAACTCGCAGAGCGAGGGAGAGGCCACCGCCGCCGACCCCATCGCCAAGGCCCAGGCCCTGCACGACCAGGGCAAGACGGCGAACGCCATCTCCCAGCTCAAGCGCGTGCCGCCGTCCGATCCGCAATACCAGCAGGCGCAGGCCTTGATCGCGCAGTGGGAGGCGGCGCTCGGACCGGCCCCGGGACCGGCTCCCGCACCGGCCCCGGTCGCGCCCCTGGCCCCCACGATGCCGGAGCCCCAGGCCGCCCTGGTCGCCGAGGCGCGCGCCGCCCTCGACACCGGAAGCCGCCTGAAGGCCGTGGCGCTCTTCGAGAAGGCGGCGCAGATGGGCAAGCTGCCACCGGACGAGACCGCGCTCCTGGAGAGCGCCCGCGCCCAGCTGCAACCGCTCTCGAAGCAGATCGACCTCTTCCGCCAGCACGAGTGGGATTTCATCCTGAACGACCTCTGGCGGATGCACGAGGAGAACCCGGCCGACCAGGACGTCACACAGCTCATCGTGGACTCCTACTACAACCTCGGCATCCGCGACCTCCAGCGCTCCGATCCGGCGAAGGCCGCGGAGAAGTTCAAGGAGGCGACCCGGCTGGCGCCCGGCGACGAGGTCCTCCGGCGGCACTACCTGTTCTCCCAGACGTACCAGGAGCGCCAGAAGGACCTGCTCTACAAGATCTACGTCAAGTACCTGGCACTGCGATAACCTGGGGCCATGCGACGCACCGACGAAGACGCCGAGGACCAGCTCCTCTTCGACCTGCCGCTCGATTCCGCGGCCGAGGCGCCGCGCCGCGCCGAGCGCTCCGAGACCCGGCGGACCGCCGCGCCGCGCCCGCGGCCCGAGCCGGTCGCCGCGCCGGCACCCCGCCTGGAGGTCTCGCGCGACGACGGAGACGAGCCGGAGGACGAGGAGGAGGTTCCGGCCGCCGGGCGCGCCGGCCTGGGGAGCCGCCTGATGGCGGGCGCGGCGGACCTCCTGGTCCATGCCGCCGTCCTGATGATCGCGCTCATCGGCAGCCGCCTGCTCGGCGTGCGCGCCACCCTGGCGGATGCGCCGGCCCTCGGCCTGTTCCTGCTCGCCTTCTCGTTCCTCTACACGATCGTCCCCCTGGCCTTCTGGGGGCACACGCTGGGCATGGCCTGGGCCGGGCTCGTCTCGCAGAACCGCGACGGCGAGCCGCTCACCTTCGACCAGACCGCCCGCCGCTGGCTCGGCGCCGTCCTCACCCTGGCCGCCGCCGGCCTGCCGCTCCTCATCGCCCTGGGCGGCCGCTCGCTCGCCGACCTGCTGAGCGGCTCGGTCACCTGGTCGGAGCGGGGCGGCGAAGCCGCCGAGCCCGACGCGGCGTAAAAGCACTTCACCCCCGGCTCCGCCACACCCCCCACGCCATCCACAGATTCCCCAGAAACGTCGCCACCGCGAACGCCAGCAGCGGCCGGCCGTCCGGCCAGAGCGCCGCGGCTCCGCCGAGCTGGAAGAGAATGCCGCAGACGCGGAAGGGCGGGAAGGCGAGCCCGCCGAGCATGAAGAAGGAGTGCCCGAGGAGGAGGAGCCAGATCCCGGGGAGCGCCCAGGCCAGGTCCTGCCAGAGGAGGAAGACCGAGAGCGCCACCGCGATCAGGGAGATGTTGCCTTGCAGGCGCAGCACATAGGAGGCCAGCGGCGTGCTGCCGGTGGCGCCGCCCGAGCGGAAGAGCGCGACCATCTCGACCGCTCCTCCCAGGAGGATCGCACCCGACCAGAGGAAGAGACAGTAGGCGAAACCGCCCGCCTGGAGCGCCAAGGGGGTACACAGGGCCGCCGCCGGCAGGACGATCGACCAGGCGAGCCAGGACCAGGGGGAGCGGAGGAACGGCCGGCTGGCGGCGCGGAAGCGGTCCCGCACCGGCTCGAGGTCGTCCTCGCCGGTGCGGGCCGGGGTGAAGAGAGGCTCGTATTCGGAGGACATTCGACTCCTCCGTGGTTCGGCTCAGCGCTTCTCAGCGATTCCCGGCGGCGATCCGTGCCAGCACCCGGGCGCGCTGCTCGGCTCTCTGCCGGGCGGCGATCTCGGTGTCACCGGTCGCGGGCGGGAGGGCACGGGCC
>Ga0209682_10000030_pt1 | contig 40898 bp, 43 predicted proteins | sample DOMMetBare2Fresh_2_FD_187471 | JGI IMG/M metagenome (GOLD analysis project Ga0209682, IMG submission 187471) | Wetland sediment microbial communities from St. Louis River estuary, USA, under dissolved organic matter induced mercury methylation -... | ecosystem: Environmental > Aquatic >... | reverse complement strand
GCTGATCTTGCGCGGCTGTCCCGGCCGCGGCGCATCGACCAGCCCGTCGAGCCGCTGTTCGATGAATCGTTGCCGCCACTTGCCGACCGTTTGCAGCGTTACGCGCAACCGTTGCGCCACCTGCGTGTTGGTCGCCCCTTGCGCGCAACCGAGCACGATGCGCGCACGCAAGGCGAGTGCCTGTGCCGTCGTGCGCCGTCGCGCCCACTCGCCCAAGCGCCTGTTCTCTTCGACTGTGAGTTCCAGCTTCGGCAGCGGCCTTCCGGCACCCATGACTGTCTCCTGGCAGCGAACCTACCATGAGACACATGGGCACCATAATAGTTCAATGAATTAATGCATCAGGACACTAGCGCAGTTCTGCAAGGCTGCAGGTTGTCGCAACAATCTTGAAGTTGGGCGGACAGTGCCTACGTTGAATCCACGAGCAAAGCTGCGGCATGCCTTCGCGTTTTGGCCTGCGTCAAGGGTGCCGCTTTCTTCGCTTCGGACATTGTCTTCCTCGCCGCTGCTGTCTTCCTTGCGAGCGGGGTCTTCTTCATACGCACAGACTTCTCTGCCGTTGCCCTCTTCGGTGACGCCGCAGGCGTCGCGCGCGCCGCGAGCGCCAGTTCCCGCACGTGCTCGATGTCCTCATCGGTGAACACCCCATTCACCCCGGAAATCGCCGCGAGCTTCATGCCGTGCTTGAGCCCCATGCGATAGATCTCGCGCACCTTTTCCCACTCGATGGCGCGGCCGACCGTGAAGTTCTCGAAGCGCCCTTCCAGCGTCAGCACGATGGTTTCGGCCAGGCACGCATACGCCACGCCTTTAGGCAGGCCGATGTTCTTCATCTTCACATCGCCCGGAAGATGAATCTCGCCGGATTCAATGACCAGCACGTCCGGTCGCTTGGCCACTTCCTCGGGCGGCAGATCCAATGGGCGAGCGACATCGGTGATCACGCAGCCGGGCTTGACCTTCATGATGTCGAGCACCTTCTTGCCCGCGCCGGATGTGGCCGTCACGATCATGTCCATGTCGGCAATGTCCTTGTCTGCCCGCGCCGACAGGAAGACTTTGGCGTCCGGCGTTTCGCGCAGAATCGACTCCTTCAGTGCGAGCAGCTTGGCGGTCTCGGGCGACACCAGATAGACCTCCTCGGCGGCAGTGACAAGGAGGCGCGAACACACCGAGCCGATCGCCCCGGTGGCGCCCACCACCATCGCCTTGAACTTCACCCGTTCCTTGCCCTTCGGCGGCGGCAGCAGGCGCATGCGCAGCAGGGCATCGTGCGCGGCCCACAGCGCGCCGGAAGCGCTGTAACTGTTGCCGGTGGTGATCGGCAGCGGCGCACGCTTGGCCACCGTGACACCCGCATCGCCGACGACCTTGGTGAATGCGCCCAGCCCCATGATCTGCGCCCCCAAGCGCTTCGCAATCTTGGCCGCATCCAGCAGGCGGCGGTAGGTGAACTCGGGCCTTCGACTCATGATCTCCTTGGGCGTGCCGCCGACCGAGATCAACCAGCCTTCGGCTTCCACCCCCGTCGGCGATTTGATGCCCGTGACCCTCGAATAGACGAAGGGTGGCGCATACGCCATGATTCTTTCGAGCGTGTCCATGAACACGGGCGGCGATACGCGTGACAGCATCTCGATCGGCTTGATTTTCTTGAAGTACTCCTGCGACAGCGGGTGGATCACGAACGCGAACCGGTTCACGCGCCGGAAGCCGTTGGGGTAGATGATGCGCGGCTCCATCTGCAGATCGGTGATGATCTCGAGGTAATCGTCCTCGAGAATATCTTCCGGGGCTTTGCCGGTGGCCGCGATGATCATCGCGTCCAGCAGATTGGGCCCCAGCACGTGGCGGAACATGAACGGTGACCCGTCGACCACCATGTTCACGCCCTTGTCCCTGAACTGCGCGATCCGCTCGTCATTGACGGTCGAGGTGATGATGGTCTTGCCTGCCAGTTCTTCAAGGCCGAAGTCGTCGAGTTCGTGCACGGGCGCGACGATCACCGTTGCGTTCTGCATCGCCTTGCGCAACACGTAATTCGACCAGTCCGTGAGGACGCCCGCCGTCAGCACGCGCGGCGGCTTCCAGTCCGATACGTAGTGCGCGCCGCGGCTGTACAGCGACAGCGCGTCCAGCGATGTCAGCAACTTCGGCACGCCAAGCTGCAGCAGCGGATCAGCAAACTGGAAGTTTTCCGTGTATTCCGCCATCGACATCGCCAGCTTGTGGTGAGTCATGCCGGAAAAGAACAGCACTTTGGAGCTGTTGAAATAGTTGCCCAGCTTGACCTGCGCGTGGCGTACGGCCCACTCGAGGAAGATGTCGCCCAAACGCCCGCCGGTGGTGACGGGGATGCGTGTCACGACGCCCGTCATCCGCGCGCTGTCCTTGTCGATGAAGCGTCGCGCACCCACCGTGTAGCTGTCCTTCACCACGCCCAGCCCGATCGCGTCGGCGCGCTCCTCCCAGTGCTTGAGCAGTTTCTCGGCTTTCGCGGTGCTGCCGTTCGTGCCCAGGCGCCGCACGCGCATCCTCTGCCCCATGAACCGGGTCGTGAACTCGAAGTCCTGGCTGCTTGCGCCAAGGCTGATGCTGACGACGTTCTTCATATGAATCCCGAACTTCGGGCCTCCGATTTGACCATTCCGGTCGCGCACCAGCGCGAACCGTGTCACGCTCGCCAACAGTCGAACACACCTGAAGGAGGACCATCTTGACTCAAAACACGCTTGGTGACATGGCCCGCTCGATCGGGCTCACCGCGGCAAAACGCGCTGCAGGCATGGTGACCCGGCTGTTGCCGATCCCGCGACCGACCCTGATGGTCGGACCCGGCTCGAGCGCGCGGCTGGGACAGGCCATCAGCGACTTCGGCCACGAGAAGATTCTGATCGTGACCGATAGCATCATTTCCAAGCTGGGGCTGATGGCCCCGCTGATCGATGCACTCGCCAAAGGCGGCACGAAATTTGTCGTCTTCGATGAGATCACCCCCGACGCGCCGATTCCCTTGATCGAAAAGGGCATCGAACGGTTCAAGAGCGAGGGTTGCGACGCAATCGTCGCGTTCGGCGGGGGCTCCGTGATGGATGCGGCCAAGGCCATCGGTGTATCGGCCGCCAACCACAAACATCCGCGCCAGCTGGTCGGCTACTTCCGCGGCCTCCACGCGCCAGCCCCGATCTATGCGGTGCCAACCACCGCGGGCACGGGGTCCGAAGTGACGGTCGCCGCCGTGATCTCCGACCCGGAGCACAGCCGGAAGCTCGTCATCGCCGACACCCGCATCGTGCCGCGCATGGCGGCGCTCGATCCCAGCTTGATGACCGGATTGCCGGGCCACATTACTGCCGCCACTGGAATGGATGCATTGACCCATGCCGTCGAGGCCTACCTCGGCCACTGGAGCACCGGCTTCACAGATCGCATGGCGCTCTCGGCGGTGGGCATGATCTATGAGAACCTGCCCAAGGCCTACAAGAACGGCCATGACCTTGCGGCACGCGAAAAGATGGCGCTGGCCTCGACCTATGCGGGCCTGGCCTTCACGCGCGCCAACGTGGGCAACGTGCACGCCATCGCCCACCAGCTCGGGGGCCGCTACCACACGCCGCACGGCCTGGCCAACGCGATCATGCTGCCGCATGTGCTGCGGTTTTCGAGTGCAGCCACCATGGACAAGCTGGCGACGCTGGCAGTCCGCGCCAGGGTGGGCAAGGCGGGCGAGGCCGAAGCCACGCTGGCACGGAAGTTTCTCGATTCGGTGGAGGCAATGAACGAACGACTCAACATCCCGCGCCACCTGGATGCGCTGCGCGAAGAGGACATTCCCAAACTCGCCAAGGCCGCCTGCTGGGAGGCCGACACCAACTACCCGGTGCCGCGCGTGATGTCGAGACAGGACTGCGAAGAGTTGCTGCGCCAGGTGCTGCCTTCGAAGGCTCAGCCAAAGACTGCGCCAAAGAGAAAGGCAGCCTCACGCGGGTCGTCCGCAAAGAAAGCCGCGACGGATAAGGCGCCGACACGCCGCAAGGTCGGCAGCAGTCGCAAGGTCAGTACCAGATGAATCGCAAAGAGCGGATCCTGCCAACGTGGGCGGACACTGGCGAGCGCGACTTGTGGCATGTAACAGTCGATTCGAGAGGAAAAGGCGTGCCTGCGCGAGTCGAGTGCGCGAAGCGAGCCGCGTCGCGCAGCCGATGCATACGCGCAAGGTGAGCGACAAAGCAATCGGCCGCGCCGGCGCGCAAGGCACTCGCGAATTGGCTGTTACAGGCCACCAGCCACTTACCGGACTGAACCTCCCGCGCGCGGCGTGGCAGGCGCGGAGGCAGGCGCGGACCACGACGCTCCTTCGAGTTCCGGCACACGGGCCGCCGTGAGCGACTTCAGGAATGCGATCAGCGCGTCCCGGTCTTCCCGGCCGATCGCAAGAGGTCGAATGCGCGGGTCCTGCGCCGGATCGGCCGGAGTGCCGCCGGCGATGTAGTAATCGACCACCTGCTCCAGCGTGTCGAACGAGCCATCGTGCATGTACGGCGCGGTCAGGGCCACGTTGCGCAGGCTGGGCGTGCGAAATGCGCGCAGATCCTCGCGCCGGCGGGTGATCTCATGGCGCCCAAGGTCGGACACATCCGCGACGCCCACGCGACGCAACTCGGCAGGCGTCAGCACCGCCGACAGACCGGGCGCCAACTTCACGCGAACGTCTCGCTCGCGGTCCGCCTCGCTGCGTGCCTGCACGCCGACGTTGTGAAATTCGTGGTCGGTGAACAGCGCGTGGCGCGTGCCGATCGGATGGCAAGCCGTGCAGCCCTGATTTACGAAGAGATCGAACCCGCGTTGCTCCTGGGCGGTCAACGCATCGGTCTGTCCGCCATAGCGCCAGCGGTCAAAGCGCGAGTCGGCCGCAAGCAAGGTGCGCTCGTAGGCCGCCAACGCGCGCGCGATGCGCTGCGCGGTCGGGCGGGCGGTGCCGAACGCGCGCCGGAACAGCGGCCGGTACTCGGGCCAACCGGCGACTCGCCGGAGCAGCACATCGAGACTCGGATTGGCCATCTCGTCAGGGTGCAGCAGCGGCATCAGCGCCTGCTCTTCGAGGCTGGCCGCCCGTCCGTCGACAAACAGATGGCGCACGAAGGCCACGTTCAGAAGCGTCGGTGCACTGCGGCGCAGGCTCACGCCTTCCATGCCAACCGACGTACGCACCTCGTTGGCAGTGAAACCCTGCTCGGGCACGTGGCACATTGCGCACGACAGCGTGCCGTTGACCGACATGCGGCGCTCAAAGAACAGCGCACGGCCGAGCTCGACTTGCGCGGTCGGCGGCGTCGCGATTGCCGGCAGCCCAAGCGGTGCCGCTGCGGCATGCACGGCGGCGAAGCTGAATGCGATCGCAGCAATCCAGCGTCGCGTCATCGCCGCACCTTCACCTCTGCGCCGTCGCGGCCTCGATGCGCAGCGTGCGCAGATCGTTCAGGATCGACTGCGGCGCCAGCGTGGCGACGCTGTAGATCTCACGCACCTGCAGCGCCGCGTCAACCAGGAAGATCTTCAGCATGTGGTTCAGCGTGCGCGTGGCGCGGCCGCGCGCATCGGTTTCGACCGTCACGTCCTGGCCGAATCCTTTCAGCAGCGGCAGCAGCCGCGCCACCGATGCGGTGGTCAGGAACAACCAGCGCACCCGTGCATCGCGCGCGCGTTCACCGCCGAACATCGCCATTTGCGTCGGTGTGTCGTTGGTCGGGTCGAAGCTCAGACTCACCAGTTGCGCATGCCGCGCAACGTCGCTGTCGCGCAGCAGTTCTGTGTGCAGAGTGTCGAGGGCGCGCCACGCGAGAGGACAACCTTCTGGATCGCGGCAGTACGTGTACATGAACGAAAGCACCGACAGCCGTCCGGCGAGCAGTGCATGCAGCTTGCGCGAGCGGCCTGAACTGTCGAGCACCTCGCCGTCGGGTGCGGCCATCAGCCTCGGCAGGCGGTAGCTGCCGGGCGCGGGCAGACGCGACACATCGACATCTGAACGCGCGCCCGGCGGGCGGGGTTGGTCGGCGTCCTGGGCGGAGCGCAGCGCCGATGACGCACAGGCCAGCGCCACCATTGCCGTGGCGTGCACGCGCCACCGTCGCGCCGCCGCTGTCACGCGTCGTTTACCGTCAACGCGCAAGCGCAATGCGGGTGGACGGCTCCGAGACGGCCACCGTTTGATTGCGCGGTGCGAGCTCAGCCAGCGCTTTGCCTGCCGGCCGCGCAGTGAACTTCATGTGATGGGCGCGCCCGAGCTTGAGTTTGTTGAAATCGACTTCGAACTTCAACTTCAGATCGGTGCCGTCCCAGTCGAACGCGCGCAGCATCTGTTCGTTGTCGTCGCCCTTCTTGTCCCAGTTGGCGAGCAGCGAAGAAGTGATGTACACGCGCTTGCCGTCCCAGCTCTGCGAGACCATGTTGACCTGCTTGCCGGTCTGCTTGGCGAAGGTCTGTTTAGGCGCCTCCGGGTTCGAGAGATCGAAGTAGCGCGTCATGCCGTCCATGAAGGTGTTGACCCACAGGCCCTTGCCGTCAGCGGTGATGCTGATGTCCACTGGCAGCGGAATCTTGGCCGGATCACCGATCGTGGCCACGTCCCTGGCCTGCCACTCGCCCTTGGCGTCCTGTTTGACCAGCCACAGCTTGGAAGTCAGCGCGGCGGCGGTGATGGCCCAGTTGTCGCCCTCTTTCAGCGACCAGCGAATTTCCAGCGGCGCGCCGGGCACGCTGAATATCTTCTGCGGCTTCATCGCCTTCACGTCCCAGGCCACCATGGTGCTGCCGAAGCGTTTCATCGCCTCGCCGTCCTTGACCAGCTTGCCCAGGTCCATCATGTAGTTGTTCCAACCGGTGAAGCTGGAGGTCAGCATGGTGTTCTTGGCCGGATTGATGCCGATGTCGTAGCCATAACCGTCGCCCTTCGAGCCGCCCAGATCGCCCGTGGGCATCGCGTACTTCTCGACGATTTCGCCCTTGTTGTTGAACAACACCATGCCGGTCACGCCGCCATGGTCCTTGGTGTTGGAAAGCGCCTGCACCAGCATTCGTCCGGGCATGGCGTAAAAAGTGTGCGGGCCGACGAAGCCCGTCTTTGCGGCGAGGTCGGAGATCGTTTTCACGAGCTTCGGCTTCTCCGGGTTGACCATGTCGAAGACAAAGATCTTGTTGTCATCCAACCGACCCGCCCAGAGGTAGCGGCGGTCATCGGTGAATCCCATGTGGTGAGCCTCACCGCGGCCCGGCACCGACAGCTTGTGCACCACCTTGCCGAAGTTCTTCGACTTCGGATTCGCATCAACGGTCACCAGCTTGTCGTTGCCATCTCCCATACCCTTGACGCCGAGCGTCCAGACATGCAGGAAATCCTCCTGACCCTTGATCAGGTTGGCCATATACGGCGAGTTGCAGGTCTCGTCAGCAAGAGCGGCCCCGGGCGACAACAGGGCGGCAACCAGGGCGAGTGCAGCGGGTCGGTGTGCCATCGGCGTTCCTCGTGGGTGGGACGGGGGGGGGAGGAAACGTACGCCTCGCCCGGCAAGTTGACAATCACGCGTCGCGAGGCAACGCCCCTTCGGAAATCAAATCGTTCGGGCTGATCCCTTCGATACCTCAGGACATGCCCTCGATGCCGCGAGGCACGGCCGCTGGTCTCGAGCACGGCCATCGTTGGCAGACTGGCCACGCTGGCGGTCCGCGCCAAGGTCGGCAAGGAAGGCGAGGCTGAAGCCACACTGGCCCGGGAGTTTCTCGACTCGGTCGAGGCGATGAACGATCGTCCTAACATCTCGCGCCACCTGGACACGCTGCGCGGGGAGGACATTTCCAGACTCGCCAAGGCCGCCTGGTGGGAAGCCAACACCAACTACCCGGTGCCACGCGTCATGTCGCAGCAGGCGTGCGAAGAGTTGCTGTGGGAGGTTTTGCCGGAAAGGTCGCAGCCGAAGAGCTTCCCGAACAGGGATTTGCCAAGAACACAGGTCGTGGCACCGAAAACCACGGCATAAAAGGCCGCGCCAAAGCGCCGCCGAGTCGCTCGCAGCGAGATCACACCTCAGCAACGTCTCTCACTGGGCCGCAGCGGTTGAACCCCTGCACCGCCGTGCCGATGACGTTTACGCTCGCGATAGCGGCGCAGGCCGCGCAGCGCTGCTGAGGATCGCTTCATCTCGCTGAAAGAGCTGATGCACGCTCGGCATTCTCCGGCTGTTTGCATCAGAATCGCTGCGACCGACCGCGCAACAAGCATTCAAAACGAACACGACATTCCAATGAAACACAATCGACAGCGCAACGGCTCCCGCCGCGCGACACCTCATGCCACGCTGAGCCGATACGGACAGGATCGAAGGGGCTTCGTGGCCGTCGGCGCGGCCGCCTGGCTGATGCAGCACGGGCTCGCATATGGACAACCGCGGCTCATCGACTACCCGTCCCGACCGGTCCGGATGATTGTCCCGTTCGCAGCCGGCGGCCCCACCGACCTATCGGCGAGGCTTATCGGCGCAATGTTGACGCGGAGTTTCGGGCAGGGTTTTCTGGTGGAGAACATCGTGGGAGCCAGTGGCTCCATAGGAACGAAGACGGCCGGGGACGCGGCGCCGGATGGTTTGACGCTATTTGTCGGAACCAACCACACGCTCATCATCAGTCGGTTACTGCAAAGGGGCAAAGCTGTGCCCTTAAGCCAAGTCTGGGCGCCGATCGGACTGCTTTCACAGTATCCGTCCGCAATCGTGGTCAGGGCCGAGCTGCCCGCAGCAACGCTGTCGGAATTGACGGCCCTGGCGCGCAGCAGCACCGCGGGTTTGACCTACGGATCCGCCGGAGAAGGCAGTGGCTTGCATCTGGCCGGGTTGAGGTTTGCGGCGCAGATCGGGGCCTCGCTGGTTCACGTTCCCTTTTCCGGCACAGCCCCCGCGCTGCTGGCGGTTTCCGGCGGACACGTGGATCTCATGTACTGCGACATCCCGACCGGAATGCCGGCGCTTCGCTCAGGAAAAGTGCGCGCGATCGCCATTGCCGGACCAGAGCGATGGCCCACGCTTCCTGGTGTGCCAACACTGACAGAAGCGGGGCTCCATGGCGCCGACTTCTCCGGCTGGAATGGTCTGCTTGCCCCGAGTCGAACTTCGCCGGAGATTGTCAACACGCTCGACGCGGAACTCACGAAGATTGTGTCCTCCGACGAATATCGCGAGCGCGTTCGCGAGTCCGGGGCCATTGCCCCGCCGGCGGGGTCCGAAGCATTCGCCCGGTTGATTGCCGTGGAAGAACGCCACTGGGCCGAAGTGATTGAGAACGCCGGGTTGCGAGGCTGACATTGCAGCGCACTGAAACGGCGCCTCGCCGCACCCGGTTGCTGTTGATGAGCGTCGGCAGCCTGGTCGGTGCCAACGTTATCGAATGCCTTGACGCACTCGGCCGCGAGCGCTTTGAACTTATCGGCATGAACTCCGTTGCCGAAGCCGCCAACAACTTCCGCATGGACGTCTGTTATTTGTCGCCGCAGGCAAGTGACTGTCCGGCCTTGCTTGCCTGCCTCGACCGCGTGGTGGGGGCGCACGATCCGGACTTGATCATCCCAACGCGCGACGACGATGTCGTTGCGCTCGCCCATTGGGTGAGGGACCGCAAGGACGCGCGAACACTTGTTGGTTGTGTGCCGATCGCCGAAGCCATTCGGGACAAATGGGCCAGCTACGAGTGGGCAATGAAACATCGGCTGCCGTTTGCCCGCAGCGCCATCGACGCTGCGGGCGTGGCGCGGCTGCGCGAAGACGTGGGTCTACCCCTGGTTGCCAAGCCGAGAGACGGTTTTGGCTCCAACGGCGTTCGCATGCTTCTGACCGACGATCACGTTCGCGCCACGCTCGCCGCCGGCAACCAGATCGTGCAGGAGTGTCTCGACCCACCGCTCACCCTGACGGACGCTGACCTGAGTCGCGGGATGCCTTTCTGGTTTGCGCCGGTGCAGGTCGCGAACCCATCCACGCTGTGCCTGCTCGACGATTCGGGCTTCGAATTCCTCGCCGCATGGGTGACCGAATCACGCTGCGGCATGGGCCTCAATACCGTGCTGATCGATGCTCCGCCGCTGCGCAGCCTTGCGATGGACTATGCCGAGGCAGCCTGGCGCGAAGGCTGGCGCGGGCTCCTCAATGTTCAGACGCGAACCAACGCGGCAGGCGAGTATCTGCCCATCGAACTGGCCGGCCGGTTTATCGGCACATTGGCTTCGCTGCAAACGCTGGGGGTTCCAGTCGCCGCAACCGTGCTCAAGCGCTTTGTTCCGTCTTACAACACGCAAGTACAGTCCGATCCACTCTTTGGCTCCCGCGCAGTTCGGCAAGCCGTCACTTACCTCGTAGCCTCCGAGCAGCGTTCAACGCTCAAGGAGACGGGCGTTTGGCGAGCAGAGGGTTAGGGGTCGGACTCGGCTTCAGTCCTTGATCATCGCGCTGGCTTCGCAGCCAGCGCGGTGCGCACGCCCGCGCCATAGCCCGGATCGGCCTTGTCGAAGTGCGCGAGCGGGCGCTGCTGAATCTCCGCGCTCACTTGCGACAACGGCCCGGCGATATTGTCGAACAGGTTCTGCCTTTCCTGCGGCGGCAGCAGGCGGAATAGATCGCCGGCCTGGGTGTCGTCGTCCTCGGTGCCGCGCGCGTCATAGCGTCCGGCCACGCCCTCGACCGACCAGCCCAGATTGCAATGGCCAAAGCCCTGCGGTTTGGTGCCGGCGGCCTCGACGTTCGCGTAGTTCGGTTGCGCGCCAGAGTCTTCCAGCGCCATCGCACCGTCGCGCTGCTGGTGATGGATCGGACAGCGCGGCCGGTTCACCGGCAGTTGGTGATGATTGGTGCCGACCCGATACAACTGGGCGCCGTGGTACGCGAAGTGCCTCCCTTGCAGCATCTTGTCCGGCGAGTAGCCGAGCCCCGGCACCACGTTGGCGGGCCTGAAAGCCACCTGCTCGACCGCGGCGTGATAGTTGTCAGGATTGCGGTTCGGTTCCAGCAGGACCACCGGAATGCGCGGGAAATCCTTGTGCGGCCAGATCTTGGTCAGATCGAACGTGTTCCAGCCGGTCCGCTTCTCCCATGTGATGCGCTCTGCCTCGGTCATCACCTGGATGTGGACATCCGACCTCGGGAAATCGCCGCGTGCGATCGCGGTGAACAGATCACGCTGCGCGCAGTCCGGGACTTCGCCCGCCAGGCGCACCGCATCTTTGGCCGACAGGTTCCTGATGCCCTGCTTGGTCTTGAAGTGCCACTTGACCCACACGCGCTCTCCAGCCGCGTTGATCAGACTGAGGTATGGCTGCCGAAGCCATCCATGTGACGGTGGCCATCAGGCGTGCCACGGTCGGAGAAGAGCATTGTCACCTGGTGCAGCGACTCCGGCGCACGCGACCAGAAGTCCCACATCATCGTCGGCGACTTCAGATTCGTCTGCGGATCGCGCTTCTGCGTCTGCACGAAGTCCGGAAATTTGATTGGATCCTTGATGAAGAACATCGGCATGTTGTTGCCCGCCAGGTCCCCGTTGCCTGCTTCCGTGTAAAAGCGAATCGCGAAGCCGCGCGGATCACGCTCGGTGTCGGCCGAGCCACGCTCGCCGCTGACGGTCGAGAAACGCGCAAACATTTCGGTCTTCGTGCCGATCGCGCTGAACAGATTTGCCTTCGTGTACCTGGTGATGTCATGCGTGACGGTGAACATGCCCTAGGCGCCTGAGCCCTTGGCGTGCACGACGCGCTCGCGGATGCGTTCGCGGTTGAAGTCCTGCAACTTCTCGATCAAGTTGAAGTCTTGCAGCAGGATCGGCCCACACGGACCGGCCGTGGTCGAGTTCTGGTTGTCGGCGACGGGGACGCCGGACGGGGTGGTGAGCTTGGACATGGGAGCTTTCCTTCTGAAGCGTTCCCTCGGCGGGCTGCCGGGGTCTCATGCTCAAAACGTTATGGGTATCTTTGGCGAGATTCCAATTGTCCTTGTCTAAGGCATCGATAGCGGTCAGCCCGACAGTGATCGATGCCACAACCGGCGCTGTCGTGGCGGCTGAATCAGTGCGCCCCAGCCACAATTCTCGGAGCGCTTGTCGCGTACGAATCGTCAGGGTCTGCGTTCGCGGCTTGCAAGCAGTGCGATAGCAAGCGACCCGAAGAAATAAAAGGCCTGCAGCTCCAGCGCGTAGCCACCGCTCTCGCCCAGCGCAAACAATTGTTGCGAATGCGCCATTGCGACCGCCACCACCATGTTAAATGCGATGACAAGAGCGGCGGGGCCAACAAACACGCCCGCAAGCACCAGCAGCGGCGCGACGATTTCGCCGATCAGGACGCCGAAGGCAAGCCACCTTGGAAGCCTCATGCTCGACAGCATCGACTCGATGCCTCCGATGCCGTTCTGCAGTTTGGCGATACCGTGGAACAGCATCAGTCCGGCCACCGTCCAGCGCAGCAGTAGAACGCCGGCACGCTGGGTCAGAGCAGAAGAAGATCCAAGCATGCAATGACTCCTTGAAGTGACACCGCACCTGCCGCGCGGATCCCATAAGCGCAGCACAGATCGCAACGTAGCGCCCTGTTGTTCCGCCTCCGGTTAACAGGAATCAAATTTGACACAAGCGCGGCAGAAAACAGCGACCCACCGCTCGCGTCAACACGCAATCCGGTAGCCCTCTGTTACATGCGTTACGCAGGAACACGTTCGGTTTGGCAACAACCGTCTCAGCATGTTGTTCAAATGCATGGAAGAAGACGGTACTGGCCCCTTCGATTGAGAGGGGTCAGTTTCCCGAAACGCCGCAATCGGACAATCAACCAGCGCTGATGCGGGTTTCCCCATTACTGATGTCGGCGATTCTTCGTGGTGCGGTGCGTTGACGTAGGCACCGCTGCCAATGAAGCCGCGATGCAGCTCGGAACCGCGACTCCGACAGCGCAGCGATTCAGGAGGTTTGAAGATGAACATCAGTTCGATCGGCAATCGCAAAAGCAAATTCGTCCTGACAATATTGACCGTGGCACTCGCTGCGTTGAGCATGAGTCCAGCGACCTATGCGCAACGGCGAGCAGCGCCCCCTCACGGTAACCAATGGCGCGGTGACATCACGCGCTTTCACGAACACGACTGGCACGTCTGGCGAGGGGGTCACTGGACTCACGGCCGTCACGACGGGCGCCTGGGTTGGTGGTGGGTTGTAGGCGGACTCTGGTACTTCTATCCGACGCCGGTGTATCCCTACCCGAACCCCTGGGAGCCGCCTCCCGTCGTCCTGGTGAATCCACCCACGGATAGGGCTCCGCCGCCGCCACCGACGCAACATTGGTACTACTGCGAAGCATCGCGCGCTTACTACCCGTACGTTGCCAGTTGTCCCGGCGGATGGAAGCAGGTCCCAGCCACGCCGAGCGATACGGCACCAGCGCAGCCAAGGTAGAGGGTCACGATGACCAACGCAGAACGTAATTTCAATGTCGCGCTCCGGCGCGTAAGACTTCCAATCATTGTCGTCGTCGGCGCTGTGTCGCTCCTGTTGGCGAGCTGTGCGCAGATGCCGACGGGACCATCGATCGCCGTCATGCCAGGCCAGAACAAACCGTTCGACGTCTTCATGCAGGACGATCAGCTCTGCCGCGGTTGGGCGGCGCATTCGATCGGCATACCGGGCCACGACGCGGCTGCCGAAAGAATGCTCTCATCGACGGTCGCGGGTGCGGCGATTGGCGCAATCGCAGGGGCAGTGGCGGGCGGCGACCGAGGTGCTGGCACCGGCGCCGCCATAGGCACGGTGATTGGTGCCACGGCTGGCGCAAATCAAAGCGCAGTCACCGCGTTTGACGCACAACGCCGCTATGACATCGCGTACCTGCAGTGCATGTATTCGAAGGGAAACCTGGTGCCGACGCGCGCATACAGCCCGTACGACTACAGTGCGCCATCGTTGGCCCCGCCACCACCGCCGCCGCTGGCGCCAAGATAGGTGCTTTCGCCTTGGCCACTGCCCAGAACCCGGATGCGGACTGGTTGGTATCCAATCCGCTTCGCGCACGACAGGAGTCAGCCAAGCACCACGCCGATCAAGTGTCCGCACGCCCCGCTCACAATGATCAAGGCGAAAATAACCCGCCGGCGTTTGACAAACTCCGGCACGGGTTACGCATTGCGTTCGCGCGCCACCAGATAGACCAGGACGGCATGGAGCAACAGGCCCCAGTGCATGTCGCACCTCCGGCGGCATGCACGATGGGGACGAGTCTGACCAGGGCCACAAAGCTGATCCGTGACGGCAACCCCGTAACGTCAGCCGCTGATGTACGACCAGCCCTCTTTCTGACGCTTGATGATCTGACCCAGGCCGGCCGGAACGTAGCCGATATCGGGCAGCATGTCGCCCTTTTCCAGCTTCTGCCGACGCATCGTCACTTCGCAGGCATGGATGCTGGCACCGCGCTTCAGCGCATCGCCGACGCGGGTCGCCAGCGGTGAATCAAATTTCAGCATGCCGATACCCCAGCCAAGGGCAACGATCTCGACCTCGACCTTGTCCTTGCCGTACAGGTCCTGCAGGTTCTCAACGTAGTTCAGCGCCTGATTCCAGAGTCGCGTCTCGGGCGAGCTGACCTGGATGACGATGCGCTCCTTTCCTCCGGGCATCGAGGTCTGGGCAATCGCGTGGCTGGCGGGCAGGATGCCAAGAATCAGCGTGGCTAGGAAAGCGAGGATGCGTTTCACTGGCAGAGCTCCCTGTGGTCAGTGGTTGGTCGAGGAATGCGGACGGAAGTGACAGTGCGGTCGTCATCCGCCTTTGATGTACTGCCAGCCGTCGCGCTGACGGTCGAGGATTTCGATCAGGCCTCCCGGCACATAGCCGATGTTCGGCAACATGTCTTCCTTCTCCAGCAGCAGCGCCTTCATCGTGACGCCGCAGGCAAGGACCTTGATGTCCTGGGCCAGCGCAGCCGCAATCAACTCAGCACTGTGGGATCCTTGCTTGAGCATCGCGATTCCCATTCCATTGGCGACGATCTCGATCTCGACGTTCTGCTTGCCGGCATTCCTGGTCAGCTGCAGGGCGTTGTTCAGGGTCTGGTTCCAGCCGCGCGGGTCCGGATCACTGACCTGCATCACGACCCGATATTTCTTTGCTGAGCCGCCCGTGGCGGACGACTGCGATTGCGCGCTCGACGGCACTGCCAGTGCGGCCAGCCACAGTGCAACCAGAACAAGTACCCATCGGCTGCTCATTGCCTTCTCCTTCGTGCGCAAAGCGATCTCTCTACTTATCGGGTACAGGTCATGGAGTCATTCGTTCGCGAGCCTTGCCCGCGCTGTTTCGATGGCCGAACTCAGGTAGCCCTCGTAGAAGCCGGCGCGGTCAAGTCCTACCAGCGGATCGGCCAACGGAACCAGGTCCTGATTCACGAGGACGACGACGGGCGCCACGCGCACCTGGTAGCGGGTGGCAAGTTCCATCTCGCTGGTCGGCTTGCCGTCGTGGCCGGTGAACACTCGGCCACTGGTGATATCCACTTCACGAATCTCGATGCCGGCCGCCGCGCCCTCCCTCGCCCGCGGCGCGAGGTAGCTGCGCCGGACGTCACGGCAGTATGGACACCCCGGTGTGCTGAAGAAGAGCAGCAACGGCGTGCGCTCGCGCCGAACCTTCGCCGCAAGCGCCCGAAGATCGTCGATGCGCACAAGCGATTCCGCCTCGGCGACCGGTTGCGCGCGGCTCGCGGTGCAGGGAGCGATCGCCAGCAGGCCGAGCCACCGCAGCAGCACGCGTCGGTTCGGCAGTGTGATTGCAGATGGGGTCACGTCGAGTCAGGCGATGCCGGGATTGCCTTTGACACCCCTGAGCGCCGGATCATTCAGCTTGCGCGCGCTGATCACGCGCTGATCTCGCAGGTATTTCGCAACCACGTCCCACACCGGCTCGCCTTGCACACCCTCCTGCACCGAAGCCCAGCCGGCGACCTTGTAGGTCTTGCTGGCTTCGATCGGTTTGCCGTTCAGACGCATGTCGCTGATGCGCGAACCCATCTTCGCGATCGGATCGAGCGCGTACTGCAGGCCGCCGACGCGCACCATGTCGCCGCCCTGCTGCATGTACGGATCAGGATTGAAGAGGTTGTCGGCGACGTCTTCGAGAATCGTCTTGATCATCTCGCCCGACAGATCATTGACCGTCGTGGCCGGATAGGTGATCGCGGTCTGATCAAGCACGTGCTCCATCAGGATCGGTTGCCCCGGCAACAGCGAGGTACCCCAGCGGAACCCAGGTGAAAATGCGATCTCGGCGCCGCGCACCGCCATCAACGCATCGAGGATCAGTTGATCGAAGGTGCCGTTGAAATTGCCGCGCCGATAGAGCAGCCCCTCTGTCACTGCGAGCTTCTCGTTGAGCTTCGCATCGAAAGGTGCGCGCACCCGCTTGATGTACGCGTCCATCTCGGTGTCGGCCGGCAGCAGATTCGAAAATACGGGCAGCAGCTTGTAGCGGAAGTCGGCCACCTTGCCGGACTTCACATCGAAGTCGAGCACCGCGAGGAACTTGCCGTTGCTGCCGGCATTGGTCACCAGCGTCTGGCCGCCAGCGTTCCTGACGATCGTTGGCGCGGGCACGCCATCGTGCGTGTGGCCGCCGAGAATCGCGTCGATGCCGCGCACCCGCGTCGCCATCTTCAGATCGACGTCCATGCCATTGTGGCTGAGCAGCACAACGACCTGCGCCCCTTTGCCGCGCGCTTCGTCGACGTGCTTCTGCATCGTGTCGTCCTTGATGCCGAAGCTCCAGTCCGCGACCATGTACCGCGGATTCGCAATGGGTGTGTACGGAAACGCCTGTCCGATCACGGCGAGCTTCACGCCGTTCACTTCGCGCAGCGTATACGGTGGAAACACCTGGTCACCGAAGTCGTTCGTCGTGATGTTCTGCGCGATGAAGTCGATCCGGCCCTTGAAGTCCTTCTCGACGATTTCCTGCACACGCTTCTGACCGTAGGTCATTTCCCAGTGCGCCGTCATCACGTCCACACCGAGCAATATGCCGGCATCGACCATGTCCTGCGCATTGGTCCACAGCGACGTGCCGGATCCCTGCCAGGTGTCACCACCGTCGAGAAGCAATGCACCCGGGCGCGCTGCGCGCAGTCGTTTCACCAGCGTGGCCAGGTGCGCGAAGCCGCCCACTTTGCCGTACGTGCGCGCGGCGGTCTCGAAGTCGAGGAAGGTGAACGCGTGCGCCTCCGCGGTGTGCGGCCTGATCCCGAAATTCTTCAGAAGCTCACCGCCGACCAGATGCGGCGCCCGACCGCCCGCATCGCCGATGCCGACGTTGACGCTCGGTTCGCGAAAGTAGATCGGCCGTAGTTGCGCGTGGCAATCGGTGAAATGCAGGAAGTGCAGGTTGCCGAAGCGCGGCAAGTCGTACATGCGGGCCACCGCTTCCGGCGACTGCGCAAGCACCTCGCGCGTTGCGAATGGCATGCCGGCCCCCGCTGCGACCGCAAGCACTTGCATGAATTCGCGGCGGCCCATCGGCATTCAACTGCCTCCTGCTCTTGTTACTGCCGGACACTGAATCGGGCAAGCGCTGCGACGTCTTCTTCGAACATCTCGCCCAGCTCCTTGAATACGATCCGGCCACCGGCGTCGACGACGAAGACCTCGGGCAATGCCCTGCGCCGGCCGAACCACGCATTCGACTGCGGCCCGGCCATCGCCGCGCTGAAACTGTAATTGCGCGCCGCCATGTAGCTGCGGACCAGATCCATGTCTCTGTCAATCGAGAAGGAGAGCACGACCAGTCCCTTGCCGGCTTGCAGCGCATGCAGCTTCTGGATGTGCGGGTTCTGCGCCGCGCAGAACGGACACCACGTGGCCCAGAACTCGACCACCACTGCTTTACCAACCAGCTCGGACGCCCGCAGCACCCGGCCGTCGATCAGGGTCACGTCGGACCACACGACGCGATCACCGATCTCGGCGGCGCGCAGCCCCCCAGACATCAGAATCGCTGCAATCACTGCGAGGCTGGCGATCCATCGTTGGGCGGCCAAGATCACCACCGTGCGCCGAAAGAAGGGCGGCGCAACGCAATGCCGTCCAAGTTCATTCATCACTCGCTTACTGATTGACGGGCGACGCCGGATCCAGCAGCAGCGCCATTACATCCTTTATCTGCGCCTCGGTCAGGATGCCTGCGTCGCCGAAGCGCGGCATCGACGAGCACGCGTTGAACGAGTGCGTGTTCCAGATCTTGGCCCAGGTGTAACGGCGTATCTGCTCGGTATCGCCGCGCAGCTTGCCGTAGTTGTACAGCGATGGACCGATATTGCCGAACGAGATTTCAGCCTTCGATAGTTGATGGCACGCGTAGCAGTTGCCGCCGGCGGGCGTGTCCGCCTTGTCGGTCCACTGCAGGCCGACGCCGGTCTGCGCGACGCGCTCCCCCAGTTTGTGGTCGCCGAGCCAATTGCCGTCGGCCGGGAACTTGACCGCGGCAAGGGCGGCCCTTTCGAGGCGCTCGCGCACGTCCTTCGGCGGATTGTTGCCCGTTTCCGAGCAAACTAGCTGAAGTTCGCTCTGGTTCAGCCGCTCGACCTTGGCGATTCCCCGGTCGTGGAAGCTCGACTTGATCACCGCCATCGTCTCTTCCCGGTTCGGTGGCGAGTACATCAGCGACGCACATCCGGTCACCGCGATTACGCCGCAGACAGCAGCCAGGAGTCTGTTCTTCATGCCTGGGCCCTCCTAGCGCTTGATCGCGGGCGAGTCCATCTTGCCGCCGTTGGCCTTCACGCCGAGGAATGTAATCAGATCAATCGTTCCCTGCGAAATGAAGGTCGGCTCCGGCCAGCGCCCCTGCCGGAAGCAGTCGTTCAACCGCCATTGCATCGTGCGCAGCGCGCCCTGGGACACGCGATACGCAGGCCACGTCGCGAACGCCCGCTGCGCCGGCTCCGACTTCTCGAAGTTCGGCAGGTCCTGCAGGCGGATGCGCTGATTGTCCACTCCATGGCAGGTCGAACAGGCGAAGTCGTACGGACCGGCGCGCATGTAGAACAACGTCTTGCCGCGGTCGTAGGCGGCCTTCTCCTTGGGATGCTGCTGGGGCACTGAGATCGACGTGCCGCGTGACTGTTCAACGGCAAACGCTGTGAGCGCTTCGATGTCGGTCGGCCTCTGCCCGGCCCCGGAAAATGGTTCCTTGGTCACCGCGGCGCGGTCAAGACCCTGCAGATTGACCATGCAGTGGACCAGGCGCGCTTCAAAATCCATCACCTGATCCGCGTCGGCGAAGTAGCGCGGCATGCGCGCGTACGCCCCTTTGACCACGCCCGGCCCCAGGCCCAGGTCACATTGCTCGAGCGACGCCTTGTTCGGGCCGCGCTTTTCCTTCCACTGATCCTCGCCGCGCGCCACCAGCAGTTCCGCCGGATTGCCATCCTGGAGCATCTGGCGATAACGCTCGATTTCCTGCAGGGTCTTGTCCTGGGCATTGGCCATCGACGCACCGACGCTGGCGGCCGCCAGCAAGCTCAGTGCGAGTCCGCGCGTCAGATGCGCAAAGCGTCGGCCGGCCATGTGTACTCCTTGTCGGCGATGAGGAAAATGAAATCGTCCGCTTATGGACGATCGCAAGCCAGACCTTCTCCCACCTGCGACCGCGCCGCTTCGGCGACGCCGAATGGCACGACGTTCACGTCGCGAGTGGCTTTCGGGCGGCTGACCTTGTCCGCAGCGCGCATGATCAGTTGATGATCGCCTTGTCGGTACGGGTCTCGCCCTTGCTGTCAACCCAGGTGACGGTGAGCTCGTCGCCTTTCTTGCCACCCTGGAACTTGAACTGCATGTATGGGTTCTTCGCCACCGCCGGTCCCCAATCGGCGGAAAGAACCGTCTTGCCGGAGTGGGTGACGGTGACCGTCTGGATGAAATGTGCCGGCACCAGGTTGCCACTGCCGTCGCGGCGTTGTCCGGTCTCCATCTCGTGGCTCATCAGAACGCGTACCTCAACGCCATCGGGCTGCGCGGTGGCGCGGATTCGCATCGGGTCTGCCATCTCTGTCTCCTGAGGATCGGCGTTTCGGTGCGTGCTCAGCCGCCGCAGCCGCCGAGGGTGACCTTCACTTCCTTGGTGGCGATGAAGAACTTGTCACCCGCCTTGATCACCGCGTGCACGTTTGAGGTCTGACCCATTTTGATCCGCGTCGTCACGTTGGGCTCCGTCCCCGCCGGAATGCGGAATCCGGCGGCGAGCGAGTTGGGGTTCTTCTCGACCAGGATGTAGACGGCCTGCGTGTTCGGAATCTTGCTGGCCACGCCAACCGGAACGACCGCGCCGTTTTCCGCGATGTCGGGCGCGTTGATGGCGATGTCGGCACTCTGCGTCACTCCTGCGCCGCCCAGCGCCTTGATCGTGTCGTTCAGGCTCTTCGTCTCGAACGCGGCCTTGTTCCACGCGGCCTGCTGCGCCAGCGCTTCTTCCAGGCTCAGAACACCGATCGTCGCCAGCGCGCCGAAAACGCCGGTCAGTTTGAGGAAATCGCGTCTGCATCCGATCATTGCTTCTGCCCCTTGAATCCACTTCGATCCACCTGCGGTCAGCCCATATTAAGCAGGCCGCACGCGCAAAAAACACTCCTTCCGAAGGGTTATGCCTGACCCTCCGATCTGGCTGCGCGACCGCCCCCGTCGCGCTCCGCCGCTCCAAATCAGATGAACAGACTGATGTCGGCGTCGCCGGCAAAGCCGAGGAACATGGCCGCGCCGCCAAACTGGGTCTGCGGGATGAAGTCTTCCTTCTTGAACTCGAACAGGTCCACCGTCATCTGGCAGCCGATGAATTTGACATCCGATTCAATGCAGATGCTGCGCAGATCGTCCAGCGACGCGACGCCCTTGGATTTCATCTTGTTCTTCATCATCATCGTGGCCATCGCTTCCATCCCCGGAAGCGCCTGCACCAGCACCGGCATCGGCACCGGCATCGGCATCGCCGGATTGGCGAGCGGACTGATCTTGATGTGGGAGATGTCCTTGCGCAGCAATTGCAGCCCGTAGAAGGTGAAGAAGATCTGCACCTCGTACCCCAGCGACGCTGCCGTCGAGGCAAGGATGAAGGGCGGATAGGCCCAGTCGAGCGTGCCCTTGGTGGCGATCAACGCCATTCTCTTCTGTGTCATACAGACCTCGCAAGTGACAACAACGCGACCACACGGGCCGCCAACGGCACGCGGCGCAGCTGGCGCGCTCCGCGCCGACGGACTTCAGCTAGCGGCGCTTCAGATAGAACAGATACGTGGCGCCTTCCTGCGCCGAGGAGAGCAGCTCGTTGCCGGTCTGCTCGGCGAATGCCTTCATGTCGGCAACCGATCCGGAATCGGTCGCCACCACGCGCAGTACCTGCCCGGAAGTAAGGTCATTCAGCGCCTTGCGCGTCTTCACGATCGGCAATGGACAGGCGAGCCCGCGCGCGTCCAGTTCTTTGTCGTAATTCATGCCGCACCTCCCAGTCAAGACCGTCCCGCGCCACCGAACCGCATGCGCTCGATCGGCGCAGTTTAGCGATTAACCCGAAAATGCGACCATGACGAACATCACTTGGAGGGCGTGACATCGGCTACCCGCATGGGTGATTCAGCCCAGCGCACCCGGCTCGCAGAATCGAAGCCGGCATGATGTTCCCGAAACCGGAAAGGGTTGTCCCATTGTCGCAGCTTCCCACGCCAGCACGACCCGCGATTCCGATCAGGACCGAGCCCGCGTCCAGCACCTGTTCGGGCGCTGAATCCTTTGCGCTGATGGTGCTGGGCGACTCGATGGGGCCGGAGTTCCAGCAAGGCGACATCGTCATCATCGAACCCGACGGGCATGCGACCGACGGCTCGTATGTGCTGGCGTTCGTCAACGGCGAATGGATTTTCCGCCAGCTACAGCGTCGCAGAGACGGCTGGCGCCTGACGGCGCTGAATCCGGGTTATGCGTCGATCGATCTTCCCGACCTGCAAGCGGTGCGCGGCGTGATCATCCAGAAGAACCGACCGGGCCGGCGCCGCCAGACCCGGCGCTACGTCGAGTGAACGGCGACACGTCCATGGAGCGTGCCGAGCTTGCGCGACTGGTTGACACGGTCCAGCGCAATTGCGAACTGGCTGACGCGCTGCATGCGCGCGAAAAATCGCTGTGCACGTACCTGCTCGGCATGCGCGAGTACTTTCGCTGGTCCGAGCAGTTGCCACTTGGTGCCACGCCCGACAAAGCGCGTCTGAGCCGCTGGATCGCCAACCGCGAACGAGTGTGGGACGAGCTGCGGGAGCAAGCCGGTGTTTCGTTTGCTTGCTTGCCATTCGACGAAGCGATCGATCCATTCGACGAAGCGGGCGCCAACCGGCAACTTGCCGGCCACGGACTCGTGTACGGAGCTGGAATCGGGCTGTTCGGCGCGCCGCTCTTTTTCCTCGCCACGCGGCAGTCGGAGCAAATGCGCGACGGCGCGCGGGTGATCGTTGCCGATCGCGAATTCGCGCGCGGCGTGGTCGCCGCCCCTGCCACCAGTCGCGACCGCACGATCCTGATTCGTCTGGACGCGCTGCGACGCTGGCTATGGACCCGCGCCGAAGCGGCGCAGCGCAACAGTCACGAACGCACATTCATCGCCGCGATCGGCGAGTACGGTGTCGCGGACGGCGCCGCCGCCGCCGTCGAGCGCATGGCGCGCGGCGAAGTCGAGACGCTGGTGCTGCACGAACTGGGTGAACTGCGCGCCGGCGAATTGCTTGGCGAGGCGTGGGAGGAAATGCTTGCAGAGATCAGCGATCGGCGCGCGGAACTGACGCTGCGCGCAATTCGCGATCTGCTGGCCGACTGCCTCGTGACCCTGCCTGAGCTGCTGGCGCGCGAAGCCAACGCATCGCTGCGGTTCTGGTTTGCCACGCTTGACGGCATTCGCCGCGAGTTGGCGCCGGAACTTGCGGATGCCTATTGCGCCGAGTCAAACCGCATCGACACGGCGGCCCTCGAACGCGCAGTGCCGGCGGCGCGGGATGATTGGCTCGCGGCCGCGCTCGAGCTGCGCTCGGCGTGGCAAAGCGGCGGCAGCGCGGCGATCGTCGAAGCCACTCGCCGTTTTTCCAAACCGCACTGACACGAGCCGTCGTTCAGCGGCCGCATCGCGGCTTCAAAGCTCAGTCCGCGATCGGCACCGCGCCGCTGACCTTGGGCGCTGCATCCTGCCCGCCGTCGTACCACGCCAGCTTCTCACGCAGCCTCACCACGTCGCCGACGATCACCAGTGTCGGCGGATGCAGCCCTGCTTCCGCCACGCGGCGCGGCAGTTCATCCAGTGTCGCGGTGACAACCCGCTGCTGCGGCATCGTCGCCTGCTGAACCACCGCGGCCGGCATGTCGGGCGGCATGCCATGTGCGATGAGTTCGGCGCACATCTTCTCGAGTCCAAGCAGGCCCATGTAGACCACAACAGTCTGGCGCGGCCGCGCGAGCCCATGCCAGTCAAGATTCATCGAGCCATCCTTCAGGTGCCCGGTCACCAGCACGCACGACTGCGCATGGTCGCGGTGCGTGAGCGGAATGCCTGCATAGGCCGCGACACCGCATGCGGCCGTGACGCCAGGTACGACCTGAAAGCGGATGCCCGAAGCGGCGAGCGATTCGATTTCCTCGCCGCCGCGACCGAACACGTACGGATCGCCTCCCTTCAGCCGCAGCACGCGCTTGCCCTGCCTGGCGAGATCAACCATCAGTGCATTGATGTGTTCCTGCCGCATCGCGTGGTCGGCGCGCTGCTTGCCGACATAGATGCGCTGCGCGTCGCGCCGCGTGAGTTCGAGGATCGCCGGCGAGACGAGGTTGTCGTGCAGCACCACGTCGGCCTGCTGCATCAGGCGCATCGCGGCGAAGGTGAGCAGATCGGGATTGCCGGGGCCGGCGCCGACCAGATACACCTCTCCCGGCGCCGGCCCGGCGTCGGCAGTGTCGTTGACGGCGCGTTCGAGCGCCTGCTCGGCCTGCGCAACGCGACCAGAAAACACGAGCTCGGCGATCGGTCCCTGCAATACCTTCTCCCAGAACGGCCGACGCGCCGCCTGCGGCAATCGTTGTTTCACGCTCGCGCGGAATCGCTGCACCAGTTTGGCGAGTTCGCCGTAGGAGGAGGGAATCAGCGCCTCGAGCCGCGCGCGCAGCAGTCGGGCAAGCACCGGTGACGCACCGCCAGTCGACACGGCGATTACCACCGGCGAGCGATCGACGATCGCCGGCAGGATGAATGAACACAGTTCGGGATCGTCGACCACATTGACCGGAATACGGCGCGCCTGCGCCAGGCGCGACACCTCGGCGTTGACCGCGCGATCATTGGTCGCTGCGATCGCCAGTGCCACATCCGCCAACGCATCGGCACTGAACTTCTCTGCGCGGTACGCGACGCGGCCCCTCGTCACAAGCTGTGCCAGCGCGTCGCACAGCAACGGCGCCGTGACGGTGACGTGCGCACCGGCGTCGAGCAGCAACGACACCTTGCGTGCGGCCACCTCGCCGCCGCCGATGACGGCGCAGGGCTGGCCTGTAAGTTTGAGGAAGATCGGCAGGTTTTCCATGGGATCGCGCCGCGATGGCGCCGCCTACCAGTATGCGAGCAACCGCCCGTCTTCGACCTTGCACTTCCAGCGCCTCAGCGGCGTCGACCCCTTCGCGATGCATGCGCCGGTGGTGATGTCGAACGCCCATTCGTGCTTGGGGCACGTCAGCCGCGTTCCTTCGAGAGCCAGATGCGGGATGTTGGTGGTCTGGTGCGGACAACGGCTGTCGTAAACGCGAAACTCCTCGGCACCGCGATAGACGAACAGCCCGCGCCCGTCGCAATCGATGCGCCGCGTCGCCCCGACTTCGATCACATCGGCCGTCATCACGTCGTGCCAATCGCCCGGCAGGCCCATCGCGTCGGGCTGGAAGTCGGGCAGATCCATGTCGATGATGACGTCCACCGCCCACACGATCTTGGCCAACCCCAGCGCTGGAAAGGCCATCAGCAACGCATCGAGCACCTCGACCGGCGTGCAGCCCTCGCGCAGCGCGCGCGTCAGGTACTGCCGCAATCCGCGCTCCGTCTGTGCATGCACTTTCGTGATCACCGAGATCAGGTTGCGTGTCTTCGGGTCAAGATGTTTGCCCGCTTCCTTCAGGAACTTGAAGTAGTGGCCCATCGCGTCGGGCCGCGCCTTGACGAGGAAATTCAGTGCGTCGCTCATGATTGAGTTGGAATCAATTCAAGTGAAAAGTCCGCGCATTCGCCCAGGCAACGCGCCGGCGCCGCGCAGACCCTCGATCACCGGTTCGACGAACTCGGCCGACCCGGCGACGAATACATCGCACTGCGCCAGTTCCTTGCGCGTCGCAAGCGCCGCTTCGATCACCTGCCAGGCGCCGGCCGCCGCGGACGAATCGGTCAGGAGCTGGAATCTGAACTGATCGAACGCCGCCGCCCAGGCGCGGCATTGATTGGCCAGATAGTGACCGTCGGGACGGGTGGCAAGCCAGTAAAGGTCGAATGCCTCGCTATTTTCGCCGGCCATCGCGTGTTCGAGCAGGCTCTTGATCGGCGCAAATCCCGTATCGCAGGCGATCAGCACGAGCGACCGCGTGCTGTCGGCGTCGAGCACGAAATCGCCGCTTGGACCACGCACGCTGACTGCCGCTCCGGGCTTGACTCGACCCGCGAACAGCGCCTGCGCGAGCGGGCCCTCATCTTCACGTGAAAAATGAAAGTGCAGGTTGCGCTCGTCGCACGGACAGCTGGCCAGAGCTGCACTCTGCTGCAGGTCGCCTTGCTCGCTCGGAGTGCCGAGCGTCACCGACTGGCCGGCCAGAAAGCGCAGTCGACTGCTGCGCGGCGTCTGCAGGTGAAGCAGTCGCGTGTCGGGTGCGAGCGCATCGATCGCGCGCACCGTGGCGACCAGGTCCTGCGCCGGGATGTCGGCCGGCCCGTGCGCTTCGAGGGTTTCCACCACCACGTCGGTGACGGCCGTGTGCGTGCACAGCAGCGCGTAACCCTGCTGCTTCTCGGCTTCCGACAACGGATAGTCGGAGTGCTCGATCTGCCGCAGGTCGCCGCTGACGACGCGCGCTTTGCACAAGCCGCAGGTTCCGGTGCCGCAGCCGTAGGCGAAGCGCATGCCCGCCTTCAGTCCCGCCTGCAGGATCGAGTCGTTGCCTTCGAGCAGGAACTGATGCCCGCTGGGACGGACCGTCACCTGTGCCGAGATCACATTCAACATGTTGACCATCGCATCCATCGTTTCCGCTGGTTCGGTTCCGAGCGCGCGCCGCAAACCCGTCTGCATTTCGTCAGCCAGCGCCTGCAGCCCGCCATCGTTACGCGCGCGCCCCAGTTCACGCAAGCGCCGCTCGCCATCGACCACCAGCGCGTGATACGCGTTCAGGTAGCGGCGCAGATCCGCCAGTTCCCGGCTCTGCACGAACAGGCGCTGCGCCAGCACTTCCTGCGACGGCAGCATGCGTTCGCGCACGCGTTTGCCGAATGATGCTTCGCGGATCTGCGTCACTTTCTCGAACGCGCCGGCATCCTCGATCGCCGCGGCAGGAAAGGCGCGGCGCAGTTCGTCGAGCGTGATCAGGCCGTCGCAGGTCAGCAGTTCGCCTGAACGAACCATCTTCTGCAACGCACCGCGCGGCAGACCAATGAGCTGCGCGGCGCGGGCGAGGCTGAGCATTTGCGACATGGCACATCGACGCTTGCGTCAGGCCCGGGGAGCATTCGCGCCGACCAGCACGGTCGGACAGGTCACCGCGCCGACCAGCGCTTCCACCGCGGAGCCCAAGCGACCATGTGCACGCTCTGCTGCGCCAAGTCCGAGCACGAGCAGGTCGGCTTGTGCAGCGCGCACCCGATCCGCCGTAAATGCCGCCAGTGTTCCCCCCTCCGTCGCGCTTTCGAATGTAACGCCTTGTTCGCCCGCAAGCGCTGCCGCGCGCGCCAGGGTCTGCGCGATGCCTTCGGCAGCGCCCACTGCGGTCAGGCAGGTTACCTGCAGCGGTGTGTGGGCCAACGCCGCCAGACGCGCTGCGATCTGAACGGTGGCTGCGACATCGGCATGCGGAGCGAGTACTGCCAGCACACGCTGCGACCACAGTGACGAGCTCGCTGCCATCAGCACCGGCATCGTGGCGTGAGCCGCCACCTGACTGACCATCTCGCCGACCATCAGGCGGGCCAGCATGCCGCGCCTGCCCACCCTGCGAATCACCAGCAGATCCGCATGCCGCTCGCGTGCTTCGTCGACGATCTCGCGCCACAGTTCATCTCCCTCGCGCACATGGGCTGACAGCGTCACGCCGTTCTCAGTCGCCTGTCCGGCCAATGCCGCGAGCGCCTGCCGCGCCTGCGACTCGGCCGCCGCCACTCGTTCCGGCGCCACGATCTGATACTCGGCGTTGCCGATCAACGGCATCACCACATGCAGTTCGAGCTTCGCACTGCCCGCCAGCTCGATGGCGAGCTGTTCGGCGCCGGCGTCGAATCCGGTCCGCTCGGTCGCGAGCAGGATGCGTTTCAGAATCAAGGACTCCGCCATCGTCAGTGCCCCAGCCTCACGATGCCCGATGCCGCCATGATCAGGACTGCTACCTGCAGCAGACACAGGATCGCGAACACTCGGTCGCCGCGCTTCAGATAGATCGGTACGACCGCCAGCAGCGGCGCGGCGGAACAACTCGCCAAAAACCCGATGCCAACGAGATTGATCACATCGCCACGATCCAGCAGGCGCACCCAACCCCAACCCGGCGACTGCCCCGTCAATTGCAGCATCTCGCCGGCCGGCAGGCGCCATGCCTGAGGCAACTGATCGAAACTGATGAGCGGCGCGAGCGCCCCGGTCGCGTACACAATGAACGCGATCACCAGCGATGTCATCCCAATCCAGCCGCTCCACTGCAGCCACGCCGCATAGCGCAGTTGTTCCGGAGCGATATCCGGCCTGCCTCCGCCTTTGCCTGCTGCCCCGCCGTTTCGCTTCACGTTCCGATCCCCAACCCGACGAGCAACGAGCGCCCGCCGGCGAACAGAAGCAACGCGATCACCAGTCGCCGGATCAACGCCGCCTTCAATACCGCCAGCAACCGCGCGCCGATCTTCGCGCCCAGCATCATGCCGACGATTGAAGGCGCGGCGATGACCGGCAGCACCGCGCCGTTGTTCAGGTACACCCATGCTGCCGAGGAGTCCACCAGCGACAGGATGAAGCTGGATGATCCCGCGGCCACCTTCAACGGCGCGCCCATCACAATATTCAGCGCCGGAACATTGGCCCAGCCCGCACCGAGACCGAACATGCCGGCAAGCACGCCGATGAAAAGAAACATGACCAACCCCACTGGCGTGCGGCGCGTGCGCCAGTGCACTTCCCTGCCAGAGGCGGCATCGACAAACACGCCATGCATCGCCAGCAATGCGCCCAGTCGATCGGTCAACTTGACCTCCGGAAACTCGGATCGGCCCGCCTTCAGCATGACCGCAACAATGCCGAGAATCGTAACGCCGAGGGCGACGCGCACGACCGAGGCCGGCAGTGCGAGTCCCAGCAACGCGCCCAGCATCGAACTGAGCGAGGCGATCACTGCCAGCGGCACGGCGATGCGCATGCTTGCCAGGCCGCTGCGCAAAAGCGACGGTCCGGCGGCCAGCGCACTCGACAGCGCCACCAGCAGGCCGGCACCACGCACGAAATCCAGGTGAAACGGAAAGAAGCCGCTGACAAGCGGAACGAACAGCACCCCGCCACCGACACCGGCCGGGACCGCAACCACGCCGAGAAAGAAGCAGACCACGAACAGCGCAAGCGGCCATACCCACCACGCCTTCGTTTCGCCCTGCGTCGGAAGCGAAACGGCTTCCGGCGCCGCCAACGCCGACGTGGCAATCAGTGCAAAAACGACGAGCGCTGCAGCCAACCTCAAGGCGAGAGTGCCATCGATCGCGGCTCCCTGCACTCTGCAAGTCAATGAACTTCTCAAGTCAGTTGGCGACTGCCGTTGTGATCTGCATTCGGGCAGCGCGGGCGAAATATCGGAAGCACACCAGCGCTGCAACGTCATTCATTGAGTCCGATATCGACGGCGCCGCGATCCAGGTCGACAGCCGTACCCGATCTTGTCCTAATGTCGCAACTTCAGCCGACTACCGGCACCGGGTAGCCGTTCTTACCCATGTGGGGAGTTATTGCGAACGCGTGAATAGTTAAAGATCGCATGACCCCGTCAACGTGTCGACGATCGCGCCGACGCGGATGCGGGACCGTACCGCTCTTCGAGTCAAGGATTCGCGGTCGATTCGCAGCGCAGCAGGCAGTGAAAAGTGGGCAGCCACACGGGCGCGCGCCGATTGCCGCAGCGACGCGCATTCCGATTGAGGGAGACATCGTGCCGGGTCTGGTCAGTCCCCACGGCGGCGGAAAGCTCAGACCGCTGCTGCTTGATGGCGAGGCGCGCACTCAGGCGCTTGCGCGCGCGCAGCGGCTCCCGAAGCTGCGTGTGAGTTCGCGCGAAAAAGGGGATCTGATCATGCTCGGCATCGGCGGATTCACGCCGCTCGATGGCTTCATGACACACGGCGACTGGGAACGCGTGTGCGACGGCATGAAGCTCGCCAACGGTCTGTTCTGGCCGATCCCGATCACGCTGTCGACGAGCAGCGAGCAGGCAGGTTTGTTCCACACCGGCGACGAGATCGCGCTGATTGATCCGGATTGCGACGAGATCCTCGCCACCCTGCGGGTGAGCGAGAAGTACGCAATCAACAAGAAACACGAATGCATGATGGTGTTCCGGACCACCGATGCCGAGCACCCCGGCGTGAAGATGGTGATGGAGCAAGGCGACGTGAATCTCGCCGGCCCGGTGCAGGTGCTGTCCAATGGCGGCTTCGCCGAGAAGTACGGCGCGCTGTTCATGACGCCGAGAGAGACGCGTCAGTTGTTCGATTCGCTCGGCTGGTCGCGCATCGCCGCCTTCCAGACGCGCAATCCAATGCACCGCTCGCACGAGTACCTGGTCAAGGTCGCGATCGAAGTGTGCGACGGCGTGCTGGTGCATTCGCTGCTCGGAGCGCTGAAACCCGGCGACATTCCGGCCGAAGTGCGCACGCAGGCGATCAGCGCTCTGATTGACGGCTACTTCGTGCGCGAGACGGTGGTGCAGGCGGGCTATCCGCTCGACATGCGCTACGCTGGACCGCGCGAAGCGCTGCTGCATGCGCTGTTCCGTCAGAACTACGGCTGCTCGCACCTGATCGTCGGCCGCGATCACGCTGGGGTGGGCAACTACTACGGGCCATTCGACGCGCATCGCATTTTCGACGAGATCCCGGAGGGATCGCTCGAAACGCGCGCGCTCAAGCTTGACTGGACATTCTGGTGCTACCCATGCGGCGGTATGGCGTCGGCGCGCACATGTCCGCACGAAGACAAGGAACGGCTGCTGGTGTCCGGCACCAAGTTGCGCAAATGGCTGTCGGAGGACGCCGAGGTGCCGGCCGAATTCAGCCGACCCGAGGTTCTGGCGATCCTGCGCGAGTACTACAGGGGACTCGCCAGTCACGAGCGAGTGGAAGTGAAACTGACCGGGCATTCCGCCCGCTGATTTTCGAGAGGAGGCGCAATGCCGACGTTTGTACGAACCGACAAATGCGACGGCTGCAAGGGTCAGGAGAAGACCGCCTGCATGTACATCTGTCCGCACGACCTGATGCGGCTCGACACGGATGGCTCGCTGACCGGCCACCCGATGAAGGCTTTCAACCAGGAGCCGGAGCAATGCTGGGAGTGTTACTCGTGCGTGAAGATCTGCCCGCAGCAGGCCATCGAGTGCCGTCACTACGCGGACATCGTGCCGATGGGCGCATCGGTGCAACCCTGGCGTGGCACCGATTCGATCATGTGGACCATCAAGTTCCGCAACGGCAACGTCAAGCGCTTCAAGTTTCCTATCCGCACCACGGCGGACGGCAGCGCGGAACCGTACATCGGCAAGCCGGAGGCGGACTTCGCTCAGCTCACCGACGACAAGGTGCTGTTTACCAAGGCCCTGCACGCGTGCGACATGTCACAGTTCGTCGGCAGCTAGCTTCAAACCAAGCATTCTCAGCGGGCGCCGCCGGGTCGGCGCATTTGAGCGAGAAGGAACATGGCGGAATACGGTTTTGGCAATCCTGAAATCATTGAGGAAGAAGTTGACATCCTCATCATCGGCGGCGGCATGGCTGCCTGCGGCGCGGCGTTCGAAATCGGCAAGTGGGCCCAGGCGTCCGGCGCGAACCTGAAGATCAAGCTCGTCGACAAGGCGGCGATGTCACGCTCCGGCGCGGTCGCGCAGGGACTGTCGGCGATCAACACCTACATGGGAACCAACGATCCCGCCGACTACGTGCGCTATGTCAGGAACGACCTGATGGGCATCATCCGTGAGGATCTGGTCTACGACGTCGGCCGCCACGTCGACGACTCGGTGCACAACTTCGAGGACTGGGGCCTGCCGATCTGGAAGGCGAAGGGCGACGAAGGCAAGTCCCTGCGCGAAGGCGGCGCGCCGGTGCGCTCGGGCAAGTGGCAGATCATGATCAATGGCGAGTCCTATAAATGGATCGTCGCCGAGGCCGCGAAGAAGGCCCTCGGGATGGACAACATCCAGGAGCGCGTGTTCATCGTGCGGCTGATCAACGACAAGAACGATCCGAGCCGAGTAGCGGCCGCGGCCGGCTTTTCGGTGCGCGATCACAAGCTGTACGTGTACAGGTTCAAGGCCTGCCTGCTGGTGTGCGGCGGCGCGGTCAACGTGTTCCGCCCGCGCTCGGTCGGCGAAGGCACGGGTCGCGCGTGGTATCCGGTGTGGAATGCGGGTTCGACCTACTCGATGGCGGCCGAGGCCGGCGCCGAGATGACGATGATGGAAAACCGCTTCGTGCCGGCGCGCTTCAAGGACGGCTACGGCCCCGTGGGCGCGTGGTTCCTGCTGTTCAAGGCCAACGTGATGAACGGCTTCGGCGAGGACTACAACGCGCTGCGCGGTGACATCATCAAGGACGAGAAGCGCTTTGGAAAGTATGGTCTGGGCGTGCCGGGCACGTGCCTGCGCAACCACATCATGCTCGAGGAGATGATCGCCGGACGCGGCCCGATCATGATGGACACGCCCGCGGCAATGAAGAAGCTCGCGGAGAACATGACGCCCAAGGAGGTCAAGCACCTCGAAGCGGAGGCGTGGGAGGACTTCCTCGACATGACGATCGCCCAGTGCGGCATCTGGGCCGGCGAGAACATCGAGCCGGAGAAGACGCCGTCGGAAATCATGCCGACCGAGCCGTATCTGCTCGGCTCACACTCCGGCTGCGCCGGCATCTGGGTGTCGGGTCCGACGGATCTGCCCGGTGTGCCCAAGGAATGGAGCTGGGGCTATCGCAGCATGACTACCGTCAAGGGCCTGTTCACCGCCGGTGACGGCGTGGGCGCCTCCGGCCACAAGTTCAGTTCGGGCTCTTTCACTGAGGGGCGCATTGCCGCCAAGGCGATGGTGAAATTCGCGCTCGACAACAAGGACTGGAAGCCGACGCCAGAACGCGACACCAAGGACCTGGTCGACGAGGTCTATCGCCCGGTGCGCACGTTCCTCGAGCACAAGAACTACACCACCGCGATTGATATCAATCCGCACTACATCACGCCCAAGATGCTGCAGTTCCGGCTGCAGAAGATCATGGACGAGTACGTCGCCGGCGTCGGTACCTACTACCGCACGAATGGCAAGCTCCTGCAGATGGCGGAACAGAAGCTGCAGATGCTGAAGGAAGACGCGCTGAAGATGCGCGCGAAGGATCTGCACGAACTGCTGCGCGCCTGGGAGAACTTTCACCGCATCGTGGCCGCCGAGGCGCACATGAAGCACATCCAGTTCCGCGAGGAAACCCGCTATCCCGGCTTCTACTACCGGATGGACCACAACTACATCGACGACGAAAACTGGAAGTGCTTCGTCAACTCCCGCTACGACCGCGAAACGAAGAAGTGGGCGATCAAGAAGGTCCCGTACGTGCAGCTCATCAAGTGAAAGTGCACGTCGGCTGAACTGCCAAACGGGGCCGGACCTTCCGCCTCGTTCGCCGCCACAATCACGCGCCGCCATGAGTGAACCTGTCCACGATCCGCTGCCGAGTTCGCCCGTCGAGCCGGTGCAGCTGCATGCGAACGACACGTTTCGCTTTCGCTGCCACAAGGCGATCGCCTGCTTCAACAAGTGCTGCGAGAACATCGACATCTTGCTCACACCTTGGGACATCGCGCGCATGGCCCGCCATTTCGGCATCGGCACACGCGAGGCAATCGACCGCTACACGGTCGATTTCGCGATGGACGCCGCAGGCATGCCGGGGCTGAAGCTCGCGCGACAGGTTGGTTCGACCGCCTGCGTGCATCTGACGCCCGCTGGCTGCGGCATCTACGCCGACCGTCCGGCGGCGTGCCGCTATTACGCGCTCGGCACGGTCGCGCTGCGCAAGACCGATTCGTCGCAGGTCGAGGACACCTATTTCGTCGTGCGCGAGCCGCACTGCCTCGGCCACGACGAGCCGCACGAGCAGACGATCGCGCAGTACCGCGCCGAACAGCGCGTGGACGTCTACGACGAAGCGAACCGCGAATGGCGCGAGATCGTGCTGAAGAAGCGCTCCAGCGGTCCGACGGTCGGCACGCCGCCGGCAAGGAGCTTCGAACTCTTCTTCCTCACCAGCTACGACCTCGACGGCTTCCGCCGCTTCGTCGCGTCGGAATCTTTCGCGGCGACGTTCGAGGTCGAGCCGGAAACGTTGGCCGAGGTCGCCGACGACGATCGCGCGGCGCTCGCCTTCGCGATGCGGTTCCTGCGCCAGGCGTTGTTCGCCGAGACGACCATCCCCGTGCGCGCCGGTGTCGCCGAGAAGCGCCTGCCCGCCCGCCAAGCGCGGCTGGCGCGCGAGGCGCAGGAGATGGCTGCGCGCCTGGCCGATGCACAGGACGAGCAGTACGACTCGCTGAAGATGCAATCGTGAACGCGCCGCTGCAAAAGGAAACCGGCGCGCTTCCGGCCACCGACGACGAGGGCTACCTGATCGACCCCGATGATTGGAACGAAGCCGTCGCCACGGCGCTCGCGCGCAGGGAAGGGATCGAACTCACGCAGGAACACTGGCAGGTGCTGCGCTACATGCGCCGCTATCTCGACGAGCACCGTCTGATCCCGGATGCGCGCTTCGTGATCTGGTTCCTCGCCGAGGAAGCGGGACTGGGCGATGGCGCGCGCCAGCGGCTGTTCGAATTGTTCCCGTACGGCTATGTCAAACAGGCGTGCAAGATCGCCGGCATGCGTCGTCCGCGGGCGTGGAGTACCGGCTGAAGCGCGAACGGCGGATCAGGCCGTCTGTGGGCTCACCGCCGCTTTTGCAGTCGCCGCTTCCGGCTCCCCTTGCCACATCATGTCGTACCCAAGCTCGTGCGTCTCGGTGCTCAGTTCGGCCAATGCCGCAAACTTCTCCCTGAAGGCCGCATCGGCATGCGAACGCTCATGCTCCTCGAACGATCGCCAGTAGGTCACGATCACCAGGTCGTGGTTCGCCCCGCTCATGGGACCGAGCGATCCCTCTGCGGACACGAATCCCGAGAAGCGGAACACCTGACCGGCAACGAAGCCGCCTTTGTCGCCGCCATACGCTTCCTTCACCACATTGCACATCTCAGCCAGCGCCAGTTCAACGTCGTCGTAGGTCACGCCCGGCTTGAGCTTGATGGTGTTGAACAGCAGTTTCACGCCAAAGGGAATAGTGATCGGACCGAACATGGGTGCCTCCGTGGATCGCTGCAGCCGCGGACTTGGGGTCGGTCCGCTGTCGTTCAAGCCAGCAGCGTCGCACAATCCGCATCCTCAAGCCCACGCCGTAATCAGGGGCGTACGCAACCGCCACAGCAACCGCTCCAGGAGTTCGATGCATGTCTGACCTCAATGATCCGCGCGTGCTGTTTGCCGCCGAACGCACGCTGCTCGCGTGGAACCGCACGAGCCTGAGCTTGATGGCGTTCGGTTTCGTGATCGAGCGCTTCGGGCTATTCCTGCGCTTCGTGACGCATGGGCCCGGAACACTGGCAGCGCCGCCGCTGGATCGCGTGTCGTTCTGGGTCGGCATCGGCTTCATCCTGCTGGGCGTGCTGGCAGCCTTGATGTCGATCGCGCAATACCGCGTCGCGCTGGCGTCGCTGCGGCCAGTCGAGATCCCGCCCGGCTACCGGACATCCGTGGGAATCTGGCTCAACGGATTGATCTCGCTGCTCGGCGTGGCGCTGATCGGCTACCTCGCGCTGACATGACTGCGGCTTGCCAGCGCGTCGCGCTACGCCACGCTGCCAAAGCTCGTATCGACCGCGCCGCCGGGAGGTTTCAGCCCGGCCAGACGGCAACCCTGCGCCACCGGCCCGCCGGGCAACAGCGTGTACAGATATTTCACGCCGCCCTTGTGGTGGAATTTCTCGTCGAGCGCGTCGTGCAGGTCGCGGAGCGTGATCGGCGTGTCCTCGTGGCGGGCGAAGAATTCCTGCAGCCCGCGCATCACTTCCCAATGGTCGTCGATCAGTGTGAGGTTTTCCTGCCGCGCGATGTTGGTCGCCGCCTCCGGCGTCCACTCTGGAGGTGCATGACGAAACCGTGGGTCGGGCTCGAACTCGCGGCCGCGGATCAGATCGGTCGTTTGCGTCATCGTTATCTCCCTGCTTCGTCCCTCGTGAGCGCACCTTCAGGTGCGATTATTTCCTCGCCCGTAACAACGAGCAGAGGCTCGCACGCCAATACGGTAGCCCACGCGAAGCGGTCCTCCACGCCGCGTTCTGCCCGAACTCCAGCTGCAGCTACTTCATCGTCAGCCGTGACCACGCCGGCACCGCCGAGTAACATGGCTTATTCGATGCGCAGAAGATCGTCGACCAGATCCGCGTGCCACTGCTCGATCCGCTTGTGTGGAGATCGTCCGTGACCCGGACCGGAAGTCTGTTTGAAACCTGGGGCAGCGGGGACACCTCGACGCGCTTCCGCCAGGGGCTGGAAGGGACTGGCCGCTGATGACAGACGCGGGCGAAGAGGTCCGTGCGGTCCACCGGACCATCCTGATCGTCGGCGGGGGGATCGCCGGCATCACTGCGGCGGTCGAGGCGGCGGAGGCCGGGTACGACGTCACGATCGTCGAGAAGAATCCCTATCTCGGCGGCCGGGTCGCGCAGCTCAACAAGTACTTCCCGAAGCTGTGCCCGCCGTACTGCGGACTCGAGATCAACTTCCAGCGCATCCGCAAGGAACCGCGCGTGCGCTTCTTCACCCTTGCGGAAGTGCAGAAGCTCGAGGGCGGCCCCGGAAACTTCGACGCGACGATCGTGCTTCATCCGCGCTACGTCAACGACCGGTGCACGGCGTGCAACGCCTGTGTGGCCGTCTGCCCCGTGGGCCGGCCGAATTCGTTCAACTACGGCATGGGGACGACGAAGGCCATTTATCTTCCGCACGAGATGGCCGTGCCGATGAAGTACGTGATCGACGGTACAGCGTGCAAGGGCAGCGAGTGCGCCAGGTGCGTCGCGGCGTGCGCGTACAGCGCGATCGACCTCGCGATGCAGCCGCGGACCGTCACGCTGAAGGTCGGCGCCGTCATCATGGCCACCGGCTGGAAGCCCTATGACGCCACGCGCATCGACAACCTCGGCTTCGGCCGCTACCCGAACGTCATCACGAACGTGATGCTCGAGCGTCTGGCCGCGCCGAACGGCCCCACGCGGGGCAAGATCCAGCGCCCCTCCGACGGCAAGCCGGTGCGCAGCGCCGCGTTCATCCAGTGTGCGGGTTCGCGGGACGTGAACCACCTCGGCTATTGCTCGGGAATCTGCTGCCTCGCCTCGCTCAAGGAAGCCACGTACCTGCGCGAGCAGAACCCCGATGCCAAGGCGCACATCTTCTACATTGACCTGCGAACTCCCGGGACCTATGAATACTTCTCGAAGAAGGTCCAGAGCGACCCGAACGTTTCGATCATGAAGGGCAAGGTGGCCCGGATCGAGGAGGTTCCGGCCACCCGCGACCTGATCGTCGAAGCCGAGGACATCCTCGCGGCCACGAAGACGAGACTGACGGTGGACCTCGTCGTGCTCGCGACAGGCATGGTGCCCAGCATCGAAGGCACGGTGTCGAAGACCGCCGGCCTCACGCTCGATGCTGACGCGTTCGTCGTCCCGGACGCCGCGGCCGGGATCTTCGCCGCGGGCTGTGCACGCAGCCCGGTGGACGTCGCGACCGCGACGCAGGAGGCAACGGCGGCGGCGCTCTTCGCCATCCAGACGATTCGCAGCGCGGCACCGAGGTAAATGCAAATGGACCGGAAGCTCGGCGTCTACCTCTGCAGCGGTTGCGGGATCGGCGAGTGCGTGGACCAGGAAAAGCTCGCGCAGGTTGCGCACGGTGAGCGGATTGCGGTGGTGAAGACCTCCGCCGCGTTCTGCCTCGAGGACGTCCGCAGCATCAGAGAAGACATCGCCCAGGGCAGCGTGAACGCAGTCCTCGTGGCGGCCTGCTCGCCCCGCGTCAACACCGACGTGTTCACCTTGCCGGGCGCCACGGTCGAGCGGGTCAACCTCCGCGAACTGGTGGCGTGGAGCCATGCGCCGGGGCACGATGAGACCCAGAGCCTGGCGCACGATTCGCTCAGGATGGGCATCGTCAGAGCGCAGAAGCAGAAGCTCCCCGCGCCGTACACGGAAGCGCGCGAGCGGACCGTGCTCGTGGTCGGTGGTGGCATGGCGGGGCTGCACGCAGCCCTGGGCGCGGCGAAGGCCGGCGCGCGCGTCACGCTCGTGGAGAAGGAAGCGCGGCTCGGCGGGTTCGCCGCGAAGCTCGTCAAGCAGTACCCGAAATGCGCGCCGTATCACGACCTGGAGGTCACCGGCGTGGAGGCGCTTGTACGGGAAGCCCAAGCTCACCCGGACATCGAGGTCCTCACCTCCACCGAGGTCGGGACGATCCGCGGCGAGCCCGGGGCGTTCGAGGTCTCGATCAAGCGCGATGGTGAAATCCTGACTTCGCGCGCCGGCACCATCGTGTGGGCGGCCGGCTGGCGACCGCTTCCGGACCCCGAGCTCGAGCGCTATGGACTCGGGAAACATCCGAACGTCGTGACCAACGTCACCTTCGAGGCAATGGCAGGGACGGGTCGATTCGGGCGCCCTTCGGACGGCAAGGCGGTCAAGTCGGTCGCGATCCTCCTGTGCGACGGAAACGAGGACGAGACGAACATCAAGTACAGCGGCCACGTGACGCACCTCGTTGCGCTCAAGCACGCTGCCTATGTCCGGTCGCTCGTTCCCGACTCGACCGTGTATGTCATCTATCGCGACATGCTGGCGCCGGGCCAGTTCGAGTACTTCTACCGGCACGTCCAGGAGGATCCGGGCGTCCTCTTCACGCGGGCCCGGGTAACTGGGGTCGCCGCGGGCGCGGGCGCGAGCGTTCTCGTGGATCTCGCTGACTCACCGCTCGGCGGGGCGATCCAGCTTGAGGTGGACCTCGCGGTCCTCGCCAGTGGGATGGTGCCGGTGCCGTCCGAGTCCGAGGGGCTCAACTTGCAGTACCTGCAGGGCCAGGGGCTGCCGCTGTCGCGCTATGGCTTCGCTGACTCCAATTTCATCTGTTTTCCGTTCGAGACCCGCCGCACGGGCGTCTATTCCGCGGGCGCAGTCCGCAAGCCCATGGATCTCGCAGCCGCCGCCATGGATGGCACGGCCGCGGCTCTGAAAGCGATCCAGTCGACCGTCAAGGCCGCCGCCGGCGCGGCGGTGCACCCGCGGGTCGGGGATCTTTCCTATCCGAGCTTCTTGCTGCAGAAGTGCACGTCCTGCGGCCGCTGCAGCCAGGAGTGCCCGTTCGGCGCGATCGAGCTGCTGCCCGAGAAGAAAACGCCGTTCGTCGTCACCAACCGCTGCCGACGATGCGGCACCTGCATGGGTGCGTGTCCGGTGCAGATCATTTCGTTCGACGACTACTCGGTCGACATGGTGTCCGGGATGATCAAGGCCGTCGAGATCCCCGAGGATGACGAGGAGAAACCACGGATCCTGGTCTTCGCCTGTGAGAACGATGCCTACCCGGCGCTCGACATGGCCGGGATCAACCGCCGGCAGCTTCCCGCCTCGCTGCGCATCGTCCCGGTGCGCTGCCTCGGGTCTGTGAACTTCGTCATGGCGGCCGACGCGTTTTCGCGCGGCTTCGACGGTGTGTTGATGCTCGGCTGCAAGCCCGGCGACGACTACCAGTGCCACTTCATCAAGGGCAGCGAACTCCTGGCCACGCGGATGACGAACGTCCGCGAGACGCTGTCATCGCTGATGCTCGAGCCCGAGCGCGCGCAGGTGATGGAGGTGGCCATCTCGGAATTCGACACCTTGCCGGACCGGCTCGCGGAGTTCGTCGATGTGATCAAGCGCGTCGGCCTGAACCCGATGAAAGGCTTTTAGTGGCCTGTAACAGCGAATTCGCGCGTGCCCTGCGCGCCGGCGCGGCTGATTGCTTTGTCGCTCGCCTTGCGCGTATGCGTCGGCTACGCGACGCGGCTCGCTTCGCGCACTCGGCTCGCGCTGGTGCGCCTTTCCCTCTCAAATCGACTGTTACAGGCCACTTGTGCTAGCGACACCGGACCTCGAATTCAAGCGCCAGATCCTCGCGCTCGATGCGGGCGACCTCACGCGTTGCTACCAGTGCGGCACGTGCTCCGTGGTCTGCCCGCTCTCGACGGCCGACAATCCGTTCCCGCGCAAGGAGATGATCTGGGTCCAATGGGGGCTGCGCGAACGGGCGCTGGCGAGCGCATCGATCTGGCTCTGCCACCAGTGCTCGACGTGCACCGCCTACTGCCCACGCGACGCGAAGCCGGCCAGTGTTATGGCGGCGCTGCGAGACGCAAGCCGCGCCTACTACGCGGTGCCCGCGTTCATGGGGCGGGCGCTGGCCGACCCGCGGTATCTACCGCTGCTCTTTGCGTTCCCGGCCCTGATATTCCTCGCGCTGCTGGGCTGGCTCGGCCGACTTGGCAGCCTCCCCGAGGGGCGCGTCGTGTTCTCCAAGTTCATTCCTATTCTGTATGTCGAGGGGATCATGACGTTGTTCGTCGGCCTCGCGGTCCTCGGGGCGGTGGCAGGCGGCGTGCGCTATTGGCGGGCGATGACACAAGCAGCGGGCAACCGCGGCGGCCGACCGAGCACGGCACTCGTGCAGACGATCCTGACCATCCTGCGCCACCGGCGGTTTTCCGATTGCAAAACGCAGGCGCCCGGCACGCGCGCGACCTACAAGGGCCACCTGCATCCGACTCACTTTGCCGTGCTCTGGGGTTTCCTCGGACTGGTCGCCACGACCACCGCCGTCGGCATCGGTATTTACGCCTTCGGCTATCTGACACCCTGGCCGCTCTGGCATCCGGTCAAGATCCTCGGCAACGTGAGCGGAGTCGCGGTTCTCACGGCGGTCGCCATCTTCGCGTGGCGTCGAATGACTGACGGCAAGCGCGCGGGGAAGAGCACCTACTCGGACTGGCTCTTCCTCGCCGTCCTCCTTCTGACCGTGCTCACCGGGCTTCTGTGCGAGACGCTGCGGCTTGCCGACCTCCCACGGCTCGCGTACCCGATGTACGTCGTCCACCTCATCACGATCTTCTTCCTGCTCGTGTACCTCCCGTACTCCAAGCTCGCTCACTTCGTCTACCGGACCACGGCC
>Ga0209682_10000028_pt1 | contig 43033 bp, 43 predicted proteins | sample DOMMetBare2Fresh_2_FD_187471 | JGI IMG/M metagenome (GOLD analysis project Ga0209682, IMG submission 187471) | Wetland sediment microbial communities from St. Louis River estuary, USA, under dissolved organic matter induced mercury methylation -... | ecosystem: Environmental > Aquatic >... | reverse complement strand
TGGGCTTCACCAAGCTCGACCTTCCGACCGTCGAGATCTATGAGACCGCAGTCAAACTGCCGCCGGGGACGAACCCGCTGATCGCCCACGGCGAGCTCGCCGCCGTGTTCGGTCATCGTGCTGGCGAGGGGCACTTCCTGTTCCGAGCTGACAGCACCATCGATGGCCGCTACTGGGTGCAATCCACCAAGCCATGGACCCGCTGGCCTGAGCACGCGATCAGCGCCTTGGAACCAAAGCGGACGTTGATCCAGATGGCGCCGGGATTGATGTACCGATTCACGTTGCCCGTATGCGCTGGTCGGGCCCGGCTGGAAGGTACGGAAAAAGAAGTGGAGCCCTTCCGGACCAAGGACGAAGTGGAAATCTGGTTCAAGGGAACGGCCGAGCGGTTTGGTTTGCGTTTGCTGATGGCAGACGTGTCGATGACGGCGCTCCGGTTCGAGCACCTCGGCAGCCGCATCCGCATTGACTACGCGGTGATCGAAGGCGCGCTTGAGGTGTTGAACCCCGATCCTTTCCGCACCCGAATTCTGCGTGGCTTTGGCCACCATCGGCGCGCAGGCCTCGGCATGATTCAGGTTTCTTCCGCTTGACCGCCCTGAATCGGGCTCAGGCCTTGATCTTCATCGCGATGGCCCCAGTTAGATATGGGTTCCAACATGATTGACACGACGCAAAAGACGTTTTCCCGCGATGTCATCGAAGCATCCCAGCGCACGCCCGTGCTCGTGGATTTCTGGGCGCCGTGGTGCGGGCCGTGCCGCGTGCTGGGCCCGATGCTGGAGAAACTCGAGACGGAGTACGTTGGCCGGCTGCGTCTGGTCAAGATCAACAGTGACGACAGCCCGGACCTTGCGGCGCAGTTCGCGGTTCGCAGCATTCCGCATGTCGTCGCGTTCGTCGACGGGCGACCCATCGACTCCTTTGTCGGCGTATTGCCCGAGAGCCAGTTGCGCGCGTTCATCGAGCGATTGCTGCCGAACCCCAGCGAACTCGAGCGGCGCAAGGCGGCGCGGCTCCTCGCGGCTGGCGACATTCAAGGTGCCGCAGCCGCGCTTCGCGCGGCGGTTGCACTTTCGTCAGACAACGATGCGGCCCGCCTTGATCTGGCCGCATTGCTGACGGACAACCTGAGCATGCTCGGCGGATCGTCCGCGATCGATGAAGCGGGCAAGTTGCTGGCGGCCGCATCGAAGTCAGCGCGCAGCGAATCGCCGTGGTTGGCGTTGAACACCAAACTTGAGAGCCTCCGTCGGGCGGCCAGTCTTCCGCCTGCCGAGACGCTGCGGGCGCGAATTGACGCAAGCCCGGGCGACCTGCAGGCGCGGCTCGACCTCGCAAACCTGCACATTGCGAAGCGGGAATTCGAGTCCGCTCTTGAACAACTGCTCGCCATCGTCGAACGCGATCGCGGCTTCGACAATGACGCGGCCCGCAGGACCATGCTGTCCGTTTTCGATCTCGCAGCCGACCAGCCGCAACTGGTCGCCGCCTTCCGCCGCCGCCTGTCCTCCGCGCTCAATCGCTGAGTCGCGCCACATGCCGCATGTCGCGGCTAAGCTACGTGCTGTGCAAGTCGTAGAGATGTCGGCGCGATGGATTTGAAGTGGATCCGGTTCAGGAGCTGCGCCCTCGCTCTCGCGCTCATCCTGACCTCACTCGCGCCCGCCGCAGCGAACGCGCAAACGCCTAAGGCGGCGAATCAGCCGATTCCGGAGATCATCGCTGCCGCACTTCGTAATGCCGCGATACCGCCGTCCGCGTCGGCAATCGTCGTGCAACCGGTTTCAGGCAGCGGCGTCTCGATCGCCGCCAACGAATCGGTGCCGATGAATCCGGCGTCGACGATGAAACTCGTGACCACGTATGCAGCGCTTAACCTGCTTGGCCCGTCATACACCTGGCGCACCGAAGCTTTTGTGACGGGCGCGTTGCGCAAGGACGTGCTTGAAGGAGATCTTGTCATTCGCGGCGGTGGCGACCCCAAACTGGTGATCGAGAACTTCTGGCTTCTTGTCAATCGAATCCGCACCTATGGCGTTCGCGAGATACGCGGCGACGTGGTGCTCGACAAGTCAGCGTTTGAGCCGCTCGAACACGACCCGGGACTGTTCGATGGTGAGGTGACCCGCCCTTACAACGCCGGGCCCGATGCGCTGCTGTTGAACTTCAAGGCACTCATGTTCGGTTTCGTACCCGATCCCGAAGCTCGAACCGTCCGTGTCCTTGCCACCCCCATGCTTGCCGGGTTGAAGCCACCCATTGCGGTGCGCGGCATCGAAGGCAGTTGCGGCGACTGGCGCGGCCGGCTTTTGGCGGATTTCGCCGACCCGATGGCGCCGGTATTCCGCGGCGGCTATCCGCTGTCGTGCGGTGAGAAGACGTGGCCTATCAGCGTGCTCGGGCACACGCAGTACTTCGGCGCGGCGTTTCGTGCCCTGTGGAACGGGATGGGTGGCGAGTGGACCGGCAACGTGCGCGAAGGCGTTGTTCCCGCGGACGCGCGCCGCATCGCAGTGCACGAGTCCATTGCGCTGGCCGAAGTCATCCGCGACATCAATAAGTTCAGCAACAACGTGATGGCGCGGCAGCTCTTTCTGACGATCGGCGCCGAAACGAGCCGTCAGCCGGGTAGCACCGACCGCGCCGCGCGCGCGGTGCGCGCCTGGCTTTCAAGTCATGGCCTGGAAATGTCAGAACTCGTCCTGGAGAACGGCGCCGGGCTGTCGCGCGTCGAGAGGATCTCGGCCGCTAACCTCGCGCGCATGCTGGCGCACGCCTATTCCGGTCCGCTGATGCCGGAATTCATGTCTTCGCTGCCCTTGGTCGGCGTGGACGGCACGATGAAGAAGCGCAACGGTGCGTCTGGCAGTGCCCACATCAAGACCGGCTTGCTGGCCGATGTGCGCGCAATCGCAGGCTACGTGCTTGCCGCCAGCGGCCGCCGCTATGTCGTCGTCGCCATCATCAATCACGCCAACGCGCGCGATGCGCAGCCCGCGCACGATGCGCTGCTGCAGTGGGTGTATCAGAACGGTTGACCGGCGCTCGCCTACGGATACTTGACCGAACACCCGTATGGGGCTGTGGCGGCGAGCGACACGGACTTGCCGCTGCGAAGTTCTTCGAATGCCTGCGCCACGTAGTTTCTCGCCGTCTTCACGTCGGCCGGGTTCGCGCTGCGCTTGTCATCGATCGCACCTGCATACTGCAGTTTGCCGGCCGGATCGACAATGAACATGTGTGGCGTCGTCTTGGCCCCATAGGCGCGACCAAGCGCGCCGTCCGGATCGAGCAGCGCCGTGGTCGGCGCCGCTCCCTGTTGCTTGAGCCACGTCGCTTGCTGCTCGGGTTTGAGGTACTCGGCGTGTGCGGCAGCGGTCGAATTGATCGTCAGCCAGACAACGCCTTCACTGGTAAACCGCTTCTGCAGCGCCTGCATGTTGCCGCTGCCGTAGTGCTTCTGAACGAACGGGCACGAAGGGTTGTTCCATTCGAGGACGACGAACTTGCCTCTGAAGTCGGCAAGGCTTACCCGCTTGCCGCCGACATCTGCGAGTGCGAACTCTGGGGCGGGCTGGCCAGGAAGCGCCGCGCCATGGGCCACGAGGGCGAAACACAGCATCCCCACTCCGCACAGAAAGACTCTCAGCATCGTCTTCTCCCTGAAGGTCGCCGTTCAAAGTCGGCGCAAGGCATCCAGCACCGTTCGCTCGGTCAGCAATTCGGGCAGGACCTGGGCCTGACCCCGCTGGTCATAGACCACGTACAACGGCACCCCGTTGCGCTCGAACCGCGCAAGCTCACGTGTGATGGCGTCGTCGCGATTGGTCCAGTCGGCGCGCAGCATCACGACGGCCTTGCGCGCAAACGCATCTGCCACAACGCGCGAATTCAGCACCAGTTGCTTGTTGGCCTGGCAGGTGACGCACCACGCCGCGGTGAAGTCGACGAACACTGGCTTGCCAGCGGCGAGTTGTTTCTGCTGCTCGGCCGGACTCCAGGGCTGCCAACCGCTTTTCGCGTCGACGATGGTCGATGTGCCCGCGCGCATCGCGTCCGTGCCAGTGGCCGCGATCACCGCGTATAGCGCAAGGCCGGCGGCTCCAATTGCGACCCAGCGCCACACGCGTGTTCCACGCTGCGCCAGTCCAAGTGCCCATACCGCGAGCGCGATCAGCACCAGCGCTGCCAGAATCAAGGCCAACGCATTGACGTTCACCTGCTGCGCCAGCACCCAAAGCAGCCACACGCAGGTCGCGAACATCGGGAACGCCATGACCTGCTTGAAGCGCAGCATCCATTCCCCCGGCCGCGGCAGCCACTTCAGCAGGCTGGGGAAGAACGTCAAGAGGAGATAAGGCAACGCCATGCCCAGGCCGAGCGCGGCGAAGACGAGCAACGCGACCGCGGCCGATTGCGTAATTGCATATCCGAGCGCGGCACCCATGAACGGCGCGGTACACGGGGCCGCCACCACGACTGCCAGCACGCCTGTGCCGAAACTGCCCGACAGACGATCGGATCGAAGGCGCTGCGCCGCGCCTGCATTGGTCAACCCCGAGCCGATACTGATCTCGAACGTACCCAGAAGGTTCAGTCCAATCACAAAGAACAACACGGTCAAACCCGCGATGACCCACGGCGTCTGCAACTGGAATCCCCAACCCAGTTGCGTTCCGCCCGCACGCAGCGCGAGCATCACTGCAGCCAGCATGATGAAACTCAGCACCACGCCGAAGGCAAAGCTGATTCCATGGGTGCGCATTGACGCGTGGCGTACGCCGCTCGCATCCTCGGCACGCTGATGCTGCATCAACGATAGAAGCTTCAACGACAACACGGGGAACACGCACGGCATCAGATTCAGGATCAACCCGCCGACCAGTGCGCCGGTGAGCGCCACCCAGAGCGTGATCGATGTACTTCGCACCGTGCCGCCGGCAGTTGTCGCAGCGTCGATGCGAGCGACTTTGCCCGGCGCAAGTGCCAGCGCGATCTCGCTGGCCCATCCACCCTGATCGGCCCGGGCCGGGCCGCCATCGGCGACCAGAACACCCTTGAGCCGCGAGAACTCGGCAGCAACCGGCTTCGCCGCAGTGAGATACACGGCGGTCCGTCCGTCTTCGACGCGCACGAGTTGCGGCGCAGCGGGCTCAATGCGTCCCTCCTGCAAAGGAAAGAACTCAAGCCTCGTCAATTCGTTTGCCGGGCGGAACGACACGCGGATACGTTCGTCTTCAATCGTCGCGTCCGCATCCGGCAGCGTCGCCCGCTGCGGCACCATCGCGCGCGTCGCGATGAATTGCGCCGCACGCCGCGATGGATTCGCCACGTCGCGCACCGTGAGGTTCAACTTCAGATCGGCACCACTCGGAATGCAGACATCACGACAGATCAGGAAATCGGCGCGCGCGGCGAACTCGATCTGACCGCCCGGCTTCAGATCCACCGGCGGCGTCAGTTGCGACAGCAGCAGCACCTCGCCGTCGTAGCCAAAGTTCATCAGCGGCCCAACCGGCAGACGCTTTGGCACCGGCCAATCGATCGGCCCGGCACTCCAGCCCGGCGGCAGCTTCCAGTTGATCCTGGTCGGCAGGCCGGAGTCGCCGGGGACCTGCCAATAGGTGTGCCATTCCGGGTCGTGCTTGATCCGCAGCGCGACCGCCAGCGGGCGGCCCGGCACAACCGCGTCCGTGGCCGCAACCAGTTCCGCTTCGGCATTGTCGGCGCGCACGGGCTGCGCCATGGTCGCGGCCGGCAACGCGAGCGCCAGTGCCAACAGGAAGTTGCGGGGGTTCATTGAGGGTTCGTCCGCGCGGCGCCCCGCAAGTTCCCGTCAGCCCGCGCCGAAAGCCGACCGCGCGGCGGCCACCGTCGCATCGATCACCGCATCATCATGCGCCGCCGATACAAATCCTGCCTCATACGCAGAGGGCGCCAGATACACGCCGCGCTCGAGCATGGCATGGAAGAAGGCGTTGAAGCGCGCCTTGTCGGTGGCCATGATCTGCGCATAGCTGGTCGGCACCGCTGCGGCAAAGTAGATTCCAAACATTCCCCCGACCGAGTCACCGCAAAACGGCACGCCCGCTGCGCGCGCCGCTCCGGCAAGCCCTTGCACCAGTTTCGCCGTCCGCCTGGTCAACTGCTCGTAGAAACCGGGCTGCTGGATCAGCTTCAGCGTCGCCATCCCACAGGCGACCGCGACCGGGTTCCCGGACAACGTGCCCGCCTGATACACGGCGCCCAGCGGCGCCAGATGCTTCATCACCTCGCGCTTGCCACCGAACGCGGCCACCGGCATCCCGCCGCCGATCACTTTGCCAAGCACCGTCAGATCCGGATCGATGCGATACAGCGCCTGTGCACCGCCGAGCCCAACGCGGAATCCGCTCATCACTTCGTCGAAGATCAGCAGTGCACCGTGTTTTGTGCACAAAGCGCGCATCGTCTTCAGGAAATCCGGTGTGGCGCGCACCAGGTTCATGTTGCCTGCGACCGGCTCGACGATCACGCACGCGAGGTCATCGCCGTGCCGCGCGAACGCATCCTCAAGTTGCTGCACGTCGTTGTAGTCGAGCACGATGGTGTGCTGCGTGATTTCGGCCGGCACGCCGGCCGAACTGGGGTTGCCGAACGTCAATGCGCCCGACCCGGCCTTGACCAGCAGGCTGTCTGCGTGACCGTGATAGCAGCCTTCGAACTTGATGATCTTGCGGCGACCTCTGCCGTCACCTGCGGCGCCGCGCGCAAGGCGAATCGCACTCATCGCCGCCTCGGTTCCGGAAGATACGAGGCGCACCTGCTGCATCGATGGAACCAGCCGCAGCAGTTCTTCGGCCATCTCGACCTCAGCCTCCGTTGGCGCCCCATAGCTCAGACCGCGCGTGATTGCGGCGTGCATGGCCGCCACGACATCGGGGTGCGTATGCCCCACGATCATCGGGCCCCATGAACCGATGTAGTCGATGTAGCGCCTGCCATCGGCGTCCCAGAAGTACGGCCCCTGCGCGCGCGTGATGAAACGCGGCGTGCCGCCGACGGAACGAAACGCGCGCACGGGCGAATTGACGCCTCCGGGAATGCTGGCCTGCGCACGCTCAAACAACTGCTCGTTGCGACTCATATTGAAGCTTTCCCTGTTCGAATTTCCTGACCAATTCATGGGTGGCCGCCGCCGGATCGCGTGCCTCGTAGATGGCCGTGATCAGCGCCGCCGCGTGCGCACCGCTGGCAGCCACCGCACCGATATTGGTTTCGTCGATGCCGCCAATCGCAACCACATGCATTCTGTGGATGCGCGCCCGTGACAGCAACGCCAGCGGCGCTCGCACTGCGGCCGGTTTGGTCAGGGACGCAAAGACCGACCCGAACGCGACGTAATCGGCTCCCGCGTCGCAAGCGTGCTGCGCGCGTTCGTAGTCGTCGTAGCAGGACACGCCGATCAGCATTCGTATTCCTTCGCGCGCAAGCTGCGGACGCGGATCTGGATCGTCACGGCCGATATGGACTCCGTCTGCCAGCGAGGTGATTGCCAGATCCACGTCATCGTTGATCAAGAGACGGGCGCCATGGATCAGGGTCAACTCGCGCAATGCCCGCGCCTGGTTACGCCGCAACTCCGCACCGGCATGCTTGTGGCGATATTGCAACCAGCGCACCCCGTTGCTGAGTGCTGCGGCGGTGACTTGGAGCAGGCGTGCGGTGTCACTCCAGTCGGGCGTGAGCAGGTAGACGCCAGCGGGCTTCTCAGGTTTCGGCGTCATTCGGCTCCCCATTGTCGCCGGCCCAGAACAAGCGGTCCGGCATCGCGGCGCCCATGCCAAGGCGAAACCCTGCAGCCAACGACTGGCCCAGGAATTCATGCGCCTCGCGCACCGCATCGCCGATATCGATTCCCTGCGCCAGCAGCGCTGCAATGGCGGCCGAAAGCGTGTCGCCGGCGCCGCGAAAGCGCAGGTCGACGCGGTCAATGCTTTCGTTCTGCTGCTCGCCATCCGGTCCAAACAGCGTGTTGACGTTCAGGCCCCCCGCAGTCTGCACGCCGGTCAGCAGCACGTACTCGGCGCCGCGCTCCCGCAAGCAGCGCGCGCATTCTGCCGCGCTGATGCCCTCAGCGGCATCGTCCTCGGTCTCCGTGGCTGTCGGCGCGGCCACGGCGCTCAGTCGCCGCGCCAGTTCCACATCGACGGTGAGCACGGTCGTCTGCGGCAACAGCAACTCGCACAACGCAGCCATCAGTTCGATCGCGGAGCGATTCCCTTCTTCGTCGTTGGCCGGCGCGATGAACCACGGATCGAGCACCACCGGCACATCGTCGTAGTCGGCCAGGATTTCGGCGATGGTCTGCGCGTTGTCGCTGCTGCCGATGGCGCCGATCTTGAACGCCGCCACCGGCATGTCTTCGAGCACGGCGCGCGCCTGATCATCGACCAGTTCGTCGTCAATCGGCTGCACCTCCTGGACCCGGACACTGTCCTGAACCGAAACCACGGTGACGACGACGGCGGCGTGGCAACCCATCGCCGCACAGGTGGTCGCGTCGGCGGTCAAGCCGGTGGCGCCGGTCGGATCCGAAGCCCCAAAAGTCAGCACAACGGGCGGTGCGTGGACAGCCATTTTCGGCGATACGGGAGGTACGAGCGCGCGTCGTCAAGCCCCTCAGCCGTATGTATGAAGCCGAAAGTAAGCCGTAACTGCGCAGGCCAAGTTATGATCGATTCAGCAGATGTTAGCGGACTCTCACTCGACACTTTGCCGTTATGACAATAAGCACAACGGGCGATGGGATGCGTACATGGATGTGCCTGATCTGCGGTTGGATATACGACGAGGCGGCTGGGCTGCCGGAAGAAGGCGTCGCGCCGGGTACGCGCTGGGAAGCCCTGCCGCCGAACTGGACCTGTCCCGAGTGCGGCGCACGCAAGGAAGACTTCGAAATGGTGGAGATCTGATGCTGGAGGGCTCATCCCAACGTGTTGCTGCGGTGGTGGGCCTGGCCTGCCACGAGCGCTGAAGTGGGAGACACACCATGGCGACGCAGGACTTCTCCGACATTCGCGGCCGCAAGGTGATGGTGATCGATGATTCGAACACGATCCGCCGCAGCGCCGAGATCTTTCTCACGCAGGCCGGCTGCCAGGTGATCCTGGCGCAGGACGGTTTCGAGGCGCTGGCCAAGATCACCGACCACCAGCCCAGCATCATCTTCTGCGACATCCTGATGCCACGCCTGGACGGCTACCAGACCTGCGCGCTGATCAAACGCAGTCCGCGCTACTCCAAGACCCCGGTGGTCATGCTGTCGTCCAAGGACGGGTTGTTCGACCGGGCTCGCGGCCGCATGGTCGGCTCGAGCGAGTACCTGACCAAGCCGTTCACCAAGGACAGTCTGCTGACGGCGGTCCGCCACCACGCCGCCGACTGACCCATCCACCTGACCACCAGGCGCGAGGCCACAAATGCCGATCAAGAAGGTTCTGATCGTCGATGATTCCCCCACTGAACGCTACTTCCTGACCGAAATGCTGACCAGGAACGGATTCAACGTGTCGGTCGCGGAGAACGCCGAGGAGGCGCTGATGAAGCTCAAATCGCAAACGCCCGATTTGATTCTGATGGACGTCGTCATGCCGGGCCAGAACGGCTTCCAGTTGACGCGGCAGCTGAGCAAGGACCCATCGACGCAGAACATCCCGGTGATCATGTGCACCAGCAAGAGCTTGCAGACCGATCGCATATGGGGGCTGCGGCAAGGCGCACGCGACTACGTGACCAAGCCGATAAAGGCGGACGAGTTGCTGGGAAAAATCGCCGCATTGAACCATTGAGCTGACAGCTCAATTCGGAAACCCCAAACTGGCGCTGGAACAATTCGATGCATGCCGAAAAGCAACTGGAGAAGCTGCGCGATTTTTCCTCGCAACTCGCCGAGCGACTTAAGATCGCCCCGGCCGCGGCGGGCGCGTCGTTGCGACTTGCCGTGCGCATCGGCACCAAGGCTTTCCTGGTTGAAATGGCGTCGGCGGGGGAAATCGTTCCGATGGGCGAAGTTGCCCCCGTGCCCTGGACCAAACCGTGGTATCGCGGGCTCACCAACGTTCGCGGCCGTCTGGTCGGCGTGATCGATCTGATGCAGTTCGGCGGCGGTTCGCCGCTGACCGCCGAGCAAGGACAGCAGTTGCTGGTGATCGGTGAAGCGCTCAAAGCGAGCGCGGCGCTGATCATCACGCGCGCGTTCGGGCTGCGAAATCTGAAGGAACTGGAACGCCTCGAGACCGTTACGGACGGTTCGCGGCCTTGGGAACTCGCGCGCTATCGCGACAGTGATGGCACGATCCTGACCGAGCTTGACCTTGGACGCCTTGTTTCACTCGAGCGATTCAGCGCGGTCGGAACCTGAAAGCAGTCATCGAAAGCGCGAGCGGAGTATCGGAGATGGGCATGGCGATGGACGCAGAGATGACGCGGCATTCGAAGGACGGCGAGGGCCAGATCACCGTGCAACCGTTCCGCTACACGGAGTTTGCGCCCGCGGAGGTGGCCGGCCGTGCGCATGCGCCGATCCCGCCCAGCCCGCCGACGCAGAAGATCGATCGCCGCACGCTGGAAGCCGCGCTGTCGAGCACCTGGGGTTCGCGCATGGTCGAGCGCCTGCTGGCGTGGAAGCTGCCGATCATCGGCACCCGCCCGCTGAACACGCAGGTGCAGGTGATGCTGACGCTGATGGGTGTGTTCGCCTTTGTTTTCGCTGCGGTGCTGGCGATCGACGTGCGGCTGGCGGCGAGCAATGCCGCCCAGGCGCAGTTGTTCGGCGATACGCTTACCCACGCGCAGCGCCTCGCCAAAGCTGCACCCAAAGCCGTTGAAGGCAATGTCACTGCGCTCACGGAGTTGCGCGAAAGCCGTGACCGCGTCGCCTTGAATTTCGAAGCGCTCGCCGCATCGATTGCGACGGCGGCGACGCCGTCACTCGAGCGCGCCGCGTCCACCTGGAAGGCTTCCGAGGCGGCGGCTTCGCAGATCGTTGCGCAGGACCGCTCGCTGCGCGCGTTTGGCGACTTCCTCACCCGCCTGAACGAGGCGGCGCCAAGACTGACTCAGCTGACCGACGAAATCGCCACGCAGCGACAGCAGGCAGGTGCGCGCGACGCTCTAGCCGCTGGCCAACTCGCCACCCTCGCGCAACGCATCATGCGCTCGGCAAACGCGATGGGCTCGGGGCAGGCGATCGGCGCCGAGGCCCCTCAGGTCCTGGCGCGCGATCTGAATCAGTTTCGCGACCTCCTGCAGAGCCTGACCACGAGCATCGATGGCGAGGCTCGACCACGGCTGCAGCAGGTCGGCAAGCTTTTCGGTGATCTGCAGCCGCTGATCGCTGCCGCAAGCGGCGCGTTTTCCGCGGTGGCCGAGGCTGGCCGCGCGCAGACAGTCGTGCTGCGCGATGCCGAAACACTGCGGGCACAACTCGGCGCAGCGCAGAGCGAGGTCCAGAAGGAAGGCGGAGTGCGCGCGGTCAACTTTCTCATCATGGCCGCATTCGGTCTGGGCGTCCTGCTGGCGGCGGTTGGCCTGGTCAAGATTCTGCTGGGAGACAGCCGCAGCCGCACGCTGGAGGCCGAGTCGCGCCGTAACGAGGCGCAGAGATTCGAAGAGGCCGCGAAACGCATGAACGAACAGAACCAGGCGGCGATCCTGCGTTTGATGAACGAACTGCAGGAGGTCGCCGACGGCAACCTCACGGTGGAAGCCACGGTGAGCGAGGACATCACCGGCGCGATCGCGGACTCGGTCAACTACACGGTCGAAGAACTGCGCGGACTTGTCAGCCGGATCAACGACACCGCGGAGCAGGTCAGCAGCGCATCGACACAGGCGCGCGAGATCACCACCTCGCTGCTGACTGCCTCGGAGCAGCAGAGCCGTGAGATCAAGGACACCGGCCAGAAGGTCCTGATCATGGCCTCACAGATCAATGAAGCCTCGCGCAGTGCCGGTGAATCGGCGCGCGTGGCACGCGCGTCTCTCGATGCGGCCGAGCGTGGCCAGCGTGCCGTGTACAACCAGATCGCCGGCATGAACGAGATCCGCGAGCAGATTCAGGAGACGGCGAAACGGATCAAGCGGCTGGGCGAGTCGTCGCAGGAAATCGGCGAAATCGTCGAGCTGATTTCCGACATCACCGAGCAGACCAACGTTCTGGCTCTGAATGCCGCGATCCAGGCCGCATCCGCGGGCGAAGCCGGACGCGGTTTTTCCGTGGTGGCCGAGGAAGTGCAACGCCTTGCGGATCGGTCCGCCGAGGCGGCGAAGCAGATCGGCGCATTGATCCGCACGATCCAGACCGACACACAGGACGCGGTGACCGCGATGGAGAAGAGCACGCAGGGCGTGGTCGAAGGCACCAAGCTGTCCGACGCAGCCGGCACCTCGCTCGCAGAAATCGGACGCGTGTCGCGGCAGGTGGCGGAACTGATCGACCGTGTGGCCGGCACGACCGGCGAACAGGCGCAATCGGCCAGCGGCGTTGCCGTTTCGATTGAAAAGATCCTCGCGGTCACCGAGCAGACTTCGCAAGGTACGCGCCAGGCGGCGCAGTCGATTGGACAGCTCGCCACACTGGCGCGTGAACTGAAAGCCTCAGTCGCGCGCTTCCGCGTTTCGTAGGCAGGGAGTCGCCATGACCGAGACCCTGGATCCAAATCAGATCGCCGAAGCAGCTCCCGATGTCGCGCCACTCGCGTGGGTGCTCGGGGAAATCCGCACCGCGCTCGGCCAGGCCACGGTCGGCGTGCAGACTTTCCTGGGAACCAAGCACGACGTTGAAGCGCTGCGCGGCGCGCGTGCGCAAGTTCACCAGGCCAACGGCGCACTGCAGGTGCTCAACCTGCGTGGCGTCGTGCAGGTGCTGGACGCGGTCGAACAACTGCTGCGTCGGTGGGAAACCGAACCGCGCGAGTGCCTTCCGGCTGCGGTGCGGTCGGTCGAATCGACGCTGTCAGCGGTGGTCGCCTATCTCGAGGCCATGCTGGCAGGACGCCCCAATCAGCCAATTCGCCTTTTTCCCTACTACCGCGAGATCCTCGTGCTGTCGCAGGCGCCGCGCGTGCATGCCGCGGACCTGATATTTCCCGATCTATCGCGACGGCCAGCGTTTCACGGCGTCAGCATCCGGCCAATGACTCCGGACCAGTTGCGCGTGCGCCGCGTCCATTTTGAAGGCGGCCTGCTCGGCTTCCTGCGCAACCCGAACGATGCGGATGCGCGCGGCATGATGCGCGACGCGCTTCTTGACCTGGAGAACCTGCCGCAGCGCGGACTGGCGCGCAGCTTCTGGTGGGTCGTGCGCGGCATGATGGACGCGCTCGCCGCCGATCATCTGCCGATCGATGTTGACCTGAAGCGCGTGCTGGCGCGCCTGAATCTGCAGTTGCGGCGCGTGATCGAAGGCGGCAGCGCCGTCGCCGAGCGCCTGATGATCGACACGCTTTACTACGTCGGTCGCGCCCAGCCCGGCGAGCCGCGCGTGGCCGAGACCAAGCGGCTGTATGGACTTGACGCGCTGATCCCGCCCGACTTCGAGCGTGCGACGCTGACGTCAATCGATCCGGATCAGTTGCGCGCACTGAAGGAAGCACTGAACCAGGCGAAAGCGCACTGGAGCCCACTGGCGGGCGGACTGGCGAACGATGCGTCCACGTTCGTGCAGGAGATTCAGATTGCACGCAAAGCGGCCAGTCGCATTGGCGCACACGCCATTGACATCGTGCTTGAAACGATCGGTTCGCTGGCCGGCGATCTGGGCTCGCTGTCCGCGTCCGTGCGGGAAACACTCGGCATCGAGATTGCCTCGGCGCTGTTGTTCGTCGATCTTGGGATCGATGAATTTCCGCATACCGAGCCGCAGTTTGAGCCGCGCGCGCGCGCCGTCGCCGATCGGTTGATGGCAGCGCGCAATTCGCGGCCGCTGCCGGACCTCGGGCCGTGGCTCACCGAGCTGGCGCGCAAGGCACAGGACAAGCTCACGATGAGCACGGTCGTGGCCGAGACGCAGGCCACGCTGCGTGAAGTCGAACAGCGGCTCGATCGTTTTTTCCGGCAGCCGACCGAGCGCGCCGAACTGGCTGCCACGCCGCCGATGCTCGACCAGATCGCCGGCGTGTTGGCCCTGCTGGGTCACGACGATCCGGTGGCGGCGCTGCGCGATGCGCAGCGCACCATCGAGCACTTTGCGCAGCCAAGCACCGTCCCGAGCCAGCACGAATTCGTCCGCCTCGCCAGCAACCTGGGTGCGGTCGGATTCTTCGTCGAAACGCTGGGCCAGGAGGTGGACCGGCCGCGCGGCATGTTCCGCTGGGATGCTGACGCGGGCGTGTTCTCGGCCGATCTCGCCCTCGCGCAGATCGACGAAGGCGCCGCCGTACGCGAAGATGAGATGGGGCCGATCACCCGGATGGGAGGCTCCGCAAGTGAAAACGTCGAAACCGCCACGCGGCGTCACATCGAGCTGGCGCATGCGCTCGCCGAGCGCCTGGCCGCGGGCGACAAAGCCGCATTGCGCGAATTCGACCAGGTGCTGCCGCAACTGTCGAACGATGCTGACTTGCTCGACGACGATGCACTGAAGCAGCGTATTGCACGGGCCACCGTCCTGGTCAAGCTGCTGCATGAAGTGCGCAACGCGAACTCGGTGGCGGAGCTGCAGCAGATCTTCGCGCCCCCGCCTGCCGCCGCGCCGGCGCCAACCCCGGCACCTTTGCCGGTGTCCGAAGCTGCGGCTGACGCCGAACTGCTCGGAATCTTCGTCGAAGAAGCCAATGAGGTCCTCGATACGATTGACGCGCAGCTCGAAAAGCTCGCGGCGACACCCGCCGATCAGGCAACGATGACGACCACGCGCCGCGCGTTCCACACGCTGAAGGGTTCGAGCCGAATGGTCGGACTGAAGAGCTTTGGCGAAGGCGCGTGGTCGATTGAGCAGTGTTTCAATCTATGGTTGTCGCAGGAGCGCGCCGCCACCGACGATCTGATTCAGCTCGCATCGACCGCGCGTGCACTGATGCGGCGTTGGATCAATGAAATTGGGGCCAATGCGAACGCTGCAATCGACAGCGACGCCCTGGTGCAGGCGGCCAATCGCGTGCGCGAAGGCGGCGCATTCTCGGCAGCCGGCATCGACCTGCAACCGGCCCAGACAGCGGTGGTCGAGTCAGCCGCGGAACCAGTGGTCACCGACGAGGAAACCGAGCACTACGTCGTTGACGTGCCTGAGTTCGAGTTCGAAATCCCGGTCGCGCCCGCGCCGGCCGAAGAACCGGTCGCTGTTGCGCCCGAGCCGATTGCCGGCGACGAAATCAAGCGCATCGGCTCGATCGCGATCAGTCATGGCCTGTATTCGGTGTTCCTCAACGAATCGGACGAGTGCATCCGCACGCTGGCGCAGGACGTCTCCGAGTGGCGCTATGAACCGCAGCGGCCGGCATCTGAGCAGGCAACGCGCCGCGCGCATTCGCTGGCCGGAATCACGGCCACTGTTGGCATCGAGCCCGTACTCGAGATTGTCGATCCGTTCGATGATCTGATGCACGAACTCAGTGGCGACGCCGCGGTGCACGTGACGCTCGCGCCGTCACAGTTCGACACGCTCGAACGAGTGATCGAGCGCATGCGCGGCATGCTGCACCAGTTTGCCGCCGGCCTCTACCCTGACGCCGCACCACTTGAAGCGGCCGCGGTCCAGGAACTACTCAGCGTCGTGCGGGCGCAGACCGCGTTGCACATGCCCGCGATCGACTCTGAAGAAGCGTTGCTTGCCGAGGAATCACTCGCGCCTGACGAGCCACTGCGAGCCGTCGAGCCGTCGAGTGCCGTGACCGAGCCGGTGGTAGAAACGCAACGACCAGTCGAGATCACCGCCTCTGAACTGCGCGTCGTCGAACCCGTTGCACCAACGAACGGGGACGTCGCCCCGTCCTCAGAAACATCCGAACCGATTGCCGAATCGGCTGCGGCGGAAACCGCGGCCCTGCTTGGACAGATTGCATCAGCCGCGCCGCGTGAAGAGGCAAAACCAGTTGCGCCGGCAGTGCGTGATGAACTCGACGTCGACTTGCTCCCGGTATTCCTTGCCGAAGGCGGCGACCTTCTGCCAGCAATCGGCGCGCAACTGCGCGCGCTGGCGGCACGGCCGAATGATCGCGACGTGGCGCGCGGTCTGATGCGGCAGATGCACACCGTCAAAGGCAGCGCGCGCATGGCCGGCGCGATGCGACTGGGCGAAGTGGTGCATGACATGGAAACGCGCATCGAGGCATCGATGCACCTGGCCGATGTTCCGCCGCAACTGATCGAAGACCTGCACGTCGCCTACGACCGCGCGATGAGCCTGTTTGAAGGTTTGCAGTCCGGCAAAGAGGCCGCACTCGCCGCGACGCCAGCTGCGCCCGAAACAAAGCCGTTGATCGAGACGGCGGAACTGCACCGGGAGCCGCTTGCGACGGAAGAAATCGCTACCACGATGGCCGCATTGCCGGCCGCGCAAACCGCAACCTACATTCGCGTCCGCGCCGACGTGCTTGACAAGCTGGTCGATCACGCGGGCGAGGTTTCGATTGCGCGCGCCAAGCTTGAGAACGAGGTCACGACGCTGCGCGGCGGAATCGTGGACCTGACCGAGAACATTCAACGGCTGCGCTCCCAGCTGCGCGAAGTCGAGATCCAGGCCGATGCACAGATCCAGGCGCGCTCGGACCAGCTGTCGCGCGAATCGGCCGCGTTCGATCCGCTCGAATACGATCGCTACACGCGCCTGCAGGAGCTCACGCGCATGCTGCGCGAGTCGGTCGAGGACGTGGCCATGGTCCAGAGCAACATGCTCAAGGGCCTGCAGATGGCGGACGCTGATCTCACCTCGCAGGGGCGACTGACGCGCGAATTGCAGCAGCAGCTGATGCGTGTGCGGCTGGTGACGTTTGCCAACGTGTCGGAGCGCCTGTATCGCGTCGCGCGCCAGGCGGCGAAAGAAACGGACAAGCGCGTCAATCTGGATATCCGTGGCGCCAACACCGAAATCGACCGCGGTGTGCTGGAGAAGATGAGCGGGCCGTTCGAGCATCTGGTGCGCAACGCAATCGTGCACGGGCTCGAAACTCCGTCACAGCGACGAGCCGCGGGCAAACCGGAAACCGGCGAACTGAAGATCGACGTGCGGCAGGAAGCCAACGAGATCATCGTTGTGATCGCCGATGACGGCGCCGGCCTGGATCTGGAGCGCATCCGCACGCACGCCATCGAAAAGGAACTGATCGCGCCGGATCAGCCGGTCAGCGAGCGCGAATTGATGGAATTGATATTCGCGCCGGGATTCTCCACTGCGACCGAGGTCACCGAACTCGCCGGTCGCGGCGTCGGCATGGATGTGGTGCGCTCGGAACTGGGATCGCTCGGGGGTCGGATCGCGGTCAGCACCGAGGCGGGGCGGGGCTCGCGCTTCACGCTCTATCTGCCGCTCACGCTGGCAGTCACGCAGGCGGTGCTGGCAAAGATCGGGCCGCGTCGCTATGCGGTTCCATCCGGGATGGTCGAGCAGGTGCTGCGGTTCCGCCCGTCGGAGCTGCGTCGTTCGATCGGCGAAGGCATGCTCGAGATCACCGAGGTCGGTCCGATCGTGCTGCGGCCGCTGGCGCAGTTGCTGGGCGCCGAGATCACGCTCGCGCACGTCAAGCAGATCCCGGTGATTGTGCTCAAGTCCGGCGCCGACCGGCTTGCGATTGCGGTCGACGATGTCTCGAACAACCAGGAGATCGTCGTCAAGAACGTCGGCCCGAGCCTGTCCCGCCTGGCCGGCATGCTGGGCGCGACGATTCTCGGCAATGGCGAGATCGTGCTGATCATCAATCCGGTCCAGTTGATCATGCGTGCGCCCGAGCCACCGACGCTCGCCGACGCGCACTTCGCCCCGACTGCGGATGAAGGCGGCGCTGAAGGCGCGGCCGAGTCCGCCGTCTCAGGCCCCGCGCAGGTCATGGTGGTTGATGACTCGCTGACGGTCCGCCGTGTGACACAGCGTTTGCTCGAGCGCCACGGGTACGAAGTGCTGCAGGCCAAGGACGGCGTGGACGCGTTGCGCCAACTGCAGGATCAGCTGCCCGATCTGATGCTGGTCGACATCGAAATGCCGCGCATGGACGGGTTCGACCTGACGCGCAACGTGCGCGGCAACCCCGCGACGCGCGACATTCCGATCATCATGATCACGTCGCGCACCGCGGAAAAGCATCGCCGGCTCGCGTTCGACATCGGTGTGAACGAGTATCTTGGAAAGCCTTATCAGGAAGATGAACTGATCGCGCTGCTCCGTCGCTATCTTGCCGAGCGCGCTCAGCACGTACCTGCTTGATCTGAGTCAATGTCACGCGCACAAGGTGTCCCACCTTCCAGCCATTGCGGGCGAGGACGATGGCGCGTACCTTGCGGTCATCGATTTCGGCGTATCTAACGCCGATTAACCCCCGCGTTCGGCGCGGGGACCCAAGGGGCCAGCAAGATGCTGGCCCTTCTCATTGGCACCGAGAGCAGCACGCTTGCCCAACTTGATTTCGACCGTTATCGCGATCGGTAGGGCAAGAGCACCGTCGCCAGGGCCATCAGAATCAGCGCCAGCGCCACGTAGTCCTGCCAGTGGGGCTGCTCCCCCAGAATCACCATGCTGGAGAACACGCCCACCACCGGAATCATCATCACTGACAGGCCGCTGGCGGCGGGCGGCAACAATCGCGCAAGGCGAAACCACACGATGTGGCAGAACGCGATCGCGATGAATACGTTGTACAGGATCGATCCCCACTCCGTCGGGGTCGCCGGCCTCCACAGCGCAGTCTCAAACGCGACGGTGGCCAGGATCACCACCGGAAGCGCGGACGCGAGCATCCAGAATCCGAGCGTAACCGTCGGAACCTCCGTCATGTGCCGCCGCAGCAGCACTGTGCCCCAGCCCCACGCAAATGCGGCGATGAGCATCAGCATTGTTGCAAATGGGGCGCCGGCGAGCCGGGTGAACTCGGATGCGAGCAGCAACATCGTTCCTGCGAGTGCGGCGGCGATGCCGAACCAATGACGCGGCAGTGGTCGCTCGGCGAAGAACGCCACACTGACGATGACCGCCCAGACCGGCATCGTGTAGCCGATGATGGAAGCGCGCCCCGAGGGCAGCATCTTCAGTGCCAGCACTGACAAGACCTGCCAGACGATGACATTGGGCAAAGCAAGCCACACCACGGTTTGCCACTTGCCTGCCGGCACTTCGAGCGAAATCCGCTGCGCCCGCGTCCACAGCCAAAGTACCGCCACACCACCGCCGAGCGTCAGTGCACGAAACAGCATCGGCGGATAAGAGGTGACGCCGTGCTTCATCACCGGCCAGTTCAGCCCCCAGGCAAGCGTGAGCAACGCCAGCAGCACGAGGTCGCGACGTGACAATTGATTCATTGGCCGAGAAGGAATGCCGCCGGTTGAAGGAGCCGCGCTTGACGGACAACGGCGGACAGCGATGGAGCCGAGGTTACTCGCCTCTAAAATGGTGCCGAATTCACGGAGACCCTTCTTGACGTTCATCGACAAGCTCGTCGCGCGCTGGATGCACGCCGATTCCCTGCTGTGTGTTGGACTCGATCCGGATACGACGCGGCTACCAGCGTGTCTGCGCGAGCGCGATGATGCGATCTTCGAGTTCTGCCGGCACATCGCCGACCACACCGCGGATCTCGTCTGCGCGTTCAAGCCGCAGATCGCCTACTTCGCCGCCGCACGCGCCGAAGATCAGCTCGAAAGCCTGGTCGCGTATCTGCATGCACGTCATCCCGATGTGCCCGTGATCCTGGACGCGAAGCGCGGCGATATCGGCGCCACCAGTGAGCAGTACGCGCGCGAAGCGTTCGAGCGCTACGATGCCGACGCAGTCACGCTGCAGCCGTATCAGGGACGCGACGCGATTGCGCCTTATCTAGCCTATCCGGGCCGCGGCGCGTTCGTCCTGTGCCGAACCAGCAACCCGGGCGGCGATGCGTTGCAGATGCTTGATGTCGGCGGGGAGAAGCTGTACGAACGCGTGGCGCGAATCGCGAGCAGCGACTGGAACAGCGGCGGCCAACTTGGGCTCGTGGTCGGCGCGACCTATCCCGCGGAGCTGGCGCGCGTGCGTGCGATCGTCGGCGAGATGCCGCTGCTGGTGCCGGGCATCGGCGCGCAGGGTGGCGATGTGCATGCCGCCGTGCGGGCAGGCGAAACGGCCAGTGGTGCCGGCATGGTGATCAATTCATCGCGAGCCATCTTGTACGCCGGCCACGGGGAGGATTTCGCCGACGCCGCACGCGCGGTGGCTGTACTCACGCGCGATGAGATCAACCGGCATCGAAGCGTGCCGGCGCCACGATGAACGCCGCCCGCAACACCGCCCGGACCGAGAACCTGAATGTCGTCGGCCTCGACGACATGCCGTCGCCGGATGAGTTGAAGTCCGCGGTTGCGCTGACCAAGGTCGCCGCGACGACGGTGACCAAAGGCCGCGCGGCGCTGGAGGGCGTCCTGAGCCACGAAGATTCGCGCCTGTTCATCGTCGTCGGTCCGTGCTCCATCCACGATCCAGTCGCCGCGGTCGACTACGCAAAGCGTCTGCAGCAGCTTGCCGACGAGGTCAAGGACACGCTGCTTCTGGTAATGAGGGTGTACTTCGAGAAGCCGCGCACGTCGACCGGATGGAAAGGGTTCATCAACGATCCGGACATGGACGATTCGTTTCACATCGGCAAGGGCATGCGGCAGGCGCGCGAGCTGCTGATCAAGTTTGCCGAGTTGGGATTGCCGACGGGGAGCGAAGCGCTCGATCCACTGTCGCCGCAGTATCTGGCCGACCTGATCAGCTGGTACGCGATTGGCGCCCGCACCACCGAATCGCAAACGCATCGCGAGATGGCAAGCGGACTATCGACACCGGTGGGCTTCAAGAACGGTACCGACGGCGGCCTGGACGTGGCCATCAACGCGATCCGATCGGCGCAGACCTCGCACAGCTTTCTGGGAATCAACGGTGCCGGTCGCACCGCGATCGTACGTACGCGCGGCAATCGCTATGGCCACCTCGTACTACGCGGTGGCGGCGGCCGACCGAACTACGACACGGTCAGCATTCGCCTGGCCGAAACGGCGCTTGCCAACGCGAAGCTCGCCGCCAATATCGTCGTCGACTGCTCCCACGCAAATTCGATGAAGGACCCCTCACTGCAACCGCTGGTGTTCATGGATTGCGTGCACCAGATCAAGGAAGGCAATCGCTCGATTGTCGGCCTGATGCTGGAAAGCCATCTGAGTGCCGGCAATCAGCCGATCCCGGCCGACCTGACTCAGCTCAGGTACGGTGTATCGGTGACGGACGCCTGCATCGACTGGGAGACGACGCGAGAACTGCTGCTCCGTGCTCACGCGGAACTGCGCCCGGCGCTGGCGCAACGCGCCCACCGCTGAATCGAAGCGCTACTTCTGCAGGCGCTGGATGCGGGCAAACGCCGCGTCAAGCGCGACGCGCAGCGCCGATTGGCGCAAGGGCCGGCGCACGAAAAGCGGCTCGAGTCGCCGTTCAGAATCGCGCCGCGAAGGACCGGACCGATGCAGGTTCACGCGAAGAACGACCGAGTCGTCCGGATCGTCAACACGCGTCCCGCGCCACAGCAGCAGCGCATCGACCGGTGCCTCGTTCGAAACGACCCACGGCGCCTGCGGCGTCCACAGGCCACGCACCATCTGCGCCACCTCTTCGGACTCGCTGTCCGGAAATCCCAGCAGCCCCAGGCGCAGCGCGCGGTGAAACAAAGCGTCGTTCACTTGAAGAATTCCAGCATTTCATCGGACAACAGCTCGGGCACCTGCTCGGGAATGTAATGCCCGCTGGGTGTGGCAAGTCCGGTCACCGGCATCCGTGCCTTGGCCTGCCAGTCCTCAATCGGCGTGAACAGTCTATTCACGACGCCTTGCGCGCCCCAGAGTACGCGCAGCGGACATTCGATGCGTCGCTGCGGGTCGGCACGATCGTGCTCCAGATCGATCGTCGCCGCCGCGCGGTAGTCCTCGCACATCGCATGAATCGTGGCCGGATCTTTGAAACAGCGCTCGTATTCCGCGACTGCGCGTGGATCGAAGAAGTCGGTCGCACCCGTCCCCCAGGCCCCGATCTTCCGCTGCAGGTAGAACACCGGATCGGCACCGATCAGCTTTTCCGGCAGCGGCGCCGGCTGAATCAGGAAGAACCAGTGGTAGTAGAGCGTGGCGAACTCCATCGTCGTGCGCTCATACATCGTCAACGTGGGCGAGATGTCGAGCAGCATCAGTTTGCGCACCGCATGCGGATGGTCGAGAGCGAGCCGATGCGCAACGCGCGCGCCGCGGTCATGGCCGCAGACGAAGTAGGTGTGAAAACCGAGACCGCGCATCAGCTCGACCTGGTCAGCCGCCATCGTGCGCTTGCTGTACGTGGAGTGATCCGCGGGCCCGACCGGTTTGTCCGAATCACCGTAGCCGCGCAGGTCCGGCATCACAAGCGTGTAATGCGCAGCCAGTCGCGGCGCCACCTTGTGCCAGATGGCATGCGACTGCGGGAAACCATGCAACAGCAACAACAGCGGGCGATCAGCCTGACCCGCGTTGTGGCAGACATTGATCCGAACACCGTTGGCAACGCGCTTCTCGATCGAGAAGCCCGGGAACAGTGGGCTCATTGATCAGACGTCCTGCCGTTGTTTCAGGAGCCCGATCGATCCTTGGAGCGCTTCGATGATCGCTTGCGTTCGCACGGCCGCGCGATCGCCGCTGAACTGGCGGGTCGCGGTGCGGACCCATGGTGCGTTCGACGGATCGCGCTTGATCGCCCAGGCAAAGCAAACCATGCCAACCGGCTTGTCCGGCGTTCCACCGCCGGGTCCGGCCACGCCGGTGACCGCGACCGTGATTTGCGCCTGGCTCTGCGTCAGCGCGCCCAGCGCCATCGCGCGGGCCACCGGCTCGCTGACCGCGCCAAAGTCGCGCAGGTAGGCGGTCGATACGCCCAGCAGTTGCTGCTTCGAGGCATTGGAATACGTGATGAAGCTGCGATCGAACCACTGGCTCGACCCCGCCGTTTGCGTGATCGCGTACGCGATGCCGCCAGCGGTGCATGATTCCGCGGTCGCGATCATCAGATGCTGCGTCAGCAGACGCGCGCCGAGATCCCGCGACAGGTCGACGATATGGTCAGCAATGTCTTTCATCCGAGCGCCCGGACGCCGATGGCGATCACCAGCAAGGTGAAGAAGGCCGCGACCACATCGTCCAGCATAACCCCGAAGCCGCTCCTGAAGTGCGTGTCGAAGAAACGGATCGGTGGCGGCTTGGCGATGTCAAAGGCGCGGAACAACACGAACGCCAGTGCCTGCAGCCAGCCGGAGTGTGGCGTCGGCAGCAGCCACAGCACAATCCAGAACGCGATCACCTCGTCGATCACGATGTGCCCAGAATCGGACTGCCCAAGCGCCTCGCCCGCACGTTGAGCGGCCCAGGCACCGAAATACAGGCCCATCAGGATGAAGCCGCCCCAGGTGGCATCGGTGAGTACGGGATCGAGCAGGACAAAACTCCCCCATGCTGCCAGCGTGCCCCAGGTGCCCGGCGCAAAACGCGGCAGTCCGGCGCCGCCGGCCAATGCCAGCACGTACCACGCGCGCGACCACATCCAGCGCCAGGTTGGCCGCGGACGCGCCGCATTCGACAAGCCCTCCCCCCCATCGGCCGCGGCCAGCACCTGCGGCGCCCGGCGATGGTTGATGATCGGCGCGGATTCCATGATGGCAAGAGGCATGGCTAGGCTTTGAAGTGGTCAAATCCCGAGAACGGAGTTTCCATGTTCCCGCCTCCGGCGTCGAGCACTACGATGCTCCGGCCGGCCACGATTTCACCAATGCGGGTAACGTTGATCCCGGCCAATTGCCCGGCCGCCAGGACCTGCGGACGTTTCTCAGGGGGGGCGGAGAACAGCAATTCGTAGTCGTCGCCGCCCGCGAGAGCGCAGCGCTGTTGCAACGCGGCCGACTGCCTTCGCAACGCGGGCGAAAGGGGCACGTCGGCCCACCGCAGCCGGGCACCCACCTGCGACCGTTCGCCGATGTGCGTCAAATCGCCCAGCAAGCCATCCGACACGTCGATCGCGGCGGTTGCCAGCCCCCGCAGTTGTTCGCCCAGGCGCACCCGCGGCGTCGGCCGCTCGAGCCGGGCCATGCACGCATCCCGATCATCTGTCTCCGCCGCCGCTCCTGCGGCAAATGCCAATGCGAGCGCAGCGTCGCCCAGCGTTCCGGACACCCACAGATCGTCTCCCGGGCGGGCACCCGCGCGCGAAAGCGCCGGCCCTGGCACGACGTCACCCAGCGCGGTGATGCATATCGTCAGCGGGCCGCTCGTCTGGTTCCACTCGGGGCTGCGTGTGGTGTCGCCTCCGATCAGTTCGCAGCCGAACTGCTCGGCAAGTCCGAACATTCCGGCGGCAAACGCCTCCAGCCAGCGTTCGTCCGCACGCGGCAAAGCCAGCGCCAGCAGAAAACAGCGCGGTGTTGCGCCCGCCGCGGCCAGATCGGACAGGTTGACCGCCAGCGCCTTGTGGCCCAGCGACTCGGGATCGACGTCGGCAAAGAAGTGCCGCCGCTCGATGAGCATATCGCAAGTCATGGCGAGCGTGCGGCCGCCGACATCGATCAGCGCGCAATCGTCGCCTACGCCCTGCCGCTCGCGCGAGGGCCGCGTGAAGAAGCGGGCAATGAGTTCGAATTCGGTCATTCGGGCCAGGAGTCGGGAGTCGGGAGTAACTCGACCCAAGTCAGGCCGCCCGACTCCCGACTCCCGACTTCCTACTGCTTTGCCGCCTCGTGCGGACGCAGGTGAAGCGCAACCTTGTCCAGCACGCCGTTGACGTATTTGAAACCCTCCGTGCCGCCGAAGCTCTTGGCCAGCTCGACCGCTTCGTTGATGACGACCCGGTACGGAATCTCGGCGCGGTGCTTCAGTTCATAACTGCCGATCAACAGGATCGCGTGTTCGACTGGAGAGAGTTCGTTGACGCCGCGATCTATATAGCGCCCGAACTCGGCGCGCAGGTCATCGGCACCTTCGATCGTGCCACGCAGGAGCTCGCGTAGGTGCGGCGCGTCGGCGCGGTCGAAGCCCTCGGTCTCCGTCAGGTGTTCCTCGATCGCAGCGAGCTGCTGCCCGCCGATCAGCCATTGGTACAAACCCTGCAGGACCAGTTCGCGCGCGCGGCGTCGAGCACTCCGTCCGCCGCCGCCTGGTTTGCCGGCCCGCGTCGCGCTTGCCGATGCGTTATGCGTCGTTCGCGCTGTCATCGCCGCCGGCCTCTTCGAGCGCCCAGAACAAGTTTGCCATCTCGATTGCCACGCGCGCAGCGTCGCGCCCCTTCTCCGGGGCGCGCTCACGCGCCTGCTCCTCGTTTTCGGTGGTGAGAATCGCGTTGGCGATCGGCATGCCGCGCTCGAGCGACACCCGCGCAACCCCTTTAGCCGATTCATTGGCGACGACTTCAAAGTGATAGGTCTCGCCCCGGATCACGCAGCCAATCGCAATCAGCGCGTCGAAGTCTCCCGCCTCAGCGAGCTTGGCCAGCGCGATCGGCACCTCCAGCGCGCCCGGCACCGTGACATGGGTGATGTCGTCTTCGTCCACGCCGAGCGCAACCAACTCGCCGATGCACGCCTGCGCGAGCGCCTGGCCGGCCCACTCGTTGAAGCGTGCCTGCACGAGCCCAATTCGCAGTCCCGCGCCGTCGAGATCGGGCGCGATTACGTCAATTGCCAAGCGCAACTCCTAGCGTTCGAGATAGCCGGCCACCTGCAGGCCGAAACCGGTCATCGAGGGCATCTTGCGCGGACGCGCCAACAGCCTCATTCGGCCGACGTTCAGGTCGCGCAGGATCTGCGCGCCAACGCCATAAGTGCGCAAGTCCATCTTCGCTGCGCGCTGCGCTGGCAGCGCCGCACTCGGATCAGACTGCTCCGCAAAGTGACGCAGCAACTGGTCGCCTGACTCGCCGCAATTCAACAGCACCAGCACGCCACAGCCCTCCTGCGCGATCGCACTGAGCGCTTTGGCCACCGGCCAGGAGTGCGTGCCGATATCGGTATCGATCAAATCGAGCGCCGACACGGGTTCGTGCACGCGCACCAGCGTTTCGCGTTCGGGCGCGGGTGTGCCAAGCACTAATGCGAGATGTGCGCCCGCGCTCGGCGAGTCGCGGTAGGCAATCAACTCGAAGTCGCCGGCCGTGGTTTTCACGCGGCGTTGCCCGACCCTCGTCACCATCGATTCGGTCGCCGCGCGGTAATGGATCAGGTCGGCGATGGTGCCGAGTTTCAGGCCGTGACGCTGCGCGAAGGGAATCAGGTCCGGCAGCCGCGCCATCGTGCCATCGTCATTCATGATCTCGCACAACACCGCCGCCGGTGTCAGTCCGGCAAGCCGCGCCAGATCGCAGCACGCTTCGGTGTGACCGGCACGCATCAGCACCCCGCCCGGCTGCGCGACCAGCGGGAACACATGGCCCGGCTGCACGACATCCGAGGGCTTGGCATTCGGTCGCGACGCGACATGGACCGTATGTGCACGGTCGGCCGCTGAGATACCCGTCGATATCCCTTGCGCTGCCTCGATGGCAACCGTGAAGTTCGTACCATGCACGGTGCGGTTTTCCGCCGCCATCGGGGTCAGCCTCAGCTGGGCGGCGTGCTCGGCGGTAATCGGCATACAGATCAGGCCGCGCCCGAACCGGGCGAGGAAGTTGATCTTCTCGGCACTGACAAAGTCGGCGGCAAAGACCAGATCGCCCTCATTTTCGCGATCTTCATCGTCGACCAGCACGACGATGTTGCCTTTGCGAATCTCGTCGATGACCTCGGCAGTCGAGGAAATTGACTGCGTTGACGGCTTCGACGGTGAGGGAACGGCGGAAAGCATGGCAAATCCTCGCAGCGCGGCCGCACAGACCAGGAGCGCGATTCTACGCCGCGGCCATCGGTTTCCCCCTCAGCGTTGCCCGAACGCGATGGGGCCGAACACGTGACTCGCATCCTTTGGCAGCGACCGCCAGTACTGGTGCGGCACGGAGACCCTGCCGCCCAACGCAACCGCAGCACGCCAGGGCCAACGCGGATCGAAAAGCATTGCGCGCGCCAGTGCAACCATGTCGGCATGTCCTTCCGCGATGATCGCTTCGGCCTGTTTCGGTTCGGTGATGAGTCCGACCGCGATGGTCGCGACATTGGTGGCGCGCCTGACTGCATCCGCAAAGGGCACCTGATAGCCGGGGCCGAGCGCAATCTTCTGGCGCGGCGAGATGCCGCCGCTCGAAACATCGATCCAGTCACAACCCAGCGCCTTCAGTCGCTGGGCGAATTCGAGCGTTTGGTCCAGCGTCCACGCATCTTCACCATCGAGCCAGTCGGTCGCCGAGACGCGTACACCAACTGGGCGCCCGGACGGAAACGCCGCCCGCACTGCGACCAACACCTCCAGTGGCAAGCGTACCCGGCGGTCAAAAGATCCACCGTAACCATCGCTACGCCGGTTCGACAGCGGCGAGAGGAACTGGTGCAGCAGATATCCGTGCGCCATGTGGATTTCGATTGCATCGAAGCCAAGTCGCGCCGCGCGTTCGGCAGCGTCTGCAAATGAGCGCGGAAGCGCTTCGATCTCGTCGATCGACAGCGCGCGCGGCGGCGCTTCACCGTCGGCATGCGGCAGCGAGGAAGGCGCGACCGGGACCCATCCGCCGTCAGCCGGTGCAAGCAACCCGCCGCCGTGCCAAGGCGCATGGCTCGAGCCTTTGCGGCCCGCATGCGCGAGCTGGACCGCGAGTTTCACACCCGGGGCGGCGGCGCGCATCATCGCGACGACCGGCGCCAGCGCGGCCTCGTTGGCGTCGGACCACAGGCCGAGGCACCCGGGCGTGATGCGCCCGTCGCGCGTGACGGCGGTCGCTTCGAGGCATACCAACCCGGCGCCCGACAGTGCGAGCGACCCGAGATGCGCGTAGTGCCACGCGCTCGCATTGCCGTCGACCGCGGAGTACTGGCACATCGGCGACACCATGATGCGATTGGGCAGCGTGAGCGCGCGCAACGACAGAGGTTCGAAGAGACGAGACGAAGGAAGTGACATGCGAGGCTCAGAAGTGGGCTGCGTAGACGGAGAGGTTCCACAGATTGTGAACGAGGATCGGCAGCAGCAGGCTGCCACTCCTGGCGCGCAGCCAAAGGTACAGAAATGCGGCAGGCAGGACGCCGAGTAGCAGCCCCAACGCGGACGTGTGTTCAGAGACGTGCAGCAGCACGAATAGCAGCGTCACGACCACCCCGCCCCAGCCGATCGGTGCACCAAACACATTGCGCTGCGCTACGAAGGCGCGGTCAGCCAGCGCAAGCAGCACGCCGCGAAACGCGATCTCTTCGGCCAGGCCGGGCGCCGACGCCTGATACAGCCAGGTTTCGGCCGAAACGTGGTCCAACCTGAAGCTGCCCAACGACATCAACGCATAGTTCGCGACCAGCGCGGCGATCGCGACGATGAGCGCCGCGCGCCGGGTACCTGGCCGCTGCGTCGACGTCAATCCGAACTCGCGCCACGTGAAAGCCGCACGGCGAACCAGGGCAGCGGCCAAAGACAGAAGGCCGAGTGTCGCCAGCAACAGACCGGTCCAGTTCTCGTCGGCTCCGATCAGGCGCAACCCGGGGATCGATTCGGGCAACGCGCGTAAGCCGAGAAAGAGCGCAAGTGCAGCGAACAAGGCGACCGCGTAGGCGCGCCGAGCCGGATCGATCAGTGCGGGCAGCAACGCAATCGCCGCAACGCCGAGTGCCAGCATCATCGGGATTCGATCAGGCCAGCCGCACGGAGCCCGCGCGCCGCATGCCGCACAACCCGAAGCTGTGTCGAGCCCGACATCGATTCCGCCCGCTGCGCTGTGAATCCGGCGCAGGATACCTTCAGCGAGACGGCCGACGTGCCGCGGCGATGTCAACGGCGATCAGCAAGGTGATGACCAGCGCGGCCACTCGATGCATCGCGGCGAAATGGCCGAGCAGCGCCGCGTCTTCCCACCCCGTGCGCGGAAGCGGAATACCGAACGGCTTCCGGCCAAATCTTCTGAAAGACGACCTTTGATTGCCTGGAATGTCGAGGGTCTCATGTCGACATCGTGCGCCCCTGAAGCATCCGCTCAACGTAACGCGCAATCATGTCGACCTCGAGATTGACGTGGTCACCCGGTTTGAGATTCCTTAGCGTCGTCACCGCAATCGTGTGCGGAATCAGATTGATCCAGACCAGGCAGCCCGCAGCGCGGCCATCACGCACGATATCCTCGACGCGATTGACCGTCAGCGACACGCCGTTGACCGCGATCGATCCCTTGTAAGCGAAGAATCGCGCCAGTTCGGCCGGCGCTTCGACCACGAACAGCACACTCTCACCAAGCGGCTCGATCGCGTGGACGCGACCGGTGCCATCGACGTGCCCGCTGACGAGATGACCATCGATACGGTCGCCCAGCCGCAGTGACTTCTCCAGGTTCACTTCGCCGCGCACATCGAGCCCGGCCGTCTTCGACAATGACTCGGCCGACACGTCGATGGAGAACGTGCGTGTCGTTTTCTCCGTCACCGTCATGCAGGCGCCATTGATGGCGATCGAATCACCGACCTTGACATCGTCGAGCCCGAGCGCGGGCGCTTCGATGATCAGGCGCCGCCCGAATCCGAGCTCGTCGACGCGCACGATCTGACCGGTTGCCTGAATGATTCCGGCGAACATCAGCCGCCTCCCCAACGGGCGAGGACACGCACGTCTTCGCCAACCTGTGTGACCTCGTGAAAGCGCAGCCGCTGTGCATGCGCGAGATCCGACAGCGCCGGCAGGTGCACCATGCCCTGCGCCTCACCGATGAGCAGCGGCGCCAGATAGACGAGCAGTTCATCGACCAGCCCGGCGCGTACCAGCGAGCCGTTGAGCTTGAATCCCGCCTCAACGTGCAACTCGTTGATACCGCGCCGCGCGAGTTCACGCATCAGCGCCGGCAGATCGACCTTGCCCTCGGGGTTCGGCAACTCGATCACTTCTGCGCTCTTTTCGCGCAGGCGAAGCTCCTTGGCCTCGTCGCGGCGGGCGCAGGCCACCAGCGTCGGGTGGCCGTCGAACAGCCGCGCATCGGGATCGACGTCGAGGCGGCTGTCGACCAGCACCTTCAGCGGCTGCCGATGGGTCTGGACCAGCCGCACGTTCAACTGCGGGTTGTCGAGTTGCACGGTACCGATGCCGGTCAGGACGGCACAGGACCGCGCGCGCCACGCGTGGCCGTCGGTGCGCGCCGCCTCGGAGGTGATCCATTGCGACACGCCGTTTTCAAGCGCGGTCTTGCCGTCGAGGCTGGCGGCGATCTTCATGCGCACCCAGGGCCGACCGCGATTCATGCGCGTGAAGAAGCCGATGTTCATCTCGGTCGCTTCGCTCTGCAGCAGTCCGCAGCGCACGTCGATGTCGGCATTGCGCAGCATTTCCAGCCCCTGCCCCGCGACCTGCGGATTCGGATCCTCGACCGCGGCAATCACGCGTGCCACGCGCGCTTCGATCAGCGCCGTGCCGCAGGGCGGGGTGCGGCCGAAGTGTGCGCAGGGCTCGAGCGAAACGTACGCGGTCGCACCGTGGGTATCGTGGCCGTTGCGCCGCGCATCGAGCAGCGCCTCGATTTCAGCGTGATTGGACCCCGGCGGCTGGGTGAAGCCCTCGCCCAGAATACGGCCCTCGCGCACCAGCACGCAGCCAACGCGCGGGTTGGGCGTGGCGTGATTCAGCGCGCGTTGCGCCAGCGCGAGCGCGCGGCGCATGAATTCATGATCGGTCGGCGAGTACATCGCGGCCGATTGTAAGCAGACGGCCGCCGATGCCGGCGGCCGTTCCCGGCAGGTGCGCGGCCAACGCCGCGCACTTCAGGCATCAACCGATCAGCGAATCGTCAGACGCTTGCTCGTCACAGTCGCACGCTTGGGCAGCGCCAGGCGCAGCACGCCATTTTCGAACGCGGCTTCGGCGCCTTCTTCGGTCACCTCGGCCGGCAGTTCGAAGCTGCGCGCATAGCTCGCTGCATAGCGCTCGCTGTGGATCAGCCGTTCGCCTTCCTTCAGTTCCTTTTCGCTTCTGGTTTCCGCGGCGATTGCCACCCGGTTGCCCTCAATCGTGACCTGAATGTCCTCCTTCTTCACACCGGGCAGATCGACCGTCACTTCATAGCGATCGTTCTTGTCGACCACGTCCATGCGCGCGCGCACGGCGCTCGGCAGCTCCGCGGTGCGCGCGGCCGGCGCGCCGGCGCGGGCGAAGAAGTCATTGAAGAATTCGTCGAACAGCGACCCAAGGGGTTCGCGACGTACAAGCAGATTGGCCATGATGCTCTCCTCAGCAGAATTCAATTTGGAGGCCGCGCGCGGCGACCACAGCCTTCAGATGTGGCGTGCACCGATCGTTTCAAGCCCCTGCCTTCGGCGGGTATCCCATGAAAAAAGGCCGCTGCTTGGCAGCGGCCTTGTCGCGCTGCGACGCCACGCCGTTCCAAACCCGCGGCGACGCACTCGCAGACTCAGTGGATCAGCAACCGCTTGCTGGCGACTGGCGTGCGTTTCGGTAGCGTCAGCGTCAGCACGCCGTTTTCGAAGACCGCTTCGGCACCGCTTTCAGTCACCTCGGTCGGCAGCTCGAAGTTGCGCGCATAGCCGGCAGCAAAGCGCTCGGTATGCAGCAGTTTCTCGCCTTCCTTGACCGGGGTTTCGTAGACGGTTTCTGCGGTAATCGCAACGCGCGACCCCTCGATCGAGACGTTGATGTCTTCCTTCTTCACGCCGGGCATATCGACCGTGATCACATAGGTCGGCCCTTTGTCGACGACGTCCATGCGAGCGCGCATGAGCGACGGCGTCTCCGCGACCAAGGGCAATGTCATCCACGTCGGACGGGCCCAGGCATCGCTGAAGAAGTCGTCGAACATCGATCCAAACGGATCGCGGCGCAGTGATGATGTCAATGGAGTGTTCATAGCGCCTCCGGCTTACCAAAGGACCGGCGCTGGCTCGACCGAGCCGGCATCCGACCGGCCCCTTGCTGCTCTCAATCTAGGTCGCGCCGGCGTGTTTTCAAGCGCGCCGGCCGCGCGCGTGGCGCGACTTGATCGAGGTCAACCCCAACAACGGACGCAAAGCGCACCCAATCAGGCGCGTCGCTTGCGCGGCGGACGGACTTCCCTGACCACCTCGGCGAATTCGTCAACGTCCTCGAAGCTGCGGTACACAGACGCAAAGCGGATGTAAGCAACCTTGTCCAGCCGTTTCAGCTCGCGCATCACCAGTTCGCCCAGTTTTTCGCTTTTCACTTCGCGCGTGGCCGTAGAAAGCAGCTTGTCCTCGATGCGGCCGATCGCCTCGTCGACCGCCTCGCGCGGCACCGGCCGCTTGCGCAGTGCCAGCAGCATCGACGCGCGCAGCTTTTCCCGGTCGTAATCGGTGCGACCTCCCCCACGCTTGATGATGGTCGGCATCGCCAGTTCGACGCGCTCGTAGGTGGTAAAGCGTTTCTCGCACTTCAAACACTTGCGCCGGCGTCGGATCGTCGCGCCTTCGTCGGACGCGCGCGAATCGATCACCTGGGTGTCGGCGTGGTGGCAGAAGGGGCACTTCATGAAAGCGCGTCGGGCGTCGGGCGTCGGGAGTCGGGAACTGGGCGTTCCCAAGGCGCATTACCGGGCTGCGAGCCGCGAATCATCAGTCGAGCACGCCGCTGCATTCGCGCAGGCTCTGCGTCCCGCGCTCCCGACTCCCGACGCCCGACACCCGACTCACCCATAGACCGGGAACCCCCTCGTCAGCACAGCGACTTGGTCGCGCACGCGCACAACAGTCGCTGGGTCACGCGGGTTATCAAGAATGTCGGCGATCAGGTGCGCGGTCTTCTCGGCCTCCGCCTCCTTGAATCCGCGCGTAGTCATCGCCGGGCTGCCGATGCGAATTCCGCTCGTAACCATCGGCTTTTCCGGATCTTTTGGAATCGCGTTCTTGTTGACCGTCAGGTGCGCCTGGCCGAGAACGGCCTCGGCGTCCTTGCCGGTGATCTGCTTGGCGCGCAGATCGACCAGCATCAGGTGGCTTTGCGTGCCACCGGAGACGATGCGCAGACCGCGCTTGGCGAGCGTCTCGGCCATCACGCGTGCGTTCACGAGCACCTGCTGCTGATACGCCTTGAAATCCGGTTGCAGCGCCTCCTGGAAGGCGACGGCCTTGGCTGCGATCACGTGCATCAGTGGGCCGCCCTGCAGTCCGGGAAATACGGCGCTGTTGATCTGCTTTTCAAGCTGTGGCTTGCACAGGATCAGGCCGCCGCGCGGGCCGCGCAGCGTCTTGTGCGTGGTCGAGGTGATCACGTCGGCGTGAGGGATCGGGCTTGGATAGGCACCGGCGGCGATCAGCCCCGCGTAATGCGCCATGTCGACCATGAAGTAGGCATCGATGTCACGCGCGATCTGCGCGAAGCGCTTGAAGTCGATGTGCAGCGAGTACGCCGATGCGCCGGCGATGATCAGCTTGGGATGATGCTGGTGCGCCAGCCCTTCCATCGCCTCGTAGTCGATCGCTTCCCGTGCGTCGAGGCCATAGCTGACGACCTTGAACCACTTGCCGCTCATGTTCAGCGGCATGCCATGCGTGAGGTGTCCACCTTCTGCAAGGCTCATGCCCATGATTGTGTCGCCGGGATTGAGCAGTGCCAGGAACACCGCCTCGTTCGCCTGCGCGCCGGAGTGCGGCTGCACGTTGGCGGCAATGTCAATAGTGGGATAACTGAACAGATTCTTCAGGCGTTCGATCGCCAGGTTTTCGACCACATCGACGTTCTCGCAACCGCCGTAGTAGCGCTTGCCGGGATAGCCCTCGGCGTACTTGTTGGTCATCGAGCAGCCCTGCGCGGCCATCACCGCGACGCTGGCGTAGTTCTCCGACGCGATCAGTTCAATGTGATCTTCCTGCCGGCGGTTCTCAGCCGTGATCGCGGCCCACACCGCGGGATCGGTCTGTTCGAGCGTGGTCGTGCGGCGGTACATGATTTCCTCGGCTTTCGACAAGTGGTTCAGAGTTTGCCCTCGGACAGACTCTGTACTTGCCATCGTGCCCAGGCGAGCGGCGATTCGGATTCCCCGCGCTTCCCGGGTGTTATCACCCTGCGCCAGTCACGCGAGATTGGATGGCAGCGAAATTATGCCAGTGCATGCAGGATCGCCAGTCCGCCCGCCAGTGCGGCGAACGAAGGCAGAAACGCGATTGCAATGTCCCGCCCGATCGCGCGTCCGCCGACGATGAACACGATCATCGACTTGAGCACCAGATTAGCGCCGACCGCAACGCCGATCGTTGTCATTGCGGCACTCAGATTGAGCGCTTCGGTGGCCAGTAATCGCAGCGACGACAGCGTGATCGCATCGACGTCGGTCAGCCCGGAGATCGCTGCCAGTGCATAGACGCCACGCTCACCCACCTCGTCCGACAGCCACGCAGAGACGAGCAGTATTGATGCATAAAAAGCGGCAAAGATGAACGCCGTCAGCAGATTGGTTGGGTTGCGGTATTCATCGATACCGCGCGTTTCCACAGCGCCCTGCCTGAGGCGCCATAAGCCGATCGGTACAGCCAGCAGCGCAGCCGGCAGCAGCGTGCAGGCGCCGGCCCACAGTGCGCCTGGCGCGGCGATCGCGATGATCACCAACACCCGCATCAGCATTGCGCCATTGGCGAGCAGGATCACCACTTGCGCGTTGGCAGCCGACTGCGTGGCGGCGCGCACCTGGCGCGCGTAAACCAGTGTGGTCGCCGTGCTCGACACCAGTCCGCCGAGCAATCCGGTCAGCAACAGTCCTTTGCTCGTCCGCGTCAGGCGCCACGCCATGTAGCCGGCCAGGCTCACGCCGGAAATCAGCACCACCATCAGCCAGATGTGAAACGGATTGAGCACGCCATACGGGCCGTATGGCTGGTTCGGCAGCAGCGGCAGGATCACCGCGCTCACTGCACCGAACTGCAGGATTGAACGGATGTCGGTCGGCGTCAGTCGCTGCGCGGCGCCTTCGAGCTCGACCTTGAAATGCAGCATGGCCGTCATGCCAATGCCAACAGCCACCGCGAGCAGGCGATAGCCAAACACGTTGATCGCGCCAAGCGCAAAAACGAGCAGGGCCGCGACCACGGTCGTGGTACCGAAGTCGTCGGCGCGCGTGTCCTGATCGACCAGATGCGCACCGGCAATCGCGACACCGATCGCCAGCAAGGCGGCGCCAAGGACCCACCCGCTTTCGGTCGCCTGCGCCAGCAACGCCGACGCCGATCCCAGCACTGCGATCAACGCAAAGGTGCGCAGCCCCGCCTTCGCACGGGGGTTGCGTTCGCGCTCCAGACCCACCAGCAGGCCGATCGCCGCGCTGGTTACAAAGGTCAGCGCAAGACTGGCCGCCTCGTCCATGCAATCAGTCTAGGGTCACGTGTCGCCGCCGACTTGCGCCACGGCAACGCCCGGTCGACCGCGGGACTGACTACGCGGCAGCGCTTTCGTCGCGCGCACCCTCCAGATGCGCGATATCAGCCCAGTCGAGCACGGTCACCCGCAGGGGTGAGGCCATCACCGCCAGCCGATTGATCGCCGCATTGAGCATCTGATGCTCGCGCGGCGCGTCCCAGGTGAGCGCGCGCGCATGGCGATAGACGACGTCGAGCACGCCGCCATGCGTGACGACTGCGATCGTGCGATCCGCGTGGGCAGCGGCCGCGTCGCGCAACGCCGCCAGTACGCGTGTGACGAACTCATGTCCTGATTCGCCGCCCGGCATCGCCCAGGACGGGTCACGCGCGCGCCAGGCGTGGAACTCATCGGGCCAGCGCTGCTCGATCTCGCCTACCGTATGGCCCTGAAAGGAGCCGAAATTGCGCTCACGCACGCGCGGCTCGGCAATGAGTTCAAGGCCGAGCCGCTGCGCCAGCGGCTGCGCGGTCAGCCACGCGCGCGCCAGGTCGCTGGCGATGATGGCGTCGATTGACTCCCCCGCAAGGCGCTGCGCCAGCCGCGCCGCCTGCCAGATTCCGGTCGTCGACAACGGCACGTCAAGCAGGCCCTGGATGCGATGCTCGGCGTTCCAGGCCGTCTCGCCATGCCGAATCAGCAGGACGGTCGTCTTAGACAAGGCGCGGATTCAGCGTGTAGGTGCCGGTGATCCTGGCGCTGGCAAGGATGTGTCCCTCGATCGCGCGCCGGACGTCGGCGCCGCCAAACTTTCCCTCCAGCGGCAAGCGTTCGATATCGATTGCGAATACGGTGAACACGTAGTGGTGGACGATCGAATCGTTCCACGGCGGGCACGGCCCGTCGTAGCCGTAGTAGTCGCCTTCCATGTCGTGGTCGCCGGCGAACCAGGCGGTGTAATCGTTGATTCCCTGCCGCGTGCCGTGCGCCGCCGCCGGGCCGCTCTTGCCGCGCGGCGTGACGGCGTGGGAGTAACTGCCGGCCTCGATCGAGGTCGCTGATCGCGGCAGATCGACCAGCGTCCAGTGAAAGAAGTCGACGCGCGGCAACGTCGCCGGAATCTCGCGGCCCTCCTGATTCACGTCGTCCGGTCTGCTCGGCACGTCGCAGTCATGGCAGATGACGACGAACGACTTCGTCCCCGCCGGCGCATCGGTCCAGGCAAGCTGCGGATTGCGATTTGCGGACAACTTGACGTGATGCGATGCGTCGATCAGCGCAAATGCGAACTCGCCAGGGATCCGTCCGCCGTCGCCGAACGAAGTGCTCGTGAGCTTCATCGCGCGCTCCTGCCTATGCCTTGGGCCTGACTTGCAGCCAGAGGGTGACTGGTCCGTCATTGACGAGTTCGACCTGCATCATCGCACCGAACGCGCCCGTCGCGACATGAGGATGCGCAACCCTGGCCTGCGCAACGAAGCGCTCATACAGCCGCCGGCCGGTCTGCGGGTCGGCCGCCGGGGTGAAACTCGGCCGCGTGCCGGAATTGGTATCTGCCGCGAGCGTGAACTGCGACACGATCAGCAGGCCACCTTCAACGTCGCGCACGCTGCGGTTCATCTTGCCGGCCTCGTCAGCGAAGATGCGACACGCAAGCATCTTCGCCAGCAGGCTGTCCGCCTCTCGTTCCGTGTCGGCGCGCTCCGCGCATACGAACGCGAGCAACCCACGGCCGATTTCGCCGATCACCCCACCATCGACCCGGACCCGTGCCTGCGAGACTCGTTGAATCAGCGCGATCATGGCACGTGGGCGGCGGGCCGGAGCAGTCGTGCGACCGACTCAGCGTGATCGATTTCAATCAAACCTGGACTGTCAGGGTCCAACGCATCAGGTCACCGTCACGCGCGCCCACTTGCGCTTGCCGACCTGCACGACATAGACGCCAGGTGCGATGAGCAGCGCTCGATCGGTGACCTTCGCACCGTCAATCTTCACGCCGCCTTGCTCGATGTTGCGGATCGCCTCGCTGGTCGACGGCGCGAGGTCCGCCTGCTTCAGCAATTGTGCGATCGCGACACCCTTGCCAGCAGAGGCGAGGGTGAACTGCGGCATCTCATTCGGAATTGCGCCGGCCCTGAAGCGAGCCATGAACTCAAACTCCGCAAGATCGGCAGCCTGCGCCGAATGAAAGCGGGTGATGATCTCCTTCGCCAGCAGCACTTTCACGTCACGCGGATTGCGGCCCGCGCGGACCTGATTCTTCAATGCGGCGATTTCGTCATTGCTGCGCATCGACACGAGGTCGTACCAGCGCCACATCTGCTCATCGGAAATCGACATCGCCTTACCGAACATCTCGAACGGCGCCTCGGTGATACCGATGTAGTTGTTCTTGCTCTTCGACATCTTCTCGACGCCGTCGAGCCCTTCGAGCAGCGGCATCGTCAGGATGCATTGCGGCTCCTGGCCGAAATGGCGCTGCAGTTCGCGGCCGACCAGCAGGTTGAATTTCTGGTCAGTGCCTCCGAGTTCGAGATCCGACTGCAGCGCAACGGAGTCGTAGCCCTGCATCAGCGGATACAGCAGTTCGTGCATGGCGATCGGCTGGCCATCGGCGTAGCGCTTGGCAAAGTCGTCGCGCTCCAGCAGGCGCGCCAGCGTGTACTTGGCCGCAAGCTTGATCATTCCGGCACTGCCTAACGGCTCCGACCACTCGGAGTTGTAGCGAATCTCCGTCTTCTGCCGATCCAGCACCAGTGCGGCCTGATCGAAGTAGGTCCGGGCGTTGGTCTCGATCTCTTCCCGCGACAGTGGTGGCCGCAGCGTATTGCGGCCGCTGGGGTCGCCAATCATCGAGGTGAAATCGCCGATCAGGAAGATGACCGTGTGGCCGAGGTCCTGCAGTTGCCGCAGCTTGTTCAACACCACGGTGTGGCCCAGGTGGATGTCGGGCGCGGTCGGGTCGAGGCCCAGCTTGCAGCGCAGTGGCTTGCCGGTCGCCGCCGAGCGCGCGAGCTTGTGCGCGAACTCGGATTCGATCAGGAGCTCGTCGCAACCGCGTTTGATCAGCGCGAGTGCCCGATCAACTTCCGGCGTGATGGAATAGGACTGGCCTGACATGGCTTGATCCGCCTGCGCCGCGTAATGGTTCTGAATGGCGCGGTCGAAGGAGGCGGAGTCTAATTGATGCTTGGCAAACCCCTGCGCGCGGAACCATGGGTCAATCGGAACTCTTTGTCGGCCTGATGTCGGGCACCAGCCTCGATGGCGTCGATGGCCTGCTGGCGGACTTCGGCCCGCCCCGCCCTCGACTGCTGGCCCACGCACACCATGGATTCGCGCCCGATCTGCGCGAGACGATTGAACGGCTGACGCAGCCCGGTGACGACGAACTGCGGCGCGCCGCGGTGGCGGCACAGCACCTGGCGCGCGCGTACGCATCGGTGGTGCAGGACGTACTGCTGCATGCGAACGTCGAACCAGAGCAGGTGCGAGCGATTGGGGTGCACGGTCAAACGGTGCGGCACCGGCCCGATGAGGGCTACACACTGCAACTGAACAGTCCGGCCGCGCTGGCGGAGTTGACCGGCATCGACGTGGTCGCGGACTTTCGCAGTCGCGACGTCGCCGCCGGTGGACAAGGCGCGCCGCTGGTGGCGGCGTTTCACGCCGCGATCTTCGCGACCGACGCGGCACGCGCGGTGGTCAACATCGGCGGCATCAGTAACGTGACCGGAATTCCGGCCAGAGGCGGCGATGGCAGCGTGATCGGCTTCGACTGCGGACCGGGAATCGTGCTGATAGACGCCTGGGCGGGCAGACACCTGGGTGAGCCGATCGACCGCGACGGGCATTGGGCGGCCTCAGGACACACCCACGCGGCGCTGCTTGAGTCCATGCTCGCGGAGCCCTACTTCGCCCTGTCCCCGCCGAAAAGCACGGGGCGCGAATTGTTCAATCCTGAATGGCTCGGCGTGCATCTGGACGGCCGCCAGATCGATCCGAAGGACGTCCAGGCGACCCTGACACGCCTGACCGCGCGCACGATCGGGCAGTCGATAACTCGTTTTCTTTCTGGCGTCGGCGACCTGATCGTGTGTGGCGGTGGCGCCCTGAACTTGACGCTGATGAAAATGCTTGCCGAGGAATGCGCGCCACGGCCGGTCACGTCGAGCGCCGCCTTAGGAATCGATCCGCAGCATGTGGAGGCGCTTGCGTTTGCGTGGCTTGCGCGCGAGCACATCGCGCGACGTCCCGGCAACGTGCCGGACGTCACGGGCGCCCGCGGTGCCCGGGTGCTCGGTGCGCTTTATCCGGGCAGCTAGGAACGAAAACGGGGCGCTACGCGCCCCGTCCTTCAGTGCTGATCGTCCGCGCCGTTATACCGAGAACGACGATCCGCAGCCGCAGGTCGTCTGCGCGTTCGGGTTCTTGATCACGAACTGCGCCCCTTCGAGATCTTCTTTGTAATCGATCTCGGCGCCGACGAGGTACTGATAGCTCATCGAGTCGATCAGCAGCATCACCCCATTTTTTTCCATTGTCGCGTCGTCTTCATTGACGACCTCGTCGAAGGTGAAGCCGTATTGAAAGCCCGAGCAGCCGCCGCCCTGGACGAATACGCGGAGTTTCAGTTCCGGGTTTCCCTCCTCTTCGATCAATTCCTTGACCTTCGCCGCGGCCGAGTCGGAAAACAACAGCGGGGCGGGCATCTCAACGGCTGCATTCATGACGCACTCCTGAAAGCTGACGCGGCATTATAGGGTTGGATTTCCGCCCAGGTCGATCCGGGTCATCCCTGATCACCCTCTTCCGGACTCGACTTTGGGTTCGGGCGGCTTCACCTCCAATTTGGGGGCTGCGACAGCGAGCTTCAAGCCGATCGTTCGGGGTGATTCCTGCACCGACTGGTGCACGAGCGTCCCCTCGACGATCGCGCCGTGGTGCATTTCCAGCGCACGGTAGTGGACATCGCCCACGATGCGCGCCTTTGGCTGGAGTTCCACGAGCTCAGTGGCATAGACCGGCCCGGTGATCCGGCCGGCAACGACCACGTGGGCCGCGCGCACCTCGCCCTCGACGCTCCCGTGTTCGCTGATGACCAGCATCCCGCTTTTTTCTCCATCCCCGCAACGGACCGACCCGCGAACAATGCCGTCCACGCGCAGGCCCCCTGTGAAGGTCACGTCGCCCGAGATCGTCGAACCCGAGCCGATGAGACTGCCGATTTCCTTTGCTGAGACCGGGCGTTTTCCGAACATAGGACCTCCCATGTGAAGTTACAGCGAAAAACTCTGCTGCGTCTGCGTCCGGCCCGCAGCAAGGATGCGCACCTGCACCGATCGCGCGACCGCGCCCGCTGGCAACGAGAACTCACCCTCGACCCGCTGATAGTGGCGAAACGAAAGTTCAAGCGACTTCGCCATTTCAGGGACGGCGGGGTCCGGCAACTGCAGCGTCATCGCGCGTCCGCCCTGCACCACGTTGACCTGCATCTGGACCGATCCCACGAAATCACGCTCCGGCCTTCCGCTTTGCTGCACCAGCAGCCGATATCGCATCTGACTCGGCTCACCATCCGAAAGCATCCGAAAGCTGCGAATGACCACGCCTTGGGCACCCGGTCTGGTCGGCAGCAGGCTCTCGAAAAACGAGAGATCCTCGCGCATCCGATTCCGGTCGGCTTCAAGCTGGCTGACCTGACGCGCAAGTTGTTCCTGCGCGGAACGATCGATCTTGATCTGGTTTTCGAATGCGGCGGCAGTCGCTGCGTGTCGATCGCGCTCGGCGCGCATCTCCCGCAGCTGCAACTGCGCCCGTTCAAGTTCGGCAAGCAGGTCCTTGCGATCTGGCCCTGCAAGGTCGTGTCCATACTCATAAATCCCGACTCCAACGGCCGCAGCGAGCGCGAGCACAAGAAACCCCAGCAGGGCGCGGACAGCCAGCGGCAACTGAGATCGCACGGTCATGCGCGGAGCACTGACCGACAGCGTGCGCAGGAACAGCTTCCACTTCACGGGCGGACCGGCCTCGAGATGAAACGGCCGCTGTCAGCAACAGCGGCCATCGCCTGAATACGCAGTATAGGCACCGAAAAAACAAGCGGCACCGAAATGGTGCCGCTTGTTTGGTAAGCCGCGGCGCCTAGCGCAAAGCGGCGCGTGAGGCAGACGACTAGCGCTTGGAGAACTGCTTGCGCCGGCGCGCCTTGCGAAAACCGACCTTCTTGCGCTCGACCTCGCGCGCATCGCGCGTGACCAGTCCCGCCTTCGACAGCACCGGCTTGAGCGTCGCGTCGTAGTCGATCAGCGCGCGTGTGATGCCGTGCCGCACCGCACCCGCCTGTCCCGATTCGCCGCCGCCGTCGACGTTGATCTGGATATCGAACGCCGTGGCGTTGTTGGTCATCTCAAGCGGCTGGCGCGCAATCATGCGGCCCGTCTCGCGGTGGAAATACTCGTCGATCGAGCGGCCGTTAACGATGATCTTGCCGGTGCCGCGCTTGATGAACACCCGCGCCACCGAACTCTTGCGGCGGCCCGTGCCGTAGTTGTAGTTGCCAATCATGTTGACCTCAGACCTCCAGCGCCTTGGGTTGCTGCGCCGTGTGCGGATGCGCACCGTCGCCGTAGATTTTGAGCTTCTTGATCATTGCGTAACCGAGTGGGCCCTTGGGCAGCATGCCCTTGACGGCGATCAGCAGCGCCCGGCCGGGAAAGCGGCCCTGCATCTTCTCGAAACTCGTCTCGTAGACACCACCGGGATGTCCCGAATGGCGGTAGTAGGTCTTGTCGGCGGCCTTGTTGCCGGTCACCCTGATCTTGGCCGCATTGACGACGACGATGAAGTCGCCCGTGTCGACGTGCGGCGTGTATTCGGGCTTGTGCTTGCCGCGCAGGCGGCGCGCGATCTCGACCGCGAGGCGGCCAAGCACCTTGTCGCTGGCATCGACCAGGAGCCAGTCGCGCCGCACCTCGTGCGGTTTTGCAGAAAAAGTCTTCATGATTTCGCTAGGCGTTGAACTGCATGAACACGTCGCGGCGCGGCGTATGGCTGCCGGGGCAACGCACGCGGACCGGCCCGACGGGCGATTGGCCGCGAAAAGCCGGTTATTGTATCCGCCCTGCCGTGCTTTTCGCAAACGCTGAGCCGGCCGGCGCCGGGGCCCAACGCGAGAAATCACTTATGGAATGCACTGTTCGCTGGATCGAGGGAATGAGCTTCGCGGCCGAGACCGGCAGCGGCCATCTCGTCACCATGGATGGCGCACCCGACGGCGGTGGTCGCAACCTCGCTCCGCGCCCGATGGAGATGGTCCTGGTCGGCACCGGCGGATGCACCGCGTATGACGTGGTGCTGATCCTGAAACGCGGCAGGCACGCCGTGACCGGCTGCGAGGTGAAGCTGG